>Ga0182024_10015022_pt1 | contig 14893 bp, 12 predicted proteins | sample P32metaG_FD_120480 | JGI IMG/M metagenome (GOLD analysis project Ga0182024, IMG submission 120480) | Permafrost microbial communities from Stordalen Mire, Sweden - P3-2 metaG (Illumina Assembly) | ecosystem: Environmental > Terrestrial > Soil > Wetlands > Permafrost | place: Sweden: Stordalen... | reverse complement strand
GCGGGATGTGGTAACGGAGCACGGTGAAGCTAGTGAGGCACCGGCAGACGAAAGGGCCGGCAACAGATAGGCTGCACCTACACCACCGCGCCACATCTCGACTCCACCATCTTCCTGTCATCCAGGGCTGTGTCACCTGGCCTGGTCTGGTCACAGGCCGGTGTCTGGTGATGTAGTGTTTTCCAAGTTGTCAAAACTGCTCAACTAAGAGGACGCACTGAGCGCACCCTGCTAACCCGTGATTCTGCTCTCCGCAGACGCCCCCGCGGAGCGCAGGAATGCTGCGGACAGGCGTAATCCGTCGCTTTTGATGTCACTCGTTTTGCTACACCCAGGTCATCATGCCTACAATCGATTTTCTAAAGACGCGCTGTTCGAGGTTTTTGTCCAAAGCTGCAGCTAAGTCCTTTGTTTTATCAAGATGGTCAAACTTTTATATTCCCCGCCCTCCTAAGTTGATTAGGTTGGCGGAGGCGTAAGTGACGGTACTGCACTGTATTGATGCGATTGATAATGGTTTCCCCTCGGTTAGGGAGCAAAAAAGATGTGGGAAATGGCACTTTCCGGAGGCGGAGACAAGCGTTCGGCACGTAGCGGAGAAGCGCGTTTTGCCGTGCTTGCAAGGCGCTTATTGGACTACTACCTGCATCACTTGCAGGCCGCGGAATCTGTAATTGGTCAGGTAAAGGGTTCGGGTAACCGGCCTCATTTTCCGAGCCAAGCTTATAATTCGTGGCGGAGAGAGTGGGATTCGAACCCACGGTACCTTGCGGTACACACGCTTTCCAAGCGTGCGCCTTAAGCCACTCGGCCATCTCTCCCGTTCTTTGAGCCCGCGCGATGGCCGCGCGCCGCTCAAAGGCGCATCCCTGACTTTACCATCTCGAATTTGCCATCAGCAAAGATTCGGCCCCAAGCCGCCGCCGCCTGATTCAGTTAAGGTGAAAAGGCTCATGCTCTCTCGCACTCCAGCCCCGAACGCCTCCCCCACCACGCGCTTCCGCGGCGAACTCCGGGCCCTGTTGCTGCTAGCGATTCCGGTGGTGCTCTCCGAGTTGGGCTGGATGGCCATGTCTATCGTGGACACCATCATGGTGGGGCGCCTGAGCCCGGCTGCCATCGGCGCCGTGGGCGTCAGCAGCGCTCTCTTCTACACCCCCGCGCTCTTCGGCATAGGACTGCTGCTGGGGCTCGATACCCTGGTGGCGCAGGCGTTCGGACGCGGTGACTTTGACGATTGCCACCGGGCGCTGGCCCAGGGTGTTTACCTGGCCATCCTGTACACCCCGGTCGCCATGCTGCTGGTGGGTTTCGCGCCTCATCTCTTTCCGTTGCTCAAAATTACCGAGGCGGTGCGCGCTCCAGCCTGGCAATATCTTCAGCTGCTGAATTGGAGCGCCCTTCCATTGTTGCTCTATGTCGCTTTCCGGCGCTACCTGCAAGGCGTGGGGAAGGTCAGGCCAGTGACGTTTGCCTTGATCTCCGCCAACCTGGTCAATTGGTTCGGCAACTGGGTGCTCATCTATGGCAAGCTGGGACTGCCCGCAATGGGCGTGCGTGGATCTGCACTTTCCACCGTGGGAGCCCGTGCTTACATGGCAGGGGTGTTGGTCTGGTGGGCATGGAAGCATGAGCGTGACCGTGGCCATCCACTCTTTGCCCACTGGCCGGGTCTGCGGCCTGCGCTCTTCCGCCGATTGCTGCAGCTGGGGTGGCCGGCAGCTTCGCAAGTGGTCTTTGAGGTAGGCGCATTCTCTCTCGCTACGCTGATGGCCGGGCGGCTTTCGCCCGACATCCTGGCCGCGCATCAGATTGTCCTGAATTCTGCCAGCCTTACTTACATGGTGCCCCTGGGGGTCTCGGCAGCGGCAGCCATCTCGGTCGGACATGCCGTCGGGGCAGGGGATCGGGCCCGCGCACGCCGCAGTGGCTCCATGGCCATCGCCATCGGCGCCGTGTTCATGGCGCTGGCCGCCACGGCCTTCTTGACTATTCCTCAAACGATCATCCACGTGTACACCCATGACTCCCAAACCGTCGCCGTCGCTGTACGCTTGCTGGCAGTAGCCGCCGTCTTCCAGGTCTTTGATGGCATCCAGGGCATAAGCACCGGAGCTATGCGCGGGCTGGGCAAAACCCGCGGTCCCATGCTGATCAATCTTGTGGCCTACGGAGTGATCGGTTTACCAATCGGCTATGCGCTCTGTTTTAAAACTTCCTTCGGCATCTACGGCCTGTGGTACGGCCTGACGCTGGCACTCATCTTTGCGGCCGCGCTGGTGCTGACGATGTGGCTGAAGGACTCAAGAGTGGTTTGATCTCTGCCCTCGTACCGGGCTGTCAGGAAGCTGCGGGGGATGACTCGATGGGTCTGGGCAAAGCGAGTGGCGATGCGCTCAGGCGGTGTCCTAAGCGGTTCATGGGAATTTCGATCAGATAACGGCTCAGGCAGGCACACAGCAGAATTGCCAGTATGTTCCAGGGAGGCAGCTGCAGGTAATGAAATGCTCCGCGTGCCAGCTCGGAGGGTATCTCCGGCAGGAAGAGCTCTTGCCAGAGATAGAGGCTGTAGGAAAGCGCGCCGATCCAGCGCAACGGCCGCCACTCCAGAACACGGCTTAACACACTGTCTGGTTGGACGACTGTGCTCACCACCAGCGCCGGCAATAACACAGCGGTCCATAAATTCATACCGTGAGCATGCATAACCAGCGCGGCTAAGAAGACCGCGAGCGGGACCAGCCAGAGCTGCGAAAAGCGAATGCGCGCAACCAGGCGTTGGATGGAAGGAAAGTAGATAGCGGCGAGGCATCCCCACAGCAATCCATCGATTCTGGTATCCGTACGCGTCAGCAGATTCGCTTGTGGGAGTACATCCGCGAGCAGTTGAAAATGCCCTTCTATCACCCGCCAGGCGAAAACCAGCATCGCCAGCAGGAACGCTACTTTGCCCGCCCGCCTCGGTTTCACTGCCAGCAGCAGCATGGGCCAGATGAGATAAAAGTGTTCTTCAACCGCCAGCGTCCAGAAATGCGCAGTGTAAAAGCCGCCGTGCTCGTCTATGCCGAGAGGTCTGTAATTCCGGTAGAAAAGCAGGCAGCTCGGCAGGTCCGACAAATTTACGGGAAGCGCACAAAACGCCGCCAGGGCACACATTGCCGCCAGGACAGCATAGTACGGAGGCAGTATGCGAAAGCATCTCCGAATATAGAAGCGGCGAAGACTAATGTCGCCATCCGCCGCATACTCGTTGAGCAACAGCCCGCAAATGAGGAAACCGCTGATGGCGAAGAATATGTCGACTCCGAGAATGCCGTGAGAAGACACCTTTCTCAGCACCCCGCCGTGGAAGAAACCCGATTGGCCGTGGTACAGGATGACTCCAATGACGGCCACCGCACGCCAGCCATCCAGAGTGGGGATATTTGTCTGACGACTCATGTTCGCCCTCGCGTCTTAAGTGCGGCAGCGGGCTCGGCACTTGCGCTCGGGGTCCGTGCGCGGATCAGGTTTGGGAACGTCGATGAGGCCACTGGGGGAGCGCCGGCATCAAATATTCAAGGCTTGCAAAAGATCTGAACGGTCACGCGGTTAATACGGACTTCGTTAAGTGCTTCTTTACTTTAGTCCAGAGCTAATGAACTGAACGTCATATCTTTCGATAAAGCAATCTTTGCCTAGCATAACGTCTGATAACAGATATTCTGTCTACTAAAGCACTGGCCTAAATCCCCTCTTTGCCCAGCCCACTTATGTTTCTGTGGGATCTTTGCTAGGCCGTCTTACACAGGGTCAAGTACCGGGCATGCATGTCTTCGGCAATCTTGTCCCAGGTAAAATGCCGCAGCGCGCGCTGTCGTCCTGCCCTACCCATGGTTTCTCGCAGGTCATCATCGTTCAGCAGCAACAGAAGCGCCTGCGCCAACTCGCTGGCATTGTTTTTCTCCACCAGAATCCCTGTCTTGCCGTCGATCACTGTCTCTACCAGTGTGCCGGAACGGCTGGTCACCACCGGGAGACCGGCGGCCATAGCCTCCACAGCCGGAAGACCAAAGCCTTCGTCCCAAATGGGCGCAAAAGCAAAAATATCTGATTGATAGTATCGATCCACCAACTCGGGCCACTGAAACATTCCCAGAAACGATACTTTGTCGGCGATCTCCTCGGGCAGCCGCGACTCGAGGTAACGGATGTACAGTCCCTTGCTGGTGTGATTTCCCGTAATCTTAGATTTGATTAACGACCAGAAGCTGGTGTCGTAGAAAGGGGCTACATTCCGGATGGCCTCCAGATCCCGCGAATCAAAGCTCTCCTGGATGGGATAGTTGCCAACCGGACCGACGACATCCAGCACCACGTCCGGGTACTGTCGGGCGACCAGAACAAATGCGTCCAGAAGTACGTGCAATCCTTTGTGCGGCGAGACCGCGCCGCTGTAAAGGATTCGTTTTACCCTGCGCCGTCTGCTGGCAGCGTAGTCGTTCTCTTTCGAGAACTCCCGCCCATCGATCCCGTTGTAGGTCGTTTCACATCGGTCTGCCACCACCGGAAACGAAAGCTTCGTCTTGCCAGTTACGTAATCGCCGACAGTCGTCAACAGGTCAACCGCGCTTAAACGATCGATCAGCTGCTTCGGATTGCTTTGGGAGAACCATTCGCTATGCAGGTGTAAGACAATTTTTGCTTCGGGGTTCAAGGCGCGAATCAGCGGGGCGTACTGGGAACAGTGTTGCAAATGGATGACGTCGCAACCCTGTTTGTTCAGATCGGCGGCAACGCGCCGGCCGTAATCTGGAAACAGCCACCGCGAAGTCGAAATCGGCGACGAGCGGGCAAAAAGCTTTGCCAGCGTTTTGAGAACCCTGAACAGCCACTTATCGCGTCGCGTCGCGGGAAAAAAGCGGAAGTCGATTCCCGATTCCTCAGCCACAGGGGCCGGATTCCCATGATTATCGGCGATTCCATAAACCAATACTTCAGCTGCCTGGGCCAAGGTGCGGGCCACCCAGTAGGTACAGGCGCCGACGGAGTTCTGGTTTGGCGGGATGATGGTATCGATTGGTTGATTAACAAACGCAATTTTCATTCTTACCCGTCAGCTGAGCACGCGATTTCATATTTGTGCGCACGACCTCGGGGGCAAGGCCTAACGGCGCAGTTCACACAATAGAAGAGCCCAATCAGGAAGCAGCTTAAGCTGGAAATTGCCGCGATTTGGCACAGATGTTAAGTAATACTGTACAAAGTATCGGCCCCCTTTAGGACCCTGTCAAGTTTTTTTCTGGATGTTGTTCCGGGTTGAAGCAGAGGGGTTGCGTTGAAAACATCGGCCCAGCGCAGTATGGGCCGCTGGGCCAGATGGGAAATCCGCAGGCTAAGAAACTTCGCTCACGCCGATTCACACAGCGTTTCGTATCGGCGGTGCATGCCTTCGGCGATTCTGTCCCAACTGAAGCGGCCTAACGCCCGCAGCCGCCCCGCGCGCCCCATGGCCTCTCTACGGTCCTCGTCTTCGAGCAACACCAGGAGCGCTCGCGCTAACTCCTCGGCATTATTCTTTTCCACCAGGTATCCGGTCTTTCCATCGACCACAGTCTCCACTACCGTGCCCGAACGGCTTGTCACCACAGGCAGGCCGGCAGCCATTGCCTCCACTGGAGGAAGGCCAAAGCCTTCGTCCCAGATTGGGGCAAACGCGAATATATCGGCTGCGTAGTAGCGGTCCACCAACGCTGACCGCGGAATCATTCCCAGAAAAGAAACTCTCTCCGCAACATCGGCGGGGAGGCTGGCCTTCAGATAACGGAGATATCCTTCCTTATCGGCCGGTTTGCGCAGCAGCTCGGACCGGAGCACAGACCATAGCGTGGTGGAATAAAAAGGCGCCAGGTTGCGTATCGTCTGCCGGTCTCGTAAATCGAAGTTCTCTTCAATTGGATAATTTCCAATGGGACCAACAATCTCCAGAACCACGTTCGGATCTTGCCGGGCTACGGTGACAAAGGCTTCCAGCAGGACATGCAATCCTTTATGAGGCGAGACGGCGCCACTGTAGAGAATGCGTTTAATTCGTCTCGAGCGGCTTGCCTGGTAGTCCTTATCTCGCGAAAACTCCTGCGCATCGATGCCGTTATACGTCGTTTCACAGCGCCCTTCGATAAGGGGAAATGTGCGCTTGGTCTTATCCGTCACATAATTGCCAACCGTGGTCACCAGGTCGACAGAGCTCAAACGGTCCGCGAGCACTGCAGGATTACTCTGTGAAAACCATTCCGCGTGCAGGTGTAAAACGATCTTCGCCCGCGGGTTCAAAGCACGGATTAGGGGTGCGTACTGCGAACAGTGCTGCAAATGAATCACGTCGCAGTTCTGGTGTCTCAGGTCGAGAGCAACCTGCCGCCCATAATCAGGAAAGAGCCAGCGCGAAGTAGAAATCGGTGTCGACCGAGGAAATAGCTTGGCGATCTTCTTTTGCACGCTGAAGAGCAACTTATCCAGCCGAGTCGCCCGAAAAAACCGGAAGTCGATGCCCGCCGACTCGCCCAGATCGGTTGGATTGCCTTGATTGTCCGTGAGCCCGTAAACCAATACTTCAGCAGACTGGGCTAGCGGGCGCGCAACCCAATAGGTGCAAGCGCCCACGGAGTTCTGGTTAGGGGGAATGATGGTATCGATGGGTTGATTGACGAGCGCTATTTTCATTTGACCTGTTGGACGAGCTAAATTTTTTGGCTGCAAGACACACAAATGCAGCCTCCCGGCGGCTTACCGGCTGGATTTACAATCTGGCCCGAATTTCACAGACTCCAACAGGGGAGGGTGACAGGGAGGTGACCGCATCAACCAACCCTACCACAGATATGAATATTTATCGAAAGATAGGTTGTATTGGAAGAACAATTAAGCTATGGGCTCAGCGATTATTTCCCGAAGAGGGATTTGCGAGGCACGGAAAATGCGCCGCACTTCACGTAATTGGATCGGCCAATACGTAACCACTTTGCTGCCGGCCATGCACAATGCGATGCCGGTCAGGCCCCAACGCGGCGCAACAAGAATCGACGAGCCAATGATGCCTAGTGAACAAAGAGTAAGCGACAGCGCGAGTGCGTTGACGTGTTCCAGGCCGATCAACAATTGCCCTGCTGCCATAAGCGCTATGCCGAGCACGGTGTACGCCGCGAGGCCCAGGATCAGGGTGGTGCTGGGCGTGGCCGCAGCCCCGGCCCAGACGCGGATAATCGGCTTTGCGAAGAACGACATGATGGCCAGCAGAGGAAGGCCGAAGGCCAGCGAGGCGGTGGTCGCATTTGTGTACGCGCCGCGGATCCACTTCCAGTCGTTGCGCGCCTTCGCTTCGCCAAAGGCGGAGATAAAAGGCGCGGTGGCCATAAACACCAAGTCCATGGGCAAGGCGATGATCTTGTATGCCACCACGAAAATCACCACGTACTTGGGGCCCATTATCTGGGTGATGATCATGGGCTGGCTTTGATAAATGCCGAGTGAGGCCAGTTGCGTTACCAGGTACTTGCCCCCGAGCGAAAACAGGCGCTTGATGCACGTCCAGCGAACCGCAAACGGTGAGGGCTTCAGCCAGTGATAACGGCGAAACAGGAAAAAGTAGTTGGCTAATGAAACCGCGGCGCGCGTTCCGGAAAGAGCCAGGACCAATTGGGGCAGGCCGCCATGGCTCTGAGAGACAATCACCAGGGCGAGCAGGGCAAGAGAGTTCCCTGCTATGCCCCAGATATTGGCCAGAAAACCATCCTGGTACGCGCTGTAAATCGATTGCTGCATGCTCAGGGGAAAATTCAAAACCAGGAATCCAAGCGTCAGGGCGCAGGTGAGCTGCAGTTCGTGGGTAGAGGTTGCCGCGGAAACCCGGAACACTTCCCGCCAGGGTATAAGGCGAAAGGTTGCCGCGGCGACAATCCCGGTAGCCACCCCGACCGCGGTGAGGGCCCAGAAAGCCGACGCCGCGTAGTGCTGCGCCCCCTCACGATCCTCTTTCCCGCTGGCCTCGGCAAGAACATTCACCAGGGCGTTTCCCGCCAGGCCGAAATCTGTCATCGACATCCAGGTGAGCAAGCTGCTGATCGTAAGCCACACGCCGTAGCGTTCTGCTCCCAGGTAATGAACCGTGAGCGGAACCGAGAGAAAACTGATCAGGACGTTCAACGCCTTGGTCACGAACGAGGAAGAGGCTGTAATGCCGGCGCGCCGGTACCTTTCGAGCCCGCGACTGGCGCTGGCCTTGGTCAGCAGCACCTTGAGCCGATCAGCGCGGAGCAAACCTTTGAGCAGCGCGAATCGACTGGGACTTTCAAGTTCTGGAGCATCTAATTCGGGCAAATTTCCTCGCGATCCCCGCCTGATCGGAGCGGCCTTTTCGGCTTACGGAAATTTGGCGGAAAGGATCGGGCCGCGGACATGCGTTCATACAGTCTTGCAGTAACCAGCGACTGCACCAGGTTCCGTTGGGCGCTAACCAGAGGCATATCCCTATTACCTTATGTGCTGCCATTGAGGCTGTGCTTTAACGCCTCAGGTCATGCTTTGACTTGCTCCCGTAAGTTATTGCCATGTCTCAGTTTCTACATCTTGTAGCGCCCTAGATCTTCGTCGTTCAGGCCTTCCAACCAGCGTCGCAGTTCCTCTGGCGTTGTCTCGGCCATGCTGGGGGCAAGCTTGGCTATGCGGATTACCTCCTCGCTCACGTAAATCGGGCAATCGGAGCGCAGCGCCAAAGCCAGGGCATCGGACGGACGGGCATCGAGCGAGACCACTTCCCCATCCTGCTCCATCCAGATGACCGCGTAAAACGTGTCGTTCTTAAGTTCAGTGACTACTATCTTTTGCACCGCGGCGTTCAAGCCTCGGATGAGATTCTTGAGAAGGTCATGGGTCATCGGCCGGGGAGTGGTCGACTTCTCAATTTCGAGGGCGATGGCATTAGCCTCGTACATGCCAACCCAGATGGGCAAAACCGTGTCGCTCTTCACATCCTTCAAGATCACGATCGGCATATTAGTAGCCGGATCCATGACCAGACCGCGGATCTTCATTTCGACATCCATGGTCAACTCCCTCACGCGGGCGACGCTAAGAGACGGCCTCGCCGACAAGGCTGTTGGGGTGGCTGTTGGTAATCCGCACCGGAAGATAACTTCCCGGAGCGGGACTAATAAGGTGCGGAGTGGTGAAGTTGACTGTCTTGTTCTGCGAGCTGCGGCCAATCACCTGGCCGCGCTGGCTGTTGAATCCTTCAACCGCCGCTTCCATCACTTCTCCTATGTGCCTGGCGTAACGAGCTCTTTGAATTTCACGCTGGCTGTCGAGGAGCACCTGCAGACGACGGCTCTTCTCCTCTTCCGTAATGCTGTCGCACAACGAAACCGCCGGGGTATTGGGCCGAGGCGAAAATTTGAACGCAAACACCGCATCAAAGCCGACCTCGGCCAACAAGCTCAACGTGAGCTCAAAATCTTCCGCCGTCTCTCCGGGAAAGCCGACGATGATGTCAGTTGTGATGCTGATCGGGCGGTGGGAGGCTTGAATCCAACCGATGCGTTGCAGGTATTCTTCGCGGCTGTACTCCCGATGCATTGCCGCTAGCACGCGGGTCGATCCGCTTTGCACCGGCAGATGAACATGGTCACACAGGCTTGGCACGCCGTCGATGGCGGCAACGATGTCCGGAGTAAAGTCACGCGGATGAGATGTCGTGAAGCGCACCCGGCGAATTCCGGGAACCTGGCCAACAGCCGCCAGCAACTCGGCGAAGGTGTACCTGCCTTCACGGTCCTTGTAGGAATTGACATTTTGCCCCAGCAGCTGGATCTCCGTGTAGCCGGACTCTGCCAGCTTGCGTGCTTCGGCAAGCACCGAGGTGGACGTACGGCTGCGCTCCTTCCCTCGCGTATAGGGGACGACGCAATAGGCGCAGAACTTGTCGCATCCTTCGATGATCGTGATGTAGGCGCGGTGGCGATTGGTGCGCGCAGTAAACTCCGTTTCAAACGTCTCTTCAGTTTGGCGGTCATCGAGTCCGGTGATGCGCGACTCCCCTGCTTCCAGGCGAACCAGCATCTCCGGCAATTTGCGGTACGAGGCCGAGCCAGAGACCAGCGACACATAGGGAGCGCGTTCGAAGATCCGCTCCCCTTCCTGTTGCGCCACACAGCCCAGTACCACGAAGCGTTTCCCCGAAGCGTGCAGCTTCTTGTAGTCGTTCAGGCGATTGAAGACCTTTTGTTCGGCTTTATCACGGATGGAACAGGTGTTGTAGAGGATCAGATCCGCAGCGGTTTCGCTATCAACTTGAGCGTAGCCTTCATGGCGAAGTGTGCCGATAACTTTTTCCGAGTCGTGCACATTCATCTGGCAACCGAAAGTCTCAAGATAGAACGTTTTACTGGTCGCCATAGTGAGACAGAGTATACCGCAGTGAGCGCCGCCCAGGTGGGGGTACAACCGGCGGTGCATCCACGCCGCCACTGCGATTGGGCGCTCAATAACTGCTAAACTTAGAGTTGCGTTGGAGGCGGACTGATGGCTGACATGAACGGCAGTTACCCGACCGGATTGCGCCTGAAGTTGGGCTTGGCGGAAATGCTCAAGGGCGGTGTTGTCATGGACGTGATGAGCACCGAGCAGGCCATCATTGCCGAGCGGGCGGGTGCAACCTCGGTCATGGCCTTGGAGCGGGTGCCGGCGATGATTCGCGCCCAGGGCGGCGTGGCCCGCATGGCCAAGCCCAGCCTCATCAAGCAGATTATCGCCGCGGTTTCCATCCCGGTGATGGCCAAGGCACGCATCGGGCATTTCGCTGAAGCCCAGATCCTCCAGTATCTGGGTGTCGACTTCATCGACGAAAGCGAGGTTCTCACTCCGGCCGATGAGCTGCACCACATCGACAAGCATGCCTTCACCACCCCTTTTGTTTGCGGAGCGCGCGATCTGGGCGAAGCCCTGCGCCGCATCGCCGAAGGAGCCGCCATGATTCGCACCAAGGGCGAAGCCGGCACCGGCGACGTGGTGCATGCGGTCAAGCACATGCGCCAGATCGTGAAAGAAATGAGAGCGCTCACCGTGCTGGGCGAGGAGGAGCTCTACGCCGCGGCCAAAGAGCATCGGGCGCCGTACGAGCTGGTGCGCATGGTGGCCAAGACGGGCAAGCTGCCGGTACCCAACTTCTCCGCGGGTGGCATTGCCACCCCGGCGGACGCGGCGCTGATGATGCAATTGGGCGCGGAGGCGGTCTTTGTCGGCTCCGGCATCTTCATGAAAGAAGGCGCCATCCCTCTGGACGTGGAGCTGGATGAAAAGACAGGCGCGCCACGCAACCCTGAGGAACGCGCGGAAGCGGAGTCGCGGGCCAAGGCGATCGTGATCGCGACCGCGCATTACAACGATCCTAAAGTGTTGGCTGAGGTCAGCGAGCAGATGACCGGGGCCATGCACGGCCTGTCGGTGGCCGGGCTGGCAGAGGGCGAACTGCTGCAGACCCGCGGCTGGTAAGCCTTTGCAACGTCCGCGCATCGGCGTGCTCGCCATCCAGGGAGACTTTGCGGCTCACGTCCGGGCGCTGGAAGAGGCGGGCGCCGATGCCGTCGAGGTACGAACGTCGGCGGAGCTCGACGGCCTGGACGGCTTGATCCTGCCTGGCGGTGAGTCGACTACATTCCTGAAATTTCTGGAACGCGACGGCTTACTCGACTCGCTGCAGCGTTTCGTCGCCGAAAAGCCGGCCTTCGGCACCTGCGCCGGCTGCATCCTGTTGGCCCGCGATGTCTCCCATCCGCCGCAGCAGAGCCTTGCGGTCATGGACATCAGCGTGGAGCGCAATGCCTATGGCCGGCAGATCGACAGCGCCATTCGAATCAGCGAAACCAGCCTGCCCGGTGGTCCCTTGGAGATGGTCTACATCCGGGCCCCGCGCATTGCCAGTGTGGGCGAGGGCGTCGAAGTCATGGCGGAGCGGGACGGTTTTCCAGTGCTGGTGCGGCAAGGCAGGTTGCTGGCTGCCACTTTCCACCCCGAGCTCTCCAGCGATCGCCGCGTGCATCAACTCTTTGTCGACATGGTGCGCGAACAACGCGACCGTCACGCCTGAATGTAGTCCCGATTACCACGGAGTTGACCGCAATAAAGCAGTTTTCAACAAAGCAGTGGGAGCGGGAGGCAAAACAGGAGTAATCTTCGAATGTCGGAGTTCCTTCATGCCCGCTACATTCACCCGCACCCCTGTTGAGACCGAGCGCAAGGAACCTGGATTTGGCGGCAAACCGCCCGTTGCCCGCAGGCCGACCGGCGGCGGTGGTGACGGCGAAAATTGGGAGAACCGGCCCTCCGGCCGTCGCGGACCCCGCGACCTGCTGGCCCGCTACCGCATGGTGTTGTTTTTCGCCCTGGCCAGCGATCTGATGTTCTTCATTGCTCTGGTAAGCGCTTTCTTCGCCCGCCAAAGCAGCGGCCATTTCACTGCCAGCAACATCTGGGTCATTGACTGGCGCCCGGTCGCGGTGCCTCCGATTCTGTGGATCAACACCGCCCTGATCCTGCTCAGTAGCCTCACCATGGAGGTGGGCCGCAGGCACTTTTTCCGCGAGATTGACGTCATGGAAGAATGGCTGGGACTGGGCCGTCCGACCATCCGTCGCGCCGCCCCCTGGTTGGCGGCAACCGCTGTGCTGGGCGGCCTGTTCCTTGGCGGCCAGTGGGTCGCCTGGAAGCAATTGGTCGATCAGGGCGTGTTCTTCGCTTCCAATCCCAGCAGCCACTTCTTCTATCTGATCACCGGCACCCACGGGCTGCACTTGCTCATCGGTGTGGCGGGGCTTGCGGGAGCCATGCTGGCGCTCATCTTTTTGCGCCGCATCGAGCTGCGCCAGGTGGTGGTGGATTGTACCGCCTGGTACTGGCACACCATGGGCATCTTCTGGATCTTCCTCTTCGGCATGCTGGTCTTCTGCCAATAGAGCCCGTCATGACCAACGGCATTTGGCCTCCACTCAAATTTGCTGAGTGGCAACAGACGGCCGACACCCTGCACATGTGGACCCAGATCGTGGGCAAGACGCGCCTCGCCCTCAGCCCCCTGCAAGCCCACTGGTGGAATGTCCCGCTCTATGTGAGCGCTCGTGGACTGAATACCTCGGCGCTGCCCTATGGATCAGAATTTCTTGAAATCACCTTTGATTTCGTTAGCCACGAGTTGAAATTTGCGACCAGCACAGGCGCCAGCCTCTCGACTCCTCTCCGCGCCCAATCCGTTGCCGATTTCTACCGCGAGTATCAGCGCAGTCTGGCCGCGCTCGGGGTCAGCGTCGACATCCATGCAGTTCCGGTGGAAGTTCAGCATCCGATTCCCTTCGACCAGGATGTTGAGCACTCGTCTTACGATCCGCATGCGGCCCACCGATTTTGGCGGGTATTGATGCACGCGGACAGAATTTTTCAGCACTTTTCCTCCCGCTTCGTGGGCAAGGTGAGTCCGGTGCATTTCTTCTGGGGGAGCTTTGATCTGGCGGTAACGCGATTTTCCGGCAGGCGGGCACCGCCGCGCGCCGGCGCCGACGCGGTCACCCGCGAGGCCTATTCGCATGAAGTGATCAGCGCCGGCTTCTGGCCGGGCAACGGCGGCTTCGGTGAAGCGGCTTTCTATTGCTATGCCGCGCCGTCGCCGAAGGGTCTCGAGGCCGCATCGATCCAGCCGGCAAAGGCCGGCTACAACACTGTTTTGGGCGAGTTCATCTACCTGTATGAAGATCTGCGCCAGGAGTCATCGCCCGACGAGGCACTGCTCACCTTCCTCGAAAGCTCCTATGAGGCAGGGGCCACGCTGGCGCAATGGGATCGCAGTTTGCTGGAGCGAGCGTCTCTTACCCAAATCGGTCGTTCAACATTAGCCAGCCGGTCCAGGTGAGCCACAACGGAAGCGGATAGGCGGCGAGCCGTTCCACTGTACCTGCTTGCCATCCCAAAACAGTCCACGACGGAGAGCCGCAGAAAGCCAGAGCGAGTGTCGCCAGCAGCCCGACTGATCCTGCCGTGAAGGTAATCCAGCTTTCTGAGCGCATGACCGACGGTTCGCAGACCGATCGGCGAATCATGACCCGTCCCAGCAGAACCATGGCAACATTGCCTCCCAAAAAATGGGCAACAGCGCCCAGGATGTGCAACCGGAAATCAGAATCCTCAGGGAACAGGCCCACGAACAACACGCCTACACCGGCAACAGCCAGCAGAACCAACACCAGCCGATAAACCCACCGCGGCGGGAAAAACGGCCGCACCAGCACGGCGCCAACAAAGATCAGCAACCCCTGCAGCACAAACGAGCCGTTCATGACCCAATGCAGCGGCGAATGCATCGCACCGAGGTCGCTGATGTAGTCCAGCGCCATGCTGTAGTGCCCTGTCCAGCCCAGCCGGGCAATCTGTTCGGCCACAAAGAACTGAAAGCAGAACAACCACAAACAAGCTCCCAACCGCGGCGAACCTCGATGTGGATAATCCATTCGTTTATTCTTGCACCATGGAGTTTAGACGGCTTGGACATTCGGGAATCAAGGTGCCGGCGCTCTGCTTTGGCGCGGCGACCTTTGGCGGCGGGGGTGAGTTCTTCAAGGCATGGGGAGCGACGGATGTCGCCGAGGCAACGCGCCTGGTGGACATCTGTCTGGATGCGGGTGTGAATCTGTTCGATACCGCGGATGTCTATTCGCAGGGGATGTCGGAAGAAATTCTGGGTCAGGCAATCGCCGGCCGCCGGGACAAGGTGTTGCTATCCACCAAAGCCACCTTTCCCATGAGCGACGGCCCTAACGATCTGGGCTCCGGGCGGCTGCATCTGGTGCATTCCTGTGAGGCCAGTCTCAAGCTCTTG
>Ga0182024_10015021_pt1 | contig 14894 bp, 14 predicted proteins | sample P32metaG_FD_120480 | JGI IMG/M metagenome (GOLD analysis project Ga0182024, IMG submission 120480) | Permafrost microbial communities from Stordalen Mire, Sweden - P3-2 metaG (Illumina Assembly) | ecosystem: Environmental > Terrestrial > Soil > Wetlands > Permafrost | place: Sweden: Stordalen... | reverse complement strand
CTGCGAGTTGATGGATGACAACTGCATGAAGTAAACCGGATCGTTGTTGGCCAGGCGCGACAGGTTCAGCAGCATTTGCTCGTCATTGGCCTGAGCGTAGTAGGTGTCGTAATACTGATAGTCGCCTTTCAAAAACTGCCGGCTGGGATTGAAACAGCCGCAAAGGCAGGCTAACAATAAAAATGGCATCCATTTCGCGCGATTGGGATGGTTCATAAGATTCATTCAACACGGGTTTCGGTCAATTATAAGTTCTGGCGAGTCGATAGAACGTTGTGCCTCCCACATTGTTGGTGGCCCATTGATAAAATCGCCCAACCACCCCGCTGGCGAAAACAGACCTCCAAGGGCCGCGGAGACTGGCCGACAACTGCAGGTTCGTCACGACCGCGCCCACGGGCCACGAAAGAACCAGTTGGCCGCCCGCGGCGGCATAGTTCAGCTTTGGGGCCGGCAACCGAAAGATCGTACCTGCTCCATTGGTTCCGCCTTGCATGGCAGCCCCATAGAGGTTGCCTACCGCGTCGCGCGCCAGGCCGGGCAACGGGTACGCCCCGTTATTCGTCCCGTCAAACGCGGCTATGGTCGTCAGCGAATTGGTGGCGCCGGGAGAATAACAAAAGACGGTCCCAAAACCATTGCTTCCACCGGTCTGAGCTGTGCCACAAAACCAGTTCCCGCTGCCCTGAAGCAGCGGACCCTGTGGGTCTTCTCCAAGATCCTGCGAAAACGACGCAAAATCGGTCATGACGCCGTTCGATGTCATTTGAAAAACGACGCCATACCCCTGAGCGCCACCCGCAGACGTCGTTCCATAGAGATTGCGGTCTGCGCCAAACACCAAGCCGGTTTGCGGGTAACTTCCGTTCGTCCCGGCAAAGGAAAAGAGTGTCGTCAGGTTTCCGTTAGTTGTGACCTTGAAAACGGCGCCCAGCCCACTCGATCCTCCCTCGTACGTGACGCCATAAAAATCTCCGTTCGAAGCTTGCGCCAGCTCACCCTCGGGAAAAACACCTTCTCCGGATACATAATCGACGAATGGCGTCAAGGTGTCCAAAGAGCCGCCCTCAGGCGCAATTTTGAAAACCACGCCAGCGCCAGAAGGCCCACCCTGAGTCGTCGAGCCATATAAGTTCCCGTCGCTTCCCAACGTCAGGCCTCCCTCCGGATGGGCTCCATCGCTCGTGGCAAACGACACCAAATTGCTGACCAGGCCGTTGGTCGCCACGGAGAAGATGGTGCCGAGATTGGCGGAACCGCCATTATAGGTTGTGCCATAGAACGCCGGCACGTCGAACGTCACCGCAGTTGCAGTCATGATGGCTATTGAATTGGTGGTTACGGTCGTCGTCGGCGTAACCGAAGCGAGGCTCGTCGTCACATTGGTGACTGTTTGAATATTAGAGCTGTCGAGCGCATTAGCGGTGATATTGGTAGTAATCGCGATAATGTTCGTGTCGAGCGAGACGGTCGCACTACTCGTGACCGTAATGGTCACGTTGGATGTGGTGGTGACCGTTAACGCCGTGGCTGTGGGCGACGCATTCGTCGTTGAGTCGGTTGAGACGCTGATCGCAGTGTTCGTCGTGACTACCGTGTTGGTGCTCTCGCTGAAAGTCATGTCCGTCGCGTTGGTGGAGCCGGTTGGGTTCAGGGTAAAAGAAACAACAGTGTTTGTCGTGTTTGTGACGGCGCTGCTGGTCGAGCCAACCGTGCTGCTGGTAGTGATAACTGTATTTGTCGTTAAACTGGTATTGGTGGAGATGACTGTGGAAAGAACTAATGGTCCATAAGCAGCAGCCTCACCGCCGGTGTTAAGCGAGACGAGCATATTTAGAGCGCCGCCCAAGCTCATGCCGAACGCCATCGCCGTGCCTCCTGATCCGCCGTACAACAGCGCTCCATAAAGGTTGCCATAGGCCGAAGTGAGGCCGGTCGAAGGAAAACCGCCTCCGGGATTAAAAGCGGCGAAGGCGGCCAAATCACCATTCTGTGAAAGCCTAAACACGGCTCCGCTCCCGTATTGGCCGCCATTGGCCGCGACGCCATAGATGACGTCGTTTGTGTAAGCCATTAATGCGCCTTGTGGATTGGCCCCGTTCGCATAGTCGAAGGACGCCAAGGAAGTCAATACACCGTCAGTGGTTACCTTAAACATCGTTCCCATGCCATTCGCTCCGCCTGCATAAGTGGAGCCATACAGATTTCCACCTACAGGAAGCAAGCTGCTCTGAGGATTGCTTCCGTTAATGCCGTCAAAAAACCCAAGCGACCTAAAATCACCGTTGGTGGTGATCGAAAAGATGGCGCCGTCGCCTGCCGAACTGCCGCCGCCGGAGGTGGTTCCATATAGAACCCCGCTGGAATCTTGAACCAATCCGCTTGCGGGTCCGGCTCCGTCATCAAAGTTAAAAACGTGCAAAGTAGTCAACCGTCCGGTTCGCGTCATCTTAAAAACGGTTCCGTTGCCTAAGTAACCTCCGCCAAACGTTGTCCCATAAAAATTGCCGTCCGATCCATAGAGCAAAGGCCCCTCCGGGCTGGCGCCGTTGTTGTAGTTAAACTTCACAAGTGTGGTGAAGTCGCCTTTAGGTGACAGTCTGTAAACCGTCCCGAAACCGGTTATTTTCCCAGAAGCGTTCGGGCCGCCCGCCGAAGTTGTGCCGTACCAGTACTTATTAGTATAGATCAATCCCCCTAAAGGATTGGCTCCCATGTAAGCTGGATTCGTCCCGTTGAAGGAAATCAAATTCGTCAGGATGCCGTTCGCCAGCACAAATACTGTTCCCAGCCCGTATTTCCCCCCTTGATAGCTAACGCCGTATAGATTGCCATCCTCTCCAAGAGCCAAGGACGCCTGCGGACTGACACCATTGGAGTAATCCAGCGAATACAGATTGGAAAAGGTCCCGTTGGGGGCTAATTCAAAAACCGTCCCATAGCCATAGATGCCGCCCCCGACTGTCGTTCCAAAAAAACCATTGGCGCCAACGGTTAGACCCGCTTGTGGAGTCCGCGGTCCAAGCCGGAAACTGAAAATCGTCTCCATGCCGTTCGCACTCCCTGCAACCAGCATAGCCAGAACAACAACTAAGATAAGGCGTCTATTCAAGTTCCAAATGACTTATCTTTAAACCGCAAGAACAAGCCGCGTTATACGGAGGAAGAACGAAAAAAGCCCGACGCGGCTTCCAGCACATTGAAAGTTTCAAAAAATAGCGAATTAGTCAAGCGTTTTGTAGTAGAAAACTTCGGTTGACACATGTGACGGCATTCCAGCCAGGCAATTTTGTCTTATTCTTGAGGTGTTTGCGCCCTGCCTTCTCCGAAGAACTAAACCGGAACACTAAACTTCAACAGACGCCAAAGCGAGGAGTTCTCCGTTCTTTTTTTGCGCCCAGCCCGGATGATAGGCGCGCGTAATCTGGTGGTCAACAAGAAGTGGCTGTAAAGGCTTTGGAAGCCTTGATCGAATAGATTTTCCAATGCTATGAGAGTGACGAGACGCGAATCTCCAACGCCGCTTCCAGTTGTTCGCGCGTAATGCCGTCATACCATTGCAGAAATTGTTCTATGGCTCCGTCGTGATCCAAGTGGTTAAAAAAGGTCTGTGCTGGAATGCGCGTTCCCCGAAACACCAGGGCACCGCTCATCACGTCCGGACCTTGGGAGAAAATATTCCGCGGTGTCGCGAGCGTCTTCACGTTGGGAACGTGGGCTCAACCGATTTACGACTCAAGATGATCTGTGGGGGTTCGGGAGCCGAGGAAACGGGCAGCTCCGCGAGAGCGTCGCGCTACCTGAAAGATGCAGGGGGGATTGATGTTATTTGGCAGTGGGCGGGTGGGTGTGGTAGGATTGTTCAGAGTTGAGGGGAAAATGACGATGGGACTCTTTGGTATGGTGGCGGTTGCGATTTTTTGGGAAATTGTTTGACGACGGGGTTTGGGTGTGGTTTGATAACCGCTCTTTTTCGACTATGTACGCAGTGATTGAAACAGGCAGTAAACAGTACCGCGTGAGCGCGGGCGATACTTTGGAAATTGACCGGATCTCCACCAAGGAGGGTCAATCTCATACGTTTGAGCGCGTTCTGATCGTCGGCAACGACGGCAAGACGACGTTCGGGTCGCCGCACGTCGCCAAGGCGACGGTGCTGGCGGATGTGGTGAAGAATATCCGCGGACCGAAAGTCGTGGCGTTCAAGCTGAAACGCCGCAAAGGATATCGCAAGAAGATCGGCCACCGGCAGGAGTTGTCGGTGGTGAAGATCACGGAAATTAAATTGTAGGAGACAACTAGCAATATGGCACACAAGAAAGGTCAGGGCAGTGTTCGTAATGGGCGCGACAGCGTCAGCAAGCGGCTGGGAGTGAAGGAGTTCGGAGGTCAAACGGTGACGGCAGGCAGCATTTTGGTGCGGCAGCGCGGTTCCAAGTTTGTGGCGGGCCACAACGTGGGAACGGGCCGTGATTGGACTTTGTTTGCGTTGATCGATGGCAAAGTTCTGTTCGACAAGGACAGCCGGCGCATCAACGTGGTCCCGGCGGAACCGAAGTCGCCGGTGGCGTCGCATAATTAGGCGGCGGATGGGCAATTTGCAGGCGAGGCGGACAGCCTCGCCGTTTTTTTTATGTTCGTGGATGAGGTCAAGGTTTTCGCGAAGGCTGGACATGGCGGCAAGGGTTGCGTGGCTTTTCTGCGCGAGACATACCGGCCCAAGGGCGGCCCGAGCGGCGGCAATGGAGGTGGCGGCGGCGATGTCATCCTTCAGGCGGATCACGACCTGAACAACCTGATCGCACAATTTTATACGCCGCGTCTGATCGCCGAGGATGGATCGCCAGGGTTGGGCAAGGGAATGGACGGACCAGCAGGCAAGGATTTAATCGTCAAGGTTCCATGTGGCACGCTGGTCTGGCGGGTGGCGGGCGGGAAGATGGACGAGGACGCCGAGGAGCGCGACGAGGATTCTGATTCTGAGGCGGAAGTAAAGACGCTGCCGGCGAGTTCGCGGGGACGGCCGATGATGCGCCATGCGGGGGACGAACGCGCAATGGAGATTGATTTGGCGGCGGACGAACCCGCGCCAAAGGTCGGGGCAGAGAAGGGGGATTTGGTAGTTGATCTGACAGAGCACGGGCAGCAGTTCGTGCTCTGCAAAGCGGGACGAGGCGGGTTGGGGAATCGGAACTTTGCCACGTCGCGACGGCAAACGCCGCGATTTGCGCAGCCGGGAGAGTCGGGCGACGAAGGGGAATTTCTATTTGAACTGCGCACCATCGCGGAAGTGGGATTGCTTGGTTTTCCGAACGCGGGCAAATCAACGTTGCTGACGGCGATTTCAAAGGCGCGACCCAAGGTGGCGGCTTATCCCTTTACAACATTGCATCCGCAGGTCGGGATTGTGGAGTATGACGATTATCGGCGGCTGACGGTGTGCGATGTGCCAGGGTTGATTGAAGGGGCGCACGAGAATGTCGGGCTGGGACATGAGTTTTTGAGGCACATCGAGCGTTGCAAGGCGCTGGTGGTGTTACTCGATATGGCGGGAATGGATGGGCGCAAGCCGTGGGATGATTACAAGCAGTTGCTGGAGGAATTGGGCCTTTACGACGCGAGCCTGTTGGAGAAGCCGCGACTCGTCGTGGCGAACAAAATGGATGAAGCGGTGGCGGAAGAGAATTTGAAGGAATTTAAGCGGAAGATTCGGAAAACCGCCGTGCTGCCGATGGCGGCGGCGTTTGATCAGGGCATTGAGAAGTTTAGGCAAGTGATTCGGGAAACGGTGGAGCAAGTCGAGGCCGAGGCGGCACGGGCCGCGAAGGCGGCGCCAAAGCGGGACGATGTCCCTTCCCTATAATATATGTTGAAAGCCGGAATTGTGGGTTTGCCCAATGTGGGGAAAAGCACGCTGTTCAATGCGGTGACGCGGACGCGCAAGGCGCAGGCGGCCAATTACCCGTTTTGCACGATTGATCCGAACGTTGGGGTAGTGACGGTGCCGGACGAGCGCCTGGCGGTCCTGGCGCGGATCGCGAAGACGAAGGTGATCATCCCGGCGGCGATTGAATTTGTGGATATCGCGGGATTGGTCAAAGGCGCGTCACAAGGCGAGGGATTGGGGAATAAGTTTCTGAGCCACATACGGGAGGTCGATGCGATGGTGCAAGTGGTGCGGTGCTTTGAGGATCCGGACATTCATCATGTGGCCGGGGCGATCGATCCGGTGAGGGATATCGAGACGATTACGACGGAGTTGAGTTTGGCAGATTTGGAAGGGGTCCAGAAGCGTTTGGAAAAGCTGGCGAAGGACGCCAAACGCGGGGATAAGACGGCGATTGCGGAGTCGGAGCTGTTGAAGAAGTTCGAAGCGCATCTGAATACGGGAAAACCGGCGATCACCCTTTCGTTGACGCCGGAAGAAAAGGTCATGGCGAAGGGTTTTTATCTGATGACGGACAAACCGACGATTTTTGCGGCGAACGTCAAGGAGTCGGAACTCGCTGGGGCAGAGTCGAATCCGTTTGTAATGAAGGTCCGGGACTATGCGCAAACTCACCACGGCTGCGAGACGGTGGTGATCAGCGCGCAGATTGAGAGCGACTTGGTGGATTTGTCGGAAGAGGAGGCGAAGGCGTTTTTGAAGGAACTGGGGGTGGCGGAATCCGGGGTTGGGGCGTTGATACGCAGCGTGTTCCATTTGCTGGGGTTGAGGACTTATTTTACGGCTGGGGAAAAAGAGGCGCGCGCGTGGACGATCCATGCGGGCGATACGGCGCCAAAAGCGGCGGGAGTGATCCACAGCGATTTTGAGCGCGGGTTCATCAAGGCGGAAACGGTGGCCTATGAGGATTTGGTGCGACTGGGATCGGTGGCGGCGGCGCGGGAAGCGGGCCTTTATCGGATGGAAGGGAAGGAGTATGTGGTGAAGGATGGGGACGTGCTGTTGTTCAAATTCAACGTGTAAGTGCGTGGTTTGCACGCATTATGCGCGTGTTTTTCTCACGCATTATGCGTGGGTTTTTTGCTCTGCCGAGGGAAAGTGTTGCGTGTGCCGGGGAGGGAGGGTTGAAAAAGGTGGTGGCGCTAACAATGCTGAAAAAGATTTCAAATCGAGTTGACACTGCCAATGTTTGGAATTTACAGTGCGCGCTCCAGTCCTTAAACGAACAAAAATATGAACAAACTTCGGAATAAAAAGATCGGGGCCTTCACCTTGATCGAATTGCTCGTCGTGATCGCGATCATCGCGATTCTGGCCAGCATGTTGTTGCCCGCGTTGGCTCGCGCCAAACAGAAAGCGCAGCGTATCTCATGCGTGAACAATTTGAAGCAGCTCGGAACGGCTTATCGTATATGGGCGAATGACAACGGAGATCGTTATCCGGCAAACCAAACGATTGCTTTGGGCGGCTGGCAGGACTTGCTTTCCACCAGCGAAACGATGGGATACAACACCTACACCAATTACTCGATCATGCAGAACGAGTTGGGTGAATCGGCGAAGGTCGTGACCTGCCCGTCCGATGATCGCTCGGCGAACACCAACTTCAACCCGTCCGTCGGTTCGGGCCAGGCGGCGCTGGCTGGATCGTTCAATAACACGAACCTCTCTTATTTTACGGGGGTTGGCTCCAGTGACACTTATCCGCAGGGCATCCTGGGCGGCGACCGCAACCTAGGCGGCACGGGCAATGCAGGCACAACGCCTGACCCCAACTACGGCTTCTCGCCAGCGGTCGGGACCTCGGTTGGCGCGGACATGGAAATATTCACCAACGGTAGTGTGTGGTCGCCGAGCACCGTGAATGGCAGCGCCTACGGGTCTGGAAACAGCATTGGCTGGTCGGCCAAGCTGCACACCGCCGGGAACGTCGCTGGAGCGGGAAATATTCTGCTCGGGGATGGCAGTTCGCAGCAAGTGACGTCGGCAGGTTTCCGCCAAAACTGGCTGAGGAACGCCGGTCCCGACGGCAGCGTGTTTGTGACGCAAACGGACACGACGAAGGATTCGATCCGCGTGCTGTTCCCGTAATCGCTGACGGACAAATCGTTCTCTTTAAACTCAAGGCATCCGCAAGGATGCCTTTTTTGTTTTTACCGCGTTTAGGGCGTGGATGCGGCGGTCTGGCGAATAATTTGGGAGAGACTGGTTCGAGCGCGAAAATTGACGAATTTGGCGAGCTTGTCCGCATTGGGACGGCGGCGAAGCATATCCTGAAAGCCAGGCGGATAAGCGGATTCGTAGGGAACGGTTTCGATGGTGGATTTGGAGTCCAGCGCCGCCACCACCATTTCCGCCAATTGCCGGATGGTCACTTCTTCTTCGCTTCCGACATTAAAAACTTCACCATGCGCCGCCGGACAATTCTGCAATCGCACCAGGGCCTCGACCGTGTCATTAACGTAGCAGAAACAGCGGGTTTGCCGGCCATCGCCAAAAACCCGCAACGGTTCCCCTTTTTGAGCGGCGGCGATGAAACGTGGAAGGGCCATGCCGTAATTCCCCATCTGGCGCGGCCCGACGGTATTAAAGAGGCGGGCAATCACGACTGGCGTCCCAAATTCCTTGGCGTGCGCCAACGCGAGGAATTCGTCCATGAGCTTTGAGCAGGCGTAGCTCCAGCGGCTGAAATGCGGCGGACCGATCAAGAGGTCGTCCTCCTCGGCAAACGCGGTCTTGACACTTTTGCCGTAAACCTCGGAAGTGGAAGTGATGAGTATCGGGGTGCGGTTGGCGCTGGCGTAGTCGAGGATATATTGGGTTTCGCGCAGGTTTGTCTCGATGGTTCTCAAGCCGGATTTCATTACCAGCTCCACCCCCACCGCGGCCGCCAAATGGTAAATGCATTCCGCTTCGGCGGCCAAGGCGCGCGCTTCGGGCCGTTCGGATATTTTTCCTTGGAGAAATTGCAATTTCGGATGGGCGAACGCCGCAGCGAGGTTTTCCTTGCGGCCGGTCGAACAGTCGTCAATCACAACGACCGGCTTGCCGTCAGCCAGGAGTCGTTCCACCAAATGCGAGCCGATAAATCCGGCCCCGCCGGTGACGAGGACATGCTTTGCGTCGTTCACGTGAGGCCATTGTACGAGAGAATGGATGTCAAATCAATGGCACAAGCGGACGCGCGAGAAATTCGTTACTTGATACTCCAACTCGCGCTTCCCGAACGCGCCACGCCGACAGCTACCCAATAAACCACTACTCCACCAACAATAGTCAAGTCCGCCGCAGCAGCCAAAGGAGTGATTGCAAGTCGTTCGGCGTTGCCGAAACCCTCCTTGTAGGCGGGTAACTGGTAAGAGCCGATTATCTGGCCACCGGAAATGAGGTCGAAAGATTGCTCGCCCGCGCCAGCGACCGCCCGCGGAAACGGTGGAACGGAAATCATCGGAGCATTGGTTTGGAAGAAAATCGGGACTGCTTTTAGTCCGATCGCGTTAGTGGGATCGATAAATTCTGGCGGTTGGTTGTGGTCGATCCTCCCCTGATTTCGGCGCAGAAAATATGCCCTGGGACGAATGACGTCGCGTCTTTCCGAGAGTTCGTTGTAAACGATTAGGAAGTCATCCTGTCCCCTCGCTTGGTAAAGACACAGATTCGGCTGCCTGGCCGGCGCATTCCATTTGTTCAGGGCGTCTCCGCTCCAAAGCACGCGGGTGGCGCATCCGCCCGCCGATGCCAGGAGCGGCAACAGAAGTGCGAGCCGGAAAAGAATTTTAACATTCATACGGCGGGAAAGAAGGATAGCCAAACCGGAGAGCCAGTCAAGAATTATTGTCGGGCGTTTTCCCGCGTGACTTTCGCAAATGCGGGCGACAAAATGCGCGGCGCAAAGTGAAGGCAAAGACTCCAACGTCCCGCAGCGCGCGCTTTTCAGAAGGGCCGGCGCAGGAAGTGGCGCGCTTCAGCCAGTCCGTTTCGTTTGACTGGCGCCTCTGGGAACAGGACATTCTCGGCTCGCTGGCGCATGCGGAAATGCTCCGGAAAATCGGGATTTTGACCAGGGCGGAGTGGCGTGAAATTGAGTTGGCGCTGGACGAGATTGCGAGGGAAATTGGCGCAGGCAAGTTCAAATGGAAGCCGGAGTTGGAGGACGTCCACATGAACATCGAAGCCGAGTTGACCCGCCGCGCGCCGGCCGGGGCCAAACTGCACACGGGACGCTCGCGTAATGACCAGATCGCGCTCGATATGCGCCTGTGGCTCCGCGATGAGCTGGCGGCGCTAACCGATGAGCTTCGCCGTTTGCAGAAGGCGCTGGTCCATTTGGGGCGCAAAAACGATGGCGTGGTCATCCCCGGTTACACTCATTTGCAACGCGCGCAGCCGGTCTATTTCGCGCACCATTTGCTGGCGTACGTCGAGATGCTGGAGCGCGACCGCGAGCGGTTGCTGGATTGCTTCCATCGCACGAACGTCTGCCCGCTCGGCAGCGGCGCGATTGCAGGCTCGACGTTGCCACTGGATCGCGAATTCGTGGCAACGAAGCTGGGATTTGTGGATCGCGACGGCGCGCCGCGGCTGACGCAGAATTCGATGGACGCGATCAGCGACCGGGATTTCGCGGTGGAATTTTGCGCGGACGCGGCGTTGATCGCGGTTCATCTATCGCGCCTGGCGGAGGATTGCGTGCTGTGGGCGAGCGCGGAATTTCAATTTATCGCGATCGCGGACGCTTACACAACGGGTTCGTCGTTGATGCCGCAAAAGAAAAATCCGGATGTGGCGGAATTGACGCGCGGCAAAAGTGGGCGGGTCTTTGGCAATTTGATGGCGCTGCTGACGCTATTGAAGGGGCTGCCGATGTCCTACAACCGCGATTTGCAAGAGGACAAGGAGCGGCTGTTCGATTCCGCCGACACGGTGCGGGCCTGCGTGCGGCTGATGGCGGGAATGATTGATAATACGACTGTCAATACCAAACAGTGCCGGGCGGCGGCGGCCGATTCCGCGCTTTTGGCGACTGATCTGGCCGATTATCTGGTGCGCAAAGGAATTCCATTTCGCCAGGCGCATCACATCGTCGGCGCGGCCGTGGCGGCGGCGGAAAAGGCGGGCCGCGCGCTGGGGGAGTTGAGCGGGTCGGAATTGCGCCAGGTGGACGCGCGTTTTGGGGACGACGCGGCGGACGTTTTCGATTTGACAAAGGCGCTGGCCCAACGGCGCATGACCGGCGCTCCGGGAACCGGTCCCCTCGCGGCGCAACTGGCGCGCTGGGAGAAAATTCTCGCCCAAGGTTGAACCCGAGAGATGTCACCACCCTGCTGCGCGAAGTCTCGCGCTCCTTCTATTTTACGCTACGCGTGTTGCCCGCGGCGGTGCGCGCGCCCATCGGCCTGGCGTATTTGCTGGCGCGGACCACGGACACCATCGCGGACACGGAATTGCTGGGAGTCGAAATACGATTGGAGGCGCTGGAGCGGTGGCGCGAACGGATCATGGGCCGCGAGGGCGGCGGCCTGGAGTTCGAGCCGTTGGCCCAAAGCCAGGCCTCGGAGGCGGAGCGGACCATGTTGCGGCGCGGCGAGGAAATCATCCGTCTGCTTGACAAAGGCGACGGCCCGGACCGCGAGCGAATCCGGACGGTTTTGGACACCATCATCGGCGGACAGGCGCTGGATTTGCAACGGTTCGGCGCCGCGAACATCAGGCAGATTATCGCTCTGCAAACGGACGCGGAACTGGATGATTACACGTTTCGTGTGGCGGGCTGTGTGGGGAAATTTTGGACGGACATGTGCCTGGCACATTTGTTCCAAATGGAGCCGGAGGCGGCGAAGATTTTGGTGGAAAATGGTGTCCGCTTCGGGAAGGGATTGCAACTGGTCAATATTCTGCGCGACGTGCCGCAAGACTTGCGCAATGGGCGTTGCTATCTGCCCGCGACGCGTTTGGCCGAAGCCGGGCTGTCGGCCAGCGACCTGCTTTTGGCGGACACCATGAAATCGTTCCGCCCGCTCTATGACTCGTATCTGGACAGGGCGGAAGATCATTTGACAGCAGGATGGGCTTACACCAATTCGCTGCCGCGCCACCAGCGGCGGCTTCGCCTTGCCTGCGCGTGGCCGATCTTGATCGGCGCCGCGACCTTGCGCAAATTACGCGTGGAAAACGCGCTGGATGCGGGACGGCGAATCAAAATCAGCCGGTCTGAGGTGAGGCGATTGATGGTTCGTTCGATCCTCCTTTACCCCTGGACCGGGCGGTGGGAAAAACAATTTGAAACGGCGTCAAATGAGGTTGCTTCCCGGCACGCTTTCCGCTAACAATTGGAAAACATGAAATACCGAAAGTTCTGGACGCTCGCTTTTTGTGTCGGCTTGAATTGCGGCGCCACCGCGCAACAGGCATCCGACGATCAATCCCGCGCTTTGGACGCGCTGCGCCAGGCGGAAACGTCTGCCGCTCCCGCTGCTGCGCCTCCCAAAGATACCAGTCCGCCTGCGGCGCCCGCGCCCGCGCCCGCGCCTCCGGCTCCAGAGCCGGTCCCTCAGGCCGTAGCGCCGGCCAGCAATCCGGACACCGACGCGGCGTTGCAAGCCTTGCGCCAGGCTGAGACGGCGCCCGCGCCACCGGTTCCTGCACCCGCCCCGGCCCCAATTCCGACGCCCGTTCCCGTTGAGGTTGCTGCTCCCGCGCAACCGATGCCTGCGCCGACGGTCGCCGCCCCGGCGATACCGCCGGCTGAAACGGGCAATCCCGCTCTTGATGCTTTACGCCAGCAGGAAGCGCAACCCGTGCTGACGCGCGAACAACGCGATGCGCAAATCCGCCAGGAAAAAATCGAGGCCATGCGCAGGAAACGCGAGGGCGGCCACGGGACACAACCGCAGCAACCTCCGCCAACTACACAGGTGGAACCGGCTCCCACGCAACCCGTTGCGGCTCCGATGCCTGCGACCGTTTCTATGCCGGTGGCTCCTGTCGCGCCTATGGCGGCGCCCACTCCTGTCGCGCCAAACGCTTCTGACGCGGATGCGGCTTTGCAGGCGTTGCGTCAGGCCGAGGGCGCCCCTGCTCAACCCACGATGGCTCCGACCCCGGCGATTGTCTCTACTCCGATGGCTCCCGCGATGCCCACTCCTGCAACTGCTCCTGTTCCTCCGAATACCGGCGACACCGATGCCGCCTTGCAGGCATTGCGCCAAGCCGAAACAGCGCCAGCGCAACCGGCGACGGCTTCTGCTGCAGCGCCCGCTTCGACGCCCGCTCCAGCCACGGCCCCGGCAATGCCTTCTACTCCGATGCAACCCGCCACGACGCCGGCCGCCATGCCAACGCCGCCCGCGGCCGAGCAGCCGGCAGTTCAAGCCAACATCAACGCCACAGTTGAAGCCGCCGCTCTGGAACAAGCGATGGCCAACGCCCAGGCCGCCAATCAGAGCGCGAGCGCAGCCACGGCCACCCGGCAGAGCGCGCAGACGGATGTCGCAGGCCGCGTCGCCACGCTTCAAACCCAGGCCGCCGCCAATCCAAATCCTCCGGTGGTGGCGCCATCAGGCGCAGTGCCGGGCTACGTCCCTGTTCCGCCTCCAAATTCCGGGATAAGCGAGAAGGAACAGAAATTGGGTGATTTGCTCCGCCGTTATCAGGCGGACGAAATCTCGCCCTTGGAATATCACACCGAGCGCGCCAAAATCATCGCCGAGCCCTAAGTAAAACTTTCATCGATCTCCCGCCGGCGAATCAAACCGGCGGGATTTTCATTTTATGCATTCGTTTCATTACCAGGACGGCGAACTTTATTGCGAAGAGACGCCTGTCCGCGCGCTGGCGGAAAAGCACGGCACGCCACTTTACATTTATTCGCGCCAAACCATCGCGAGCCACTTTGCCCGCCTGCAAAAGGCGTTGAGCACGCTGGACCATCGCATTTGCTTTGCAGTCAAATCGAATTCAAACCTGGCCATTCTGCGCCTGCTCGCCAATCTCGGCGCCGGCTTTGACATCGTCAGCGAAGGCGAGCTGCGCCGTGTGATTGCGGCGGGCGGAAAAGCACGCGATTGCGAGTTCGCCGGTGTCGGCAAAACCGAGCGTGAAATCGAATTCGCGCTGCGGCGCGGCATATACTGTATCAATGTGGAAAGCGAGGGCGAGTTGGCGCGCATCGAATGCGTCGCGGGCCGCCTGAAGAAAATTGCGCCCGTCTCGGTGCGGGTGAATCCGGACGTCGATGCTCATACCCACGCCAAAATCACCACCGGGACGTATGAGAATAAATTCGGTATTGCGCTGGAAGGCATCGAAGAGGTGTACGCGCGCGCCTCGAAAATGAAGCATTTGCGCCTGCGCGGACTTCAGATGCACATCGGTTCGCAGCTCACGGAAGTGGAGCCATTCGTGCGAGCCATCAAGAAGGTCAGCGGGCTGGCGCTCAGGCTAAAGAGCCGCTATGGCATCGAGTTTTTCAGCATCGGCGGCGGGCTGGGCATCGTTTATGAGCAGGCCCTGGCCAGTGGAAACGAGGCGTGGTGGAAGAGCGCCGCTTCGCGCCACATTTTGACGCCCGAGACCTACGCCGCGCATCTGGTTCCGCTGTTGCAGCCGCTGGGCCTGCGCATCGTGATCGAGCCGGGGCGTTTCATCGTGGGCAACGCCGGCATCCTGGTGACGCAGGTGCAATATGTCAAACAAACAGACCGCAGGCGTTTCGTCATCGTGGACGCCGCCATGAATGATCTCATCCGTCCCGCCATGTATGATTCCCATCACGAAATCGTGCCCTTGCGCCAGCGGAATGGAACATTGGTGAAATGCGACGTGGTGGGGCCGATCTGCGAATCGGGTGATCGTTTCGCAAAAGACCGCGCCATGCCACCGGTCGAAGGCGGCGAATTCCTTGCGCTGCTGAGCGCGGGCGCGTACGGCTTTACAATGGCATCCAACT
>Ga0182024_10015020_pt1 | contig 14896 bp, 13 predicted proteins | sample P32metaG_FD_120480 | JGI IMG/M metagenome (GOLD analysis project Ga0182024, IMG submission 120480) | Permafrost microbial communities from Stordalen Mire, Sweden - P3-2 metaG (Illumina Assembly) | ecosystem: Environmental > Terrestrial > Soil > Wetlands > Permafrost | place: Sweden: Stordalen... | reverse complement strand
CGTTCGCCTGGAAGCCGTCGTCGATGCCGGCGTGGACCGGCGCGAAGGCCCGGCGCACGCTCGACGCGGTCTCGCTCGTGGCGCTCGCCGCGGTGATCTACCAGTTCGCCGCGGTGCACGACTACGACCAGAGCCTCTACCGCGGCGGCTTTCTGGTGCTGGCGCTGTGCTCCGCGCTGTTGCTCGCCACGATCGCGCACCCGGCCGCCGTCCTCGGGCGCCAGCTGGGGCGAGCGATCCCGCGCTGGATCGGCGAGCGAAGCTACGGCATCTACCTGTGGCACTGGCCGGTCCTGGTGTTCACCCGACCGGGCATCGACGTGCACCTGGCGCGCGGCGTGCTGATCCCCGCGCAGGCCGCCGGCACCGTTATCCTGGCCGCGATCTCATACCGCTACGTCGAGTTCCCGATCCGCAGTGGCGCGTTGCGCCGAATCCGTCTGCGCACCCCGCGCCTGCTGGCCCAGCCGCGCACCCCGTTCGCGTTCGCGGCCGCCGCGGCGGCGGTCCTGCTCGCGCTCGTCGCGCTCACGCCGCAGGGTGTCGCGACCCTGCCGCCCGGCTTCTCGCGCCAGGCGCTCGCCAGCTCGCAGCTGGCCAGCAAACAGCTCGTGCTGCCGCCGGACCTCGCCGGCCACACCCCGACCACCCCTCCGGCGCGCAGCTCGGGAAAGCGCAAGAAACCCGACGGGAAGCACCACCCCGCACTCCCGCCGATCCCGCGCAGCGGCCCGATCCTCGCGGTCGGGGATTCGGTGATGCTCGGCGCCTCGGCCGCGCTGGAGGCGGCGCTCGGCCCCGAGCTGCACATCGACGCGGTCGTGTCGCGTCAACCCGAGCAGACGATCGCGCGGCTGTTCGCCTATCGCGCGGCCGGTTCGCTGCCACGCCGCGTGATCGTCCACATCGGCGACAACGGGCCGGTCTACTACGCCGACCTGGAGCGCCTCAAACAGGCCCTCGCGGGCGTCCCGCTGGTGGTGATCGTCAACGTCCGCGTGGACACCAGCTGGCAGGGGGAGGTCAACAGCGAGCTCGCGCAGGCCGTCCAGGGGTGGCACGAGGCGACGATCGCGGACTGGTTCGACGCGAGCGCCGGCGCCGGCACGCTGGCCGACGGCACGCACACCACGCCGGCCGGTGCGCAGCTGTTCGCCGCGCTGATCGCCCGCGCGATCCGCACGCCCCGGCTCGGCGGTGTCACCCACTGACGCGCTTGCAGCCTCGTCTTACGGGGTGGTGCATGCACCACCCCGCGGGACGGCGCATGCGCCGTCCCGCCGATCGGCGCATGCGCCGATCGGTCCCAAGCTAAGAGGGGGCCGGGATCAGCAGATAGACCTTCGCGGGCGGGGTCGGCGCGAACGCGAACACGGACCACAGCTGCCCCTCGTAGCTGACGGTGCCGCCGGGCGGCAGTATCGCCGGTCCCGGTCCCTCGCTGCCCGCGATCACGCGCAAACCGATCCGCACGACCACGACCGCGCCGGTCTCGGAATGCACCACCTCGGCGAAGTTGGAGTAGTTGGCCGCCAGCGGATGGAAGCGCAGCGCGAGGCGCTCGGCGACGAAGCCGATCTCGGCGACCTCGACCGCCGTGCAGCTCTCGCGCGTCTGCGCCGCGGCGGGGGCCGGCAGGGCGATCACCGCGTCGAGGGTGCCGCTCGGGAAGGCGTCGTAGCTCAGCGTCTCGGTGCCGTAGCGAACGCCGGCCAGCGTCACGGTCGTGCCCACTGCCGGCTCCAGCTTGGGGAAGTCGGCGCCTCGCTCCGCGACCAGCTCGCCGCCGACGTAGATGCCGACCGAATCGCCGAGCGCTCGGCGGTCGAGCTTGGCGAAGCCGACGTCGTCCTGCACCGACATCACAAAAGTGCCGATCTGCGCTCCGGCGGCTGAGCGAAGGACGCCGTCCACCGGCGCGATCACGTCAGGGCCGCCGACGTCCGCGAGCACGTCGCCGGCGGTGTCGAGCACCCGCAGGCGCACGATGTGCCAGAAGTGGTGATAGACGATCCGTGCCACAGCCCTGACGGTGGCGGGGACGTCGTCGGCGGCGACCGCCGCGAGCAGGGCGGGGTCGCTCGTGACGTGGCTGAGGTCGACCTGCGTCTCGCTGCCGCTCAGCTCGCCACGGTCGATGTTGTTCGCCACCAGCGCCGCGACCGCCGCCAGCGTCGAGGGCGTCGAGGCGCCACAGGCGACGGCCGCCTGCGCCGAGGAGGCGGCGGGGACAGCTGCCGCAGAGAGGGCTGCCGCGCACAGGGTGGCGAGGATCGTCACGTGTGCGCGAGCACCTGGCCGGCCAAGCATCCGCCTATTTTGCATGCTCTGAGGTGCCCGCGGCGCCGTGCCGTCGCCTGCGCCTCACAGGCTGATCGCGGGGATCGGGACGAACGGGTAGGTCAGTACCACGGCGGCGACCACGAGCGCGAGCCAGCCTCCGAGTGCCCAGCGCGGCATCCATGGTCGCGAGAACGCCCGCGCGAGCGCGAGGTAGATTCCGGGCATCACGATCACCATGTAGTAGAGGTAGCTGGTTCGCTGCCACAGGAGGGTGAGCGCGACGAACGGCAGCCAGGTTCCGAGGAACCACGCGACGGCGACCGCGTCGACCGCGGGCCCGCCCCGCCAGGCGCAGCGGAGCGCGAGCGCCAGCGCGGGTACTGCGAAGGCCAGCATCGGCGGGCTGATGAAACCGAGGAAGTGAACCGTCCAGGTCCGCGAGGAGCCCGTGGTGACCGTCACCGTCAGGTAGTTGATCGGCTTCAGGTCGATCAGCCAGTCCCACGGGTAGGACGCGATGCCCTGCGGGCCGTTGGGGCTTGTCTGGCCCGCGGCGTAGCTGAGCATCCGTGCGGTGTGCGCGAACGGCCCGCCCGTGATCGTCTGCCCGGTCTGGGGGTCGTACGGCGGGGCGATGCGGTCGAAGATCGCGAGCACGCCGAGGTAGACCGCCGTGGCGACGACCGCGAAGGTGGCGTACGTGCGCGCCGCGGCCGCCAGCACGGCGCGGCGGTGGCGCAGCAGTTCGACCAGTGCCAGCACGAGGAGCAGGTAGGGGGCGACGAGCTTCGCGGTGGCCCCCAGCCCGAGCAGCACGCCGGCGGCGATCGGGCGCCCGCGCAGGTACAGCGCCGCCGCCCAGATCATGAACGCGACGGCGTAGATGTCGAGAGTCCCGATGCGTCCGGCCACCAGCAGCAGGTTGTCGGAGGCCATCAGCGTCGCCGCCAGCAGCGCACACCATCGGCCGGCCCCGCTCGCGAGCGCGAGCGCGAACATCCCGAGGATCGCCAGCGATCCGAACAGCACGCTGCCGATCCGCCACGCGAACGGGCCGTCGCCGAACAGCTCGATCGCGCCGGCGATCACGAGCTTCGCGAACTGCGGGTGCTCGGAGTTCGGATCCTGCCCGGCCGGATCGCCGGCGTAGTTCTGATGGTCGGGGACCGCGATGCCGTCGATCCGCCGGGCGGCGTTGACGTAGTAGGCCTCGTCGAAGATCAGCCCGTGCGCCGCCGGGCCGCGGCACGGGTTGGCGCACGGATCACTCAGCCACGCCGCGCGCAGCGCGAGCGACAGCACCGACACGACGACCAGCCCGGCGATCGGCATCCAGGTGGCCCGCAGGACGCCACGGAGTCGGAGGCCTCGCCGCATGTCGGAGCGACGCTACAAGAACTCCCGCGCACACCGGTGCTCGCGGCCTGCGTGGAACGGGCCGCCGGCGGCGGCCGCGCCGCGGGCGTCCCGAAAACGTCAGCGCTGCTGCGCCTCCACCATCCAGCGCTGCTTCTCGAGCGCCGCCACCGTCGTGATCATCAGGTCCTCGGTCACGGCGTCGTACTCGGCGGCCTGCTCCATCCGCTCCCGCGCGCGGGTGATCGTCTCGTCGAGCGCCTGGAGCAGTGTCGTGATCACGACGTTCGTGCGAATCTCGCCGGGCGCGACCTCTGCGAGCCGGCTCTGCGCGCCGACCGTGCGGGCCTGCCCGTCGGGGAAGACGCCGAGTGCGCGCCCGCGTTCGGCGGTCGCGTCGGCGCGCTCCTGCCACTCGGAGACGAGCCCGTCGAGATGCTCGTGAAGCGCCTGGAAGTCGGGCCCGGTGAGGTTCCAGTGGAGGTGCTTGCCGAGCAGCGCGAGGTCGATCAGGTCGACCAGGTCGTTCTGCAAGAGGGTGCCCAGCGCTGCCCGCTCCTCGTGGCGGAGCGTCGGGTGGCCGTCGGTGACGATCAGGTTCGCGGTCATTGCGGCCGTCCTTTGTCGGGTCGTGGAAACGCTGCTGGGGAGGTTAGCGCCCCGCGTCGGCGGGCCCGCCCGCGCGCGGGCGCGTTCAGCGCTCGGCGAGCATCGCGAGGAAGTCGTGCTGCGCGTGGCTCCCGGGCGGCGCCCCGGCCCGTGCGTCGGCCACCGCGAGCCGGCGCAGCAACTCGTTCACCGGCGTCGGAACGCCGTGCAGGCGACCCAGCAGCACGATCTCGCCGTTGAGCTGGTCGGCCTCGATCACACCGCTGCGCCGCGCGAGGCTCTGCCACGACGAGCCCCCGTGGCGCGGCGCTCCGGGGACCGGCTGCATGGTTATCAGGCGCCCGAAGCGTTCCTCGTAGGGCTCGTCGTCGATGTAGTCGATCCCCGCCGCAGCGAGCACGCGGACCGCCTCGGCGCGGGCGCGGCGCGCGACCTCGGGGGCGCCCTCGGCGTGGCCGAACAGCGCATCCACGGCGTTGCCGACGTTGCGCAGGAACTTGGCGTACTTCCAGCGTGAGACGTCCTCGCGCGCAACCGACACGAAGCCGGACGCTTCGAACACCGCGGCGATCTCGCGCGCCCGCGCGTCCAGGCCGGATGGGTGGCGGCCGATGTCGAGCGAGCCGGTGATCGGCGCGGAGTGCGCGACGACGACGCCGGGGACCAGGTGCGTGGCGGGCAGCTGGACGACGACCGAGTAGGTGTCCGCGAAGCGACGCAGCGCGAGGCGCTCGTTCTCGACGCCGTTCTGCGCGCAGACCACGGCGACGTCAGGGCCCGCCGCACCCTCCAGACGCTCGAGCGCCGCCGCGGTGTCCTGGCCCTTCATCGTCGCCAGCACGATGTCGTCGGCGCGCCAGGCGATCTCCTCTGGCCCGCCGACGACGGCGACGGCGGCCACCAGCACACCGTCCGGAGACTCGACGCGCAGCCCGTCGCGCGCGATCGCCTCACGATGGGCGCCGCGCGCGATCGCCACGACGTCGTAACCGTGCTCGAACAGGCGCCCGGCGATGACTCCGCCGACCGCCCCCGCGCCGTAGATCACGAAACGGGCCACCTGGCCGTCCAGCTACTCGAACGCCGCGTGCCCGGTCAGGGCCTTGCCGAGCACCAGCGTGTGGATCTGGTGCGTGCCCTCGTAGGTGAGCACCGATTCGAGGTTGACGAGATGGCGCATCACCGGGTATTCCAGCGTGATGCCGTTGGCGCCGAGCAGCGCGCGGGCGCGGCGCGCGACGTCGGTCGCCATCCGCACGTTGTTGAACTTGCCGTAGCTGATGTGCTCGGGCGTCACCCGTCCGGCGTCCTTCAGGCGCCCGATCCGCGTCGCGAGCAGCAGCCCGTTGTTGACCGCGACGTGCATCTCGACGAGCTCCTGCTGGACGATCTGGCGCGCTGCGATCGGTTCGCCGAACTGGACCCGGCTCGCCGTGTAGTCCAGCGCCGCCTCCAGGCACGCGCGCGCCGCACCGACCGCTCCCCACACGATTCCGTAGCGCGCCTCGCTCAGACAGGACAGCGGCGCTCGCAACGACGTGGCGCCCGGCAGCAGGGCGTCCGCCTCCAGGCGGCAGTCCTCGAAGATCAGCTCCGAGGTCGTCGAGGCGACGAGCGACAGCTTGTCGTGGACGTCAACGGTGCGGAAACCATCGGTCCCAGAGGGGACGAGGAAGCCGGCGATGCCCTCGTCGGTTCTCGCCCAGACGACCGCCACACCGGCGCGGCTGCCGTTGGTGATCCACATCTTCGTGCCGTTGAGCACCCAGCCGGCGCCGTCGCGACGCGCCGTGGCGCGCATAGCGCCCGGGTCGCTGCCGGCGTCGGGCTCGGTCAGGCCGAAGCAGCCGATCACCCGGCCGGCCGCCATCGCCTCCAGCCAGCGATCCTTCTGCTCGTCGGAACCGAACGCATGGATCGCGAACATCGCCAGCGAGCCCTGCACGGAGACGAAGCTGCGCAGCCCGCTGTCCCCCGCCTCGAGCTCGAGGCACGCGAGCCCGTAGGCGGTGGCGCTGGTGCCCGCGCAGCCGTAACCCTCGAGGTGCATTCCGAGCAGCCCCAGCTCCCCGAGCTCGGGGCCGAGCTCCTCCGGCAGGCCGCCGGCACGCCAGGCGTCGGCGACGATCGGCAGGAAGCGGCGGCGCACCCAGTCGCGCACCGTCGAGGCGATCAGCTGCTCCTCGCCGGTCAGCTCACCGGCCAGCTCGAACGGGTCATCGACTGAGTAGCTAGTCACGACATCTCCCTCGCACTCGCGGCGTCGATCGTTTGCCTCACCGGGCGACCATAGTGAATCGTGCACGCCGCCGGACGCCGAGCGCCGCCGCGTCCCCCGCTGCGCAGCTGACGCGCTCGCGCAGCAGAGGCGAACGCGAGGGAACCGTCGTAGCCGGGCGCGGGCCGTCGTGGGCGGGCGCGGGCCGTTGTGGCCGGGCGCGAGCCGTTGTGGCCGGGCGCGGGCGTCGTGGCCGGGCGCGGGCCGTTGTCGCCGGGCGCGGGCCGTTGTGGCCGGGCGCGGGCCGTCGTGGCCGGGCGCGGGCCGTTGTGGCCGGGCGCGAGCCGGCTCAGCCGGGCATCCGATCGTCCCCGCGCAGCCAGGCGCGAACGGCGGCTTCGTCGCCGCCGCGCAGTGCGGGAGGGATCCGCCGGTAGGCGACCGGCGTGGCGTCCAGCGCGATCGGGCTCGCGACCTGGCGCGCGCCCTGCGCCATCTCGACGATCGACGGCAGCCCGAGCGAGGCGGCGAGGGCGAATGCGCCGCGAACATCGTTGACCGCCCCGCACGGAACTCCGGTCGCGTTCAGCGCCGCCGCCAGCGCCGCCCCCGGCCTGGCCGCGAACGGCGGCGCGAGCGCAGCCACCAGCTCCGCGTGATGCTCGACGCGAGCGGCATTGGTGGCGAAGCGCACGTCGTCGGCGAGCGTCGCGCAGCCGAGCTCCTGGCACAGCGACCTGAACTGGCGGTCGTTGCCTACGGCGACGACGAGATCGCCGTCGGCTGCGGCGAAGGACTCGTACGGCGCGATACTGGGATGACGGTTGCCCAAACGCTTCGGGACCGCGCCCGCGCCGAGGAAGCCCGACGCCTGGTTGACGAGCGCCGCGAGCAGCGCGCCGAGCAGCGAGACCTCGGCCCGCTGCCCCAGGCCGCTGCGCTCGCGCTCGGCGAGCGCTGCGAGGATGGCGACGCACGCGAACAGCCCGGCGATCACGTCGACCAGCGCGACCCCGACCTTCGTCGGAGGGCCGTCCGGCTGCCCGGTGAGGCTCATCAGCCCGCCGACGGCCTGGATCAGCAGGTCATAGCCGGGCAGCGCGGCGCCCTCGCCCGAGCCGAATCCGGTCAGGCTGCACGACACCAGGCGCGGGTTGGACGCGCGCACGGCGCCCTCGCCCAGGCCGAAGCGCTCGAGGGTCCCCGGCCGGAAGTTCTCGATCAGCACGTCGGCGCGCCCGATCAGCGTCGCGGCCAGCTCGCGGTCGCCGGCGTCGGTCAGGTCCAGCACGACGCTGCGCTTGTTGCGGTTCACCGACTGGAAATATGTGCTCGTGCCGTCCGGCGCCCACGGCGGCCCCCACGAACGCGTGTCGTCGCCCTGCGGCCGCTCGACCTTGATCACCTCGGCCCCCAGGTCGCCGAGCACCATCGCCGCCAGCGGCCCGGCGAGCACGCGCGAGAAGTCCGCGACCAGGATCCCTTCCAGCGGCGGGCTGCGTGTCGGCGAAGGCGGCGGATCGGCGGGCACTCACGCTGAATCTAGTGGACGGTGGTGGCGGCCCGCGGCCGCCACCGTCGCGCTTGCGCGCACCGCGAGCGCAACCGATACTGCAGCCGGTGAGTGCAGACCACGCAAGCGCGGGTGTCGGCGGCCTGATCCTGGCCGCCGGCGCCGGACGGCGCTTCGGCTCGCCGAAGCAGCTCGCGCTGCTCGACGGCCGGCCGCTGCTCGAGCATGCGCTGGCGGCGATGGCCGCGGCCACGCGTGTCGAGCGAGCCGTCGTCGTCGTGCTCGGCTGCGGCGCCGAGGAGATTCTCGCCCGCGTCGAGCTCCACGGCGCGCAGGCCCTGATCTGCGCGGACTGGGAGGAGGGTCAGGCGGCGTCGCTGAGGGCCGGCGTCGCCGCGCTCGCCGAGCAGGTCGACGCGATCGTCGTCACGCTCGGCGACCAGCCGGCGATCGACCCGCGCGCGATCGACCGGGTCGTGAATGCGCGCACCAACGCGGCGGTCGCGCTGCGCGCAGGCTACGGCGGCCGGCCCGGCCATCCGGTGCTGCTCGAACGGCCGCTGTTCGCGGCGGTCTCCGGGCTGCGCGGCGACGAGGGCGCGCGCACCCTGCTGTCCGGCGTCACGGCGCCGCTGATCGCCTGTGACGGCCTCGGCAGCGACATCGACGTCGACACCGTCGAGCAGCTGCGGGCGCGCGCGGGCGGACCCGGCTCCCCGTGCTGATCGGCGCCGCCGGCTCGCCGCAGCTCAGCGCGGGCGGATCGAGCTGTCGGTGCTGATCAACGACTCCCCCGCGCGCCCTGACCGCGCCGCGATCACCTCCGCCATGATCGAGATCGCCACCTCCTCGGGCGTCGCCGCCCCGATGTCGAGGCCGCACGGCGAGTGCACGCGCGCCAGCGCCCGCGGGTCGGCGCCGGCGGCCAGCAGGCGCGCGCTGCGATCCCGCGCGGTCCGCCGGCTGCCGAGCGCCCCGATGTAGCCGGCGTCACTGCGCAGCGCCGCGAGGATCGCCGGCTCGTCGAACTTCGGATCGTGGCTGAACACGATCACCGCGTCGCGCGGCCCCAGTTCGCGCGAATCGATCGCCGGCGCGGGCCAGCCGACGTGCACGGTCGCGACGCGCGAGAAGCGCTCGGACCGTGCGAACGCCTCGCGCGCGTCGGTGATCACGACCTGATATCCGGCCGCGGAGGCGAGCGCGGCGACCGCCGCCGAGTAGTCGATCGCGCCGACCAGGACGAGCGTCGGCGGCGTCCGGAAGGCCTGCAGGTGGACGCTCAGCCCGCTCCCCAGCGCCTCACCCTGTGGCCCGTAGTGGCGCAGCGCGCTGGTCCCGCGCTCGCTCAGCGCGGTGAGGTCGCGCGCCACGCTGTGGTCGAGCAGTTCCGGGCCGCGCAGGCCGCCGATCACAGCCGCATCGGCGACGGCGAGCTTGGCCCCGGGGGCGTCCCCGTCGAGGAGTGTCGCGATCCCGGCCGCAAGCCCGCGCGCGGCGGCGTCGAAGGCTTCGGCGCAGACCGTCCGGGCGTCCCCGGCCAGTTCGTGCACGAACACCACTACCTTTCCACCGCACATCAGCCCGACCTCGTGCGCCGCCTCGTCGGAGACCCCGTAGCGCAGCGTCCGGGGCGCGCCGTCGCCGGCCAGCAGCGCCAGCGCATTGACCACCACGTCGCTCTCCACGCAGCCGCCGGTGATCGAGCCTTCGATCGCACCGTCCTCGTCGACCAGCATGAAGGCTCCCGGCGCGAACGGCGAGGACCCCTCGGCGTCGATCAGCAGCGCACAGACGACGCGCCGCTCCTGCGCCAGCCAGCGCAGGCCCACGGACAGCTGCTCGGCGACGACGCTCACGGTCTCAATGCTCGCTCGGCGCCCCGGACATCAGCGCCAGCGCGTGTGGCAGCGCGTCGGCGATCGCCGTGCCGACCTGCGCGATCGCGCGCGGCGTCCCCGGAAAGTTGATGATCAGCGTGTCGCCACGGATCCCGGCGAGGGCGCGCGAGAGCAGCCAGTGTTTGGTGTGAGCCCGCGACGCGTCGCGCATCGCCTCGCCGATGCCGGGCACCTCGCGCTCGATCACAGCGCGGGTCGCCTCCGGCGTGACGTCGCGCGGCGCGACGCCCGTGCCGCCCGTCGTCAGCACCAGCGCGCACCGGTCGACGTCGCTGAAGTGGCGCAGCCGCCCCGCGATCAGCCCCAGCTCGTCGCTGACGACCTCGCGCGCCACGATCTCGCCGCCGATCTCGCGCGCGAACTGCTCGAGCCGGTCGCCGCCCTCGTCGGAGCCCATGCCCGCAGCGCGCGACGTGCTCACCGTGATCACCGCGACGCGCATGCTCAGCCGCCCGCGTCCGCGCGGCGGTCGCTGCGCCCGCCGGTTTTCTCGAGCAGCATGACCTGCTCGATGGTGACGCCGGGCTCGAGTCCCTTGACCATGTCGTAAACGGTCAGCGCGGCAACGCTGCAGGCGACCAGCGCCTCCATCTCAACCCCCGTCTGTGCGGCGACCGCGACCTCGGAGACGATCTCCACGAGACCGGCCTCGACGTCCACGCTCGCCTGCAGGTCGACGAAGCTCAGCGCGATCGGGTGCGCCAGCGGGATCAGCGTCGCGGTCTGCTTGGCAGCCAGGATCCCGGCGAGCCGCGCGGTGCCGAGCACCTCCCCCTTCGACACGTTGCCGGCGACGATCGCCGCCGCGGTCTGCGGCGACATCCGCAGCCGCGCCCGCGCCCGCGCCCGGCGCTCGCTGACCGCCTTGCCGGACACGTCGACCATCCGCGCCCGCCCGGCGCTGTCGAGATGCGTGAGGCGCGATTCGTCGCTCATCGGCTCACGCCGTCGACGCCGTCCGCCGGGGTGCTCACGGCGGTGCCGGCCACCCAGCGCGCCAAACCGCCATCCAGCTCCTTCTTCCAGATCGGCGCCTCGGCCTTGATCCGGTCGATCAGCTCGCGCGCCCCCGCGAAGGCAGCCTCACGGTGGCCGGCGGAGACCGCGACGACGACCCCCGGCTCGCCCAGTGCGACGGCACCGACACGGTGCTCGGCGGCGGCCGCCGCCAGGCCGTGGCGTTCGATGCATTCGGCGGCGATCGCAGCCATCCGCTCCTCCGCCATCTCGAGATAGGCCTCGTAGTGCAGGAATGCGACGTCTCGAACCGTTCCTTCGAAGGTCACGATCGCCCCGGCGCCCGGCCGCCGCACCAGCTCGGTCACGCGCGCCGCGACGATCGGCTCGGCGCTCACGCGAATGTGCGGTGCGCCGCCACCGCTGACCGGGGGTAGGAGCGCCAGCTCGTCGCCGGCGTGCAGCGGGGCGTCGTCAGCCACCACCTCGCGGTTGACCGCCATCCGCACCGGCAGCCGCGCGAGCAGCTCCGCGAGTGCCGGCTGTTGCGAGAGCGCCGCCAGCGCGTCCGCAACCGTCGCCCCCTCAACCAGCTCGGCTTCGATCGCATCGGCGCCGGCGCGTTCGCGCAGCTGGGCGAAGAGGCGTATCCGCACGAGCATGGTCGGCTCAGCCTACCCCTCGGCGGCCGGCGACTTCGCCGTGCGGCGCTGTTATCGTCGCGCGATCGCACCACGCACGCAACTGCTCGACGGCCACGGCCGTGCAATCAGCGACCTGCGCCTGTCGGTCACCGACCGCTGCACATTTCGCTGCCGTTACTGCATGCCGGCGGAGGGCATGCGCTGGCTCGACCGCGCGGAGCTGCTGAGCTTCGAGGAGCTCACGCGCCTCGTGCGCGTGCTCGTCGAGATGGGCATCCGCGACGTGCGCCTGACCGGCGGCGAGCCGCTCGTGCGCCGGGAGCTGCCGCGCCTGGCGGCGATGCTGGCCGCGATTCCCGGCCTGCACGAGCTGGCACTGACGACCAACGGGTACCAGCTCGAGCGCGACGCCCACGCGCTGGTCGCGGCCGGCGTCAACCGTTTCAACGTCTCCGTGGACTCGCTCCAGCGCGAGCGCTTCACCGAGATGACGCGCCGCGACGTGCTGGACAAGGTGCTGCGCGGCCTCGCGACGCTCGCCTCCTTCCCGGAGGCCCACCCGATCAAGGTCAACGCCGTGGCGATGCGCGGCTTCACCGAGACCGAGGTGATCCCGTTTGCGCGCTTTGCCCGCGAGCATCCCTATGAGGTTCGGTTCATCGAGTTCATGCCGCTCGACGCCGACCACGCCTGGACGCCCGACGATGTGCTGAGCGGCGAGGAGATCCGCGCGGCGATCCATGCGGTCTTCCCGCTCGAGCCCGAGCCCCGCGCTCCCGGCTCCACCGCGCGGACCTTCCGCTTCGCCGACGGCCGCGGCCGGATCGGCTTCATCAATCCGGTGTCCGAGCCCTTCTGCGCCGACTGCAACAGGATCCGCGTGACCGCCGACGGCCAGCTGCGCACGTGCCTCTTCTCGCTGCGCGAGACGGATCTGCGCGCGGTCCTGCGCGGCGGCGCCGCCGACGACGAGCTCGAGCAGGTGCTCCGCGACGCGGTCTGGCGCAAGGAGCTCAAGCACCACATCGGCGACCGTGGCTTCGTGCAGCCGGACCGCACGATGTCGGCAATCGGGGGTTGATGGGGTGAGTGGGTGCAGGGCACCCCTCACCCAGTCCGGAGCAGCTCGATCGTGACCCGCTCGCCGGCCGCGAGGACACCGGTGCCGGCGGGGATCAGCGCCAGCGCGTCGGCGCCGAGCATCGAGGTCAGGACGTGCGAGCCCTGGTCCCCGGTCGCCGTCGCGTGCCACCCGTCGGGGCGCAGCGCGAGCGCGCAGCGGACCGCGTGGACGCGTCCGGGCGCTCGCTCGCAGTCTCCGTCGAGCGTCGCGATCGTGCGCAGACGGCCGGGCTCCTCGCCGGCCAGCGCGAGCAGTGCGGGCCGCACGAGCAACACGAAGGTGACCAGCGAGGAGACCGGGTTGCCGGGCAGGCCGAACACGAGCGTCGGTCCGCGCGTGCCGAACCAGAACGGCCTGCCGGGACGGAGCGCCACGCCCGCGAGCCGGCGGGTGACGCCGAGCCCCGTCAGCACCGCGTCGACGTGGTCGTGCTCGCCGACCGACATGCCTCCCGTGATCACCGCGGCATCGGCCTCGAGCGCCGTGGCGAGCGCGTCGCGAAGCAGCTCCGGGTCATCGACGGCATGCGCCAGCTCGACCGTTTCGCCGCCCGCCTGCGCGACCAGCGCAGGCATCACGAAGGCGCTCGTGTTGCGCACGGCGCCCGGCACGAGCGCGGCGTCCGGGGCGACCAGCTCGTCGCCCGTCGTGACGATCGCGACGCGCGGGCGCCGGCCCGCGAGCAGCGCGGCGCGGCCCGCCGAGGCGAGCACTCCAAGCTCGGCGGGACCGAGCCGGACGCCCGGCTCGAGCACCGTCTGGCCGGCCCGCACGTCCTCGCCCGCGCGACGCACGTAGCGGCCGGGCGACACCTCGGCCGCCAGCTCCACCTCGCCGCCGTCTCGACGCGTGTCCTCGACCGCCACGACCGCGTCGGCGCCGGGCGGGATCGCCGCGCCGGTCGAGATCGCGCAGGCCTCGCCGGCGCCGACCCGCGAGCTCGCCGGAGCCCCCGCGCGCGAGCGATCGACGACTCTCAGCCGGATCCCCGGGCCGCTGTCGCTGGCCCGCACCGCGAACCCGTCCATCGCGGAGTTGTCGAACGCGGGCACGTCCTCGGCTGCGTAGACCTCCTCGGCCAGCACCCGGCCGAGCGCGTCGCGCAGCGCGACGGTCTCCGGCGCCGGCGGTCGCGCGTACTCGAGCACGAGCGAGCGCGCGTCCTCGAACTCGGTCAGCTTGGCGGTCACGGGCGTCGCAACTCTAGCCGCGCCCCGGCGCGATCGAGCGCCCTCCGGTATGTTTGCCCCCGCCGCGTCTCGGGTGGGGAGGCTGTTTTTCGCGCCATGAGCAGGCGTCTGCTCGCGGCCCGGTTGGGTGTGGTGTCTGGTTGCGTCTGTCCCCGTCGAGGTTCGGAGTGTTGATGAGTTCTGATTCTGGGTTTCTGTTCACGTCGGAGTCGGTAACCGAGGGTCATCCCGACAAGATCGCCGACCAGGTCTCCGACGGCGTGCTCGACGCCGTGCTGGCCGACGACCCTTACGGCCGCGTGGCATGCGAGACGCTCGTCACCACAGGCCTGGTCGTGGTCGCCGGGGAGATCACCACCTCGACCTTCGTCGACATCCCTGCCGTGGCGCGCGAGACGATCCGCCGCATCGGCTACGACGACGCCGGCTCCGGCGCGGGCTTCGACTGCGAGACCTGCGCGGTGATCTCGACGATCGACCGCCAGTCGCCGGACATCGCGCAGGGGGTCAGCGAGGCCTTCGAGCACCGTGCGGCCGGTTCCGGCGATGAGCTGGACGTCGCGGGCGCCGGCGACCAGGGAATGATGTTCGGCTACGCCTCGGATGAGACGCCGGAGCTGATGCCGCTGCCGATCTCGGTCGCGCACCGGCTCGCCGAACGGCTCGCGGCGGTGCGCAAGGATGGCACGCTCGCCTACCTGCGCCCGGACGGCAAGACGCAGGTCAGCGTGCGCTACATCGACGGCCGGCCGGTCGCGATCGAGAAGCTGCTGATCTCCACCCAGCACGCCGACGGCGTCGATTCACAGACGCAGATCAAGGGCGATCTGTGGGAGCACGTGGTGACCGCGGTGCTGCCCGAGGAGCTCTACGACGCGACAGCGCTGCGCAAGGCCTTCCTCGTCAACCCGACCGGACGCTTCGTGATCGGCGGCCCGATGGGCGACTGCGGGCTGACGGGCCGCAAGATCATCGTCGACACCTACGGCGGCATGGCGCGTCACGGCGGCGGCGCCTTCAGCGGCAAGGATCCCTCGAAGGTCGACCGTTCGGCCGCCTATGCCGCCCGCTGGGTGGCGAAGAACTGTGTCGCCGCCGGCCT
>Ga0182024_10015019_pt1 | contig 14896 bp, 12 predicted proteins | sample P32metaG_FD_120480 | JGI IMG/M metagenome (GOLD analysis project Ga0182024, IMG submission 120480) | Permafrost microbial communities from Stordalen Mire, Sweden - P3-2 metaG (Illumina Assembly) | ecosystem: Environmental > Terrestrial > Soil > Wetlands > Permafrost | place: Sweden: Stordalen... | reverse complement strand
GGCTGGAATTCGCATTGAAGAGAAAGAGAAAGCCGATGGCCGACAAGCAACCCCCCAGGCCGACCCCGCTCGACGTGCAGGTGGATCAGCTCCTCACCGAGGCGCGGCTGATCATCCCGGGCGCGCAAGCGCTGCTCGGCTTTCAGTTGACCATCACGCTCACCCAGGCGTTCGCGCAGCTGCCGGCGGACGCAAAGATCGCCCATGCCGTGGCGCTGTGCTGCGTCGCGCTCGCGGTCATTCTGCTGATGGCGCCGGCTTCGCTGCATCGCATCGCCTTCGGCGGCGAAGACGATCCGCAATTCGTCACCATCGGCTCCGGGTTCGTCATTGCGGCGCCGCTGCCGCTGGCGTTCGCCATCGCGCTCGATACCTATGTGGCCGCCGGCCGGGCGCTGTCGTCCGCGACTGCCGCCGCGGTGCTGGCGGTCGCCGCCATCGTCGCGCTGCTGGGCCTATGGTACGCCTATCCGATGTGGCGGCGCCTGGCGCGCGGCCCGATGCGGTCCTGACGACGACGCCTTCCGGCCTCGCCGCGCGAACCCTGGAACGTGCCCCGGCGCCGCGCACTCTAAGCCGCCACGGCACAAGCATGCCGTCCATGCCGGGCGGCGCTATGGCAAGACCGGCCGCGATGCTATTGAGGACACATGCGATAGCGGACGCCTTGACCGCGCTTCTACGCGCGATCGAGGCCGCTTGAGAATCCGCGCGGCACACGAAGCAGGAAACGAACAAGGCAGCCATGAGCGTCACGGAAGTCGCTGCAACCGAAGCGGGCGAAGCGATCGTCCGTCATCCGCCGCCCGACAAGACCAAGGCGACGTCCGTCCTGGTCGGCCAGATCCTGTGCGTGATCGTGCCGCTCGCGATCTGGTTTTCGCCGCTCGATCTGGCGCCGCAGATCAAGCACGCCTTCGCCATCCTGGCCTTCATGGTGATCGCCTGGATCACCGAGGCGGCCGAATTCGCGCTCGCCGGCTTCATCGGCTGCTTTTTGTTCTGGGCGCTTGGCGTGGTCAAGTTCGACGTCGCGTTCTCCGGCTTCGCCGACGCCACCGCCTGGTTCCTGTTCGCCGCGATGCTGATCGGGCTGGTTGCCAGCAAGTCCGGCCTGGCGCGCCGCCTCGCCTACACCGTCATGCTGCATGTCGGCGTCACCTATCCGCGCATCCTGCTCGGCCTGATCGTGACCGACTTTCTGCTGACCTTCATCGTGCCGTCCGGGCTCGCCCGCGTCGTCATCCTGGCCTCGATCGCGCTCGCCCTGACCGAGGCATTCCGCGCCGCCCGCGGCAGCAACATCGCCCGCGGCATGTTTTTGATCCTGACCTATACGGGAAACATCTTCGACAAGATGATCCTGGCCGGCGCCGGTTCGATCACCGCGGCCGGCGCGATGGCGAAATTCGGCGGCGTCGAGGTGTCGTGGGCGCTCTGGCTGTTCGCCTTCCTGCCGTGCAGCCTCGTCACCGTGCTGGTGGCCTGGCGGCTGACGTTGTGGCTCTATCCGCCGGAGCAGACCGGGCTTTCTCACGGCCGCGACTATTTCGAGGCCGAGCTTGCCAAGATGGGGCCGTGGTCGCTCGCCGAGACCAAGGCCGCGATTCTGATCGGCTGTGCCATCGCGCTGTGGGTCACCGATTTCCTGCACCACATTCCGCCCACCATGGTGGCGCTCGGCGTCGGGCTTGCCGCGCTGTTGCCGCGCATCGGCGTGCTCGACGCCGACGACATGCGCCACCTCAACTACATGCCGGTGTTCTTCGTCGCCGAGGCGGTCAGCATGGGCAACGTGCTGGAAGCCACCAAGGGCCTCGGCGTGCTCACCGCCGGGGTGTTCCACTGGATCGAGCCGTTCCTCACCAACATCTTCGCCATCACCGCGATCCTGTACTGGGTGGCGTTCGTCTACCACTTCCTGCTGGCGAGCGAGATCTCCATGCTCGGCACCTCGATCCCGCTGGTGATGGACTACGCCAAGAGCCACGGGCTCAACCCGCTGCAGCTCGGCCTGATCTGGACCTTCGCCGCCGGCGGCAAGCTGTTCGCCTATCAGTCCGGCGTGCTGATCGTCGGCTATTCGTACGGCTATTTCGAAGCCCGCGATCTGGTCCGCATCGGCGCCTGGCTGACCGTCGTCGAATTTTTGGTGCTGATGCTGCTGGTGCCGTTCTATTGGCCGCTGATCGGGATACAGTGATCATACGGGAGGAAACATGTTATCCGGCGGAAAACTCGTCGATATCAGTCTCGAACTCGACCCGAAGAACTTCGGCATGCGAACGCCGGCCGGCTTTACCAGGGACCTGCAGTTCGCCATGGAGGTGCTCAAGGAGCACGACGCGCCCGGCGGCGCCGGTCAGATCGTGCGCGGCGTGCACATGCGGCTGCATGCCGGCAGCCACGTCGATGCGCCCGAGCACAATGTGCGCGGCGGCACGCAGATTCACCAGCTGCCGCTCGAGCTGTTCATCGGCGACGCCATCGTCGCCGACCTGCGCGATAAAATGCCCGGCAAGCCGATCACCGCGACCGATCTGGCAAGGGCGATCGGCGGCAAGCTGAAACGCGGCGACCGGGTGCTGCTGCGGACCGATCACAACAACGCCTACGACGGCGGCACCGACGCCTGGATGAAGCAATCGCCCTATCTGACCATCGGCGCCACCGCATGGCTGATCGAGCAGGGCGTCGTCGTGGTCGGATACGATTTTTATCATGGCAACGACGAACCCGGTGCGCCGCGCGTCTTCCATAATTCGCGAACCTTGAGCGAGCATGGTATCGTCACCATGCCGTATCTGAAAAATCTCGATCGGATCGCCAAGGAACGGTTCACGCTGATCGCGTTTCCGCTCAATATCATCGGCGCCGAGGCTTCCCCGGTGCGCGCGGTCGTGTTGATGTAGTCTTCCGTCGCCCGTTGGCCAGCAGCTTAAGGATGACGGATCAAGGGAGGAGCGAACGTGAGACTTTTCAGGTTCTGCGCGCTCGCGCTTGCCGTCGCCGCTGCCGGCGTTTCGGTGCGTGCCGAAGAGCATTATCCGTCGCGCGCGATCACCATCGTCGTGCCGCTGACCCCCGGAACGGCCATCGACATCCAGGCCCGGCTGTTCGCCGACAGTCTGGCGAAGAAGTTCGGCTATCAGGTCATCGTCGTCAACCGCGCCGGCGCCGGCACGCTGATCGGTGCCGAGTCGGTGGCCAACGCCGCTCCGGATGGCTACACGATCCTGCTCACCAATTCGGCGCACGCGATCCTCGGCGTCATGAACAAGAATTTGCCGTTCGATCCGATCGCCGATTTCGCCGACATCGAGTTGATCGCCAAGGCGCCCACCGTGGTGGCGGTGGCGCCGTCGCTCGGCGTGCATAACCTGCAGGAGTTCATCGCGCTGGCGAAAGCCAAGCCGGGCACGATCAATTACGGCTCCGCCGGCGTCGGCACCGCGACCCATATCGCGGGGGCCTATTTTGCGTTGCAGACCGGCACCCAGCTCGTTCATGTGCCCTATACGGTGAGCCAGACCATCCTCACCGATCTGCTTGCCGGGCATATTCAGGCGACGTTCGCGCCGGAATCGTTCATGCTGCCGCTGCTGCAGGATGGACAGTTGCTGGCGCTCGCCGTCTCCGACACCGCGCCGGTCACCGACCCGATCAGAATCCCGACCGCGCTGTCCCAGGGCGTCGATTACATCAGCGCCACCTGGTATGGCTTTCTCGCTCCGGCCAAGACGCCCCGCGCCGTCGTGGAAACCCTGCACAAGGCCATCGTCGCGGTCGGCGAGGATCCCGACATCCAGGCCAAGATTCGTGCGCAGGGCTTCACCCCGGTCGACATCGGGCTCTCCGATTTCGACGGCTATATCCGCAACGACATGAAGCGTCTCGGGCCGCTGCTGGCAACCATCGGCCAATCGAACTGAGATGCCGACCGAGGTGCGAACCGACATGCTAACCGACATGGCGACCGACACGCAAAATCCCTGCGGAGTCCATCTGGTCGGCAGCATCGGCCTCGATACGGTGGAAGACGTGTTCCGCACCGTCGGCGCGCTGCTCGGCCGGCATCTGCAAAGGGTGCCGGACGGCGAGGTCGGCGGCCGCCGGCTGTGGATCAGCTGGCAATATCCGCTGTTGCGCTCCAATGCGTATCTGCGGCCGGATCCGTCCGGCGCGGTACGGCCGACCAACCGCTTCCCGCTGCTCACGCTGGCCGAAGGCGCCACGCCTGACGACGTTCACTTCGGCGAGCTCGGCTACGCGCGCGAGGCGCGCGCCTCCTATTTGGACTTCACGGCAGCCCGCAACAACGGCGAATTGCCGGACGGCATCCGCTTCCAGGTCTGCCTGCCGACGCCGTTTGCCGTGGTGAGCTCGGTCGCCATGCCGAATGCGCTCGCCGCGGTGGAAGCCGCCTACGAGCGCGCCATGATCGCCGAAGTGGCGGCGCTGTGCCGTCACATCCCGCATGGCGATCTGTGCATCCAGTGGGACCTGTGCAACGAAATGTGCGTGTGGGACGGCCAGACGAGCGAGGCCGTGCCGTATGCCGACGAGCCGCACGACAAGATCCTCGGCCGCATGCAGCGGCTGTGCGCCGGCATTCCGGCCGACGTCGATCTCGGCCTGCATCTGTGCTACGGCGACTTCGGCGCCCGGCATTTCGTCGAGCCGCGGGACGCCGCCCGGATGGTCGATTTCGCCAACGCGCTGAGCGGGACAATCGCCCATCCGCTCGCCTATATCCACCTGCCGGTGCCGATGAGCCGCAGCGACGACGCCTTCCACCGGCCGCTGGCGGAGCTGAAGCTCAATCCGGCGACCAGGCTCTATCTCGGCGTCGTGCATGCCGGCGACGGCACCGAGGGCGCCAAGGCGCGGATCGCGGCGGCGCGCCGTTACGCGCCGCGTGCCTTCGGCATCGCCACCGAATGCGGCATGGCGCGCGCCCGCTCGGAAGCGACGGTGCGCGCGCTGCTGCAAATCCACGCCGACGTGCTCAACGGCTGAGCGCGCGGAGGGGGACGGCGATGGCGCGCAACGTCTATCTGGTCGGCAGCGTGCCGCTCCCGAACGCGCAGGCCGTGTTCGAGACGGTGTGCGCCGCGCTCGGGCCGCATCTGTTGACATTGCCCGACGGCGAGACCGGCGCGCGGCTGGACTGGATCACCTGGCTCGAGCCGGTGTTCGCCGGCAATCCGGCCTTCGAACCGGGCAGCGAAACTTTCCAGCTGCACGCCGGCGTCGCCGGCCGCCACCGCTACGGCCTCAAGCCCGGGCGCTCGCCGCGCGACGTCACCTTCGACAATCTGTTCTACGCCGATATCGCGCGCCGCTCGTACGCGCGCTTCGCCGCGCTCAAAGAGGCGGGCAAGATTCCGGCGCCGGTCAAATTCCAGGTCGACCTGGTGCCGGCGCATTCGGTGATCTGGCTGTTTGTCGAGGAGCGGCTGCAGCGCGCGGTTGACCCGATCTATAACGACGCGGTGTTGCGCGAGATCGACAAGATCGTGACGGCGATTCCGTCCGACCAGCTGGCGATCCAGTTCGACATCGCTTCCGCGGTTTTCGCCCGCCTCGAACGCAACCAGCCCGGTCCCTACGGCGCCACCAAGGAGGCGATGCAGGAGACCTTTTCCGCCATCGTGGTGCGGCTTGCCGAACGCGTTCCCGCCGCCGTCGATCTGTTGTTCCACTTCTGCTACGGCGATGCCGGCCACCGCCACGTCGTCGAGCCGACCGACATGGCCGACATGGTCGACTACGCCAACCGGCTGTCGGCGCGGCTCAACCGGCCGATCACCCAGATCCACATGCCGGTGCCGCGCGACCGTTCCGACGACGCCTATTTCAAGCCGCTGGCGAACCTGAAACTGCAACCGGTGACGCGGCTCTGCCTCGGCCTCGTCCACTACACCGACGGCGTCGCCGGCACCCGAGCGCGCATCGCCGCCGCTACAAAACATATCCGCGACTTCGGCATCGCCACCGAATGCGGCTTCGGCCGCCGCGACCCCAATACCATTCCCGAACTGCTGCGCATTCACGCCGAGGTGGCCGCGACTCCGTAGGGTGGGTTAGCCGCGCAGCGGCGTAACCCACCGTGCTTGTTTGGTGGGTTACGCGCCTGCGGCGTTAACCCACCCTACCGCCGATACGCCCTCACACCTTGAGCCAGCGCCGCGTGCCCAACAGGCCGCGCGGGAAGAACAGCACCACCAGGATGAAGATCACGCCGATGAACGACATCCAGTTCACCGTCATCGACGAGATGTAGTCCTGCAGCATCACGAACACCGCGGCGCCGAGCAGCGGGCCCCAGAACGTGCGCATGCCGCCGATCACCGTCATGACCACGAAATAGCCCGACAGCGAGTAGTGCAGCGCCATCGGGTCGGCGAAGTTGTTGAGAAGCGCATACAGCGTGCCGGCCAGCGCGGTGAAGAAGCAGGAGATCGAGAACGACAGCCAGATATGGCGGGCGACCGGAATCCCTAAGAACAGCGCGCGGCGCTCGTTCTCGCGGATCGCAAGCAGCGTGCGGCCGAACGGCGAGCGCAGCAAGAGCCCCATCAGGCCGACCGCGGCGGCGAAGATCGCCAGCAGGAAGAAGTAGAACGTGTCGCCGCCGGCGGCGATGTCAAGCGTGAACGGCCCGAGCGCGATCGACTCGCGATGGAAATCGCGCAGGCCGTCGAAGCCGCCGGTGAAGCCGTTCCAGCTGTAGGCGAGGTAGTACCACAGCTGGCCGAAGGCGATGGTGCACATGGCAAAATAGACGCCGCGCCGGCGCACGATCAGAAGGCCGAACAGCGTGCCGGCGAGGCCGCCGAGCAGCGTGCCGGCCAGCATCGCGAGCGGCGTCGAGTGCGCCACATAGCGTAACGTCAGCCCGGCGCCGTAGGCGCCCAGGCCGAAATAGGCGGCGTGGCCGAAGCTCAAGACGCCGGTGAAGCCGAGGAGCAGGTTGAGCCCCATGGCAGCGAGCCCGAACACCAGCACGCGCCCGGCCAGCGCCGTATAGCCGCCGAGCAGCGGCAGCCACAGCGGCACCGCGAGCAGCACCGCCCAGATGCCGATCAGCATGACGATCCGCAGGCTCACCGTCGGGCGGCCCGGCGCGGCGGCGGCGATCGCGGTCGTCACGACAGCATGCCCTCCTCGCCGAGGAGACCGCGCGGGCGAATGAGCAGCACCGCCATCAGGATGGCGTAGATCACCGCCTCGCTGGCCGCCGGATAGATGACGGTGGTCAGCGCCGCCGCCATGCCGATCAACAGGCCGCCGCACAACGTTCCGATCAGGCTGCCGACGCCGCCGACGATGATGGCGATGAAGCTCGGCATCAGCAGATCATCGCCCATATTCGGATTGAGCCCGATCTGCCCGGCGGCGAGCACGCCGCTCAAGCCGGCCAGCAGGCAGCCCAGCGCGAAATTGAACGTGCGAAGATTGCGCACATTGACGCCGAGCGACGCCACGGTCTCGAGGTCGAGGGTTCCGGCGCGGATGCGCAACCCGACCCGGGTGTAGCGCAGAAACGCGAACAGCCCGATCACGGCGGCGATCACGATCGTCACCATGAAGACGCGGTACCAGGTGATGAAAAACAGGCTCGGGGTGATCGGCTGCGCCAGGCCCGCCGGCAGTCCCATCGGCAGGCCGTTGGGGCCCCAGATGTAGCGCGCCGCGTCCTGCATCACGAACGCCAGTCCGAAGGTAAGGAGGAGGCTATAGACCGGGTCGCGGTTATAGATGCGGCGGATCATCAGCCGCTCGACCGCGACGCCGATCAGCGCCGTGAGCAGCGGCGAGACCAAGAGCGCGCCCCAATAGCCCAGCGCCGGCGACAGCGTGAACGCCAGGTAGCCGCCCAGCGCCAGGAAGTTGCCGTGGGCGAAGTTGATCACGTTCGACAGATTGAGGATGAGCGACAGCCCGAGCGCCATCAGCACGTAGAACGCGCCGATGATCAGCCCGTTGGTGACGTTGAAGACGATGACCTGCCACATCGGCTAGCCTGCATGTCAGGCGTCATTGCGAGCGAAGCGAAGCAATCCAGCCCGGCGGCGCGGTGTGGATTGCTTCGTCGCTTCGCTCCTCGCAATGACGACGGTGGAAACAGTGGAGGCTAGGTCGGTTGCACCATCTTGCATCCGGTGTCGGCGACCGAGCCGGCGGCTTGCTCGCCCGGCACCAGGGCGGTGGTGGCGAAGACGTCCTCGGGGCCGGCTTTCGGCGGGTGCACCTCGCCGACGAAGATGTTGGGCATCAATTCGTGATCGCCGGCGCGGTAGCGCACCGGGCCGGGCTGCAGCGCCACGTCCGGCGGCAGCTCCATGTCTTCCATCGCCGCCGCGAGCTTCGGCCCGTCGAGCGCCTTCGCCTTGGCGGCCGCCAGCCGCACCGAATGCATCGACACATAGCCGAACCAGTCGCGCGCCGACGGCGTCTTTTTGGTCGCGGCGCGATAGTCGGTGACGAACTTGACGACCTCCGGCACGTCCGGCTGGTTCCACCACCATTCCATGTCCCACCAGCCGGTCTGCGCCTCCGGCGGACAGCCCTTGATGCTCTCCAGCTCGAACAGCGCGCCGCCGAGCGCCATTTCGCCCTGCATGCCGAACTGGGTGAATTGCTTCATGCAGTTGATCTGGGTCAGGCCGCCCATGTTGTTGAGCAGCACGTTCGGCTTGTAGGCCTTGGCCTTGATCAGGGTGGCGGAGAAATCGGTGTTGTTGATCGGCAGGTAGTCGCCCTCATAGCTGCCGCCGGCCTTGGTCAGCGCCCTGATGAAGGCGTCCTGCAGGGTGTGGCCGTAGGCATAGTCGGGGGTGATGAAGAACCATTTCTTGCCGAACCGCTTCACCAGTTCGGGCGTCACCGCGTTGGCGTCCATTGACGTGGTGTTGCAGACGCGGAACACGTTCCATTTGCAATTGGTGCCGGTGATCGGATCGGTGTGGCCGCCGGGAACGATGTGGAAGACCTTCTTGTCGGCGGTGACCTGCGACATCGCATAGGCGATGCCAGAGTTGACGTCGCCGAGGATGACGGCGACGTTGTCGCGGTCGATCAGCTTTTGCGTCTTCTGCACGCCGGTGCCGACGTCGTTGGCGGAATCCTCGACCAGGAGCTGGACCGGGCGCCCCAGAATGCCGCCGTTCTTGTTGATCTCGGCCTCGGCGTATCTGGCGCCGTCGACCTCGCTCTGCGCCAGCGCCGAGAGCACGCCGGTCAGCGGATTGACCATGCCGATCTTGACCGGCTCGTCGCCGAGCGCGGCGACGATGAACGGCGCGCCGACGATCTGGCTGGCGCCGAGCGCCACGCCGCCCTTGAGCAAGGTGCGGCGGGGCAACGAAGTGCTGAGCTTCGACATTCGAGCCTCCCTGGTGTGGTGTTTTGTTATTTTTTGTTGACCGCGAATCGGTCGCGGCTTGTCGCGTCGGAGCGGTCCGGCGCCGCCAGCGGCATCGGGCCGATCCCTAGCGTCAAATATCTTCTACCCGGGTTCCCGGCCGGTCAAGGCAAAGCGGTGCGACGACCGCCGCGGCGTTGCGCCGCCGCGCCGTCGGTGTTTGGCGCCGCCCATTGCCGGCCCGGCATGGACTGCAGTAAAGCATGCCGCGGTCGCAAAAAGGTCATGCCGCCATGCGACTGCGGGCGTTGCGAAGGTTTTCAAGGCTCTTTGCTGGGATTCCATGACGACGACTGTTCTGTCGAGCCCGGTCGCGGTGCAAGCCCCGGTGCAAGCCGCCGTGTCAGTCGCCGAGCCCGCCGCCGTGCCCGTTGCGGTCGCGGCGCCGGCGCCCGGCACCGTGCGTTTCCTCGGCAGGGAACGCGACTATTGGCGGCTGCGCATCAAGGGCGCGGCGCTGGTCATGGTGACGCTCGGGCTCTATCGGTTCTGGCTGGCGACCGACGTGCGCCGGTTCTTGTGGGCCAACACCGAGATCGCCGGCGACACGCTGGAGTATAACGGGCTCGCCACCGAGCTGCTGGTCGGCTTTCTGCTCGCCGTCGCGATTCTCGTTCCGCTCGATATGGCGCTGGCGCTCGCGGCGCTTGAGGAGACGCTCGCCGCCGGCGTGGTGGTGTTCGGCTTTCTGGTGGTGGCGTTCCTGAGCGAGTTCGCGCTGTACCGGGCGCGGCGCTACCGGCTGACCCGCACCGTGTTCCGCGGCGTGCGCTTCGATCAGCACGGCCGGGCCTGGAATTATGCGCTGCGCGCGCTCCTCTGGTGGGCGCTGGTGATCGTCACGCTCGGCCTCGCCTATCCGTGGAAGGAGGCGAGCCTGCAGCGCTTCAAAATGGGCAACACCAGCTACGGCGATCTGCCGGGCCGGTTCGAGGCATCCGGCGCGGCGCTGTTCTGGCGCGGGCTGCCGATCTGGCTATTGGTCGTCGGCCCTTTGCTCGCCGCGGCCGCGGCGATTTCCGGCCTGGTCGACTGGAATGCGCTGGGCAGCGCCATGACGGCGGCCGACGACGGTGCCATGGACCGGCTGATCGAGAACGATCCGCAGCTCAGCCTTGCCATCGGCATCGCTGCGCTGGCGGTCGCGGCGAGCTTTCTGGCCGTCGTGCTGCTGTGGCCGGTGTTTGCGGCGGTGACGATGCGGTGGTGGCTTTCGGGTCTGCGGTTCGGCGCGGTCACCGTCACGTCGCGGCTGCGCATCGGCCGGGTGTACCGCGTCTATCTGCGCTTTTTCTGTTATCTGCTGCTGTTTGCGCTGTTGGCGCTCGGCGTCGGCATCGGCGCTATCGCGGCCGTCGGCGTGCTCTTGCGCCGGACCCACGATGCCAATCTCAGCGAGCTCGCGGCGAGCGCGGTCACGCTGGGTCTCTACGTGGTGATCGCGCTCGGCGCCTCGACGATCTATCAAGTCGTGGTCGCCGCCGCGCTGTGGCGGCTCGGCGCGCAATCGGCCGAACTGTCCGGCGTGGCGGTTCTGGACGATGTGCGCGCCGCCGGCACGGCCAGCTCGGCGCTGGGCGAGGGCCTTGCCGATGCGCTCGGCGTCGGGAGCATCTGATGGATGTCACCGCAACGCTTGCCGACGCCGCGACGCCGCGCGGGCCGGCGATTTATTTCGACGGCACCTGCAGCGCGCGCCACGATGTGCTGGTGGAGGCCACCGCGACGGGCTTGCGCATTGGCGCCGCCGGCCATCGCCTGCTCGACGAATGGCTTTATCCGGAGCTGCGCCGGCTCGCGGCGCCCGACGGCGTGCTGCGGCTCGGCCGCAATGGCGAGACGCTTTTGGCGCGGCTCGAGGTCCGCGACGCCGTGCTGGCGTCGGCGATCGAGCAGCGCGCCGTCACGCTCGACCGCGGCGGTGCGGCGGAGCGGGCGTTGCGGCGCAAGGTCGTGGGCTTCAGCCTCGCCGCCGTGGTCTCGCTCCTTGCCACCGCGATCTTCGGGGTGCCGGCGTTGAGCAGCCGGCTGATGCCGTTGATACCGTTCTCGGTCGAACCAAAGCTCGGCAACGCCATCGACAAGCATATCGGCTCGAGCCTCGACGATCGTCATCTCGGCGCGGCATTCGCCTGCGGCGGCGGCCCGGGCGAAACCGCGGGCCGCGCCGCGCTGCAAACCCTCGTCGCCAGGCTGGCGACGGCGGCCGCGCTGCCGGTGCCGCTGCGGGTCGACGTGGTGCGCCGCCCGGAGCTGAACGCCTTTGCGCTGCCCGGCGGTCATATCTACGTCTACCAAGGCCTGATCGACCAGGCGCAGTCGCCCGACGAGCTCGCCGGCGTGCTGGCGCACGAGATCGGCCATGTCGCGCACCGCGACGGCACGCGCACCGTGCTGCAGACCGCCGGCCTGTCGTTTCTGTTCGGCATGATGCTCGGCGATTTCGTCGGCGGCGGCGCGGTGGTGATCGCCGCCAAGACGGTGCTGAAATCGTCCTATTCGCGCCGCGTCGAGGCGGCGGCCGACGCCTACAGCGTCGGCTTGATGACGCAAGCCGGCGGCGATCCGCGCGCGCTCGGCGTCATCCTCGCCCGCATCGTGTCCGACAAGGACGAAGGCCTGAAGCTTCTGCGCGACCATCCCGAGACCAGGGACCGCATCGCGGCGATCGATGCGATCGCCCAGGCCGCCGCGACGGCGCCGCTCCTCGACGCCGCCGATTGGTCGGCGATCAAACAGATCTGCGGCAGTCCGCCGGCCGGCGGCCCCGCCTCCTCTCCCACCGCCCAAGAGCCTGCTGATGGCGCGACGCCGAACCATTGACGAGCCGGTTTCGCAGCTCGCGGTCTGGGCGCGCCGCATCGCGCTGTTCGCGCTCGCCGCGACGCTGATCGCCGTCGTCATCGTGCGCTCCGGCGCGCTGGAAATCGTGCCGGCGCTGTCCACGCTCGCCGGCGCGCTGATGCTCGCGGTGGTCGCCATGCTGCTGGCGTTCGGCGCCGGCATCGTCATCTGGTTCGAAGGCGTCGGCGGCCTGCGGCAGGCGATCACCGCCTTCCTGATCGGCGCTGTGCTGATCGCCTATCCGCTCTATCTCGGCGTCAGGGGCTACAAGCTGCCGGCGATCTACGACATCACCACCGATCCGATCGATCCGCCGCAGTTCGACGCCATCGCGCGGCTGCGCCCGCGCGACGCCAACCCGATCGCCTACGAGGGCCTCTACGCCGCCGAACAGCAGCACGCCGCCTATGCGGACATCGAGCCGGACGACACCGACTCGACGCCGCAGGAAGCCTACGCCGCCGCCATGAAAGTCATCATCAAGCGCAAGTGGCGGATCGTCGATACGCGGCCGCCGCTGGGCGACGCGCCGCGCGCCGCCGTCAATCCGCGCGCGCCGGCGCCGGCTCTGACGCCGCCGCGCGACGGCTATATCGAGGCGATCGCGCGCACGCCGATCCTCGGCTTCCGCGACGACGTCATCGTGCGCGTACGGGCCACCGGCGACGGCGCGCGCATCGACGTGCGCTCGGCGTCGCGTTACGGCCGCCACGATCTCGGCACCAACGCCACGCGGGTGCGCAAGCTGATCGACGATATCGATACCGTGCTGGCGACGCCGCAAAAACCGGCGCCGCCGCCGAAGCCCGCAGCGCCGGCGCCGGCGCCGAAAGGCAATCAGGCCAAGCGATAGGTGCCGCCGATCGCCGGCGGCCCGTCGGTCACGACCGCGCCGCGGGCGCAGAGCTCTTCGAGGTGCGCCAGGCTCGACAGCGCGGCGGCGCCGGCGAGCCGCGGGTCGAGGCCGATATAGACCGCCTTGACGATGGTCGGGATGTCGGCCGCGCCCTTGCCGAGCCGATGCAGGATCGAGGCCTCGCGGCCCTGCCGGTGCGCGATCAATTGCCGGACGAACCGCGGCGCGTCGCGCACCGGCGCGCCGTGGCCGGGCAGATAGACCGGCTCGGGGCGCCGCGCGAGCTTATGCAGCGAGGCCATGTAGTCGCTCATGGCGCCGTCCGGCGGCGCCACGATGGTGGTCGACCACGCCATGACGTGGTCGCCGGAGAAAATCAGGTCGGCTTCCCGCAACGCGAACGCCATGTGGTTGGCGGTGTGGCCCGGCGTGGTCAGCGCCTCCAGGGTCCAGCCGTCGCCGGCCACCACCGCGCCGTCGGCGAGCGCCGTGTCGGGGCGGAAATCCATGTCGGCCGAGGCGTCGAGGCGGCGGGTTTCGCCGGTGTGCAGCGGCCGGGCGAGCACATGCGGCCCCTGAGCGAAGACGGTCGCGCCGGTCGCGGCCTTGACCTTGGGCACGGCGGGCGAGTGGTCGCGATGGGTATGGGTGACGAAGATATGGGTCACGGTCTCGCCGCGCACGGCATCGAGCAGCGCCGCGACATGGCCATCGTCGTCGGGCCCGGGATCGAGGATCGCGACCTTGCCGCGGCCGATGATGTAGCTGACGGTGCCCTTGAAGGTGAACGGCCCGGGATTGTTGGCCGCGACCGCGCGCACGCCCGGCGCCACCTCCTGCACCCGGTCGGGCACCAGATCGAAAGTCTTGTCGAACGGGACGTCGTCACTCATGGGGGAAGGAACCTGTCATGCTCCGCGACGGCGGAGCATCCAGTAAACACCGCGCCCGGTACCGCGCAACAGCGGCGCGGAGCACCTTCGGTCGGCGATTACTGGATCGTCCGCCTTCGCGGACGATGACATTCCGAATTACAGGATACGCAGAATTACAGCACGCGCGATGATTGGCGAACTCCAAACCGTGGCGTGCCGTGTGCATAAGCGGCGACGCAAACGAAAAGCGCCGCGCTTGGGGGCGCGGGGAGCAAAAATGCGGCTTGGGGGAAAGCTGTCCGGAAAATAGTTGGAGCCCCGGTGCCGGGATCTCCGGGGCTCCAAGCAATCCCCTTCAACACGACGAGTGAGACCGAGATCGCCGTCCATGGCTATGCAAACCGCGGGCCAACTGCCGGCGGGCGCCGGACGTGGCGAATCCATGACAATTCGGTCGGCGATTGGCCGGAGCGGGGCGGCTTCTGACCGCACCGCGGGCGCTTGCTGGTTATTTTGCAGGCAGGCGAAGGAGGGCGAATAGCGAATAGCGAATAGCGAATGGAACCCCCATTCGCCACTCACCATTCGCCATTCGCCCCTCTAGCTAGAACGGCGTCCGGCTGCGGATCGCGGCGGCGAGCGTGCCTTCGTCCAGGTAGTCGAGCTCGCCGCCGACCGGCACGCCGTGGGCGAGCCGCGTCACCTTGACGTCGGCGCCATGCAGGAGATCGGTGACGTAATGGGCGGTGCTCTGGCCGTCGACGGTGGCATTGAGCGCCAGGATCACTTCCTTGACCGCAGGGTCGTGCGCGCGTTTGACCAGGGCCTCGATGGTGAGATCGTCCGGCCCGATGCCGTCGAGCGGCGACAGGGTGCCGCCGAGCACGTGAT
>Ga0182024_10015018_pt1 | contig 14898 bp, 14 predicted proteins | sample P32metaG_FD_120480 | JGI IMG/M metagenome (GOLD analysis project Ga0182024, IMG submission 120480) | Permafrost microbial communities from Stordalen Mire, Sweden - P3-2 metaG (Illumina Assembly) | ecosystem: Environmental > Terrestrial > Soil > Wetlands > Permafrost | place: Sweden: Stordalen... | reverse complement strand
GCGTATGAGCGTCCGTTGCGCGGCGGAATCCGTGCCCGTCAAGTCTCTCTGACGGATGGCCTCGGCAAGATAGCTCTCAGCGTCCTTTTTCGTTCCGTGAATGGTCTTGTTTTGATAAACACGTCTGGCCGCGCCGTCGTAACCCATGAAGATCCGAACAAGCCACACACCCCGGCCTCTGGAAATGATCTGTCCGGCCATCAGCCTTCACTTCAGAGTACCGCAAAAGGACTTTTCGCACACAGGCGGGAATGCATTTCGGGTGCGACAGGCGAGCAAAGCGACTCAAGCGCCTGACCTTCTGGTTCGTAGCCAGCCCGCTTTCGCTAACTCCTTGATTACAGAGCAAATATTTTCTTAAGAAAATTCAAGTTAAGTACCAAAAATACGCCCGTGGGCGGGTAACTGGGTGGGCTGTTTTCACGCGAGTTGACCTTCTGGCCTCCACTGGGGAGGTAAAGGTCTGGTGAGAGGACTGCCTTAGGCTGGGGCGGGAATTCGAAACAGCGTCCGCGGAATCTGCCTGTTTGGGTATAGCGCATACGCAGGAAAAGATTATCCATACTGTGCGCGCAAATATCGGACAAAATCAGAAGAAATCGGAGCGCCCCACTGAGCGTGCGTTTCAAGCCCCGGATCCATAACCGCGGAGCCAGGCGCGGATTGGGACCGGACAAGCCTATGGTGCTGTCAGGAACGCAACTGGCGCATCAGCGAGATGTCGTCCAAAACGGCTATCCCAGCTTTTCTCAGAAAGCCTTCCGCCGGAGGTTCGAAGAAATCCCGGTCCTTCGTGCAAAGAATGTCGGCTTCGCCAATGACCGCGGTTTGCATGACGACAGTGTCGCTTACATCGCGAATCGGTGTAACCATCAAAGGATTTGGGACCACGATCTCGGCGGCCTCGGGCAGGAAACCGACGTAATCGTAGATGAGGTTCTCTGAAAGGCCGTGGAGCGCCAGCATTCGCGGATAGCGCAGGACCCTCGCCAACTCGTGCAGCATCTCGTTGGACAGCAGCAAAATATGATCTGACTCGACGATACTGATCAGGAGATCGCGGGCAAGCCCTTTTTAGAACTGCCATGTCCTCGAACGAGGATGGCGGTGTCAAGGATCATTCTCACTGATGGGGACGATAGCCGGGGCGAACGCTTCTCATGGCCTCAGTGATGATGTCTTCGGCTTCTCCCTCCGAAACCGGCTTGCGGGCGGCGTCCACTTCAGCAAAATACCTCCTCAATTCGTTCGCTATTTCCAGTCTCCGCTGATGCGACACGCCGACAGGCTCGAAGGTACGGACGCTGACCGCTTCGTCTTCCTGAATAGGCGTCCCAGAAGCGTTTCGATGGCGGCCTTCTGGTCGGGAGAGAGATCTTTGGCATTGCAGATCATGCGATAGAGCCTGACTACATTATGACGGATTGCATTTCAAAGATTCGCCGGCGTCCGACGTATCCCACCCGGCGGGAACAGCTTGAACGTAGTGCAATTGGGAGGATGACATCGAGGGCTGAGCATCGGTTCGAGCATCCACCCCGGAAAGTTTGGGAACGGGTTTCTCTTTGCAGAGGATCGTGGCGCACAAGCGGCACACACCCAATCGTTGTGCGTGCCGGGTTTGTTGAGGTCAGGAGAGTTCGCCGGCTGATCGTCAGTCGGCCTGCAGCGGACCGGCTTCATCGGAGACATGCAGCTCGATCAGCCACCTCCGAAAACACGAATCGGCTGTATGGCGCTTAATAGAGCGGAAATAGAAGGGAGAATTAACTACCGAAACACCGTTCCCATGCGGTGCGAATGATCCGATCTGTAGTTCCGACTCGGCAGCAGTTGGATGAACACCCCGGGCGGACTCATGTCCGCGCCGAATTGATCTGAGGATGTTATTGAGCGGTCAATGCCCGCCAGCATCGCGAGTTGCACGGTAGCCATGAGTTCGCCAGCCTCTGGCCCAAAGGCCGTGAATCCGAGAAACGGTCACTGTGTATGTCTGGAATGGGACCTGGGCGACCCATGAGCCCTTGCGCCTCTGCGGCTGCGGGCGAAGCGAGCCCGCGAGGCAGTCCACTGCTCGGGCGCGTAACCGTCGCCGGGCGGATCGGAAACGCTCATCGGCAGATAGTCTTTCGCAATGCTGCATCTCCGTCGAGCAGTGCTCGTTTGGATAACTGCCGGTGGGTGCGTCGTGATTAAGTGTGTGCGAAAAGCGCGGTTAGGTTCGGTACTCCACGCTATCAGTTGGCCCCGGTTTTCGTTGGCGCGCTGGCCGGCGCCTCGGTCAGTCGCCTTTTGTCGTTTGGGTTGAAGAGTTGGTTAGCGATCCAGGGGCGTATTGCGGATCTGGAACTTCACGATCTTGCCCTTGGTTCCTTTGCCGCCTTCGATGTGCCAGACGAGGTGAGTCCCGTAGTTGGAGTAAAGCGCGCGGCCTTTCCATCCGGCTTTGGGATCGTCGATGCGCCCGTCCATGCCGCGAGAGTAGAACCCAAGCGGGTAGGGGACGCGAAGATAGGTCCAAGTCTTAGTCCGCGGATTCAACGCCAGCAGCGCATCGGAGTTCGAGCCAGTGGCGAAGGGTGTGTTCGAGCCGAATCCTGAAATGTTGTGCTGGTCGACCCAGTTGTAATAGTGGAAGTCGGCCGGAACATCGGTACCCTTCAGTTTCGGACCATCGGTCTGATACAGCGTCCAGCCTTCTTTGCACTGACTTCCGTCGTACTTTGCGGGGCCATTCAGGTCTTTGCACTTGCGCAAGTCGAAGCTGGCGAGATCGCTGCTGGCTGCGAGAGCGGTCCAGACCACACCGTTGGTGTCGATGTCCACGCCACGGGGATCGAAACCCGGAGCGGGAACCCTGAAGAGCTGTGACTTGCATGTCTCGGGAGGATTGTTGCCGCGCTGCATGCGCACGAGAAAGCCCGGATAGGTTTCACTGATTCCCCAAACGGAGTTGTCAACCGGGCTCGGGATGACGGAATAGAGGTTGTACGAGACCAAGGTGTCGAGCTTGGGATCGAACGGCGTCTGGGCCGCCCCGCGTCCCCTCCCGGCGGCGGGAGGGCCGCTGGCGCGCGCAGGCGCCCCGCCCGTGTCGCCGGCGTACAACTGGTCTTCTCCGCCGCGTCCCGGCCGGACGACATTCCACGGCTTGGTGATTTTGCCGTCGCCGTTGGTATCGAGCACCTGTCCACACCAGCCGGCGGCTTTCTGCTCGTCGTGGGTCTGATCGTAAACTTTGGTGTCCACCCAGCCGATAATGGGGCCGACCAGCTCGTTGTAGTAAACCGTCTCGTCGGGATCGTTATCGAACTGCAGGTGATGGGTGGAGAAGCAGGTATCGATCAGGGTGAACTGCCGCGTCTTCGGATCGAAGTACGATGTCTGCCGGCCGCTGGTCCGGAGCGGGAACCAATCGGCAAACTTATTGGAAGGATCGCTGCACCATGCAGGATCGCGATTGGCGCGGATCTTCGAAGTCAGCCAAACCCGGCCCTTGCTGTCGATCATGGGGTTGTGGGGGTCGGCGGGATCGTACGAAGGACCGCTCCAAAGATGCTCATCGCCCCAGAACAGGGACGGCCGATTCGGCGGCGGGAATCGCGAGGGAACCTGATCTTTAGGATCGCGGGTAGGGATGTCATAGGCGGTGGTGGAGTTTTCCTGCGAGTCGAGGACGATTAGCTGGCCGTGGCCGGCGTTGACGGCATAGTTGCGGCCGAAGGCGTTGACGGTGGGGTGATTCTTGTCGGTCGAAATCTGATCGTGCATGAAGGAATGATCATCGCCGACATCCCAGAGAGTCACGACGACGTCGCGCTCGACGCCCTTCGGGCGGGGAGGAGCAGGAGGAACGTCACCCGCGGCGATGCGGTCGGTCCAGTCGACGAAAGTCTTCAGCGACCCTTCTTTACCCATGGTGCTAAGCGCGGCGTACATGGAGTTGCCGCGGACGCCCGTGCCGAGACGCCATTCCCAGGCTTCGGTCGGCGTCTTCGCATCCTGGTGGCCCTTCGTGACATGCGTCAAATCGCGCGTAACAGCGTTGCCCAGCTGATGACAGAAATTGCAGTTCGATTTGAGCATGTTGATCCAGTGGTCCTGGTCGGTCATGGTCCTGCCAAAACCGTTGCCGGCGGGGCCGGTACCGGGAAAATCGCTGGGCGGGGGCGGGGCCATCATAGAGAGCCAGTAATTGCCCGGATAAACTTTGGCGGCTTCCTGCGGCGTCTTGGCGGAGTTCACTTTGAGCGTGATCTGTTTGGATTCCGGCATCATCGTGATGGGGGAGGAATCCACCAGACCGTAGCCGCGGACCCAGACCTTATAGTTGGCCTTCGGCAGGTCGGGCACCAGGAAGCGGCCGCGATCATCGGTGACGACGATCTTGATGAAATTGGTCAGCAGATCTTTGGTCTCTGCGATGACCCAGACGCCGGCTTCAGGACCTCTTTCACCCTGCACGGTGCCTGTGATGAAACTATTTGCAAGCTTGTTGGCCTGCGACTGCCCACTCACGGTGCCGACGGCAACCGCAGTCAGGGCGGCACCCAACAGTATTGTCTTTACCCACACACGGGGTCTCTCCATTGAATACCTCCTCATGAAATCCGTTATGTGTAACAGGCCTTTTTTATGGTGCCCCAAAGGACGACGTTTCGAGATTCGATTCACCGCGGGTGCCCCCGCCGTCGAAATCTCGGACACATACGGAGAGGATCGAAGAGATGCCGCCAATCGTAACGAAGCGTCTCTTCTACGCTAAGGCTCTTCCATTGTGGCGATTGAGGTCCCGAGGTGGCGTGGGTATCGAGCGGCGATGTGGCCGGCGATGGATTATCGCGAGCCGGTTGTTGACCGACCGGTTGCTGGGTTGTTGGCTGTTGGGCCAACGACAGACCAGAAAGGGTGAGCAGCACCACGATTGCTCGATCGATCATGATTGACGTCTTCGATCCGCGTTTGCGCGGCGAAGCGCCGCGGAGGTCTCACAGAAAGAGCTGACCCGACACCCTTGCTTTAACTGTTCACTTTCTCAGCGACGATATGTACGCGACGATTCTTTTGCCAGCAGGTCTCGTCATGCTCGGTGCAGACTTGATTCTCTTTGCCGAAGCTGACCGTGTCGAGCTGGGAGGCAGCCACGCCAGCGTTCACGAGATAATCCTTCGCGGCCTTGGCGCGCGCATCGCCGAGCGCGACGTTGTATTCCGCCGAACCGCGCTCGTCGCAGTAACCCTCGATCTTCAGCTTGTAGCCGGGATACTGCTGCAGGATGGTCGCCAATTCTTTTGAATCGGCTGCCAGCGTGCTGATCGCGTCGTTGCGCAAAGTGTGGGCATCGTAGTCGAAGTAAGCGTCCTGAATCCGTCCGATCAACTCGTCGATCCGGGCGCGGGTAGCCGCGTTCGGATAGGAGGGTGGCGTGGTCCGGGCCACTTGCTGGGGTGGCGTCGTCCGTCGCGCCGGAGCCGGAGCGGCTGCCGGCCGCGCGGGCGTGGAAGCTTGCGTCGGTGGTGGCGGCGGCGTCTTGGCCACGGCAACTTGTTTCTTAGCGCAGGCGCAGCCAAAGACAAACAGCCCCGCGACGGCAATCATATTCACGTATCGGAAACTTTGCATTCTGAATTGAGACCTCAAGTCATACATACCGCCATCCGCGATGGATAGCTATACTGTCGGGACAGGATCCTGCCAAGCAGATCTCCAACGATTGCCAGAGCTGCGAAGCCACCGTGCGCGCGGGCGAAAGGGAATCGAAAATCGTTGCCAGGAGCGGCTTACCCGGTGATCTTCTTCATAATCAGGTCCAATGGATTTTGATTCGAAGATCCGCGCCCGCATATAGTCATCTCGCCGTGCCAGAGCTTTTCGGCAAGTGACAGCACTCCCTCAGCGGCCTCGTTCGTAACATGTGCGGGTGTTTTGCCGGCTATCATTGCGTCCGCCAACTTCAGCAATTCCATGTTCTCATCTGAACTCGCGTTCGAGCCATGAGAGCTCTTTGTGACGCACTGATCCAATACCTCGCGCGTCATTTCGAGGACGCGGACGCTACGGCGATATTTCTCGGCCGATGTCAACTGCCGCAGCGTGGGATCGAGTTCGGTTACCGTGTTGAGCGTCAGCAAGTGCGCACGAATGGATCCGTTGCCGGGTTCGCGCATGAATGCCCGGAGAAAAACGTCATGAGCGGCGCGATACTGGCCCTGCTCAAGCTCCGCGTCTCCCAGTCCTTCGTATGCCTCAATGTCCTTAGGGTCCTTCTGGACAAGCGTCTCATACACATTTGCCGCACGCGCCGGGGAGTCGGCTAACACAAACAGCGCTGCCAGCCGTTTCTGCACCGCTCTGGTCGCCTGAGCCTCGGCTCCAACAGAGATCAGTTCCGCGAGGAGTTCCTGTTTCTGGTGCTTCCCGGCCAGCAGATCGATGAGTTCCATGCGGGCCGACGCGCGGGGCGTACCCGGATTTCCCGACCATTCGCCATAAATGGCTCGATGATAATAGGCAACCGCCTCCGCGGTGCTTCCCTTTCTGTTCGCCAATCGCGCTGCTATGAGGTTGGCGCGCCCGTCGTTCGGTTCACGCTGGAGAATGTCCGCGACGAGCGACTCGGCCTCTGCTGTCTTGCCCGCGGCCGTCAGCGCCGCAATCAACTGCAATTCGTACTCCGGGTTCTGGCGCTCCTGAGCGTGCGCATCGTTCAGAAAGCTGATAGCCTGTTCGGCCTTGCCCTCGTTGAGCAGACGGGAACCCGTTTGATAGGATCGTCGCGCGGAACTTCTTACCTCCGCCGACTCGACTCTTGCGAGAAATTGGTCCACCGCTGCCAGCGAGATTGCGACGACAACGATCACCGCCCCTGTCGTCCCCCATTTCGTCCCGGTTGGTGTCATCCCGTGTGAATCGATTTCGCCTCCATCAGAGCAGCGCCGTCCCTCAATCTTGTGACGGCACGATCTTCAAGGCTGCCACTTTGATCGTATCGCCATGGACTTCTCCGGTGACTTCAACCTCGAGATCGTCGAGTTTCCTGGAAGCCTTGATCGCCGCCAGCGCCTTCCGGTCGCCCGCTCCGTCGAATTTCAGAAAGCGGTTGTCGTCCGTATAGATTCCGTAGCCGCTTTTCTCGCACATCGGCTTCAGGGCGCATTCCCGCGTGTGGGCTTCCGCTACAATCCGCCCCCCGACCAAATTACCGGTGGCTCCGGAGATTCTCAAGTCGGCCTTTCCGGAACACATCTGGTCCATGAGCACGCCCTTTATGTCCGCAGCCGGGGCTATCACGGCGAAACTACAAACGAAGCTTGCAACTAACACGAACCGCGACAATCGGCTCACTCCAATTCTCTCCTTTCCGGCGCTTTGGCTCATTTTGCGAGCAATTGCGCCTTCTGTAACTCCTGTTGACGCGCGGCCACAGTCTGGCTGGCCCACGCCTTGATATCCGGATTCGTCCCGTGAGTCACTTCCAACTGAAGGGTCGAAATTACCTTCCTTTCGTCCGCAATTTCATTGCGAAGAAAATCGCGGTCGAAATCGCCACCTTTCCTGGTCGTCAATGTCCGAATGGCCGCAGATTTCCGCGCATCGATACCTTTCGGAAGGGACTCGCCGACTTTGCTCGCAAGTACAGTCAGTTGCTCGTATGCTTCGGTCTCATCCTTCGCAATCGTTCGGCCGAGATCCTTGACCGCCGTCTGCGCTGCCTTACTTTGAGCCATTTCTCCCAGATGCGCCTCGGTCATATCCGCGATGGCGATCGCTCTGAGAAATTGTTTGTCCTGTTGCTTACCGCGGTGTTCCACTGTCCCTGACTGAGCCAATCTCGCTCCAGCCAGAAATACGAAAATGCAAGACATGGCCACAATGCTCTTCAGGTTCATCGTCGTTACCTCTGCATGAATTGTTCCGGAGAATCCAAGGCTCCAATTTCATGGTCATCTCGAAGGGCGCCGTACGCAATCCTGTCACGACAGTACTTCCGATGCCCGGTGGCGGAATCTGCGAGCTCGCTTGCCGGAGCCGTCCAAGAGCTTGGGCAGACTCGCCTCACGTCAATCGAGAGTTCAAGAACTGAAGCCGGAATGAGCACTTTCAGAGTCTCACCTGTTTCGTTTAGAACTTTTGACGCTCCCGGTGCGTCATACAGGAAAGATTAATGCGTTCAGCCGTTGTTCTTCGATCTCTGTTTTTCATTGTTTTTTCGCTGCAGGGCCTTGATGCGACGGAACCGCCTCTGATATGTCCAGGCGGCGCAGCACTGGGCCGTGTTGAATTGATGGTTACTCCACCAGCCGGTGGTGTTGCACGAAATATACAGGCAGTGAATCGACTCCTGCAAGGCGACAGGATTTCGTATCGCCCGGTTAAAATCGAGTCACTCGAAAAGAAGAAAGCCCGTATCGCACTGCTGCTGGTTCCCTCGGACGACTCAAAGATCGTTGTATTCGACCCTCAACCCGCCGATAAAGCCGCCTCATGGACGGTACCGTTCCGCGCGCAACTCGCCAGTCTCGTCTGGGGTCCTGATGGCCTTGATAAGGCAAAGGTTACCAGCCTCGTCACCAAAGATGATGAGCTGATTGGCCAGTTAGCCGACTACGCGGCAAAAACCGAGGAGACTCAGGCGCTGATCCAGGCCATCACACAACAACAGGCGCTTGATAGCGGCCAGAACGTGGAAGCCGCAGTGGCCGGTTTCGCCGCCAGGTACCCCTCGGCAAAACTTGACCGCACGCAACCAGCCGATGTGCAACTGGGAGTTCTTCTTCATGGAGTTAACCCATCGCTTTCGGCCTATGATCCGCTGGCGCAGAATCCGCAGCAACAGGCCGCACAAACGGCCGGTCTCGCCGCGGCGGTTGCCGGTTTGTTCTTCGGAAACGGCGTGGGGCTTGCAGCAAGCGGCGGTGCCGCGCTCGTCAACCTGCACAGCCTTCTGTTTCCCCGTACCGAGTTTCTCTCCGCGCTTGCACAGGCGAGTTCGCCTACTCAAACCTCCGCCGGTGAATCGGCGGACGCGACAGGTCTTTGCGGAAGCAAAGCGCCGGCGGCCCCACGCACCGAGTTTGCGTTTCTGTGGGCCATCCGAATCCCGGACGCTCCTGCTCCCGGACTCGATCTACCTGCCCTTGAGCATCTGCCGATCGGTGTGAAGTCCAGTGTTCCGCTCGAAGTCAAAGCGAGAGATTGGAAACTGGCATCGCGGGTTCAGGACTGGAGGCTGGTTTCTGCGGACAGTTCCACTTCCGTGCCAGTCTCCGCGAAAGTGAACACCACGGCGAAGACGATCGAACTGGATCTCGCGAGCCCGAAACTTAAGGCCGGCACGTGGAAGCTGGCCGCGAACTGGGACTGGGATCCGATCGCCGTTTCCGGCAATCTGCTTCTGCACGACTTCTCCGGATTCAAGTCGGCGCACCTGACTCCCCAGTCTCAGGACGAGATCACCTCCGGAGCTGGAACGCTCGATCTCCAACTCACTGGTGACGACTTCGAATTCGTTCGCAAGCTCGAGTACAAAAAACAGGGCGACCCGTTCGCCCAGTCGCAAGCTTTGCCTTTTCACTTGCCGAAGGAACCGCCTGAGGGTCCGGAAATGTCACTCAAGGTTCGCCTGGACGCCAAACCGCTCGCAACGGGCAACTACGTCTTCCTGATTGCTCAGTCGGACGCGAAGGTCCACGAGATGCCTTTTAAAGTGCTGCCGTCACCGCCGTCGGTCTCCGCTACGCCGATGGTGCTGAATACCGGTGTTGAGATGCAGACGGTCTTGCTGCGTGGGACAGGTCTCGATCGTATCGAACAGATCTCTGCAGACGACGCGCAGGTAACTCTCGGGGAGGGTGGGAACGGTGATCAGAGGAGTGTCACTGTGAAGCTCGAGCCCGCAGTAATAGCGGGCACGCTCTTGACGCTGCGTCTTAAGGTTAAGGACTTTGAGGAGCCTGTTTCCGTTCCGGACGCATTTCTGGTGGGGGGACCCAGGCCCGCGATCACCACAGTACGGGAAGCGCTGCAGGGCAATCTCGGGATCGCACTCAATCCGGGCGAAATGGCTCTGAATTCTCCGGTGAGCTTCGAAATGGGCCTGCTTAATGCACCTGCGGTTTCCGGGGTCAATCTAGCCTGCGACGGCTCGCCGGACTCCTCGCTTCTGAAAATGAAGATGGGCGAAGCGAAAGAAGACGTCAAATTAGCGCGGGAGTCGCCGGACTCGCTGTTTCTGTTATTCCGTCCCGAGAACGTGGGTCCGCTGGGATGCACGGTCATGGCCACCCTGGTTACGCAGAAGAACGGGCAATCCGAACGACGGAAGTTGGGCGTGATCGTGCTGCTGCCGAAGATTGATTCGTTCCAGTTAAGCAATGAGAGAGCGGGCAGCGCCTCCTATTTCGCTACATTGGATGGGCACGATCTTGAAAGCATCGGCAAAGTTGGGTGGGATGCGCAGAATGGCACGCCGGTGGATACGATTCCAGCGCCGGTTGTCGGTCCAGGAAACAAAGAGAACCTGCGAGTGGCGATGCCGTGGCCCGCTCCCGCCCCGCACGCTCCTCTCTATATATGGCTCCGAGGCGAAGAGCGGGGACGATTAACCTCGGCGCAGTACTGAGTTCACAGGGCCACAAGACCGCGCCCCGAGGGTTGGCAAGGGTCATTCGCTTTTTGCGCTTCCACACGCGCTGAAAAAGCGATATTATGATCTCCAATCCATGGAACAGGAAAGCCCGAGTGGAAATTTGAGCGAAGGGGATGCCCGCCTCGACCAGATGTTTCGGGCGTACCGCAAAGCCTGCGGGGATCCGGACGCAAGCGCAAACTTTATGCCCGATATGTGGGCGAAGATCGAGGCGCGCGAAGTTTCAACGAACTGGTTTGGTCGGGTCGCCAAAGCGCTGGTGGCTGTCGCTTTGACTGCGTCGGTGATCCTGGGAATGTTGATTTCACCGAAGAAACAGCCGGATGGGTTTTTCAACGCGACTGTCGTAGACGCCCTGCGAGCGGACCATGCATCGACTCTCGAGCCGTTTCGTCTTGATCGTATCTCGGAATTGGGCGTCAGATAAGCGCCGGCATCAGTTGAAGACTGTCTTCCGGCGCTCCTCTATGCTTCATCCAGGCATACTCCGGGAGAAGAATGCGGAATCGGGCACCCCATAGGCCTCGAGAATTTCTCTCAGACCGATGACGCCGCAAATCTCGTGGATACTCGCCCGGCTCACAACCGGCAGCACGTCCACGCCGCCCTCCCGCATACGTTCCAGTGCATAGCTGACCGGATGATCGGTATGCACATAAGGGTATTGGGCAGCGGAGTCAATCACATCGCGCAGCGTCATCGAATTCGACTCGTCTATCAGATCGTGGTACGTCTTCTTCTTCGACTCAGCGGTTTCCATGTCGCGTCTGTTGACCACACCGACCACCACATTCCGATCCCCCACGGGCCACGAATTGCATTGCCTCCCATCCAGAAAGCGCCTCGCCGCTTCGAGATCCGAGTCGATCGGGAGCAGCGGCGTTTCATCGCTCAGCACGCTCATGACTTCATTCACGCGCGCCCCGTAAAGCTCTTCGCGCGACTCGCCGGTCGGCAAATACACGCCCTCCTGCAAAGCCAGGGCTTCGTAAATGGGTTCAGGCTGCAGCTGCCGCGAGATAAAGAAGCTGATCAGATTTGAGATCATCAGCGGCACGATGATCGCATAGTCGCGAGTCATCTCGAAGATCATGATGACGGACGTAAGCGGCGTACGCACGATACCCGCAAACGCCGTGCCCATGCCGACCAGCGCGTAGGCGCCGGGATTCGCGGTGAGGTTGGGAAGCAGCGAGTGCGCGATGCCGCCGGTCGTCGCGCCCATCATGGCGCCGATGAACAGACTGGGCCCGAAGAGGCCGCCCGAATTCCCCGACGAGTAAGCCACGGGCGTGGCGACGATCCTCAGCACGGCGAGAATGGCCACTGCCTTGACTGAAAAATCGCCGCCGAGCACTTTGTCCACGTAATCGTAGCCGACACCCAGGACTCCCGGCACTCCCCAGCCGAGCAACCCGGCCAACAAACCTCCCGCGATGGGTTGAGCCCAGACGGTGGAGGCGGGAAGGCGCCGGAAGAGCAGCCGCAGTTTCAGCAGCAGCTTCACGAAACAAACCGAACCGAGTCCGCCAACGACGCCCAGGATGACATAGATGCCGAATTCCAGAGGGTGCACCAACTGGTAGGCGGGGACGTGGAACAAAGGCTGGTCCCCGAGGACAAGATGCAGAACCATCCAGGAGGTTGCCGAACTGAGCACAACCGAGCCCAGCACAGGAGCGTGCATATCGCCCAGAATTTCTTCCAGCGAAAAAAGCACGGCGGCGATCGGAGTGTTGAACGCCGCCGCCAGCGCCGCCGCGCAGCCAACCGGCACAAGCGCTTTCACATTCGCCGGACTGAGACCGAAGCGTCTGCCGATTACCGACGCGATTCCGGCCCCGATCTGGACCGACGGGCCTTCACGGCCAAGCGGGATGCCGCTCGCCAAGGTAATCGAGCAGCATATGAATTTGCCAATAACGGTCTTCAGCGATATGTTGCCGCTGCGGATGAACAGCGCGAACTTTGTCTGCGGGATTCCGCTTCCCCGGGCTTCCGGGAAATAACGCACTAAAAGATAACCGCTGACAAGAGCGCCCGCCGTTGGCACCAATACACGCCGCCAGGCTGCGCTGTCGGGCGGATACATGCGCGCCGCCAGTCGGCCGGTGAGCAGAATGAAAGCAACTACGGTGAGCCCGACGAGTAAACCGATCACCAGACTCAAAATGATCAGCATCTGATCGTCGCGATTGCGGAAGCCGGCCCATTGCCCGAGCCTTGCCAGGAACGGGCGTTTACGCGCCGCTGCCGATTCGTTCACAGTCAAGCATTAAAGGTAGCAACTCGTGGACCGAAAATCAGAGAACGATAAAGGGAAGGCACCCAGCACCGCCGCCAAGCTTCGGGGGTGGGCCTCAGCCTGCCATTCTCCATGCTGCCGGGGATCGTCGGCGAGATTCCTGGGTGCCCATTATTCGATCGGGATTACAAGGTCGACCTCGGGGTGCCGCGACGAATCGAATTTGCTCAATGTTCTGGGCCGGGACCAGTAACGGCGGTACTTCGCTTTCAATATGTAGTCGGTGTCGTCATTCAACAAATTGAATTGGTAGCGACCATCTTTGCCGGTGATGTAAGACCTGATCGACAGGGTGACGGTGTTTTCCACTTGCACGGCCACTCCCCGGAGCGTATTGCCTCTCTGGTCCGTTACGACACCTGTTACCGGGCGCGTATCAAATTGTCCAGCGCATGGAAACCAGACAAGAAGCACCATGGCCGGAAGTCGGCCAGCTCTTTTCAACATAGCAATCCCTCTCTCATCGGTACCTGCACATTTCCGGGACAACGCGGAGGTCTGACCGCTACTGCGTGAACTCCATGTTCGGCGTCACCGTCGGGTCGGCTTGAAAGGCACTCTGCCGCATTTCCAGCTGCAAGATGATTGATTTGACGCAAGAGTAGAGCCGATTTCCGCGTGGCGTAGTCCGGTTCGAACCTATTTCGAGAGAGCTCTCGTACCCGGCGAAAGCTCTGTAGAGCCAGCCAAAGAGCAAGCCGGCGACGACGCCATCTGCAAGCCCGTAAACGGTACCAAGCAACACTCGTCCCAGCGTTGGCGCCGTATCGGCACCCGGATATACAGAGCTTATGATCCGAAGGAACTCTCCGCCATAAGACGGCACACCCATGTGAGTCAGACCGACCAACAGCATCGCGGTCCCCCACAGGATCGCCGAACTCAGCGAAATCGCTTTCAGTGAAACGCCCATATCTCCTCACTTCACCAATGAACGACGCAAAGCTGTCGGGGGAGTAGTGCAGCGCACGTGACGGAAGTCGTGCTGAGATTCACCTGCGTATGCTGGCCTACAGTCTCGACAGGATTGCGCGGCTTGGAGTCCGGGGCGTTAAATAGCAAAAAGGAGCTGCATATGAGATTTGGAACGCCCCCAACGTTGCGCAGAAGCAGACTGTTTAGGGTCTCGATTGTCACGCTTAATACGCTGCTGTTGGCAGGCTTCGCGTTTGCAGAAGACCCTTCAATCCGCGTCAAGCTCATGGGCAAATGGCAGCAGAGCGACCCAGACGGGCAGACCAAATCGACCTGGACTTTGAAGGAGTTGGGCGATTCTTCCATTCACGTGACCAACTCCAATCCGTCAGGAACCGTTGTGGACTTTGATTGCAACACCGGAGGCAGGGAATGTGAAATAAAGCACGCGGGCCGTAAATCAAAGGTGGCGGTGTATTTCAACGGAGCCAAGCTGGTTGAGCTGGAGACCATGAAGAATGAGGTTGTAAAGCGCCGCTTCACCGTTACCCCTGACGGCGACACTATGGAACTGGAGACGATTCCCCTGGTCCCGAGCGGCTCAAGCGAGACAACCCACTTCAAACGCGCCCCAGCGGAAGTTTCGAAACAGTAGATTTGACTCCCCTGGTAAAGTGGCAGCGTTTAGGGGGCCGATGCGTATTAATCGAAGGCCAGAACAATCGCGCAGGCCGAGCCGAGCGTTCCTTGTATCAGCGGTATCGGTCTGGCTTGGATCGTGTTCGTTGCGACCGCGCCGTCCGGCGTGGCATTTCAGGAGAGCAGGGACAAGTCCACTCCATCGCCGAAGCGCGGGGATGTGAAGACGAATTCCAAAGATGGACTGCGTTACGTCTGGATACCCGCGGGAAAGTTCATGGAGGGATGCTCTCCGGGCGACAAGCAGTGTTGTGGCGAACCCGCGACATTACGCTCACCAGAGGGTTCTGGCTGGGCCAGACGGAAGTCACTCAGGCCGCCTACCAAAGGG
>Ga0182024_10015017_pt1 | contig 14898 bp, 12 predicted proteins | sample P32metaG_FD_120480 | JGI IMG/M metagenome (GOLD analysis project Ga0182024, IMG submission 120480) | Permafrost microbial communities from Stordalen Mire, Sweden - P3-2 metaG (Illumina Assembly) | ecosystem: Environmental > Terrestrial > Soil > Wetlands > Permafrost | place: Sweden: Stordalen... | reverse complement strand
TCTGTCGCGGTAGAATCGGTCAAGCGAAAGCCTCTCATTGTGCCTTAGACACTGTCTAGTCAACATGTTTGTAGCACAAAAGGCTTTCGCTAAATCAGCCTTCACGAATTATCCGGGCTAGTGCGTTTGGCCCAAGTCCGGGGTTCGACGGCTGTGGGTCTTCACGCGAGGATGCGTGTGTCCAAACACACCGCGGGCAATGGAGAGGCGATCGAGTGAGGAAACTGAATTTGAAATCGAAGTTATGGATCAGCTGCGGCAGCCTGCTTCTGATTTTGTTGCTGGTCGGAGGCATCGCGCTTAAAACCGCCATTACCACTCAAACACTGGCGGAAAAGGTCGAGTTCAATAGCCATAAGCAGGACCTTGCCAGAGATATCCAGCTTGCCATCGAGAAGGAAAAGGTCGGCGGCCGCGATGCGCTTCTTCATGACGACGGCAAGTATTTGACCGCTGGGCGCGCAGAGTTCGCGCAAAAGATGGCTGAGCTTCAGCCGCTACTAACCTCCGCAACAAGCCATCAGCTCTTCTCGCAGATTCAAGAAGAGAATGCAACCTACAGCGGCCTGGTGGATCAAGCCATTCAAAAGCATCAAGCGGGAGATCAGGCCGGGGCGATCGAGATATTCTACGGTCCCGCGACGAAGCAAGTGCGGGCCGATCTGAAGAAGACCACAGACGACCTGATTGATTGGTATACCAAACTCGCTGACGACGCAGGGAAAGACCAGGTTGCTGGCAACAAGCAAGCCGTCACCGTGATCCCGGTCATAACCTGCCTGGGGTTCTTGATTGGTATTGGCTTCGCTGTCCTTGTCATTCGTTCCCTCATTGCATCGATCAGGCCCATCGTCTCGGTCATGGAGTCAATTTCCCAGCACAATCTGTGCATTCCCGACATTGAAGTCACCACCGATGACGAGTTAGGTCAGGCTGGGCGCGCATTGAACACCATGAAAGCCAACCTCTCGCGCATGGTGCGGTCGATCACGCAATCCGCCGAGCAACTGGCGGGCGCCACGGAGGAGATTGCCCAGGGAGCCAAGCAGAACTCGACCAGTGCGCACAACAGCGAGGCAGAACAAGCGTTTCAGGTGGCCTCGGCGATGCAGGAGATGTCTGCGACAGTCCGCGAAGTTGCCGATCATGCGCAACATGCCTCCGTCGCCTCTGAACGGTCGGCATCCTCGGCGCGCAAGGGCGGTGAGATGGCGGATGAAACTCTGAGCGCAATGAACAGCATCGCCTCATCGACCAGCAATGCGGCGGGGCGCATTCTGGAATTAGGCAAGAGCTCGGAGCAAATCGGCAACATCGTCGCGGTGATCACCGACATTGCGGGCCAAACCAACCTGCTCGCGTTGAATGCGGCCATTGAAGCTGCGCGAGCCGGGGAGCAAGGGAGCGGGTTTGCAGTGGTGGCCGGCGAAGTACGGCGTCTGGCAGAACGCACCGCATCGGCGACCCAGGAAATTGCCGGAATGATTCAGACCATCCAGACCGAAACCAAGGTGGCAGTCGCGGCTATTGAGGAAGGTCAACGCGAAGTGGAAGTTGGCGTGAGAAAAACGGGGGAAACCGGGCAAGCCCTGAAGGAAATCATCGGGATGTCCGACCAGTTGGGCAACATGGTGGCCCAGATTGCCACGGCCGCGTCCCAGCAGAATGGCGCGGCGGAACAGATAACCTCCAGTATTTCTCAGATTTCCGGCCTTACACAGACATCCTCGACCAATGCGGATCAGACTGCCGCGGCTTGTGGGCACCTTTCAGAACTCGCTTCAGAGCTGCATCATCTGGTGAATGAATTCAGCTTAGAAGAATCGGTTGGGCCCGCGGGCGGACGTCCCACGGACACTCGATTTGGCTCAGGAAGTGTTCTGCCTGTCAATCGACCTAGGCCGAAGGCAGCATGATTCCACTCCCGTTTGACCCTGTCTGCGCGTCTAACTAGACTTGCAGACAGGGATTCATTGATGCGGTTTCCGTTTTTTCGCTCGTATTCCGTTCCGGCAACGGCAGTCTTCTGTCTCGGACTTGCGCTTTTGCCGAGTCTTGGCTCTTCCCAATCTGCCGAACGCAGTTCTTCCGGTCGCCAAAGCTCCTCTTCGGCCTCCTCCGCAATTCAGCAGGAAAAAGCCCCCACCTTTCTCGTTGACCCCGCGGGACCCACAATTTCGCTGATTACTTCCGAGCCCGTCTTCTTCATGGCTGCGGCTCTCAATGCCTGCGGCTACGACGAAGATCTGGAAGACAGTGCGCCGGTGCGGAAGCGCGTCCGCGAAGAGATGAACCAGGCCCTTGCCAAGAGTGAAGATGCCCGGGCAAAGCGGGACAAGGTGTGCCTCTTCATCGCCCAGCATCGGATGACTGGTTCGGAAAGGGACATTTCCCAATACATCTCGCTGTCGCTCTACCTGAGTCCGCCGCCGGAACTTGAAACGAGCGTCGAATTGCCGGAAATGCCTCCCGATTCAACGCAGGTGGTCGAAATTGTCCCGCTCCTCCGCGACTTTGCGGCTGCCGTCGATCTTCACGGAATCTGGCTTACCATCCACCACATTTACGATGAGGAAACGGACCGCCTGCACGATCCGCTGTCAAAGATGATCGTCGGCACCAATCTCTATCTCAAGATGCCGGCCTCCACCTACGATGGACGGCGCTTTGTCGTTGTGATGGAGCCTCTTCTTTCGCCTGCGCTTGTGAATGCGCGCATCTACGGAACGGAATACGTGGTCGTGGTTTCTCCGGTCAACGGCGTGATTCCCATGACCGACGTGCGCCACACCTATCTCCACTACGTGATTGAACCCTTACTTTACACACGCGCCAATGCGATCGACAGGACGCAGCCGATCCTGAAGGAAATTCGCGACGCTCCCCTCGAGTTCCGCTTCCGCTCCGACACGGTAGCGCTGACCGTGGAGTGCCTCATCAAGGCGATCGAGGCGCGCACTATGGATACTGGTGTGCCCCAGTACAAGATTCCCGCGGGCGTTGAGCGGTCGGATTTGCCGCGCTACGAGCACGAGCGTCAGGTCTACCAGGAAAAAGTCGACGCGATTAAATGGGCTACCGTAAAGCACGACATGACGCAGGGATTCGTGCTGACGCAATACTTTTATGAGCAACTAATCCAATTTGAGAAAGATCCTGCCAGTCTCCGCGACACCATCGGTGAGATGGTGTACAGCATGGATGTGGATCAGCAGGTGCATCGTGCGCGCCAAATCGAGTTTGACGCGCAAGCCGATGGCGATGTCTTGCAGCGCAGCAAGCCGCGCGTGCTCACCGGACTCGACCTGGCGGAGGCTCGCCTTGCAGGGGGAGATGTTGCGACGGCAAGCGCATTGGCACGCCAATCGCTCACGGTACACGACGACACGCTCGAATCGGCGGCCGATTCGGCTCGCGCTAATTTTGTTCTCGCGCGGGCTGCGATCATGACGGGCCATCCCGAGGAGGCGATCGATCGATTCCAAAAGACAATTGCCACCAGCAAAGAGCCGCGCCTTCTGGCATGGTCGCACATTTATTTGGGCCGCATGCTGGATCTGGATTGCAAACGCGATCAGGCCCTTGCGGAATATAACCAGGCTCTGGCCGCGCGCGATGGAGAGCAGGATACTCGCCTCGCCGCCGAGCGCGGGGTTAAGACTGCCTATGCGGTGAACGGCCACAGTTGCGAAGATGCCGAAGACGATTCCAGCCCCGATTCCCCGGGAAAACCGGGCGCGCCGGGAAGTCGTCAACAGGGAACGCCAAAACCGCAGTAATCTGCTCCCAGGATTCTTGCGCGTGATCGTGGGCGCCTAATAGATAACAATTGTCCACAATGAAGGAATTGGCGCGTGGAATCAAGGGACGCTTATTGAACCCGCTGAACGGATCGAGGGAACTTTGGAAATAGCATTGGCCGCATTGGAGTCCGCACTGGGACATGGCTTTGCCAGTCCCGAGCTGCTCCTGCACGCGCTGACGCACCGATCGCTTGCCAATCAGCGGCTCCTGGAAGACGGCGGAACCGGAGCCGAATCCGAAGGAGACAATGAGCGTCTGGAATTCCTGGGCGACGCCGTTTTAGGGCTCGTGGTTGGGGAGGCGTTATTCCTTCTCCATCCGGAGTGGAGCGAAGGCGAACTCACCCGCGTGCGCGCCCAGCTAGTCAGCCGTCAGCATATGGCCGAGGTCGCCGCGCAGATCGACTTGGGCGATCATCTCCGCCTGAGCCGCGGAGAGGACCGCAGCGGGCTCCGTCGCAAGAACACGGTGCTTTCGAACACAATGGAGGCGGTCATCGGCGCGCTGTTTCTCGATGGCGGGCTGGAGCCGGTTAGGGAATTCACGCAACGCTATGTGATCGGCGATGCCGTCGAGCAACTGGCTCAGGAATTGCGTTCCGGAGCCGCGCTTGGGAACTACAAATCGGCTTTGCAGGAGCGTCTTCAGGCTGCGCGAGCCGGCACTCCGGTGTACAAGGTCAAAAGTGAAAGCGGCCCCGATCATCACAAGCGCTTTTTGGTTGAGGTCCGATTGAAGCCGGCCCAGGGCGAGCCCGGCAAGGCTTTGGCGCGCGGCATCGGAACCACGAAGAAGGACGCGGAGCAGGACGCAGCGCGTCGCGCGCTTGCCCGGTTGACCGCCGCCGACATCGCGAACGACGCCTCGACTGCGCGTAAGGAGGAACAGGCGAAGCAATGAGCTCCCCAGCTCAGATTGCCGATCTGCCCAAGCCCGTGTCGCATTTGCGCTTGCATCTGCCCACTGTGCCGGAGGCGTTTGCTTCCTTGCTTCGCACGGTCGTGGTCGCTCTGTTTCTGCTGACGTTTATCCTGCAGCCCTTTCTCATTCCCTCGGAAAGCATGGAGCACACGCTGCTGGTGGGCGACTTTCTGCTGGTCAACAAGCAAGTCTTTGCGCCCGCAGGCTCGCATCAGGGATTGATTCGGTGGTTGATGCCCTATCGCGATGTGGAGCGCGGAGACATTGTCGTATTCCACCATCCCGACCCACCTTACCTGGTCAAGCGGGTTGTAGGAATCCCTGGCGATCGTATTCGGATTGAAGACAGCAGAGTGACAGTGAATGGGGTGACGCTCGATGAGCCTTACGCTGCTTTCGAACCTGCGGCACCAAATCCCTTCCGCGATAACTTCCCCGGCAGGATCTACACAGATCCGAATATCGACCCAACGTGGTGGAGGCAACTGCAGAGTCTCACGCGTGACGGAGAACTCGTTGTGCCCCCCGGCGAGTTCTTCATGCTGGGTGACAATCGCAATCACAGCAAGGACTCACGCTTCTGGGGATTCGTTCCGCGCGAAGCAATCATTGCCCGTCCACTTGTCATTTACTTCTCCGTGCGACGCCCTTCGACAACGGATTTACAACAGGCCTCGGATGATAGACTTGGGCACGACAGGGAACTCGCGGCGCGCCTGACAGGCTTTGCGCGCTGGAAGCGGATTTTCAGAGTGGTCCATTGAGTCCAGCAACAAGTTTGCCCATTCGCCGAGCTTTTTTTGCAGGGCAAAGAGCGACAGGATGACGAGAAAAAATATCGCGCCAGCCAGGATTCAGGCCGAAGCCCAGCCCGCAGCAATTCAGGAAAAGGTTGAGGAGACGCCGTTCGAAGCGGTCGCCAGCATTTGCTCTGTGCTGGTCGTGGGTTTATTCATCCTCACTTTTCTCGCGCAAAACTTTGTGATTCCGTCCGGTTCAATGGAAAAGACTCTGCTGGTCGGAGACCACCTCGTCGTCGACAGGATCACGCTGGCTCCTCCGGCAAAATGGATGCCCCTGGTGCGCTATCGCGAGCCGCAGCGCGGAGATGTCGTGGTGTTCCTCAAGCCGGGTTATCCCGATCTCTTCCTCGTGAAGCGCTTGATCGCAGTGCCGGGGGACCATCTTCAGTTGCGCAGTGGCATCGTCATCATCAACGGTGTCGCCCAGGCCCAGCCTCACGCCGAGCCGACTACGCTTGAGAATCACTCCGATTTTCTCGACGAGTTTCCATCGGTCCCGCCGGTGGCGCAGGCTGACGCGACACCCGAATCATGGGCCGTCGATTTTCCGAATTACGTGAAGGACGGCGACTTGGTGGTGCCCCCCGGCAAGTTCTTCATGATGGGCGACAACCGGCACGACAGCCTCGACTCACGGTATTGGGGTTTTGTTCCGCGGGAGAACATTGTGGGGCGGCCGCTCTTCAATTACTGGTCCTTCATCACACCCGAGCGCCAGTACGAAGAGACAGGTCTGCCTGCCAATATCGCTTGGATGGCGCATGTAGCTCTGCATTTCTTCACCGAGACTCGCTGGAGCCGGACGCTGCACGTCATTCGCTGATGGCTCTTTCAGCGAAGGAAATCACGCAAAGATGACAGAAGAGGCTGAGCGCGGCAGGCGTAAGAGAATTCGACTTGTTCTTGCCTTGGTCGCGATCGTTGTCTTGCTTGCCATTTTGATCGCGCCTCCACTGGTGAGCATAGGCCGATACAAGAGCCGCATCACGCAACTCATCTCGGCGTCGTTGGGCCGGCCCGTGCGCCTTTCGTCCGTGGAACTCCGACTGCTTCCTCGGCCGGGATTCGTCATTACCGATCTCACCGTGGAAGAGGATCCAGCGTTTGGCGCGGAGCCGATGCTGCACGCCAACACGGTGGTTGCCGCCATTCGGCTTTTTTCGCTTTGGCGGGGACGCCTCGAGGTCAGTACTCTCAGTGTCGACGAGGCGAGTCTCAACCTGGTTCGTGACAGCGCGGGCCGCTGGAATCTCGATCCTTTTTTTCGTACGGCGACCGCTCGAAACGCAGATGCTGCACAAGGCATAGCGCCGCCGCTTCCGTATCTTGAAGCGACTAACTCCCGCATCAACATTAAAAAAGGAATTGAGAAACTGCCGTTTTCGCTGGTGAATTCGGATATTTCATTTTGGCAGGAGAATGTCGGCGACTGGCGAGTGCGGCTGCGTGGTCAACCCGCGCGCACAGACGTTAGTCTCGATCTGGCTGACACCGGTATCGTGCGATTGGAGGCGAGGATGCGCCGTGCTGCCGATCTCAACCAGATGCCGATTCACGTCGAACTGGACTGGCGAGAGGCGCAACTTGGCCAGCTCAGCCGGCTGATCGTCGGTTCCGATCCCGGTTGGCGCGGCGATCTGACAGGACAGATGCAACTCGACGGCACGGTGGAAACCGCGCAGGTGAAAACCCGTCTCACAGCGACCGGCGTCCATCGTGCGGAATTTGCTCCCGCCGAAGCGCTCGACTTCGATGCCAATTGCAGCCTTGTTTATCGCTATGTCGGCGGTACTGTCGAAAAACTATCCTGCGATTCGCCTCTGGGAGATGGCCACATCACGCTTGCCGGCGATCTGGCCGGAAGCGCTCCGCCAAGGCTCTCAGTGGAAGTCCAGCGCATCCCCGTGAGTGCGGGCCTGGGAGCGTTGCGAACGCTGCGAAGTGGCTTCAACTCCGATCTGCAAGCGAGCGGCACCATCAGCGGCAAGATCACCTACGACGCAAGTGTCACCAACGTAGATGCGGTGCAGGCCGTACCGAGCCGTGGCCACTCATTGAAGAGGCGCACTGAAAAAGCTCTTGCGACGGCGCCGCGTGGTCCTCTCACGGGCAGCTTTTCGGTTGATGGTTTACGGTTGAGCGGCGGTGGCCTCAGCCAGCCGATTCTGATCCCGAAAACAACGGTGCAACCGGCAATCGTCGCACCCGGAAATGCGCAAGCCCTCACGACTACGATTTCAGTTCCCGCCGGCGCGCCCACACCGCTCTCTGTCGCCGTTCAATTTGCAATGTCCGGCTACCAAGCGAGCGTCCGGGGGCCCGTCTCTCTGCCGCGCATCCGCGAACTTGCGCATGTGGTGGGCATTGGAAACATCTCCGCGTTGGACGGCATGGCGGGCGATCCGGCAACGCTCGATTTGAGTGCTGAGGGACCGTGGATATCCCCGCCAAAAGCTCCTGAGACATTGCCCGCCGGCATCGCGAGCAGTCTCGACAATGCATTGGTTCTGAGAGATGGGGACTCTGACCAGCTCGGCGGAACCGTCTCACTCCATAATGTCAATTGGAAATCGGGTGTGCTGGCCAACCACTTGGAGATTCCGCAGGCCGTGCTTCGCCTCGGCGGAGGAGCGATCGTTTGGGATCCGGTCGAGTTCTCCGAGGGGCCGGTGAAGGGAACTGCGAGCTTTCAGTTGCCTTTGGATTGTGAAGCCGGTCAGGAATGTCCGCCGCAACTCGACCTGCATTTTGACGAACTCGATGCGGCGGAGTTGCAGGCCGCGCTACTCGGTGCGCAACAGAAGAGCACGGGGCTCTCCGCGTTGATCGACCGATTCAGTTCATCGAACGCGCCTGCCTGGCCCCGCATCAATGGAACGGTCGAGGCGGATACCATCAAACTGGGCCCCATAATATTGGAAAATGCGACGGTTTCTTTGCGAGTGCTGTCCGCGGGCGCCGAGTTCACGAGTCTTGAAGGAGAGCTTCTCGGTGGCAAGGTGCATGCAACGGGAAATCTGGCGCAGGGCGATAAGCCGGCCTATGTGTTTGAAGGAGAGCTTGAGAAGCTGAGCGGCCCCGCGGTATGCGAGTTAATGGCGCTGCGTTGCTCCGGCGGTACGATCGATGGCAAAGGAAAAGTTGAACTCTCCGGCTTCACCGACGGCGATCTTGCCGCATCGGCAAAAGGTACTCTGCACTTCGAGTGGCGTCATGGAGCATTCGAAGAGAATCCCGCTGCGGAGAACCAGATCCCCAAAGCGCTTACACGCTTCGACCGCTGGAGTGCAGACGCCACAATCGCCAACAACGGGGTTGAGCTCGCGCCGAGCGATGCTCAACAGGGCACGCGCAAGGTGGGTGTGAGCGCGACCGTAACATTTGCGAATCCGCCTGCAGTCACCTTCGCGGGTCCGAACCCGGTCCAGTCCGCAAAACGATAATCGGATTTTCCAGCCCCCTTACAATGAAGACATGGGCTCATCCATTGCCGCTTCCCCCGTTCAGGTTTCCTGCAAAGGCATTCTCTTCGATATGGACGGTATTCTCATCTCGTCCCTCGGCTCAGTGGAGCGAAGTTGGACGAAGTGGGCTCATATGCGTGGCGTCGATCCGGTGCACGCAATCCGGATTGCGCATGGCTGCCGCAGTATAGAGACAGTTGCCCAGCTTCGTCCCGACCTCGATCCAGAAGTGGAAAATGCGATCATCGAAGGGCTTGAGATTGAAGATACGGACGGCGTGAACGTCCTGCCCGGGGTCCTCGATCTGCTCGCGTCGTTGCCACCTGATCGCTGGACTGTCGTGACCAGCGCAACTGAACCTCTGGCGCGCGTGCGGCTGGCTGCCGGAGGTATTCCGGTTCCGAAACGCATCGTCACGGCGGAGAGTGTCGCGCAAGGCAAACCTCATCCCGCGCCTTATCTCGCGGGAGCCGCGCTTCTCGGCTTCGCACCGGGCGAGTGTCTTGTGTTTGAGGACGCAGCATCGGGAACCAAATCGGGCCGCGCTGCCGGCTGTACGGTGATCGCTACCACCTTCTCCCATCCAATCGAGACTCTGCGGGCGGCCCACTACCTCATTCCAGACCTGACTGTTGTGACCGCGGAGGTCTCCCCAAGCGGGGATGCCATCGCTCTCAAGTTCATTCCGTTACCGGTGTAATCGAGCGAAGGTACTGCTCATTGCTTCGGCTTACTCGTTGGCCTCGATGCGCCGGCCATGGGGATCCTGCAGCGGCCGCGAGTTCATGGGGAAGATTGCCGTGAAGGCCCGCAACTGCAATCGGCTCACACTGAGAACATCCTCAAAAATGAACCAACGAACTCCCTCGGTGCACGGTGGTGCGGTCAATGAGCCCATGTAGGTCCAGTAACCCCGATCCGCAGGCAGGAATCCTCCGGGATTGATCAAGTCGTCGACTTTTTCGGTCTCTCCTGTGCGCGTCGGCAAATGAGGCCACAGAGCTGCCATTACGGTGTTGGCATCGCCACGATCCATAGTGAACCGCACGGCGACCACGGCAGTTTTGCCGTCCGCGCTTTGGTGCACGAGGTGAACGACCATGTCGGTCAGTTTGCCTTTCACCGCCTCCTCACTGGGATGGTGAAAATGAAACTGCTGCAGATCGTAGCGCACCCCGTCGTAAACGATGTAGCTTCCCGGATCGACGTAGACACGCACGGTGTTACCCGTGTTCTCCAGTTTGACTGGACCTGCGAGGTAGTGGAACTCGATGGGCGGCAAATTCTTGTTCAGGTGCGCGCCACGAATGTCGATGGGCGATTGCTCGTGGCCCTGAGAGCAGGCTTTATACGCTGGGTCCAACTTCCCCCATCCGAATGGTCCGGTTTTCCCCTGGTAGCTCCAAGGCGCGGTGGTCTGCGCGGCCGCAATCGAGCCCACGCAAAAAACCAGCACGGCAACTTGATGAAAGCGCATGAAGATCTCCTCTTTCAAAGGACGAGCATCAATCCCGTGAAATTCTACGGTATCGACGTCGGAGAACCCAAAAAGAATGGGACCCTTCGGCTGGAAGGGTCCTTAAGTGAAGCAAGTACCATGAAAATCAATAATTCAACGATGGCGCACAAATTTTGTGCTAATTCTGTGCTAGGCTCGTGGAATGAGCACAGCCCCTCTCATCACGATCTTTGTCCGCCACTCGGAAGACTGCAAATACAAGGGCGACGAGTTTGAAAAGCGTTGCCACTGCCGAAAGCATCTTCGTTGGTCAAGCAACGGCACACAGTACCGCCGCAAGGCCAACACGCGCTCATGGGCGGAGGCCGAGCAAGTCAAGCGCGAGATTGAGGACCAACTCAGCGGACGCACGCCCGAGAAGCCGCAAGAGCCGCGCGGCCTTGAAGAGTGCATTACGCTGTTCCTTCAAGACAAGACCACGCAGGGAATTACTCACGGCGTTCTGACCGGCTACCGGCTGGAGTTTCTAAGGCTCCGCACGTATTGCGAAACGCACGGCGTCTACACCATTCAGGGCGTGACGCGCGAATTGCTCACGGGCTTCTGTGCGACGTGGAAAATCCTTTACCCGAGCAGCGTCACGCGCAGCAAGGTCAAGGGGCGCTTGAGCGGCTTCTTCAAATACTGTTTTGAGTCGAAATGGATTGCGCGCGCACCGCAGCTCCCCCGTATTAGCGTGGATGCACCCGAGACGATGCCGCTCACGGCGGCTGAGTATGACCGGCTTCTTGCAGCCGTGCCCCGAGCCGTCAGTAAGCCCACGGAACAAGTCCGCACACGCGCTCTCTTGCAGCTCATGCGTTGGAGCGGGCTAGCTATCCGTGACGCTCTCACATTGAAACGCGGCGAAATACAGGATGACACGGCCAAGGGACTGTATCGCGTGGTCACGAAGCGGCAGAAGACCGGGACGCACGTGTCAGTTCCCATCCCCTCGGATGTCGCACGCGAAATCTTGGCAGTTCCTAACGGGGACCCGCGTTACATCTTTTGGGACGGGAAGGGAAGCGCCAAGGTGTTCTCAGGCAAGTTTGGGGAGCGGCGAGTCAAGCCGGTCTTCGATGAGGCACAGATTCCCCGCGTATGCCAAATGGTCAGCCATCGGCTACGGGACACATTCGCTGTTGACCTTTTGGAGAAGGGCGTCCCGTTGGAGGAAGTCTCAAAGCTGTTGGGCCACACATCCATTAGGACCACCGAGAAGAGCTACGCCAAATGGGTGAAGGGCCGCCAAGACCGTCTGGACTCGCTTGTGGTGGGGACGTGGGCAGCACCAGCACCGGCTAAGAGGCGTAAACGATAGCGGCGTTCACGCGGGCACTTCATTGTGCCGCTCTTTCCGCTTCCGGCACGCGGGGCTGCATGGCTCACAATCCCGGCATTGCGTGCTGTAGGGTACTGGCAGACATAGGCTTCAATTTGAAACAGTTTCAAGCAGTCGGATCACGGACTCAATTTGACCGCAACCACGGTCTCGCGTCCATCGAAGTAGCGAAGCACCACGCCCACAACTCGGGGAGTCGCAATCCAAACCGGCTCCGCATCCGAACCGCCCTGGGCGAAGACTGGTGCTCCGCTGAAACCATGAGGGGCAACCTTCTCCTGTTCCAACGAGTACGGCATAAAGAAGTAGTCCGGTCTCAAATACTTTGTGACTGACCAAGACGTGTTCAGATGGGCGTCGAACAAGACGTGGTCAAGGTGCGGTATCAATGCAGACCTAACCGAATTCCCCGGAATCGGAATTCGCCCGTCAAAAGGGTTCCCCAAGGTCACAAGTGAGACTTCGTGTTGCAGGGCTGCGGTGTAAGCGTCCTTTTCCAAATCGAGAAACTGGGCAGTTGCAAATTGCTCAAGACTGCCGTCCACTTCGACCGCAATCAGATCGTGCTCTTCGTCGATGAGCAACCCAGCGGGAAATGACTGCGGCAGGGTGACGCCCGTGTCCAACGTCACTCGTATAGGCGGGAAGGTGGTCTGGGCATCCGTTAGATTCACCGGCTGCGAACCACGAAACTTGAACCTTGCTGACTCCCATGAGCTGATGGCCCCCGGTAGACCGCAGTGCCTCGTAGAAGAAATTGTGCAGCGCGGACACGAAGTATTTACGGCCCCGGAACTGGACTAGAAACCCGGTTCCTACCGATGATGCGGGCGGCTGCCCCTGCGTCAGCTCTGCCGGTGCGATATTGTGAAAGAACACAACGAACGGACCGATGTTGTGCGTGAACGCGTGGACCTCATGCTCGCCCTGTTTGGATGTTTCAGGCATATTAAACCCTGGGTTTACCCATAAACTGTACTCTCGAATCGAAATGGATGCAGAGGAGTGTTTATCAGCGAATCTATACATGTCGAGCTAAGAGCGAAAAGGCTCGGCAAATGAAGGGGGTGCGAAACGTGGTTAAAGGACTTAATTACGAACTCAAGGGAAGCGGTGGCCCTCAAGCCTGGTTCGTGGACAAGTTTGGGGACACGCCATGGGCTGAGATCGAAAAGTTCGGCTTCAAATTGCTTCCCGGCAACCCAAACCCGAATGACCTCCTGTCCGCCTTCAAAGGATCGTTTCTTCTCTCAGAGCCATTTCACATCTCCGACGGCGAGAGTATCGCGGTCTCTGCGACAGTTGCGATAGCGGGCTTCAAAGACAACAACTATTGGGACGTAGGTTTTGGGTTGCTTCTTCAGGGCGGCACGGTGAAGGATGTTCTCTTTGCACTGCGTCCTGACGGCATCAGCCAGATCACCGACGACGAAGGACCAGTCGGAGTATTTCAGCTCGCTGCGCCGACCGACCCAAGCGGATTTCAACCGTCCCCGGCCCCCTATCAAACCTATTCGTCGGTGGGGTGGATTATTCAAAGGGGCTCGGCACTAATATAGCTTCTTCTCTCAAGCCGGGCGTGGGTGACTATCAGTTGGTCTTTGGCATGTTCACTGGCCTTCCTGGCCCGATAGACCAGCCCTCAACCACTATTGTGTGGTCGGTAGGCACGAGGTAAAAGGCGCGATTCCGGCAGGCGCTAGTCTACGGGCGCTCACAATGTCACCGTGACTGTCCATGCGCCGCATCGCCGCCACAGTCTCGTCCTCAAGCTGCGAACGCCTGCTAGCCGCCCGCTTCACGTTTAGAAGCCCGTAGGCGCGTCCGCAAAAAGTCAGGCGGGACCCCTAGCCACTGTTTTGAGATGGTGTAGACGTGGGACCGTGGCAGGACTACGTTGGGGGTATGACTAAATCGCGGCTTGAGATTGCGTGTCCGTTTTGCAAAGCCGACGCGGGTCAGCCCTGCTTTAGTGTTGAAGGTCATAAAATGAGGTGGTTCCACAACCAACGCACACTACGCGACAGCGTGAACCAACCAATCACCAAAGGTCCGGTCCCGATTCCCAAGACGGATTAGAGCGTGACCTTGACGCCTATCCGCCGCATTAGCCGCAACCGTCGCGCTAGGATGACCGTGGACGTGCCGCTGAAAAGTGTGGCGGGGGTAGATGCGGCAGTTCGAGCGGTGCTAACCTCTTCGGCATGGACCCTTATAACATTCCGCTCGAAGCGGCCATGAGCGCATACGCGGCTCTCGACAGTGAGGGGAAAAAGCCCACGTTAACTGAGCAACTTCTCTATGCGATCTTGGCTCAACTGGATAAGGCGAACTACCAGTTGGAGGCGCTGAGAAATATCAAAGACGAATAGGTCACCCCGGACATTCGATTGCAAAATGCCGCTAACATGATAGTCCTGCTTGCAGCGTTGATCGCTCTCATCACCGCGCTCGTCCCGCTCTTAAAGTGGGCGTGGCGGAAGCACGGTGTTCGCAGATTTGACGCGAAGAAAGACCACTATAACGAACTCATTGAGCGGGCGAAATGGTGGGAAGATCGGCTCTTCTGCTTGGACACACTTCGCAAGCAGTGGCTTTACGCCAAGATGTACGAGCCATTAGACGGATTCAAACTCGCTGAATTGGTTTCCAAGTTGGACCGGAAAGATGCAGAGTGGGCGAGAAAAATAGACGACGCGGCTGTTCTCGCCCAAGCCTGCGAACAGAAGCAAGATGAATGTCAAAAGAACGCCGAACAGAACCCGCCAGTGGGCCGAAGATGTCGCGCGCAAGGTCCTCTTCTGACCTCGCAATCCCAAGGGAAAGCGGCGCGTGAACGTCACCAGTCTTCGGGCGGACCCCGCAGTATAATCGGCCCATGATTACGACTGAAGCCGCGTGCTGCCTCATCTCAACAAAGCCCGGCGCAGCGCGCGGCACGAACTACACAGGGCGCTTTTCGGAGCCGGTCAAGTGCGCGCATTGCGATGCTGAGTACCGCCTTGAATACGCGGGTGGAGAGATTGAGCGCATAGGCGACTACGAAAGTAGACTACGTGCTGA
>Ga0182024_10015016_pt1 | contig 14899 bp, 11 predicted proteins | sample P32metaG_FD_120480 | JGI IMG/M metagenome (GOLD analysis project Ga0182024, IMG submission 120480) | Permafrost microbial communities from Stordalen Mire, Sweden - P3-2 metaG (Illumina Assembly) | ecosystem: Environmental > Terrestrial > Soil > Wetlands > Permafrost | place: Sweden: Stordalen... | reverse complement strand
CTCCTCACAATCTCCGCGAAGTCTGCGACGCCGCCGTCCGCCTGATCGACGACCCCCAGGCCACGGTCCTCGACCTGATGGAACTGCTGCCCGGCCCGGACTTCCCGACCGGCGGCATGATCTGCGGCCGGCAGGGCATCCAGGACGCCTACAGCACCGGCCGCGGCAAGATCACGCTCCGCGCCCGCGCCGAGATCAACGCGGAAGGGGCGCGGCCACAGATCATCATCACGGAAGTGCCCTACCAGCAGACGCGCATCCGCCTGGCGGAGGCGATGGGCGAGCTGGTCAAGGACGAACGCATCAAGGGCGTCCACGACATCAAGGACGAGAGCAGCCAACGCACCGGGGAGCCGGTGCGGCTCGTGGTCTACCTCAAACAAGGCGCCGACCCGCATTTCGTCCTGAGCCAGCTGTACGCCCTGTCGCCGCTTCAGAAGACGGTGAGCCTTATCATGCTGGCCCTGGTGGACGGCCGGCCGCGCTACCTGCCCATCAAGGAGATGATCGAGCAGTTCCTGCGGCACCGCGTCCGGGTGATCCGCCGCCGCACCGAGTTTTTGGCGCGCGAGGCCAAGAAGCGCGGCCACGTCCTCGAAGGTCAGCTCATCGCCATTTCGTCGCTGGACGAGGTGATCCGCATCTGCCGCGAAGCGCCCAGCCGCGAGGAAGCCAAGCACTCCTTGCAGGGTCTGCCCGTCAGCGCCGCCGTGCTCGCCCGGGCGCTGGGCGATGAACACTTCGCCGCCTTGCAGCACGAGATCGGCGTGCAAACCGAGTACCACCTGACGGAGGCCCAGGCCGAGGCGGTGGTGCGGATGCAGCTGGGTCAGCTCGCTCGTCTCCAGCGCGACGAGATCATCAAGGAGTACAACGAGCTGCGCGAAAGGATCGTCGGCTACGAACGGCTGCTGAGCGACGAGGGCGCCGTGCTGGGCGTGGTGCGGAGCGACCTGATCGAGCTGCGCGACAAGTACGGCGACGACCGGCGGACGGAGATCACCGGCGAAGTCGGCCGCGTCAACATGGAGGACCTGATCGAGGAGGAGGACCAGGCCGTCACCATCAGCCACAACGGCTACATCAAACGTCTTCCGTTGAACACCTACCGCGTGCAGCACCGCGGCGGCAAGGGCGTCTCCGGCGGGGCGGCCCGCGAGGACGATTTCATCGAGCACTTCTTCGTCGCCTCGACGCACGCCTACCTGCTCTGTTTCACCAACACCGGCCGCATCTACTGGCTGAAGGTCTACGACATCCAGCAGCAGGCCCGGACGGCGACCGGGCGGGCGATCGCCAACGTGCTGTCGCTGCGGCCGGACGAGAAGGTGGCCAGCGTCATCCCGGTGCGCCGCTTCGAGGGCGACCGCTGTCTGCTCATGGCGACGCGGCGCGGCGTGGTGAAGAAGACGCCGCTGGCGGACTACAGCCGGCCGAAGATGGGCGGCATCATCGGCATCAGCCTCGACGAGGGCGACGGCCTGATCGACGTGGCCCTGACGCAGCCGGGCGACGAGGTGCTGTTGTGTACGCGGCGCGGCATGGCCATCCGCTTCGACGAGGCCAACGCGCGGGCGATGGGCCGCAACACCCGCGGCGTCAAGGGCATCGCCTTGCAGGGCGACGACGCCGTGGTGGGCATGGTGGTGGCCGACCCGTCGGGCTACCTGCTGACAGTGTGCGAGAACGGTTACGGCAAGCGGACGCCGTTCGGCGCCAACACGGCCGGCGTCGAGCCGGCGGAGGCCGACGGCGAGGAGCCGGTCGAAACGGCGGAAACGGTGGAGGAGCCGCCGGCCGACGGCGAGGCGGAGGAGGGGCAGGCCAGCCCTTCCGGGATGCGTTATCGCAAGCAGCGCCGCGGCGGCAAGGGCGTCCGCGACATCCGCACCAGCGACCGCAACGGCTTGGTGGTGGGCGTGACGGCGGTGACGGAAACGGATGACATTATGTTCATCACGACGGGCGGCATGGTGAACCGGACGCACGTGCGCGAGATCCGCGTGGTGGGCCGGAACACGCAGGGTGTGCGCGTCATGGGGCTGAAGGAGGGCGACAAGATCGCGTCGATCGCCAAGGTGGCGCAGGAGGAGGACGAGGCGGTGGTGGCGGACGGGCAGGTGGAGGCGCCGCCCGAGGGCGATGCCGACGCTCCCGTTTAGCCGCGACCCGAAGGGGAGCGCGGGTCGTTGACGTCAGGAGGTAACAGGCCGTCATGGAAGTCGAATATGAATTGACACCGGAAGACCTGATCGCCTTCCAGCGCTACCACCGACAGAATCCGCCGCAAAAGCAGCCGCAGGGCAACCCGTTGAATGTCTTCGTGGGGACCATGGTCCTCATCGCCGTCGCCACGACCGCGTTCTATTTCCTAATTTCCAACAATCCCACGGCCGAATGGTATTTAAGGACGGTCCCTTTCGTCGGCCTTGGCGTCGGCCTTGGCGTGCTGGGCGTGGTCCTGTACGGCCTGTGGCTGTCGACGCCGCGCCAGATGCTTCGGGCGCTCAAGCAGGGGAGGAACGCGGAGAAGGCCCGCGGCCGGCGGCGGGTCTCCATCGACGCGGAGGCGATCCGAAGCACGTCGGAGTTCGCCGCCTCCACATACTTCTGGCACGGCATCGACAAATTCGGGGCGACGTTCGATCACGTCTTCGTCTACGTCAACACGACCACGGCCGTCATCGTGCCGGCCCGCGCGTTCCCCGACGACGGGGTCTTCAAGGAGTTCGTGGATACGGCCCGACATTATTATCGGATGGGCGGGGTCGTGGGCGAGGCGGACGCCGAGGCGGAGGGGATCGTCGCAAAGAGGCGGCCCGATGAAACGGGGCTGCGACCGTGAGGAGCGGCGCGAAGTGCGGAGACCTCGCGCCGCTTCCTCTCGGTCGCGGCTCTGCTTTACGGCCGCGGCACGAACGCACTGCCGCCGCCTTCCGATTCGCCGACCTCCTCTTCCAGCCCGGCCAGCCGTCCCCTGACAGCATGATGTTCCGGTTCCCACTCCGCCGCCTGCCGCAGCACGGCAACCGCCTCCTCATACCGGTCGTCCGCCCGAACCGTGACCAGCGTGCGGCCGGAATGGAAATGTTGCTCATAAAGGCGAGCCTCTTCCTCTGGAATGTTCATCCCGATCAGGGCGCCGAGGACGCCGCCGCCCGCCGCGCCCGCCGCGGCGCCCAGCGCCCCGGCCAGCAGCCCGCCGACCAACACCGGACCCACCCCCGGCAGCACGAGGTTGGACAGCACGACGCCGAGCAACGCCCCCGCCGTGATGCCGGCCACGGCCCCGACCGATGCCCCCTCGCCCACCATCGTGCCGTGCGCGAGCGGGGTCTCCGTCTTGGCCGCCGCGTCGGGCGTCAGGCAGCCGATCTGGTCCGACGTAAACCCGCTGCGGCACAGTTCGTCGACGGCGTGTTCGGCGTGCGTGAGGTCCTGGAAGACGCCAACCGCCGTATGCCGATCCGTTGTCTCCACCATGCACCTGCCTTTCTGCCGCGCGAGCGGCCTTCCCCTTTATCGTATGCGCTTTCTGATGCAAGAATGGGGCCGATTGTTCGCGGCGCCCGCGCAAACGCGATAATCGGCGCGACCCGACGCCGGGTGCCGTGCGACGGCCGGCCGCGACGGGATTTCCTTTGCGAACCTGTAAGGGCGGGCGGACAATTCGGGTATATTAGGGTGGAAGTCGCCGCCGAAGTCACGGCGTCGCTCCGCACCCATTTCCCGGTCGAACGGGAGGAGGACGTTTCATGTCCGGCCAAAACCATTTCGCCCTGCGGGCCGCATCGCTGACGGCGGCCCTGCTCATGCTGTCAATCACGGTGCCCGTCGCCGACGCGGGCGGCCGCGGAGGCGGTGGGGGCGGCGGGGGCGGCGGCTACCATGGCGGCGGGGGCGGCTACCATGGCGGCGGCGACTACCACGGAGGCGGTTACGGCGGCTATCGCGGCGGTTACGACGGCTACCGCCGCGGCTATGGCGGCTACTACGGCGGCTACGGCTATTATCCGGGTTTTGGCATCGGCATCGGCCTCTATGCCGACCCGTACCTCTACGACTACGGATCGACCTACGTCTACGGCGCCGCGCCGGTCGTCGTCGCCACCCCGGCCACGGTCGTCCCGTCGATTGCCGCCGCGCCGCCGGACGGGATCCCGACCGATACGGCCGAAACGCCGCCGCCGCCCCCGACCGACGGCCGCGCCCGTGTGCAAGTCCTCGTCCCCGCCGACGCCGAGGTCTGGTTCAACGGCAACCCGACCACGCGGCGCGGCGGCCAACGCGAGTTCGAGTCCCCCGTCCTGACTCCGGGTCACGATTACCAATACGAAATCCGGGCCAAATGGACGGACGGAGGCCGCGAGGTGGACCAGACGCGGGCCATCATCGTCCGCGCCAACGCCCTTGTCGGAGTGGATTTCTCGCGGGCCGAGCCGATCGCGGCGCCGGTCCCGCTGCCCGGAAAGTAGCGGCCGCTCGGAGAGAAGGAGCGTGAAGCCCGGGCGACGGCCCGGGCTTCTTTCGTTTTGGCCGTCAAGGGACGGAATCCGCGGCCCGGGCCTCCCGGATGACGGCGGCGAGGAAGCGCCGGACCTTTTCGGCATCCTTCTTTGCCAGGTCCGGGTTCTCGTAGGGGCCGAAGTGAATAGGCTCCGCCGCCGTCCCCTGAAGTTGCACGAACAGGGGGCCGGCGGGCGTCAGGGCGCCTACGGCGACAAGGGATTCGGCCCGTTCTTCCGGCGTCGGCGTGCTCATGTCGTACCTCGAAAAGTCGGCGTCCGGCCGGCCGTGGATCGCGGCGCCGGCCCTGTCATTGTGCCGACGTTTCGGCCGATTCGCCAGTAGGAGGTGGGGCGGAATCCGTTGCCCCTCCCCCTTGTGGGGGAGTGTCGGAGTTCGCCGTCGCGCTGCCGCTGTGCGACGCCCCGGCGCGGCAGCGCATCAATCCGACGTGGAACAGGCTTGCAGGGCAAAGAACATCTGAAATTCCGGCCCACAGTTCTTGAGGCGGTACATCCGGCCCAGGTAGAGGCCGGGGGCGACTTCGCGCGTCTCGTCGCGGACGTCGGCCCAGACGTGGGAAGTCTGGCCGTAGTCCATGACGATGGAGGTCTTGCCGTCGAGGAGGCTCGGCCCATAGTAGACGCGGGCACGGATCGCCCGGAAGCCGCACCACTGGTTCACCAGCGTGCCGTCGCACCCGTCGAAGACCTTGCCGCGCCACATCACGCCGGTGAGTTTGGAACGCAGCCCGGCGAATTTGCTACAAGGGCAGTAGATGGCTTTGCCCGCCGTGAAGCCTTCCGGGATGGTCCCGGCGTCGGCCTCCCGGTAAAGCTGCTCCAGTTCCGGCCAGCTCATGTGCGCCAGTCGATCGAGCGACAGGGCCGGGGCTTCCGGCAAGGTTTCGTCCCCGACGGCCGCGGCGGCCGTGAGTAGGCAGGCCGCCAGGACGCCGCATCCGATCCGGTGCCATCCATCCACTTTCGACATGGTGCTTCTCTTTGTTGTTGACCAGCTATCTTTCTGGTTTCCACGCGGAGCGTGCGAACCAGGGGGGCATACCGAGTCATTCAGAGGCACGAACACAAAGGCGAGCGGCGCGGCGTCAGCCCGCCGGTAAGGCCGCACCGGCGGGCTGACGCCGCGCCGCTCGCCATTAAGCTACAGCCTCTTAAGGTAAGTTGGCCGCCGGCGCGCCCAGCCGGGGCAGCGGCGGCGGCACGTCGCCGCGCGGCGCCCCCAGACGAACCTGCAACGGCGGCGGCGGCGGGATCGGCGTCCCCGACCAGCCGGTCGGCGTCGCGGCGGCCGGCTGGGCCGCGGCGGCGGACGGCCGCCACCATTGCTGGGCGTCCGGCGCCTTGGGGTCGGCGGCGTAGGAGTCGGCGTCCGGCGCCTGGCCGCGGACGACCGGCCTCGGCGCCTCCAGGAGCGGCGGGGCCGGCGGCGCCGTCTGGCGCATCACCACCTGCTCCGCCGTCCGGCCGGCGGTCGGCGCCGCGGGACGCGCCGCCACGTCGGTCGGCTGCTCGCGCCGCGCCTTGTATAAACTCTCCACCCACGCCTTTTCCAACTCTTCCACGCTGTTATAGCCGTAATTCGCCCGCACGGCCGCGTCCCAGTCGCCGCGCATCCCCTGGGCCACGAAGTTCAAAAACACCTGGCGGTTGCTGGCGGCCACCAGGAAGTTCGACACGGAATAGCCCTCGGCGTAGAGCACCATTACGTCGTTGGGGTACTCGCGCAGGGCGAACAGCCGGCGCAGCGGGATGGCCCGGCCCGGCGTGTTCAGGATCGACCGGACGAGACGGTCGTGGCGGTTGCGCTCGATGTCGTCCTCGGAAAGCACGGCGCCGCCCTCGTCGGCCCAGCGCGGCAGCGGCTGGCGGAAGTAGTAGGCGAAGACGGTGTGCGTCACCTCGTGCGGCAGCACGCTGGCCGTCAGCCGGTCGAGCGGCCCTTCGATGTGCATCCGCTGGCTGAGAATGTAGCCGCGGTCGAAGCCGAACTCCGTGGCGCCGCTGGAGCCGTCGCGCAGGATCGTCACGCGCAGCGGGATGGGGTCGGGCCACTGCGGCATCTCCTGGCCCAGCCAGAGCATGGCCTTTTCCTTGCGGTAATATTCCGCGTACTGGCCGATCTGCTGGGCGATTTCCGGCGTCGGCGCGCTGACGGCGAAATTGGGCGTGCGGTACTCGGCGCCCAGGGAGGCGAACGCCGCGGCCAGCACCAGCACCAACGATTTGCGCGCAGCCATGCCGGAACCCTCCACGCGAATCCGATTCGGACGACGAGGGGAAGAAGACCCCGAAGCGACGTGTCCGCTGCAACTCTAACCGCAAAAGTTGAGCCGCGCCGCCGCGCCGGGTCATGGTTTCGCGCCGAGGTGGTCCCATTCTGCGGCGGAGACAGGGGTTGCGGTTTGCGCTCGGGCGCCGACCCGCGGCGGTTGCGCCGGAAGGGTTGTAATTTCTACGCGGCGCTTGTATTCGGACGTGAAAAAACGACGTGGCGCTTTGACGAAACGGGGAAAGGCGGGTTCGGTGCGCGGCCCGTCATTGGGCGGAAAGGAAGCGGAGCACGGTCCCCACCGCCGCCCCGACGGCGACCAGCCCGGCCACGACGGCGGCGGCCAGGAGGAGCATCCGGCGGCGCGGCGCGGAATCGACGGGCAGGATGGTGGAGATGGGCGGACCCGGCTTCTTCGGTCGGGCCGACTTGCCCTTTTTGCGATGGGCGCGGCAGAGCGCCTGAAACTCCGGGAAGTGGGCCAGCGGCCGGAACCCGGTTTGCGTCTGCCGCCGGGCCGTGGCCCGTTCCGGCAGACGGCCGTCGCGCATCCGTCGAACGATCTGGTCGGTGGTGGCGTGCGTGCGGCACATGCGGCCGGCCCGGTTGCGGAAGCGCAGCAGCCACACGTCATCGGGTTGCGGCGCCGGCTTCCGCGGCAGGTCGGGGTCGAGGCGGGTCGGGTCGGCCGAGGAGGCGAGGCACGCCTGCACCCAGGGGTCTTTCGACGCCAGCTCGGCGTCGGCGAAGCTCGGCGGCGTGGTTGCCAGGCGCGACCGTTCCAGGTCCACGATCAGCTCGCTGGCGGTCTGGTAGCGGTCGCGCGGTTCGCGGGCCATCATCCGCGCCAGGAGGGCGTCCAGCGCGGGCGGGGCGTCGGCGATGAGCGAGCCGGCCGGGAGGAAATGGCCGATTCGCTTTTTCTCCACCACGTCGAGGTGGTGGTCGCCGGGGAAGGGGACGGCGCCGGTGCAGAGGTGGTAGAGCGTGGCGCCGAGCGCGTAAATGTCGCCGCGGTGGTCGGCCTTGCGGGCGTTGACGGCCTGCTCGTAGGGCATGTAGGGCGTGGTGCCGAAGCCCTGGCGGGTGGAGGTCAGGTGGCTGGTCTCGTCGGTGCGGCGGGCGAGGCCGAGGTCGGCCAGCTTGGCGACGCCGGCGCGGGTGATGAGGACGTTGTCGGGCTTGATGTCGCGGTGGACGATGTTGCGCGAGTGGGCGTGTTCCAGGGCACGGGCCACGTCCAGGGCGACGTGGACGGCGTCGCCGACCGAAAGGCGGCCCAGCCGGTCGAGCAGGGCGTGAGCGCTGGGGCCGTCCACGTACTCCAATATGAGGTAGTGTTTGCGCGTCTTTTCGTCCCGGCCGTAGCCGAGCGTGCGGACGATGTTGGGGTGGTTGAGGAGCTTGCCGCTCTTGGCCTCGCGGTGGAAGCGGTCGATGTAGCCTTGGCCGCCGGCGAGCCGGTCGTTGAGGACCTTGACGGCGACCCGCGTATCGTCGCCCTCCTTCCAGCCGAGGTACACCTCCCCCATGCCGCCCTCGCCGAGTCGGCGCAGCAGACGGTATTCGCCGAGGACGCGCGGCTCGTGAGGGCCGTCGGACGACCGGGGCGCCCGGCTCGGGTCGAGGTGGGTGTTTTCCATGTTGACTCGCGGGGGCGGGGACGTAGGTACTCTACCGCGGCCACCGTCGCAGGGCAACTATTAGACGCCGTTGGGCGTTGTTCCGGGTTCCGGCGAGCGGCGCGGCGTAAGCCCGCCGGTGCAGCCCCCGTCCCGAGGCGCACTCCTCTATGGAGGCGCTATTCTAAACCGGCGGGCTTACGCCGCGCCGCTCGCCTATAACCTTTAGGAGGCTCGAAACGAGGAAGGGCGGGAGGGCGTCGGTGGACGACGGCGGCAACCTGATCCTGTTCGGCGCCAGCACGCGCGCCGCCGCCTTTTCCGCGCTGCGGGCCGGCTTGCGGCCGTGGTGCGCCGACCTCTTCGCCGACGCGGACCTTCAAACGCGCTGTCCCGCCATGCGTCTGCCGGGACCGTATCCCGACGGCTTTTTGGAATGGATCGGCGCCGAGCTGCCCGGCCCGTGGATGTACACCGGCGGCCTGGAAAACCGGCCGTGGCTGGTCGAACGCATGGCCCGCCGCCGGCCGCTGTGGGGCAACGACTGCCCCGCCCTGCTCAAGGCGCGCAACCCCGCCGTCGTGTACGCCGCCGTCCGCGCGGCCGGCCTGCCGGCGCCGGCCGTCCACGCCTTCTTCCGCCGAGCGCCGGCCGCCGGCCGCTGGCTCGTCAAACCGATCTGGGGTCTCGGCGATCCCATCCACTTTTGGACCGCCGCCGACGTGGCCGACCGGCCGTCGCTGCTGGTCTATCTCCAGGAATACGTCGAGGGCGAATCGCGGGCCGCCGTCTATTGCGGCGACGGCAAACGGGCCGCGTTGCTCGGCGTCTCGCGTCAGCTCGTCGGCGAGGACTGGCTGCACGCCGCCCCGTTCCGCTACTGCGGCAGTATCGGGCCGCTTTCGGTCGACGCCGCGACCCGGGCGGCGCTGGAGACGCTGGGTTCGGCCCTGGCCCGCCGCTGCGGCCTGCGCGGCCTGTTCGGCGTGGACGGGGTGGACGGCGCCGGCGGCTTTTTCCCCGTCGAGGTGAATCCGCGCTATACCGCCTCCGTTGAGGTGCTGGAATACGGCGGCGGCCTGTCCGCGTTGGCCTGGCATCGATCGGCGTTCGTTGCCTCGCCCCGGCCGGCGCCACTCGCCGACGCGCCAACGGGTTGCGTCGGCAAGGCCGTTTACTTCGCCCCGCGGAACCTGACGTTTCCGGCGGAGGGGCCGTGGGCGGACGTGCTACGGTCGCCTCCGCCGTTGGCCGGGCCGCCGGCCTTCGCCGATATTCCCCATCCGGGTACGCACATCAAGGCGGGGCGGCCCGTCCTCACCTTTTTCGCAAGGGGCGACGCGCCGGGCGTCTGCCTGGACGGCCTCCGGCGCGTCGCGGCCGATTTGGACCGATTGCTATTGGACGGCCCGCAACCCTGAAACGCCTTGCACTCCCGGACGCGCCGCGAACCATTCCGTTGACCCCCCGCGCCGCACGCTTTACAGTGAATGGGTGAAGAGTGCGGGCCGGGCGCGACCCGGCCGCCGGTCGCCCTTCCGGAGCATCGTGCGGTGCATAAAAGAGGCAACATCCGCGGCCGCCGCTGGTTCACGGCCGGCCTGATCGTCCTGGCCCTGCTGGCCGCCGCCGGCGTCCTGTTCTGGCTGCTCAACCGCGAAGCCCCCTATACCACCCTCAAATATGGCGAACTCCTGCAAGTCCTTGAGGCCGGCCGCAACGACCCCGGCGTCCGCGTCCGCGGCGTCAAGGTCGGCCACGCCGACGTCCGCGGCGACGTCGTCCTCAGCGACCCCGCCCTCGACGGCGGCGCCCCCGCCGTCCACGTCCGCACGATCCCCTTCCGCGCCCAGCGGGTCGGCGTCGAGGAGGACCAGGACCTCTACCGCCTTCTGCGCGAGACGGCCGGCGGACAGTGGCAGGGCGAGGAAGAACAGCCGATGCTCGAGAGCATCGGTTACACGGCGTTGCCGGTGGTCCTGGTGCTGGTCGTCGCCGTCGGGCTGCTGATGCTGGTGCGCTGGACGACCGGCGGCTCGGCGCTGACCTTCGGCCGCAGCAAGGCCAAGATTTACGCCCAGAAAGACCTGCACGTCACCTTCCAGGACGTGGCCGGCATCGACGAGGCCGTCGCCGAGCTGCGCGAGGTCGTCGATTTCCTCAAGACCCCCGACAAGTACCAGGACCTCGGCGGCCGCATCCCCAAGGGCGTCCTCCTCGTCGGCCCGCCCGGCACCGGCAAGACGCTGCTGGCCAAGGCCGTGGCCGGCGAGGCCGACGCGCCGTTCTTCAGCCTTAGCGGCTCCGAATTTGTCGAAATGTTCGTCGGCGTCGGCGCCGCCCGCGTGCGCGACCTGTTCGCCCAGGCCGAGAGCCGGGCGCCGTGCATCATCTTCATCGACGAGCTGGACGCGCTGGGCAAGACCCGTTCCGGCGTCGCCGTCGGCGGCCACGACGAGCGCGAACAGACGCTCAACCAGCTGCTCGTCGAGATGGACGGCTTCGACGTCAACCGCAGCGTCATCATCATGGCCGCCACCAACCGGCCCGAGACGCTCGACGCCGCCCTGATGCGGCCGGGACGCTTCGACCGCCAGGTGGTTGTGGACCGGCCGGACATCAACGGCCGCGAGGCCATCCTCAAGGTCCACGTCCGCCACGTCCGCCTCGACCCCGACGTGGACCTGCGCCGCATCGCCGCCCTGACGCCGGGGGCGGCCGGCGCCGACCTGGCCAACCTCGTCAACGAAGCCGCCCTGATGGCCGCCCGCGCCGGCAAGAAGACGGTGACGATGGCCGAGTTCGACGAGGCGGTGGAACGCGGCGCCGTCGGCCTGGAGCGCAAGAGCCGCATCATGAACGCCGACGAAAAGCAGCGCGTGGCCTACCACGAAGCCGGCCACGCCCTTATCGCCGCGTCGCTGCCCAATACACATCCGGTCCACAAAATCTCGATCATCCCGCGCGGCGTCGGCGCCCTGGGTTACGTCCTGAGCCGGCCCGACGAGGACCGTTACCTCATCACGCAGAAGGAACTGGAGAGCAAGATCAAGGTGGCGCTGGGCGGCACGCTGGCGGAGGAACTGGTGTTCCGCGAGATCTCCAACGGGGCGACGAGCGACCTGGAACAGGTGAGCCGGATCGCGCGGAGCATGGTCAAGGAATTTGGCATGAGCCGGATGGGCCGCGTCAACTTCCACGAGCGTTCGGGCGCGCTGTTCCTCAAGGATTCGGGCGGCGACGGCGAACGCTCCTACAGCGAACGGACGGCCCGCGAGATCGACGTGGAGGTGCGCAAGATCATCGACGACGCCACCCGCGCGGTGCGCGAGGTGTTGCTGTCGCGGCGCGGGGCGCTGGAGGCGGTGGCGCGGCGGCTGATGGAGAAGGAAGTGATGGACGGGGCCGAGCTGCGGCAGATGATGGAGCAGTACGCGCCGGGGGTGGTCCCGCCGGCGGCGGCCGACCCGGAAGGGACCGTGCTGGAGCCGGGCGCCAACGGCAGCCCGTGCGCCCACGCGGAGTGAGGGCGAGCGGCGCGGCGTAAGCCCGCCGGTGTAGCATAGCGCCTCCGAAAGAGGACAGTGCCGCGGCTCGGGTGACGCACCGGCGGGCTTACGCCGCGCCGCTCGCCCCCGAGTGTGATACAATCGGCGGAAGAGTCTTCCCCGGAGAACCCGCGCTATGCCCCTCCTGAATCGTCCCCACTTGCGATTGCGCCATGAGTTTTTTCACGTCGATCGCGTCCTCAAGCCGGAGGGCGACGCGCCGAAGCGGAAGCACCGCGTCGTGGCCGTGATGCCGGCCTACAACGCCGAGCGGACGCTGGCGGCGACGCTGGCCGACGTCCCCGCCGGCTCCATCGACGAAGTGATCCTCGTGGACGACGGCAGCACCGACCGCACGGTGCAGGTCGCGCGCGACATGGGCCTCACGGTCATCGTCCATCCGCGAAATCGGGGTTACGGCGGCAACCAGAAGACCTGTTACCGCGAGGCGCTGGCCCGCGGCGCCGACGTGGTGGTGATGATCCACCCCGACTACCAGTACGACAGCCGGGTGATCCCGCTGGCGGTCGGCTTCATCGAGTTGGGCGTCTGCGACGTGGTGCTCGGCAGCCGCGTCCGCTCGCGGGCCGAAGCGCTGCAAGGCGGAATGCCCGTCTACAAATATCTGAGCAATCGCTTTCTGACGTTCGCGGAGAACTGCGCCCTGGGTCAGAACCTCGGCGACTTCCACAGCGGTTTCCGCGTCTACCGCCGCGAGGTGCTGGAGCGCATTCCCTTCGAGCGCAACTCGGACGACTTCGTGTTCGACACGCAGTTCCTGGTGCAGGCGGTGCATTTCGGCTTCCGGCTGGGCGACGTGCCGGTGCCGGTGCGATACTTCGACGAGGCCAGCAGCATCAACTTCCGCCGCGGTCTGGTGTACGGCCTCGGCACGCTAGGCGAACTCGGCCGCTACTGGCTGCATCGGCTGGGCGTGTGGCGGACGCCGCTGCTACAGGCAAAATAACCAGCCCGAAGCGCCAGCGAGGGGTTTCGTCCAACCCCTCGCTCGCGCTTCGGGCTGGTAGCGTTTCATCATATCCGCACGAAGGTCCCCTTCCGGTACATCCAGAACAGGATCAGCCACTGCACCGCCAGCACGGCGGCCCCGGCCGCGATCGGCTCGGGCGCCCACCAGACTTGATGAAAAATATCCGCTCCCAAATGAATCTTGAAGGACGACAGGATGAATTCCCGGATGGGATAGGCGGCCATGCAGTAGGCGACGATCGAGTTCATGCCGATGACGCGCAACGGGAACGCCCAGAAGCGGAACCGGCCGGCCACGTCGAGGGCGGCGTAGAAACCGGCCGTCAGCAGGAAACACCAGCCGCCGCTGTAGAGCGTCCACGACGGCGTCCAGATGCGCTTGACGATGGGACAGACGCTGGCGTAGTCGGCCGCCAGCCCGGCCGCCAGACACGCCGCGCCGGCGACGGCCAGCCGCCCCAGCTTGCCCGCGTGCGACTTCCCCTCGCGCAGCCAGCCGCCGGCGATCAGGCCCAAGATCATCGTGCCGAGCGTGGGGATGAAACTCAGCGTGGCGTAGCCGCCGTTGTTGAAGAGGAACGGCATCCCCTTCTCGCGCGGAAAGAGGTTGAGGAACCAGCGGTCGAACGCCCAGGCGAAGTTGGTGTTCTTGTTCCAGTGGGCGGCGAAGCCGCTGAAGTTGTACGCCCAATCGGCCGACGATCCGACCGCCTGGTAATCGAATCCCGGCCCCGGCAGCGGGTAAAGGGCGAAGGCGGTCCAGTAACCGACGAGGAGCACCGCGACCGCGACCCACCACAGCCACCGCGGCCGGGCCAGGCCGAGGAGGAACAGGAAGAAATATCCTAAACCGATCTGCGTAAGCGTATCTTCAAAGGTGAAGTACGTCCGCGGCTTGCCGATCGAGCGCAGGAAGATGCCGAGCGCGATCAGCACCAGCGACCGCCAGGCGGCGTGGGCCAACATCCAGCCGAGTTTCTGCCCCTTCGCCGCCCGGCCGGCCAGCGAGAACGGCAGCGCGGCCCCGACGAGAAACGAGAACGACGGCTGGATCAAGTCGTGCAGCGAGCAGCCCGACCAGAGGGCGTGCGTCTGGTGGAAGGCCAGGAATTGCCAGACTGGGTTGCCGGGCGCCGCCTTGGCCACGTTCGCCAGTTCCAGGACCTCGGCCATCATCAGGAACATGACCAATCCGCGATAGGCGTCGAGCGACGCCATACGTCGGGGGGCCGGCCGGGCGGCGGGCAACGCGGCGCTCACTACCGGGTCGCCGTGATGGAATGGGGCAAGGTGCGAAGGCGGCTGCGTGGCGGTGGGTTGCATGATTGATCCGGCCCCGGGGCGATAAAGCGTGATCTTAACGCCCGCGCCCCAGGGCCGCAACGGCGCCGGAGCCTACTTGTCGTCCGGCTTCGCCCCCGGCTTGACCAGCGGGAACGAGGTGACGGTGGACGGCCGGTCTACGCGACGTGCTGCTCGTCCTTGCTCAACTCGGACACCTCCTCCTCGACGTAGAAGTTCAGCGCCGTCAGGTGGATCAGGCCGTCCTTGCGGTCGTGCGGCGCCTCGCCGCCCAGGCCGCTCAGCAGGGCCGCGGTGAAGAAGCCGTGTTGGACGGAGGCGGCCTCTCCGGCCTCCTCCTGCGCCATAGCGGCGCACATCACCACCACGCCGCAGTCGGGCGCCGCCACCTGACGCTGCACGTCGTCGGTCAAGGAGCCGGGGTCGGCCGGACTCTGGCCGATGGAGCCGCTGTGGCAGGCGTCCAGCAAGACCAGCACGCGGCCCGGCACGGCCTTGAGCTTGTCCTTGATGGCCGTGCCGGTGACGCCCGTGCCGGGCAGGTCGGCGGGGTCCACGTCCACCGGCAGCATGTAGAACTGCCCGGACTTGCGGTCGCGGTGGCCGTGGCCGGCGTAGAAGACCACCGCCGTGTCGTCG
>Ga0182024_10015015_pt1 | contig 14899 bp, 10 predicted proteins | sample P32metaG_FD_120480 | JGI IMG/M metagenome (GOLD analysis project Ga0182024, IMG submission 120480) | Permafrost microbial communities from Stordalen Mire, Sweden - P3-2 metaG (Illumina Assembly) | ecosystem: Environmental > Terrestrial > Soil > Wetlands > Permafrost | place: Sweden: Stordalen... | reverse complement strand
CGTCGTCGCCGATTCTTGCATGACGCTCTTCAGATTGCCGGTAATGACGACGGCCCCTTTGCCCTGCATCCGGGTGGCCTCGATGAAAAGAATTTCTCCGCCCGAGGGGGTCCACGCCAAACCCGTCGCCATGCCCGGGTACGACGTGCGCTCCGCGAGCTCCGGCAGGTACCTCGGTGAACCAAGCACCTTCTCGACGTAGGCCGCGTCGGCCTTCACGTGGACGTCCTCGCCTTCGGCGACTCGCATGGCGACCGAACGGCAGACGGCGCCGATCTCGCGCTCCAGACCGCGCACGCCCGCCTCTCGGGTGTAGCTATCGAGAATCGCCTCGATCCCCTCGTCGACGAACTCGAGACGCTCGTCGGTCAGTCCGTGGGCCGAGAGCTGCTTCGGGCACAAGAACTCCCGCGCGATGCTCCGCTTTTCCATCCGGGTGTAACCCGGCACCTCGATCACTTCGAGCCGGTCGTAGAGCGGTCCTGGAATCGTGTCCGCGTTGTTCGCCGTGGCAAGAAACGTGATCTGCGTCAGGTCGAACGGGACGTCGAGGTAGTGATCGACGAAGGTAGCGTTCTGCGCAGGGTCGAGCACTTCGAGCAGCGCGGCCGAGGGGTCTCCCATCACGTCCACGCCGAGCTTGTCGACCTCGTCGAGCACGACGACGGGGTTCTTCACGCCGGCCTTCTTCAACACCTGGATAATGCGACCCGGGAGCGCTCCTACGTACGTCCTTCGATGTCCGCGCACTTCGGCCTCGTCGCGAACGCCGCCCAGTGCGATCCGCTGGTACCGCCGGCCCATTGACCTCGCAATGGATCGCCCCAGCGAGGTCTTCCCTACGCCGGGCGGGCCGATAAAGCACAGAATCGGGCCCTTCTTGTCCGCGCGAAGCTTGCGGACCGCGATGTACTCGACGATGCGGCGCTTCACCTTCTCGAGACCGAAGTGGTCCTCGTCGAGACACCGTCTCACGTCCGCCGTGTCGAGCTTGTCCGCGGTGGTCTTCGCCCACGGCATGTCGGCGATCCACTCGAGATACGTCTTCGTGACGTTGAATTCGGCAGATTGCTGCTGCATGGCTGCAAGGCGCGCGAGCTGCTTTCTCGCGATCTTCTGTGCCTCTTCGGAGGGTTGGGCGAGGCGCAGCTTCTCCCGGAGCTCCTCGATCTCGTCGTCGTCGCCGCCCTCGCCGAGCTCGTCTTTGATGCTGCGCATCTGCTGGCGGAGGATGATCTCACGCTGAGATTTGCCTTCGTCGGCGACCATAGTGGAGATTTCCCTCTTCACCCGGAACATCTCGAGCTGTTTTTGGACCATCGCGAGGACGGCACGCACGCGCGCCTTGGGGTCGAGAATCTCGAGGATCCTCTGCTTGTCGGCCACGGTGGCTTGTTCTGCCGTCAGGTTCGACGTGATGAGATCGGCAAGAGCGCCGCTCTCGCGGACGTTGTCGAGAACCCCCGCCATTTCTTTGGGTACGTTGGGCTGGATGACGAGCACCTGGCGCATCGATTCGCGCAGGCTCGCGCCGAGCGCGTCGAGCTCGACGTCGCGCTCGAGATCTTCGGCGATGCGCTCGATCGTGCCACGCATGTACGGCTCGAACGTGCCCGGTTGAACGAGCTTGAGCCGCGCGAGTCCATGCAAGACGACCGAATAGTTCTGCGGTCCGAGGCGGATGACCTTCACGACCCGGGCAAGGGTCCCTACGTCGTATAGGTCTTCGAAGCGAGGCTCGTCGACCTCTGGGTCGCGCTGGCTGATGATGCCGACAGTGGCGCGTTCCTGACCCGCCAAGTCCTCGACGAGGCGAACACTGCGCAAGCGTCCCACGTTGATTGGAACGACGCTGGCTGGGAAGACAACGCTATTCCGCAGCGGGAGAATAGGGAGAAGCTCGGCGTCACGGCCACGCGATTCGCTCACCCTCGTTGTATATCATGGTAGTTGTTGGCCCGATGAGACCGTGCATCGCCGTCCCTGCGTGGCTCCTCGTCGCGGGCTTAGCGTCGGGGTGCATCGGGCTCCGTGCCGACGACCCGGAGAGCGTGCTTCACGCCTATGCCCACGCGCTCGAGGAGGGTCGAGCGGAGGATGCCTACCGGATGCTGAGCGAGGATGCCCGCAGAACCGTATCCCTCGAAGCGTTTCGGCGGATGGTGCACGACAGCGGAGACGACGTTCGCGAGATCGGGCAGGCGCTGTCCCGACCGACCTCCCCACCGGTGGTGACGGCTTCAGTGACGGCCCCGAGCGGCGAAGAGGTCGACCTCGTACTCGAAAGGGGCACATGGAAGGTCGAGGCCACTGCGATCGATCTCTATGCCCAGGATTCGCCACGCCACGCCGTGCAGGGTTTCGTTCGCGCCCTCGAACGAAAGCGCTACGACATGATTCTTCGGTACGTGCCCGATGCCCACAAGGAGGGGCTCGACGCCGCAAAGCTCAAGAGCGCTTGGGAAGGGAACGACAAGGAAGAGATGGACCAGGTTCTTGCGGCACTGAAGCAATCGCTCCCCAACGCCGCCATCGAGGAGACCGGAGAGAGCGCCCAAATGCCTTATGGCGCGGGGACTCTCAAGCTCGTGCGCGAGCACGGTCTGTGGAAGATCGAGGATTTCGACTAGGGCCTGTCCCTAGATTCTGAGCGGATCCGCGACTCTTCCGAGCCCCCGGCATTCATGCTGCATTTATGCCGGGGGTAAGGGCGCTCCACTCGCAAGCGAGAATCTAGCCAGACCCCTTAGAGAGCCTGTCCCGACATCGGCTTCAACCCCACATCGCGAAGGAGGGCCAAGTCTTCCTCTTCGCCGGGGTTGGGCGTCGTAAGCAGCTTGTCGCCGAAGAAGATCGAGTTCGCCCCAGCCAGCATGCAGAGCACCTGCGCCTCTCGTGAGAGCGCCGTGCGCCCGGCCGACAGCCGCACGCGCGCGCGGGGCATGAGGACGCGCGCCACCGCAATCATCCGAACCATCTCGAGCGGATCCACCGGCGGTCGATCGGCGAGCGGCGTCCCGGGCACGGCGACGAGCGCGTTGATGGGAACGCTCTCGGGCTGCGGGTCGAGGTTGGCGAGAGTACGCAGCATCTCGCACCGATCCTCCGTGCTCTCCCCCATCCCGATGATACCTCCAGAGCAGACTGTGATCCCCGCGCGTCGCACGTTCTCGAGCGTCTCGAGGCGGTCGTCGAAGGACCGCGTCGTGATGATCGAGCGGTAGTTCTCGCGGCTCGTGTCCAAGTTGTGGTTGTACGCGTCCAGACCGGCCTCCTTGAGCCGCTCTGCCTGGGGCAACGTGAGCATGCCCAACGTCGTGCACGCTTCGAGCCCGAGGGCTTTGACACCGCGAACCATCTCGACGACGCGGTCGAACGCCGGGCCGTCCTTCACTTCACGCCATGCCGCTCCCATGCAAAACCGCGTGGATCCAAGCTCTTTGGCGCGTTGTGCGCTCGCGAGCACATCGCCCACGTCGAGCATCCGCTCGCGCCCGACTTCCGTCTCGTAACGTGCCGACTGCGGGCAATAGCCGCAATCTTCGGGGCAACCGCCGGTCTTCACGCTCAGAAGAGTGCACAGTTGAACTTCTCCGTCCTCGTGATGACCTCGATGCACCTCGCGCGCCCGGTCGATGAGCGCGAAGAGTGGCAGATCGTAAAGCGCCCGGACCTCGCCGCTTCCAAATCGTTCGCTGGTCGGGGCACGTGGCACGGGGCGGGTGGAGAAAGCGGAGAGCGTCATGCGATCGTGGCATCCTAGCGATTTGACCAGGCCTGGAAAGCCGCTTCGTTTCCGCGCCATGCGGGGTTCCTCCTCTTACGCCAGCGCCGACAGCTACAGAAGGGCGAACCCGCTCCGCGTGCGATCCTTCGCGTACGCCTCGAGCAGGTCGATGAGCTCGCCTGCGTAGCGCGAGGGCGGCAGGGCGGGAGCTCCCGCATAGAGCGCCATCCCCGGATTTTCGAGCGCGCGTTTCTCGATCGCGAGGCGGTAAGTGCGCCCAGGATCGATGACGTCGGGCGCATAGTACGCGTACATGGGGCCGAGGATGAGGTGCGAGCGCAGCTCAAGAAGCGTCGCTCCGCTCACCGAGGCGACGAAGAGCGACGAGAAGCCGCTCGTACCCGAGGGCTCGCGCTGCACGAGGACCGTGTCGTAGAGCCTCTGGGCGGTCACCGGGCCCGCCGGAAGACCGTCCCAGAACACGTCCTTCCCGAGGAGCATCGCATCGACCCCCCACCTCTCGCGGGCGGCACGAAAGACGAGGTCGGCCATGGGCTTGCCTTGCCCAATCGGGGTGGGAACGAGCGCGATCACCTCGTGCGCGTCGGGAGCCACCTCTCTCTCGAGCGACCGCGCCAGGTCTCCGACGTCTTCGTCGTAAGGGAGCGACGCGTCGACGTTGACGATGGCGTAGTGCTCGATGGAAAGAGTCTTATCGCGTAGGTCCACCGCCAACTCGGCACGCCCGAGTGTCTGCCCCCAATGCCCCGCTTGCACGACGTAGGCGCGAGAGCCATCGGCCCGGCGAACCAGACCGGGCTGGGCGAGAAGATCTTCCGAGTGCCCTCCGACGACGAGATCAATCCCCGCCACCCGACGCGCAAGGTCCACGTCGGCTCCGTATCCGATGTGATTCAGCGCAATGAGTACGTCCACTTCGGAGCGGTGCGCCTCGGCGAGCTCGCTGGCGACGCGTTCGTAGCGATCGTCTTGATCGAAGACGTCGTCGAACGCTTCGCGCGAGGGATAGTCGCTCGACGCATAGCCGGAGGCCACGAGGCCGATGAGGCCAACTCTGATGCAACCGATGTCGACGCGTACATAAGAGGCGAATGGATCCGTCGTCGCGGCCCCTTTGCGATGTACGTTCGAGGCGAGCACCGGGTGCGCGCTCTCGAGGACATCGCGCAGCACCGCCTCCGAACCGTAGGCGAAGTCGTGATTGCCGATCGTACGCGCGTCGATCGGCAGGGCCTGCAACATTTGTCGGGTCGTCTCTCCCATGCTGCGGAGCTCCGCGAGCGCGCCCTTCTCGTAGTCGTCGCCGGCGTCGAGCACGAGCGTCTGCGGAACCTCGCGCTTGAGCCTTTGGAGGTAGCCGGCGATGTAGCCGTATCTCGAACGGTCCGCGATTCTGTCGCTGTAGCGCGCCTGGAGATCGTTCAGATGCGCGAGCGTGAACCGCTCGATCCGCGACGCCGGCCGGGAGGGGCACGCACCGATCGTGAGGTGCGCGTCGCTCTCTGCAACCTGGGGCCCCGCGACGGGATTGCCGCTCTCTTGGACGGCCATTTCGACGAGCAGCCCTGGCCGTCGTTCCTCGTGAGCGACGTTGGGGTGGCCCGTGCAAGACAGGAACGCTGCGGCAGCAAAGTTTCCCGCCCACGTTCGCGCGCTTGATCGGTACATCTCGAAATCTAGGTTCCCTACAAGCTTGAGCCACGGACGCGCAGGAAGCAAATTCCAGGCAGTCGCCCGGTCGGAGCTGGTCAGAACGCCGAAGCGCTACGTGCAACCTCCTTCTCGACGATGCCTTGCTGGACGAGCTGCTTCAGGTGCATCTCGAAGGTTTGCATGCCGTAGGGGTGAACTCCCTTCTCCATCAGCTCCTTGAGAGGCGGGTTGTTCTCGGGACGCTTGATGGCCTCTCGCACGGTTCCGGTCGCAACGAGCACCTCTGCGGCCAGTGCGAGACCCTGTCCGTCCTTCTTGGGTAGGAGCCGCTGCGCGACGATCCCCTGAAGCGCATCGCCGATTCGTTCGCGCAACTCGTCGCTCGATCCCGGCGAACCTTTCGGAGCAAGCGCCAGCATTCGTCCGATGGTGCGTGCCACGTCGGGCGTATGAAGCGTCGTCAGGACGAGGTGTCCGGTTTCTGCCGCCTTGAGCGCGATGTCGAGAGTCGTCTCGTCGCGAATTTCACCTACGAGGATGACGTCCGGGTCTTGACGAAGGGCCGCGCGGAGCGCGTCGGCGAAGGTGCCCGTGTCGATGCCGATCTCGCGCTGGCTGATGCTCGATCTTTCGTCCGTGTGGAGGAACTCGACCGGGTCTTCGATCGTGACGACGTGAAGAGGTTGCGTGCGGTTCAGGTGCCCAATCATGGCAGCGAGCGTCGAACTCTTTCCATTTCCCGCGGCACCCACCACGAGAACGAGACCTCGGTCCTTCTCGGCGAGGGGCACGCACGCTGCCGGCGCGCCGAGTTCTTCGAACGTCGGGATGATGAGCGGGATCGCTCGCATGACGATCGCGAGCGTCCCCTTTTGGCGATAGATGTTTACGCGAAAGCGCCCCACCCCCTTGGCCTCGTACGCGGCGTCGTACTCCCGCAGCTCGGCGAGGTTACCGCGGACGTGTGCGTCCTTGATGAGATGAAACGCGAGGTGCTCCGTGTCGCTGGGTTTGAGCGGCTCCGCGCGGAAGTACACGATGTCGCCGCGCACGCGTGCGCCGGGAGGCTGTCCTACCTTGAGATGCACGTCGCTCGCCTTCGCAGCCACGGCTTTGGCGAGAAGCTGTTGGAGATACGCCTCGCTCGCGTACGCACTAGGCTCGCGTACGCTTGTCGGCTCGTTCATCTCTACGTCGACAATACCCGAGAATCCGTTACTTCGCGTCGAGATCCGAGGGGAGCGTGCTCAATCCCGTGCAACCAGCGAGGGACAGCATGCGAAGCACGGACGCAGCGCGGATACGCCGGCCTCGCGGGCGGTCTTTCGCGGTCGCGAGCGCAAGAAGCTTCTCGCACCCCTCGTGGAGCTCCAGCGCGTCTTCCGGGTCTCTCGCCGTGAGGGGCCGCGCCGCGATGTCCTTCGCGCTCTCGAGGGCGGCCTCCGCCTCGGCGTCGGTGCCACTCGAAGCGACCGCTGCCAGCCAAGGCAACGGAGTGAAGTCGTGGGCGAAGCCCAACGCCTGAAGGGCGATCAGGCGATAGGCGGGCAACGCGCCGCGCTCCGTGAGCCCCACGTCCCCCTCGCGATCGTAGAGGCGCGCGAGGTCGTCCGCGTCCCCTTCCCTCGCCCGAGCCCAGAGATCTTCCATACGCGGATCGCGCTCCTCTGGTCCGGCGTCGTCGACGCCGGCTTGCTCGATGGCCCCAGCTTCGCCGTTGGCCTGTCCTGGCCCGGTGAGCCCTCGTCCACACGAAACCGCCAGAAGAGCGACCGCGAGGCCCCGCAGGGCGAACCTCACGCGCCGAACAGCTCGAGGCTCCTGCGACCTTGCTTTCGGTCTTCGGCGAGCTTCTGGTTGTACTCCTCCACAGCACGGTTGATGTGCATGGAGCAAAACTTCGGGCCGCACATCGAGCAGAACTCAGCGCTCTTGAAGTATTCGTCCGGCAAGCTCTCGTCGTGCATCGCTTGCGCCGTCTCGGGATCGATGGACAGACGGAACTGCTCTTTCCAGTCGAAAGCATAGCGAGCACGGCTGAGTGCATCGTCGCGATCGCGTGCCCCCTTCCGGTGACGCGCAATGTCTGCGGCATGCGCTGCAATCTTGTATGCGATGAGCCCCTGCTTCACGTCGTCCTCGTTCGGGAGACCGAGATGCTCTTTCGGGGTGACGTAACAAAGCATCGCGGCACCAGCCGAACCCGCCATCGTCGCGCCGATGCAGCTCGTGATGTGGTCGTAGCCGGGAGCGATGTCCGTCACGAGCGGGCCGAGCACGTAAAAGGGAGCCTCGTGGCACAGCTCCATCTCCTTTTTCACGTTCATCTCGATCTGATCGAAAGGCACGTGGCCGGGTCCTTCGATCATGACTTGGACGTCCTTTTCCCAGGCGCGCTTCGTCAGTTCCCCCAGCGTTCGTAGCTCCGCAAACTGGGCGGCATCGCTCGCGTCGGCCAGGCATCCAGGACGCAGGCCGTCGCCTGCGCTGATCGAGACGTCGTGCTTCGCGCAGATCTCGAGCACCTTGTCCCAGTGCGTGTAGAACGGATTCTCCTTGTGGTGCTCGAGCATCCACTGGGCCATCAGCGAACCACCCCGTGAAACGATGCCCGTAATGCGGTCTTTCACGAGCGGCAGGTACTCGAAGAGCACGCCCGCGTGGATCGTAAAGTAGTCGACCCCTTGCTCGGCTTGGTGCTCGAGCATTCCGATGAGGTCGTCGGCCGTCATGTGCGCGATGTCTTTCGCCGTCTGCAGCGCCTGATAGATCGGCACCGTGCCGATCGGGACCGGAGATGCGGAAATGATGGCCTTGCGGATCCCGTCGATATCGCCGCCCGTCGAGAGGTCCATGACCGTATCGGCGCCATACTTGATGCTAATTTCGAGCTTTCGCAGCTCACCTGAAGCGTCGCCCGTTACGGCGCTATTGCCGATGTTCGCATTGACCTTGCAGAGCAGCGCGATCCCGATCCCCATGGGCTCGAGACGGACGTGGTGGATGTTCGCCGGGATGATCATCCGGCCGCGCGCCACCTCGCTCCGAACGAGTTCGGGCGCCAGGTTCTCGCGTTTGGCGACGAAGTCCATCTCCTCCGTCACGACGCCCTTTCGCGCATAGTTCATCTGGGTGACGTTCGCCTCGCCCCGACGCTTGCTCGTCCACTCGCTTCGCATGGAATGTGTGTAGGACGGCCCGCGCCCCGTCGCAAGGCTAGCGCTCCGAAAGGCTGAAGCTCTGGGGACCCGTTGTACGGGCCATCTAGCGGCCCTAGGGAGCCTAGGGCGAAAATCCTCGCTCCACCGATCTTTCTCCTTTCCCTACTTGCGCCCGGACCTGGGCGAGCAGCGCATCGAGAACGGACGCCGGATGCCCGGTTCTCTCGACGAGCCACGCCCGCGCTTCTTCGTATTTCGCATGGGTCGATTCCTCGAAGCCATCCGTCGACGGGGTGAGCCAGCGAATGGCCGTCATCGCCGTGCGCGCGAGGACTGAATCCGTCACGACCGCGTGACAGCCGCGCCGGAGGCCGCTCACCTCCGCGGCGAGGCGCTTGCGCTGAACGGCGTTGAGGGTGTTGCCCGTCTCCACGATGGTCAGCGCGGTCGTGGGGAGTTGGCGTGCGGTCCCGTCCGCCGCGAGCTTCCGTATGGCTGCAACGAGCCCCTCGAGCTCTTGTTCCGTCAACGCCTCACCGGTGTGGAGAGCGAACAGAATGAGTCGCGGAGCGTCGTAGACCGTCACGAACATGAGCAATCGACGAGTAGACGTCAACCACGAAACCCGGTCAATACGGGCCCCTTTCCTCGTTGGTCAGTTCGTCATCGGCGTTCCATCGCTCCCGCACTGGTACATGGCCGACCAGGGCGACATCGTGTTGGTTACGTTTCCGGGCCACGCGCAGCTCGGCTTGCAACAATCCTCCATCGTGGTCGTGCTGTAGGATCCTCCCCCAGGCGGTCCCGCCCAACCAGACGCCTCGGCCGCCGTTTGAATGGTCGGGTCCGGTTGCGGGTTGTTCCCGGCGTTGAGCCGGCAGCCGGTCACTTCCGTCAGAGCCATCGGGCATTCGACCTGCCGAGCCTTGACCGTCCAGTTCTCGTGGTAAGGGCTCTCTGCGCTGTTCCCCTCGATGCACGAGGTCTGCGTCGTCGTCGTGATGTAAGAGTTGTTGCCCTCGATTTGATCGCACGCGCTGGTGACGTCCGACACGCAGGCGGACGACGCGAGCGCTGTCTCGGTCTTGACGCAGTCCTGAATGGACGAGGCCGTAATGCCGCCCGAGTTGGGCTCGCCCGTGTTTGGATACGACGTATAAAGTTGGGGACACCCCGCCGTGTTGGCCCCCTCCCCCCCTTTGCCCATGAAAACGTCGAAGGCGCTGGGCGCACCCCCCTGATTGAAGTTCTGGATGATGAGGGGCTTGGGAGGGGTGTAGCCGAGGCCGTTGGGCGGCGCGTCGTACACGATCTGATAGCAGGCGCAGCAGTCCGCGCCGTCCAGGGTCGCAACCCCGTAGTTGAATGCACCGGCCGGCCAGCCCTTCGCAGCTCCGTCGTCGGCGGCCGCCTGCTTCATCTCACCGCTGAAGAGCATGAACCGTGGACAGATGAAGCTGACGCTCGAGGCGCCGGCCGGCGCGCAGGCATTCCCGACCTTGGTATTCGTGTTCGGCGTACCCGTGATGTAGGTGACGCATGCGGGGCACGAACCTCCGCAATCCACGCCCGTTTCGTTGCCGTCCTTTACTCCGTCCGTGCACGTTCCGCCGGCATCGCCCGAACCCCCCTCGCCGGAACCGGCCTCGCCGGAGCTACCGTCGACCGCCGAGGTGACGTCGGCCAACGCGGGCGCGTCGCTCGAGGTGCCGTCGATCGAGCTGCCGTCACCGACCGTGCCGTCCGCCAAGCTCGCGTCGTGAGAGCCCCCGTCGTTCGAGCTCGAATCGGTGTTTACCGTGCCATCCGTTTCGCCTCCGGCGTCGTTCTGCCCTTGGCCATCTATGGAACAGCCCGACACCAAACCAACCGACGCAAGCAGTGCTGCACATTCCGCGAGTCTTTTGATCATCGAGCGCACTGAAGCGACCTTTCGGGCAACGAGGGACCCCGGCCCTCGCCTAGCCGCATGAGTCTCCTCGCGAAGGCTCAGGAAACGCCCGAGATCCGCTGGCACCGCAGTGATCCAGAATCACCGCTTCGGCCGCGTTTATGACTTCATTTTCCCTTGGGCTTCTTCTGCGGCGCCGCGGGAGCCGCAGCAGGCTTGGGCGTGGCCGCAGGGTGCGCTTCGCCTCCACCGTGAAAATCCGCGGCTCCTCCGTGCGCTTCGGCCGCGCCGTGGACATCGCCGGCACCTGGGCGCGGCTCGGTTCCGCTGTGCCCTTCGGCCGCACCGTGAGGCTCCGCGGCACCGCCGCCGTGGGCCTCGGCCGCTGCACCCGCATGAACCTCTGCGGCCGCGCCCCCGTGGGCCTCGGCCGCAGCGCCCCCGTGTCCGGTCACTTCGACGCGAGCTTCGCCGGGAACGCTCCCGTGAGCCGCAGCCGCACCGTGAACCGCCGGGACATAGGCCCCGCTGGCCGTTCGAACCGCGCCGTGGCTCACCGCGCGCGAGCACGCAGAGACGTACTGGACGCGCGCCGAAACGACGGCGATAGGCGCGACCACGAGGCTGATGTGCTCCCCCGGCCTGACGTTGATGTCGGGCATGTAGACCGTTCCGCGCGCCTCGGCGGCGAAATCCCACCGGCCGGGCTGAAAGTAATAGTGGCCGAACACCCCGACGTAGCGCGGCTCGACCCAACCGAGACCCACGACGGGGGGGCGCTCCCAGCCCCCTCCGACCCAGACGTAATTGCCGCCTTGATATCCGTAGTAGCCAGACCTCCAAGCGAACCCGGGCGACGGCGGGGCCCCGTAAGTCTCGACCCGAAAAACGGGCGGCGCCACGCCGATCCCCACGGCGTCGCGCACGAAGCCTCGCGGCCCCCACAGCCCGGGCGTCCAGGCATACCGCTCGGGCGAAACGACGTTCCACGACCCCGGATACCAGACCTGTTCAGGCGGGGGGTTGCGCCATGCCCCGGACACCCACGCGTAGCGACCGAGAGGCGGACTCCACCACCAGTAGCCAGGAATCCACACGTTGGTGGGCGCAGGCTGGGGAGGAGCAGCTTCGACCACCGCTGCCGGCGGGGCGGACGCTGCATAAAAATCTTCCGCGACCGGTGCGCTGCCCACGACCGCCTCGTTCAGCGGGATTTGCGGATCTTGAGGGACGACGGCTGCCGGAGGCTCGACCGGAGGCTCGGCCACGGCAACGGCGGCGTCGTCCGCGGTAGCCTGAGCGTCCGCGGTCTCGGCTGTGGAGGTTGACTTCGGGGTGCAACCCGCCGCGAACGCGGCAAGCAGAGCCGACGTCGACGCCACGAGGAGCTTACCGTTCCGGGCTTGCCGGACGCTTCGCGAGATTGCCATGGCCGGGATGCTACTCCGAAACCCCGCTACTCGCGCGCTCGCTTTCGTGCCGTTCGCGCGCTGGGGACGATCGCGTACCGGCCGCCTTCCAGGTGCGCGGGGGGCGACGGAGGGTCGCCCGGATCGAGGGGTTCAGGGCCGCGGGGAACATTGGAGCCTCTGGCGCGAGACGCCACGTCGTCCAAGGTCGCCCGCTCCGCCCTCGGAATTCGGTTGCCGCTGGGGCGGGGAACCGCCGGCACCGTCGGTCGTTCCGCACGCGCTTCTTGCTCGCTGCACTTCACATAAGACGGTACGGCTCGAACGCGCGCGACTTTAACTCCACTCCATGGCGCTTCTTTTCCTGGGCGAGTCTCGCGCTTGTCGTCGGGCTTACCTTGGGTCGGCTGCACACCTGAATCCGACGCCATAGCTCTTCGTCTTGGCGTCGTTTTGGTATCGGAAGGTCGGGCGAACCCACGCGGGCTCCGACCCATTCCATGCGCCCCCGCGGATCACCTTCGCCGTCCCCTCAGGAGGGCCCTTCGGATCGACCTGCGCAGGAGCGGTATACGGCGCACTCCAGTCCGCGACCCACTCCCACACATTGCCGACGACATCCTCCAGCCCGAACCGCGACTTGCCCGCCGGGAACGATCCGACGGGGGCCGTATTGGCAAACCCGTCGTCCGCCGCATACATCGCCTTCACCTCGACGTGATTCTTCTTTCCCCAGGCCACGCACTCGGAACCGCACGCGTTCAAGCGCTCACCGGTCGGATCGTCGTCTCCCCAGGGGTACTTTCTTCCATCCGCGCCTCGGGCCGCAAACTCCCACTCTGCCTCGCGTGGGAGGCGGCCGCCCTGTGCCGCGCAATACGTGCTCGCCATTTCCCATTCCACGCAGTTGATGGGGTGCCTCGGATGGCTGGAAGGGTCGCGAATGTTGCAGAGAGGGTCGAAGACGTCGTGGTCGTGCGCCTTAATTCCGTCCCACTCATTCACCTTCGAAGCGCGCTTGCATTTCCCGTTGTCGCTGCACTTCAAGTAGGACTCGGTCGTCACCTCGTAGATATCGATGCAGTACGGGGAAAGCTTCACGTTGTGCGCCGGCTTCTCCTGAGGAAGATCGTCGTCGGAGCCCATGAAGAACTGCCCGCCAGCCACGTACGCCATGTCCGTCGGACATGCCGGGGCCGGAGGAGGCGGCGGCGCAGCGGTCGCCGACGCTGAAGCGGCGACTACCTGCGGAGGGGGCACGGAAGCCCCGTGACGCGTGACGAGCCACGCGGCCCCAATTCCGCCGACGACGACGCAACCCGCAAGCACGGCGTAGAGAGGCGCACGGCCCGCGCCTCCCGGCCTCGGGTGCGTGGTCGACGTCGACAGGAGAGAGCTCGGGTCGCGCGTCGCGCCCTCCGGCGTCGTCATGGCGGGCTCGGTACCGAGAGGGCTCGGGCGGCCGGCTTGGCCCGCGGTCGCCGGAGGCGCCGTGATCTGGACTGCACCTGGCCCCGACGCGCTTCCGGACCCCGGCGGCTCGCGCACGGAGGCGGAGGAAACCACGCTGGGCCTCGAGGTGGAGACTAGGCCGGGACCTTGTGCCGAGCCGAGCGCGCGCAACGGCTCGAGCCCGATCGCCACGCGAAGGGCGTTCCAGAACTCCCCGGCCGTCCGGTACCGCTCGGTCGGAACGACGGCAAGCGCGCCCAAAAAGACCGCCTCGACCGCATCGCTCACCGAGACACCGCGTGTACGCGGGGTCGGGCGAACCGCCTTGTCTGCAGAAGCGTACGCGATCTGCATGAAGTCGTCGCCGTCGAGCGGCGGCCGCCCCGTTACGCATTCGACGAGCACGAGCGCGAGCGCGAATACGTCCGTCCACGGGCCCGTGGCGCCGTGAGTGCGCGAGAATTGCTCGGGCGCTCCGTAGGCGGGCGTGAACGACGTGACCTGTCCGCTCGTCTTCGTGAAGGCCCCGCCCATTTTCTGCGCGTCTTGCACGACCTTTGCGATGCCGAAGTCGAGCAGTTTGACCGGACACGACTCGCCCCGCGGGTCACCCAACAGAAAGAGGTTGGCCGGTTTGATGTCCCGGTGCGCGATGCCTCGCTTGTGCGCGAGGGCGAGCGCTTCGGCCGCCGGCTCGATGAGGGCAATCGCCTGCTCGAGCGTACGCGGCGCGGCCCGCTGTCCTTCCTCCTCCATGAAGACCGTCTCGAGCGACTGACCTTCGAGCCACTCGAGGACCATGTACGGAACGGTCATCCCACGTGGCGTCGTCAGCATGCCCACGTCGCGTGCCTGGCAGATCGAGGCGCTCTTTTCGGAAAGCTCGGCGAGGAGAGCTCCTTCGCGGATGAAGTCCTCGAGCAGTCTCTCTCGGTCTTTGGCGGGGACTTCGCCGAGCGCCTTGAAGACCTTGAGCGCCACCGGGCGCTTCCAGAGCACGTGGATGGCGCGATAGACGACCGCGAATCCTCCCTCGCCCACGATGCTCTCGACCGCGTACTTCTCTGCGACCGTGGTCCCGATGAGGGCAAGGGTGTCTTCGTTGGCCATAGGGTATCGATTCGGGAGGAAGCGCCTCGGGGAGGAGGCCGCGACTCTCTAACTACGAGCGTGGACGGAGATCAGTTGCGAAGTATCTCGGCGCGCCGTTTGGTCCGAAGTGGGAGAATGCCACAAGCCCCGCCATTGGCACAAATCCTGCGCCGCACGGCTTGACAACGTGAGGCGCGCTCGACGATGTTGCGCGCGTTGCGAAGGCGCAAGCGGTGCAGCTCGCCGACGCCTGGCCAGGTAGCTCAGTTGGTAGAGCAGCGGACTGAAAATCCGCGTGTCGCCGGTTCGATTCCGGCCCTGGCCACTGAACGCATCCCATAGTCGCGCGATACCTGCGCGCTGCCGGCGTCGGATCGGGTAGGGGCGGCAGGTTCGCCCTGCCATACCCCTCCCACACCACCGGACGTGCGGGTCCGCATCCGGCGGTTCGGAGAGTTGAGGTTTCACCCGGCAAGCCTCGGCACGCCGAGGT
>Ga0182024_10015014_pt1 | contig 14899 bp, 15 predicted proteins | sample P32metaG_FD_120480 | JGI IMG/M metagenome (GOLD analysis project Ga0182024, IMG submission 120480) | Permafrost microbial communities from Stordalen Mire, Sweden - P3-2 metaG (Illumina Assembly) | ecosystem: Environmental > Terrestrial > Soil > Wetlands > Permafrost | place: Sweden: Stordalen... | reverse complement strand
TGCAGGTGATCAACTTCGTCTCCCAGGGAACCATCGAGCGCCCCGGCAAAGAGGGATTTTTTGAACTTCAGGACCGACAGCATTCCCTCTTCGATGGTTCCCTGGGAGACGAAGTTGATCACCTGCACGGGGCGCTTCTGTCCGAGCCGATGCACCCGGCCGATCCGCTGCTCCATCACCGCCGGATTCCACGGCAAATCCATGTTCACCACCACCGAAGCATGCTGAAGATTTAAGCCCACGCCGCCGGCATCGGTGGAGAGAAACGCCCGGCAGGCGTCATCATCCCGGAAGCGGTCGATCAACGCCTTGCGCTGCGGGCCGGGAACGCTGCCGTTGAACAGAACGTGGCCGTAGCCGCGCAGCTTCAGGCGGCGTTGCAGCAATTCGTGCGTCCGCTGCCACTGGCTGAAGATCACCACCTTGGCATCCGGCTTCTCAAAAATCTCGTCGAGCAGCGTCGCCAGCTCATCAGCCTTGTGTCCGAAGTCCGTGGTTTGATCCAGCAGATAGGTGCTGTTGCAGCTCATGCGCATGTTCTGCAGCGCGATTGTCAGTCGCCGCTGGTCGGCTTCAGAGAGAAATCGAAAGCGGCGCCACTTGACCACGATCCGCGCCACCAGCTCGCGGTTCTCCTCGTGATGCTCCATCTGCTCCGGCGTCATGGGCACGAAAAACGTCTTGTCCAGGCGCTCCGGAAGCTGCTTGAGCACCTGATCCTTGCGGCGGCGGATCAGAATCGGCGCCAACGTCTTTCCGATGGAATCCAGATCGCGGTAGCCGACGACCTTGCCGAATTCATCGAGCATCTGGTGATTGGCCAGGAAGCGGAAGCTTGGCCCCAGGCGATGGCGGTCCACGAACTGAACCAGCGACACCAGCTCCTCCAGCCGGTTCTCCAGCGGCGTGCCGGTAAGAACGATCGCGTAGGGCGTCACGATTTTCTTGACGCTCCGCGCCGCCCGGGTGTTCCAATTCTTGATTCGCTGCGCCTCGTCGAGAATCACCAGATCCGGCGACCACTCCGAAATCAAATCCAGATCGCTATGCACCGTGTCATAGTTCGTAATCTTGAAAAATGCGTCTTCTTTGAAGATTTCCTGACGCCGCGAGCGAAGCCCCTGAATCACCGCCGTTGGCCGCGTGGTGAAATTGGCGATTTCCCGCTCCCACTGGTGCTTGAGGGATGTGGGGCAAATCACCAGCACCCGCGCCACACCGAGATGCCGTGCCAGAATCTCCGCGGCGGCGATCGCCTGAATTGTCTTCCCCAGACCCATCTCATCGCCGATGAGACAGCGCCCCGCGCGAGCGGCAAAGAGCGCCCCTTGCCGCTGATAATCATAAAGATCGACCTTGACCAACTTGTCAAAGGCCTCGCTCGAACTGCCCTTGGGAAACACCTTGTCGATGCGCTGGCGGCGGCTCTCCCCGTCGCGGACTTCGGCGATGAAGCCGAGTACATCGTCATAACAGCGAACATCATGCTCATATTCTCTGGCGGAAGCGAGGAATTGCTCGAACGTGCGGAATGCCTCGGGGCGCATCGCCCCCGCGGGGTCGAAATATTTGCTTGCCCGAACGAGCAGTCCCGGGGGAATGTCCTGGCCCGGCCGAAAACGCACTTCCCGCTGCGCCCCATACTTCAAGACGATCTCACTGTACGGCGGCTTGAACTCCGACCGCAGCGCCGCCCGTCCGCTGCGTTTGCGGCGCAGTTTTGCCAGAACAAACTCGATGTGCTTGCATGTCCCCAGTGTATTGGTCGCAAAATCCGGGCATTGGCAATAGTTGTCCCCGTCGTGGGAGCCGCGGATCACCACGCGATACGTCGATTTGCTCTGCGGATTGGTCACCCGGAACTCGGAGAAGACCGCTTCGCCGCCGACGTTCTCCAGCTTGTACTTCTGCTCCCGCCCAAACTGGCGTCGCAACACCGTCTGCCATTCCTCCAGACTCATGTCCTGAGGCTTGGTGGAGCGGGAGAGCAATTTCTCCCTCGGTTTCCTCCGGCGTTTGGTGCGTTTAGCGTGTTTCGACGGAGCAACGCGAGTTTGAACGGCTGGCATGCGACATCTCCTGGCTGGGGGCTCTCAACAAGGAGGGCATTGAATCGTCTGACTTGCTCTAAAGCAAATCAGCAGAGCGCATCTCAAGCAGCGACGGAGGAGGAACATTCGGGGGCAAAGTCAGGCAGTGGATATACTTGCTGCACTCTCTCGCAAATTGGCGGAACCAATCCGTCAGAATCGAGCGAATGAGCTTCCAGTCCTCAGCTCGCCACATTCGAGCCGCGATGTCCGCGCCCCATGCTTGGTCGCGGAGAAAAATCTGGTCGCAGGCGTCAACTACGTCCGAAAACGCAGGCTCCTGCCGAACCACATCCACCACTTCGACAGCACGGTCGCGTTCGGCGCGAGTTGTCATGGCCACGACACGCGCCACATCCCTCGCGTGCTTCAAAGCATGTTCGCGATGGAAAGTGCGATATTCTTCGTCCCGCGCGGCATCGTCCGCCCGGCGCTTGCGATCCCGCGCAGCGATCAGTTTCATGAGCGACCAGGTCACGGGATTGGGAACCAGGATTGCGATTCCGTCAGTTTGAAATTGGAACGGATGAAGCTCGGAACCGGCGGCTTCGGGGTTCTGACGACCATGAATGCCACCCTCTCCCAACGAGGGTTTGTGCTTGACCCGCAGCTTGTCGAGAGCGAGATGCTTATTCTCAGATTTCGGCAGTTCTGAGTGGAAGTCCACCAGTATCTTCTGGCCTGACGCCACTCGTTTTTGAAACTGCCATCGTGGATTCTCCTCAACAACCTCAAATTGATTTCTCGCCATCGCTTGAGCAATTACTCCCTGTGCGGACCTCGAGGCGAGCAACTCGAGTCCGATGATAATGTCCAGATCTTTGGTTACCCGCGGCGTGATATCAAGCCAATTCTCGGGCGCAATGACCACTGGATGATCTCTGTGCGACAGGAGCCAATGCTGCTTGAGAAAAAGTCCATAACCGCCCGCCACAAACACTCGACTACCTGCCGCCTGCAAGTCCGTCCATAGCGGTCGAAACTCCTCCCACATCGGATCGTCGGATTTCATTGTTGCGACCTCTGCAGGATCTGACGTTTTACGTCCTCGGCCGCTTCCCGCTGTCGCGCGTCACCCGACTGAAGTTCCAGCCACGTCTGCAAACGGCTGGCCCATTTCGTCCCCGTTTCATCAATGGTGCTCTGAAAGAAGGCGCCGGGATCTGCCCTCTCCAACAACTCGATGTCGGCGAAATTGGAAACCGATTCGGGCGTGCCGCCGAGCAGCGATGTGGCGCGGGGGAGATCTGACACCGCAATCCGTCGTGGTCCGCCCTGTGTGAAAAGCACGTACCGAGACGCTGACGATTCGCCGCTCACCGCCCAGTTCAGTCTCGAATCGGATGACAGTCTGCGTGCCCATACTTCCGCGCTTTCGCCAACCCGAAAAGCCTGGCGGACGCTAATCGATGAGGCTTTCCATTGCAGACCCAACTTGTCCAACAGACGAAGCGGATCCTGAAGATTGATCGCGCCACCGACCTTTCGAACAATTAGTTCGCCCTGCAGCGCCGCGATCGCTTTCGAAGCCTGCGCCATCGATAAATCTGCTCCCGCTTGGTTAATCCATTCCACCATCCCGCTCAAGCTCGGCCAGGACGGCCTCTCCAGCAGTGTTCTTGCCACCAAGCCAGATCGTCCACGATAAGGGTTATTGAGTGGTCGCGAATCACGGTATCGGTTCGGTTGTCCTGAGCGCACCACGCACAATCGCCCGGGAATGATAACCACGCCGTTCCCGCACAGGTCCACGCCGCTGACCTGCTCCCGTTGCAAAAACTCGAGACGCTCGGGGGAGAGATAAGGAACTTGAATCATCGACCACTCGTTGTCTCGCGCCTCCGCCCTGGCTTTCCCAATTGCGGCGTGCAAGGCTTCCAACGTCGAGCGAGACTTCGATTCGACAACGAACCGGAACCGATGATCTTCGCCTTCCATCGCCGCTTCAATCCGCGCGTCAACGCGCTGTCCCGAATTTGCGCGAGCGATCTCGGAAGTTCGAATGACCAGTGGCGCGAGCAGCATCGCACCCGGGTGAAGCCGCGATAGCATGGCTGCTTCAGTTATTTTCTCTTTCATGCCACTTTTCTCTTGCGGGAAAACAACTATTATAGAGAAACTATCGGCAATTTCCAGCAAATATTCAAGACCGCTCGGCGGGTTGGTGGCGTCCGATGACAGCCTGAGAATAAGAGCATTTTTATCGGAACTGTCGTGCCGCACATGCGGCAACCGCACCCGACGGCTAAAGCAGATCTTGATCGGTTACTATTCGTTGATGCCCGACGACGTACGGCCGCCGACGCTGAGTTACCGCACGCCGCGCGGCAAGCCGACAAGGCCGCCAAGAGATCCGGGTTGGAGTCGGTGGCGGAATCGACGCATCTTGTTGAGGGTCGGACTTTTCGCGCTGTTGGCGCCCTTCACTTTTTATTTCGTGCCGAATCTGATCATGTTCGGCAAGTTCACCCGTCTCTCCCCTGCTGACTTTGTGCCGATGGCTCAAAGCGTTGGAATTCCCATCGTGCGGGCGATGAAGGAGTACCAGAGGGACACCGGCAAAATGCCGGGCAGAATTGAAGATCTCATACCGAGGTATCTGCCGTACATCCCCAATCACTATGCGATCATGGTAGAAAGTGGCGACTTCGGTCTTCTTGTTCAGCACAATGAACTGATCAGCTACGATTTCACGTCCGGCGCCGAGGGTTGGAGCGTGCGCGGGCCATTCGTGAACGGGCCCATTCCACTTCCACCGGTAACACTCGGGCCAGGGGCAAACCCCGCGCAGGCGCAGTAAAAGGCGATCATGTATTGCAAAAATTGTTACGGGAAATTGGATGCGTCGATGGAGCCGCAGGTCTGCCCATGGTGTGACCGCCCCTTCAACCCGGCCGAGCCCAGCAGCTATCTGCCTCGCCCATTTCCCGACAAATGGAGGATCGCCGGCTACGTGCTGCTGACGACAATCATCAGCATTGCCGTCGCGTTTGTCGTGGCCTTCTTCCAAATGGTCGGCGCCAGCGGGCACTGAAGAAATGCAGGCATGAGCGGGCACCCCCGGAGATTTCGCTATGTCGCCGATCCGATCTGCATCGCGTCGCTGATCCTCTACGCGCTCAATCGATTCGTCCTCAAGCCGCATCATATCGGCGGCTGGTTCACACACGGATATCTCAACGATGTCCTCTGTCTTCCGCTCTTTGTGCCGATCATTCTCTACATCGAGCACTTCATCGGATTGAGGCAGCATTTTCGGTATCCGCGTGCTTGGGAAATCTTTCAGAGCTGGGCAGCCTTCACGTTCATATTTCAGGTGGTGATACCGAGGTATCCGAAAACCTTCATCGCGGCAGGCGATCCGTACGATATTCTGGCCTACGCCGCCGGAGGCATCATCGCGGGTTGGTGGTGGTCGTGCGCCCGGTGAAGATCACATCTCCAACATGTTTGCAGTTGAGGCCATGTTTGTTTCCTCGCTCCTGTGATAACATGCGTGCCGCAGAATTGAACGGTGCTCAGAGCTGCATCCCAACCAACCCTCCGCAGCCGATTGCCGGGGCTGGAACAACTCGAGATCGGTAATTATCGGGCAATGGCCGAGAAAGCGAAATCATCCTCTTTGGGTTATGTCGGGACGCACCCCATCGCCCGCCGGCCGCCGCGAGACCCGCAATGGCGACACTGGCGCAATCTGCGCATCCTATTGCGGGTCGGCCTGTTTGTGCTGCTGGCCCCGCCCTCGATTTACGTTGGCAGAAACCTGGTCCTGTTCGGGAAGCCCACGACTCTCAGCCCCGCCGACTTTGTGCCGACAGTGCAAAACATCGCACTTCCCACCGTGCGGGCAATGAAGGAATATGAGAGGGACACGGGCCATTTGCCGGATCGAATGGATGATCTCATACCAAAGTACCTTCAATCACCTCCCATGTCCTTCGCCCAGCGCGTCGGGGACAGCGGCTACGAATTGTTTACGAAATATAACCAGGTCATCACCTACGATTTCAAGCCCGGCGCGGAGGGGTGGAGTGTGCATGGCCCCTTTGCCAACGGCCCCATTCCGGTTCCGCCCGTGACGATCTTGCCGACTGCAAAGCCCTCTCCATCACCATAAGAGGACCCCATGTATTGCAAAAAGTGCTATGGAAAACTGGACGTGTCGCTTCTGCCGCACGCCTGCCCATGGTGTGACCGAGCGTTCGACCCGGCCGACGAGGCGACCTATCGGCCTCGCCCGTTTCCGAGCATCGGGCGGATTGCGGGATACGTTCTGGCAACCACGATCTTCAGTCTGCTCGTCGGTTGCGTCGTTGCGCTCTTCCAGATGGCCGGCGCGGGCGGGCGCTGACCTTGATCTCACCGCAAATTCACACCCACCGCTTGCAGCAACGCCGCGCGCCATTGATTCAGCAGGTGAAGACGAACGGTTTCGCGTGCGATATCGACGTTGGAGCTTTCCAGATAACCGCTCAAGAAAACTCCAGCGCCGTTCTGCCCGGGAGAAGTCTCCCGCGCCTTTCCTGACTTATCCGTCTCGATGAAAATGCCATCGCCAAGATCTTTCAGCCCACCCGGATTGCTGAAAACCGCAAGTTGTAATTGTGCAACCTTCGCTTTCGACGCACTCCCTGGCCTTACTGCGGATGTCGTGCCGTCCTGGGCAATTTCGATGTGCCTCGCGCCCTGAAAGAAGGTGACCGGCGAAGACAACTGATAGCCATCGCCAGTAACCAGAACCAGATTGTCGCTGGCATTGACGAAGAAACTTCCGCAGCGCGTATAACCCACTCCACGGGTTCCATCGGGCAGCAAGACTTGGATCATGAAAAAACCCTCCCCTTGAATCCCCAGATCGAGAGGATTGTTGGTGCTGGCGAGCGGCCCCTGCGAAAAATCGCGTTGGAGATGGACCTTGCCTCCCTCCTGCAATATGGCCCGGGTCGCCTTGAACCCGTTACACCCCGCGTTGTTGAGATTGTTCAGCGCCACATCGCGGGCAATGTCGATTGCTTTGATCGCATCGGATGTCGCCGCACTGGATTGTTCCAATTGCTGGAGGGCGGAGGCATCCTGTTCTTTGACGGCCGATGCCAGCATCGTCTCGGAAATGACAGCGCGCACTTCGCCGGGTGTGGCGGCGGAGGGCGTTGACTGGCACCCCGCCAATATAACCACGAGCCCGGGAACTAACGTCCGCGCGATCCATCGCTTTGAGCTGGCCATCCATGATCTCCGTCAATATGGGTTGTCTGTCCATTATATAGTGCGACAGGATAACCATCCAACGTTGCCGCGGGACTCGAATCGTCTGCGACAACCAGGAAACAGACACAAACTCTTTATTCCACCAGCGCTTACGGGTATCCTGTTGCCATCGCTCGGCGAAGGTTCGCCGGCAAAGACGGGCGCGAGAACAACCAGGCGGAGAAAATTCAATGCTTAAGTCAATTGCGGGTCAACGTGGTGGTGTTGCGCGCAAGTCCAATTGGTCGCCGATGATTGAGGGGCTGGAGGGCCGGCAATTGCTTTCGGCATCGCCGGTGCTGTTGAAGCCCGTGACGCCGACCAAGATCACCGCCGGCAATACCGGCACCGAAATCGTCACCATCAAGAATCCAACCGCCGCGAGCGTGACGGAGTCGGTCACCGTCACACTCGCGCCGTCGCTGAACGGCCATACCGCCGCCGGGTCATACAGTTCCCCGAGTGTGACAGAGACGCTGACGATCGGCGCACACGGCAGCGCCAAGGTGACGGTCCCGTTCGTCCCGCCGACCACGCTGGTCTCCGGGAAGTATCACACGCTGGCCACCGTGCAAATCGGCGCGGACACGTTCCACGCCGCCGCGCCCGGCCTTTACACACTGACGGTGCCACCCGTCCCGACGATCACGCCGAGTCTGATCGGCCATTACACGGGACTCATCAAAATTACCGGGAGCGTCGGCGACCACGGCGCATCCATTACCAAGGATATGGGCTTCATCTGGCAGACCACCAGCCAGACCACCACCGGCCTGAGCGGACTCTTCGTCGTCGGCATCGGACAATTCACCGGCACCATGACCGGCTCGGAATTCCTCAACGGCACGTTCAGCTTCGCGCTCGCCTCGCCTGACATCAACTACACCATCACGGGCAAAGTCCTGGAGAACGGCGGGGAGCTGACCGGCGCGATGCACGGAACTTTCATCAACAACCTCTTTAAGAAGATCAACGGCAACTTTAAGCTCACGCTGCAGCCGTCGTAAATGACCGTGCGCGAGCAGTGCGTCTATTGGCGAGGCAGCTTCTTGTAGGGTGGGTCTACTGACCCACCAGATTTTCTCGGAGAACGTGGTGGGTGAGTACACCCACCCTACAGGAAATCGGTGGATCCATGCGGAGATGCCGTCCGGTGGCGATCGAATCGATGGAACAGCGGATGCTCTTCGATGCTTCCGTGCTGACCGAGGCGATCATCTCCAAGACCATTCCCGCGTCGGTGGTCAGCAACGCTTCACTGCATGCGACCGCGACCGTGCGAGTTACCGACAACAGCGGAACTACCCAATCGGGGCCCTACGAGATCGGCGTGTTCTTTGCCGACGGCGCACTCGACGTCCCGAGCAAGAATTTTGTGATTCTGGGCACGAGACACGTCGGGAATCTTGCGCTGGCCAATGGGAAGAGCAAAACGTTCGCACTGCTTGGAATTTTCTCCATCGCCCGGCAGTTCGTTCGCGGGGCATTGGCGCGGTTTCACGCCGATTCGGAGTCTTCGGCGGAATGTGATGTTTCGCGGCAACTCCCGCTACTCTCTCCAAAGGCGATCCGAGCCGCGACAATCTTATGACATCCAGGCGAATGATCGTCCGTTCAAACGACAGCCTCTTCGATCCGAGGACAACAACCACTATGAAACTCTTGAATGCTTCTCTCTTCGCGACACTGGGACTTTCGATTCTCGCCGCCTCCTCCGCCACCGCCTTGGAGAAAAAAACCGCGCCGCTGATGACCCGTTGGGCGGCGGATGTGAATCCCAACGCGCCCCTGCCGGAATATCCGCGGCCGCAACTGGTGCGCCCGGACTGGCTCAGCCTCAACGGAATCTGGGAATACCAGCCGGGGGCGGCGGATGACGCGGCGCCGGCCGGCAAGAAACTCTCCGGCGAAATCCTCGTGCCGTTTCCGGTCGAGTCGGCGCTGTCGGGAGTGATGGAACATCACGAGCGGCTCTGGTATCGCCGCAGCTTTACTGTGCCGGCGGGCTGGGCGGGCAGGCAGGTGATCCTCCACTTCGGAGCCGTCGACTACGAAAGCGAAGTCTTCGTCAACGGGCAGAGCGTCGGCGTCCACAAGGGCGGCTACGATCCGTTTTCCTACGACATCACGAAATTCATAAGAGGTGATGGCCCGCAGGAATTGATCGTCCGCGCCTTCAATCCGGTCGACGACGGCGGCCAGCCGCGGGGCAAGCAGACTCTCCGCCCTCCCGGCGGCATCATGTACACTCCATCCACCGGCATCTGGCAGACCGTGTGGCTCGAACCCATCGCCGCGGGCGGCGTGGCGAGTCTGAAGATCGTCCCCGATGTCGATGGCGGGACCGTCAAGATTACCGTCAACACACTCGACAACACCGATGAGCAGGTCTCCGCCGCCGTGATGGACGGCGGCACCGTAGCGACAAATCTCTCCGAGAAACCCGGCGAGGAGATGACTATCCGCATCCCCACCGTCAACCTCTGGTCGCCCAATTCGCCATTTCTGTATGACCTGCGGATCACGGTCTCTAAAGACGGCAAACAGGTCGATCAGGTCACCAGCTACTTTGGCATGCGGAAGATCTCCATCGGCGAGGAAAACGGCGTCAAAAAGATGTTCCTCAACAACAAGTTCGTCTTCGAGATCGGCCCGCTCGATCAGGGATTCTGGCCGGATGGGATCTATACAGCGCCGACCGATGCCGCGATGAAGAACGACATCGAGACCATGAAGCAGCTCGGCTTCAACATGGTCCGCAAGCACATCAAAGTCGAGCCGGCCCGCTGGTACTACTACACCGACAAGCTCGGTCTCTTGGTCTGGCAGGACATGCCCTCGGCCAATTCCTACATCGGCCGCGGCCGCAAGGTTGCGCCGGTTGACACCGAGGAATATAAGAGCGAGTTGAAACGCATGGTCGAGAATCTGCGAAACGCCCCATCGATCATCATGTGGGAAATGTTCAACGAGGGGCAGGGTCAGCCGGCTTTCGACACACCGGCGCTGGTGACCATGACCAAGGAACTCGATCCCTCACGCCTGGTCAACGAAGCCAGCGGCGGAAATTACTTCGGCTCCGGCGACGTGCATGACGTTCATCATTATCCGCCGCCCGAATGCCCCCCGCCCAACGACAAGCAGGCGCTCGCCTGCGGCGAGTATGGCGGAATCGGCCTCATGGTCGCCGATCACACCTGGCGGCCGGGCGGCGGATACACCAATGTGCAAAACGCCGCCGATCTCGAATCCCTCTACGGGGAATTCGCCGATCAGCTCAAGCATTTCCGCGACGAGAAGGGTCTCAGCGCCGCCGTCTACACGCAGATCACCGATGTGGAAACAGAACTCAACGGCTTGATGACCTACGATCGCGTGCTCAAGGCCGACCCCCCGGAAATCGCCAAGGCCAACCGTTTCGAGTATCCCGTCCCGACGTATCAGGAGATCGCCCGGACATCTGAAACCGAGTCACAGACCTGGAAATACACGACGACCGAACCGGCGAAGGATTGGTCCGCTGCCATGTTCGACGATTCCGCCTGGCAAACCGGTCCCGGCGGCTTCGGCACCGAGGGAACGCCCGGCATCGGAAAGCTTGGCACGGTGTGGAATACACCCGACATCTGGCTGCGCAAGACCATCAAGGGGACGAATCTGACCGCCGAACAGATCGATCGGCTCGTGCTTCGCGACTATCACGATGACGACATTGAAGTCTTCATCAACGGCGTGCGTGCCTTCGCCGCCAAGGGATATGTCACCCGCTATGAGTACAAGACGCTCGGCAAAAAAGCGCAAGCCGCGATCCAGCCCGGCCAGGACATCACGCTCGCCGTTCATTGCCATCAAAACAGCGGCGGGCAGTACGTCGATGTCGGTTTGTCGGAGAGAGTGCCGGCGAAGAAATAACGCCGCCGGATAGTTACGATGACCACTATGTCATCGCCGGACACCCATTGATCGGTTACGCCAGAGGCGGATCTTCTCGAAAATCGAAGCTGCTTCTGATCGCGGTCGGTGTTGCCCTGATTGCCGAGGCAGTTTCTTGTAGGGTGGGTCTACTGACCCACCAGATTTTCTCGGAAAACGTGGTGGGTCAGTAGACCCACCCTACCAAGGCGGCCGTCCAGGTATACGAAATAAGTAGCGCTTACTCGCCCAACGTCATTTAGTGACGGGAGACGCCGCGGCCCGATGGGAGCGTATGGATAGGAAGTTTTCAGTTTTCAGTTTTCAGTGGAACGGCAAACGCCGCGCAAGCTGAAAACTGAACATGTATTCATCCCGGCGCGCCGGGGCTGAAAACTTCACACTACCGAAGGTCATTCCCGCACCAAAACCGTATACTCATACTTCAAAGTCTTCTCCTCCCCCGCCTTCAGCGGCAGGTTCCAGGTCAACTCATTGCGGCGGTTGATGCTGTAAACGCCCTCCTCCCGCAGCTTCACCTTCGGATTGCCATCGGCGTTGGTCAGTTCGCCGGAGAACTGGCGGCGGATGATCATGTTCACATCCTGATTGCGATGGTTGCTCATCGTCAGCTCGCCGCTGACGGTCGCGCTGCGATATTCACCCCGGCCGATACCGATGTTTTGCCGCTTGGAGTTGGGCTTCTCCTCCTCGGCGGCCCGCGTGCGAATGGAAAGCGCCTTGGTGACGTGCAGCGTCGTCTCCTCGCCGGCATTGACCCAATAACTGAGCCGCTGGCCGGCGAAATGGCCGAGGTCTTCGATCATCGCCGGGCCCGTGGTCATGGCGAAGGGGAGCGGGTTCTTGAACTTGACGGCGTCCCAAGGCTGATCATCGTTATCAGGCCGGTTGAGCTGCGCTTCTTCCTGTCGCTCGTTGACGCGCCCCTCGGCATCGCGCGGATCGGGAACGGTCCACTCGACCACCCGCTCATACGCGCCGGTTCCGGAGGCGACCGACACCAGCAGTGAATCCCCCTCGCCCATGGTGCGCTTCCCGATCGATTCAAAATGCAGATCGACTCCCTCCCCCACCGGCGGCGCCGCCAGATCGGCGCCATCCTCGCGCGGAGCGGCGGTCTGCGACATGGCGTTGTTCATCATCGCCGCGCTGAATTGCGCAGGATCGCGGTTGATCTGATTGAAGAATTCCGTCCAGCTCTGCGCCAGCGACAGCGGGCTGACGACGTGTGAGAACTGAATGCTCGGGTAGCCGCTGATCAGCGAGACCTCGGCATCCTTCATATCCGCCAGTTCGTTTTTCACCACCGCCTGCTGCTCGACGGTCAGGGTTTTGTCATCGGTGAGAGCGACGCGATAGCTCGGCGCCCAGGCGATTCCCTTGGTCAGGTAGCTGATCTGAATCGTCTCCTTCTTGGCGCCATGCGCCGTGAGCAGCAGCACCGGCAGCCGCTGGCGTGTCAGCGGCTTGTTGTCGTTCGATTCCAAAAAGGCAATTTCCGAAGGATCGACGAACGAGCGGCCATGCCCCGTATCGAGCACGAGAAAACCGGCCCCCGACGCGGCGGGAGCGCCGCTCTGGCCGTAGTCATACTGCGGGCGTTCGTACGTCCGGTTCCACGCCGCATCGTGCGTCGGCTTGGCCAGTGCGACGACTTCCCCGCTGGCGACGGGAACGTTGCCTTGTTTGAAATGAATGGTGACGGTTCGTCCGACCAGTTCCTGCTGGAAGTCGATGTTGGACCGCTCGGGGGCATCGATCTCCCGCATGGTCATTTGCGCATCGACAGGCTCCGCCGCGTCGATCCAGAACGTGCCATGGACGGGGGTCGGCACATCGTCGATCCGGTAAACACCCGCGCCCGGAATCTCCGCCGTGCGGTGAACCACCGCGACACCGTTCTTGAACAGCGCCACCGATTCGATCGCGCTGTCAAGTTTTACTTCGTCCCCCCAAAGAGGTGCGGCGGCCAAAAGAGACGCCGCAACAGTCAGCAACGCGTGGCGCATAAGAATTCCTTCCGCTCGGAGGGTTTGGGGTGCGACTAACAACCTTCCTCGATACCTGACGGCCGCGGGCCGTCAGGCATTGAGGGAGGCTGTTAGTGTAATGGATGACTGCGGCGAAAGTTGCATTATGCCAAACGCATCCGGCGAAGAATTACCGTTGACATTTTGTCATCAGGCGTCGATCATGGAGATCGCGCATGCGAATCATCAAAGTCAGCGCGCTGCGAAAGTTCTGGCAGGCACATCCGGAGGCGGAGGCGTCGTTGCGGACGTGGGTCGGCCAGACCAAAGCCGCCCAATGGCGGCACTTCCCCGATGTGAGAAGGACTTTCGCCAGCGCCGACCTGGTGGTCGTTGCCAGTGGCCGGCCGGTAATCGTGTTTAACATCGCCCACAATCGCTACCGGCTGATTTCGGCCGCGCACTTTAACAGGCAGATCATCTACACCCTGATGATTTTAACGCACAAAGAATACGACCGCGATCGATGGAAGGAGCAGTTATGAAAACGAAGAAGATGACCCGCGACAAGATTCCGAAAACATACGTGGAGTTGGTCAAGTTGTTCATGCCCCGTCCGTTGCACGATGAGGTGGATTATCGAAACGCGTTGGGAGTACTGGACGCGATGGCAGGATTCGCAATGAATGCTGACCAGGAGGACTATTTTGACGCCATCGCCACATTCGTCGAAAAATACGAAGGCGAGCACCACGCGATTGATGGATCGGAAATGACACCGGTGGAACTGATCCGCTCGTTAATGGATGAGCACGAAATGAGCGAATCGGACCTCGGCCGCCTGCTGGGCGACCGCAGTCTCGGCCACCGCATTCTCAGCGGCAATCGCGAACTGAGCAAGGTTCACATCCGCGTTCTGGCCGCGCACTTTAGCCTGAATCCCGCCGCTTTGCTCTAGCCCGGCACTTCGTCGATGGTGCTCGGTCATTTCCCGGCCATGCGTTGCCACAGGAGTAAGTTGTAGTGTCCCCTTTCGCATCCTTGCTGATGGGAAACTAGGCCACGCTGCTGCGGGATTTGCCGCAAAAATGTAACACGGGTCTTTCCCTTCTCGTGGTCGCGTGTGAGCGTTCACTCCTTACCCTTTACTCTTCGCCTTTCAACCCGTGCCCGCTGCGCTGCCGACATTCGGTCGAATTGCCGCGAAAAAACGCAAGAGACGCAAAACAACGCAGGGAATTGCCTATGCCGTCATTCGCGTCTCCTTGTTGGAATTTCCGAAAACGGTGGATGTCACCTTAACAGCTTTCCTTGTTGGAATTTCCGAAAACGGTGGATGTCACCTTAACAGCTTTCTCACCTTAACAGCTTTCTTCTTGAACAGCGCCACCGATTCGATCGGGCTGTCAAGTTTTACTTCGTCCCCCCAAAGAGGTGCGGCGGCCAAAAGAGACGCCGCAACAGTCAGCAACAAGTGGCGCATAAGAATTCCTTCCGCTCGAAGAACTTGGGGTGCATGGCAAGGGCCTCTAATTGAATGTAATGGATGGACGGGTGGAAAGTTGCATCATCCAGATCGCACTGTCGCTCGAAACGTGCGCGGATTTCCGGGGCCGACGGGGGTTCGACGTTGTAGCCGGGGTCGTTGACCCCGGGGTT
>Ga0182024_10015013_pt1 | contig 14900 bp, 19 predicted proteins | sample P32metaG_FD_120480 | JGI IMG/M metagenome (GOLD analysis project Ga0182024, IMG submission 120480) | Permafrost microbial communities from Stordalen Mire, Sweden - P3-2 metaG (Illumina Assembly) | ecosystem: Environmental > Terrestrial > Soil > Wetlands > Permafrost | place: Sweden: Stordalen... | reverse complement strand
CCGTGCCCGCGAGCATCCAGGTATCGGAGGAACCGTTAGTCGCCGTCACGGTATGAGCGACATAGAGTGGCGGCGACTGCGGAACCTGACGGCCCGCCAGATCGTCAACGCCCTCTCTCGTGACGGCTTCGAGTTCTACAACCAGCGCGGATCGCACCAGCGTTACCGGCACGCCGATGGACGCCGCGTCACTGTTACCTATCATCGGGCAGGGGAGACCTTCCCGCTTGGAACCCTTCGATCGATGATAGAACTCCAGGCGAATTGGAACGCGGACGACCTTCGCCGACTCGGCTTGCTCTAACCTAACCCGTTCGGATTGAGGAGCCGACAACGCCGGCTTTTTTTGTGTGTCAAGCCGGCCGCATTGGGTACGGCCGGCGGGTGCATGCACCCGTACAAACGGGGGTACATACAAGGTATGTACGGGTAACGAGAGCGCCCAAACGGGCGGAAAGGCGCACAGCGCCTTACTAAATTGTTCCCCCAACGATCGTCGGGCTAGCGCCCGACCTCGCCCCCCTTTCCCGCTGCATCCGTCCGGAACTATCCGGCCGTCTGCACCGGGCTCCGCTATCGCTACGGGTCTCGGCTCGGCGCGCAAAGCGACGCCGGCCTCGACCAAAGGCGGGCGAGGTCGGGCGCTGCGCTCGCCTCCGTGTCGTGAGCCAATCGCGCCGAAGACGGCGCTCTTGGACGACACGGGGCGCCGACGATCGTTGGGGGGAACTCGTGCCGGCATTCGCCGGCGGTGCGCGCCTACCCGGCGCGCGGCGAGCCCAGGAAGAGAGGCTCGCTTTAGACGCACGGTGTGCGGCAACCGTTCGGCACCGGGGGTGCCGGTCAATCGTGCTCGGCTCCGCGGAGACTGTCCGCGCCCAGCCGTACCGGAAGATGATCGCGTCGACTTCGCGATGTACCTGGACGAGTTCCATAACTTTACCACCGACGCCTTCGCCTCGATCCTCGCCGAGGCGCGCAAGTACCGTCTGGGTCTGGTGCTCGGGCACCAATATCTCGATCAGATACACCCTTCGGTTCGTGCGGCGGTCTTCGGCAACGTCGGCACCTTGATCGCCTTCCAGCTCGGGTTCGACGATGCCGAGGAGCTAGCCGGCGAATTCGCGCCCTATCTGCCCAACGGCCTCACCGGCCTCTACCGCGGGGAAGTATGCGTCCGCACCGTCATGGGCGGCATGACCGGCGAGCCGTTCCTCGCGAAGACGATCAGGGACGTGGGGTGGACGCACGAGAGCCGGACGAAGGTCATCGAGCAGAGCCGGCGGCGGTGGGGCAGAAAGCGAGAGATAGTGGAGGCGAAACTGGAGCGGTGGAGAACTTAGATTAAACCTCTACTCAGTAAACAGGAGATGTTTTCTCTATTATTGACAGATCATTACCTCAATGTTACCCTCAATACAGATATTCTCCTCGGTAATAATCGGTGCCGCAATAATGCGGTTCCGATCTTGCTGAGGAGAAGTTCCATGCCTGAATGCCTGACCGAGGCCGAGCTCAATGATCGGCTCCGGACCGCCTTCACGGGTGGCCGAGTGGTGATCTCGGCCGGGGTAGATGAACTCGGCCCCGCCTGGATCACGGACATCTTTTACGGTGTCACCTCGTACAAGTACCCAACGGATACTCCACATTACGACCACGCCCGTGGCGCCGTCAGGGTGAATGATCGATCAATCGTCTGGAAGATCGGTCACGCCTGTCGCGGTGAGGAGGACCGGACCCTCACAATCATGCTGGAGGAGGAGAGTTAGATGACAGCGCCCCCGCTCTTTGCGGCGGGGCGCTTTCGTGCAACTGTTGCGCACCTAGCCTCTTAACAAGATCGCGTAATTTCTGGGCGAAATTTCGATAACTAATTTCAGTATTATATAAATAATCGTGTATCGTTTCCGTAAGATTTCCGTTAGGTTCCAACTCAGATTCAGTAGTGTAAAGCGTGTATAGGCCTATCCCTTTGGCTTCAGCACTCAGCGTCCGCATAAATTCTGTTGCCTTTGTTATGTCTCCTCTAGACAGTCGCACTGCCTCCTGAAAAAAAGGAAAGTAATTTATGCGCACAGGTCGCTCATGCAAATTGCCCCCATTTATCATCCAAGCTAAATACGTGTGGATAAGCATCCAACTATTTGGGTCGGTGTAAAACCAATCGGCAACAGCCTCCTTTTGAGCCTCCAGGGGAAAATCGTGCGCCCTAACGATGCGCCTAACGAATAGATACCATTCTGGCGAGTATCTAAATCGGAAAAAATCAAAAACCAATTGGGCTATCTCTACCCATTGCTCGCCAACTGGGTCAAATTCCTCATCACCAGTGATATAACGCGCAATATCGACTGCATAAGAGCGAATTTTTTCCAAGAATATCGGGTAAAATTTACAAGCGGCGCGGTCTAAATCGTCCTTATTCTTACTTTTGACCTCGATGTCGCGGTAATGCGCCCATGGAGGTTCAAGTTCTGAAATTGCCTTCAAACATGGGTAAATATGGTGCCGTTCGCCGCGGAAAAGGGAGTCGAGGACGTGTTGCCAAATGAGCGTCTGTTCTACGTACTGCCCTACGAATTGCCGGTTTTCAACGACGGTGGCGCAAATCGCAAAGAGTGCTGCCAATGGATTAACTCGGCTTTTAGCGCCGCGACGCCCTCGTTTACTTTGATCTGCTCCTGGCAGTTCCGCGACTTCCCCGAAGTGCTTGTAAAATATCCGACCCAAGGCCGGCAGTCCGTTGATCGGGGATACCTGGCTGCTGGTGGCTAGCTCGCTCACGCTCATGTCCTCCCGATTACCCCGTCATTTTCAAGGCGGAGGCGTTACCCTGTAGGGGATCGCCTTATTTTTCTAAAATTACGAGCCAACGGTATAAGCGAATATCGAGACGTTCAAGTGCATTGACGAGCCAATGCACAACCACCGCGTTTTTTCTGTAGGTGAACGTCGTTAGACCGCAAGGAAGCGACTCGCGGCTAAAGAAAGCCTCCTGCTACTTAAAAAGAGCTTCCGCAGGTTTATGGCGAAATGAGAGAAGCTTGTATTTAAATAATTTATCCATACAGATCACTAATCGTTGCATACATAACGCCGATATTACTTATATTTAACAAATATCATCTTCGCGATGATAGTTGCTCCCACAGCAAAACGTTCAAGGCCGGACCTTTATTCCGGCAAAGCAATAGGGGAGACAAAAATGAGCGCAATGGACATTCATCCTGCCGCTACTGCCGCGGTGATTGATCTCGATAATCTCCTTCACCGTGGCGTTGATCGGCTGACTGGACGAAGCCGCCCACAGGCTCTCCTCGACATACACGGATTTTGCTCGGCGCTGTGGGGACGTGGTGTCGTCAGAGGCACGGTGTGCCGGAACCGGCAGTTCTCGCCGGAGGAAAAGAGGCAATGGTCGCGGTTCGGGTTTGCCACAGTTACCACCGGAAGAAACTGTGATCCGGATGTGATCAAGATTGCCAGGTGCTTTGCTCAACAGGGCGTAAAGGAGATTGTTCTTGTAAGCGGCGACCACGGTTATTCGTCGATGGTCAAAGAATTCGGTACACGAAATATTTTTGTGGAAGTCTGGTCACGAACCGAAAAGCTTTCTCAAGAACTCGCACGCTGCGCTTCTTCAGTACGGGTGTGCTCGGCGCGATCGGCACCGGCAAGTCGAAAATCCTTGAATGGTGCATCAGGCAGGACATCGCGCGCGGGCGCGGTCTCGGCATGGGCGAACTGACTCGGGGAAGGGGAGACCGACGAGAAGGTCTGAGGTTCTCTTCCGAGCACCTCGCGTGAAGGAAAATTAACCATAATGCGCAATACCTTGAAACAACCCGAATTATATTCGGGCATTTTGGAAATAATTTGTAATGAATCATGTCGAATAGAAAAAGGACCGAGAGCGAAACATAGTTAATACTCTCGGAACGAGCATTCGGCGTCTGGATTCTCTAGACGGATTCGACTGCTCGATTATGCGCGCCGACCTCATACGTCCTGCGCGGCCGGCAACCCGGTGCAGACGCGACGGGAACACTGTAGTCGTTCGACGCATACAGGAGACGCCCCGTGCCTACTCTCACGACACTGGTTAATTTCGACAGTAGCGGAAACGGCGCGTGGCTTCCGCGTGCGGGCCTGCTCACCGATGCGAGCGGCAATCTTTTCGGTGTGACAGGCGGTGGCGGCCCGAACAATAGCGGAACGATATTAGAAATCGCGAATACCGGCACCTTTGCCAACCCGGTGTATGCGAGCGCCGCAACGACGCTCGCCGTATTTGACGGCACCAACGGGAGTAATCTGCTTTTTGGCAGTTTGATCGTCGATGGTGACGGGAACCTTTTCGGTGCGGCCGCCAACGGCGGCGCGAATGGCATTGGCACGGTATACGAGCTCGCCAAGACCCCAACCGGCTACGCGAGCACCCCCACCGTCCTCACCAGCTTCAGCGGGCCTGATGGCTCTTTCCCGTATGGAGGCCTCGTTGCCGACGCCGCTGGCAACCTTATCGGCACCACGAACCAGGGCGGAACCTTCTTGTCGGGGAGCTCCGGCAACCTGGGGCACGGCGTCGTTTATGAAATCGCCAAGACCCCAACCGGCTACGCGAGCACCCCAACCGTACTGCTCGATTTTGATGGACCGGGAGGCTATGGCGCGTACCCGGACGACACGCTAATCGCCGATTCTGCTGGTGACCTATTCGGGACCGCGTCCGACAGCGGGATTGGCACCGGCACTATTTTTGAGATTCCGAAGACCCCGAGCGGGTACGGCACGGCTACCGTCCTCGTCGCCTTCAACGGCGCGGATGGGTTCAACCCCGCCAATGGTCTCGTGGCCGATACCAACGGAAACCTCTTCGGCTCAACGCTGAACGGGGGAGCGAATGGTCACGGGGTCGTCTACGAGCTCGCTAAGACCCCAAGCGGCTAGGGGCGGGGGAGGCGGATCGGTTGCAGGGTCGTACCTTTGTCCTGGTCGTCGTCGATCGCGACACGGGGGAGTTTACCGTCGAAGGCCCGATGACCGATGACCGGCCGTGGAACAAGGCGGTCGTCAACGCGCAGAAGGTCGGCCGTAACATTCGCTGCTTTGGCATGGGAGACATGCCGCCCGACGCCGCGGCAGCCGAATGGCAGGTCGTGCATGGCGGCCGACGGATCGCCGCCGGGTCGATCGTGGCCCCGAGCTGACGGCCCAATATATATGTGATAATGTCCTTTATCGAATACTGGTAGCCGCGTGCGAGGGAAGAGATGTGGAGCTGGTTTCGAAAAGGCAAAAAGACCGCGGCCGGTGCCGCGCGACGGGTCACCGGCTTCAACACGCCTTTAGGCGGTGTTCAGTTCGCGCCGCCAACCGCCAAGCCTGATACCTCCTTCGGTCGTGCTCAGGACGAGCGCGAATTGGTGGATGAGATTTGGTATCAGGCCCTGTCAGAAGCCAACGGCGCGAAGGATGCCGTCCGCCGCCTACAGGAGATGCAAGGGCAAACCAGGCTTGAGGTGATTGAGGCATATTTTCGCGCCAACCCTGAGATAAAGCGCTGGGTAGATCGCAACATCGAGGCGGGTACTTGTGCTGCCGCCGTTTCCGAGCTACGCGAGAAACGGGAACAATTTCGACAATCGAAGCAGCCGCAGCGCGGCGGAAGCGGAACCCCATCGTTGCCGCGCGATCCCGCTTTTGATTGGCTGCGTCAAGCCGCGCGCGGATGCGACACGGGGAAGCTGCCATGAACCAGCTCGTCGCGATCAGCTCGCCGACCGTCCCGGCCCTTGTAACCGCCGCCGGCGAGCGGGCCTCGATGCGCTTCCTCGAATTCTTCGCGGCCAACATTCGCAACCCGCACACACGCCGCGCCTATTACCGTGCTGCCCAGGAATTTTTGGCCTGGTGCAGCAGCGTCGGCCTGTCGTCGATCGCGGCCGTCGAGCCGGTGCATGTCGCGGCGTGGATCGAGGCTGGCACGCGTGAGCTTGCCGCACCGAGCGTCAAACAACGGCTCGCCGCGCTGCGCCACCTATTCGATTGGTTGGTCAACGGCCAAGTCGTGCCGATCAACCCGGCGCACACGGTGCGCGGGCCGCGCCATGTGGTCACGAGCGGGCAAACGCCGGTGCTTGATCCGGCTGAAGCGCGCGCGATGCTCGACAGCATCGATGTCTCGACGCACTCGGGCCTGCGTGACCGCGCGCTGATCGGGCTCATGGTCTTTTCCTTCGCGCGGATCGGCGCGGCGCTCGGCATGGCAGTCGAGGATGTCTATACGCAAAACCGCCGCCTCTGGGTGCGGCTGCGCGAGAAGGGCGGCAAGCGGCACGCCATGCCGTGCCATCACAATCTTGACGAATACCTCGTCGCCTATCTCGACGGTGCGGGGCTGCGCGACGATCCGAAGGGGCCACTGTTCCGCACGATCGGCCGGGGCACCAGCATGCTCACCCGGACGGTGCTGCCGCAGGCCAACGCCTATGCGATGATCCGCCGGCGCGCCGCGGCGGCTGGCATCGAAACCAAGCTCGGCAATCACAGCTTTAGGGCGACGGGAATTACCGCCTATCTCAAGAATGGCGGTACACTTGAAAAAGCTGCCGCCATGGCAAACCATGCCTCGACGCGCACGACGCAACTCTACGATCGCCGCCGTGATGAGGTCAGCCTTGACGAGGTCGAGCGGATAGCAATCTGATCCTCGTCTCCAACGATAGCTGCTATTTTGTTCTTGGCCGACAAAGGATCAGTTGATGAGCGGCAATGACATCTCCCTGCACGAGGAGCTTCTCGCGATTGCTGATATTTTAGATGCTCAACACGGCCTCGGATTATCCGCAGCGCCCGAACCTCAACAGACGCGCGTGCGCCGAGCGTTGGATGCCGTAGCCAAAATTATCTGCCCCCAATCAACCAAAATATCGCACGCCTTCGGGTCGCTCGGGGCAGAAGTCGCGATCATGCTTATAGACATAGCTATTTGCGCGGCCCTGTCGTTGCTTTTACCGCCCGCAAAATTGTGCCAGCTAATAATTCATCATGGCATCAAAAATTTTTGCGACGATCCAACAATAATCTTAGATCATCCAAAGCACTAAATGTGATGCCGTTTCCTTCCGTCTTCTTTTGAGGCACCTTCCTAATGTCAACTCCCCGCTTTGCAGCTGCATGCAAGCGATATGGTCTTGAACCGGCTACTGGGGCTAATACCGACTCCATGACATGGTCCGATTGCGAGCTAATATATCAATCCTTTCCGAAACTGACGACCGCCAGCGAGACTATAGCTCGTAATCATACCCATAAACCAATTCACATCGACGCTGGTTTCTGCGTAAACGAGAGCATTAACGCGTTCGCAACATTTTCAACTAGAAATGAATATATAATTGGCATGAATACAGGAGTAATTTCGCGACTTGCCAGCGCTTACTTTGCTATTTTCAATGACTGCCCACAATTTCTCAGTAAACTGAATATTTTAGAAGAACTGTCTCTTTCAAAAGTCAGGATAATCGTCGATGTTTCTTTGTTTGCTGCGGTTAATTGGCTTGTTTCTCACGAAATTGGGCATATTCTTCGTGGTCATGTTGATTTTTTACAAGACAGACGCGATAAAAAGCACATACTCAAACGAGTCACCTCATTCTTTTCCCCAACGCCGATACCAGTTTTGGCGGAAGCGCGACGAGAAATACCGTCAAATGACTCGGTGGCTCCGGAATTTTACCAGTTTTTAGAGTTCGACGCTGACTGGTTCGCCGGCTCCCGAACAATCGACCCGATACTCCATTATCATGGTTTACTCGCCCGAGATTTATCTGTGTTGATTCCCGATCGACGAGACCTTGTGCGCATAACGTCCCTAGCCATTTACGTGTTGCTTCATCTGCTTTATGGAGATGAAGACGATAATCTCGATGAATGGAAAAACACGTCGCACCCGCACGCCGAAGTGCGCCTTTATTTATTTTGGAATATTGCGAATACGAGTGTTAGGGAGGTAACAAACTGGAACGTGAACCTACGGGCACTTTTTTTCCAAGACATGTTGGAAATAATTCGCGAGATGCCGGACTCAAGCGTCGGACACCTTGCAATGCGATTAGTTCGCCCCTTTGAATTGTTTAGTTCAGAGCGAAAAGAAAAGGACGCATTGCGAATTGTAGGGGATCACGACCGATTTAGAAAGGAATTGGAACCATTTGCTATTCCGCTAATGCACGACTGGACGTGATAAACCGGATTATCACGTAGACGATCAGCGCTGGAAACCCACGCGTGATTTCGGCAAGCTGCCGCAATGGAAGATGCAGCGGTACTCGATGACGCTGAAACGAGGGCGGTCAGGATCACCGTCTTAGCCGTAACGCCGGCGCAGGCGGGAAAGCTCTTCGCGCTGGCCTCCGTCGAAATCGACATTGACGGCATACAGGTTCAGGTGCATGGCATTCGCGCGCTGCGGGTCGCGCCCGCCGGCACCCGGATCGAGCTGCCAAAATTCCGCGACGCTGCCGGTATGATGCGGTCCGCGGTCAGCCTACCCGACGAAGTGCGCGGCCCGATCGGCGACGCGGTGCTCGAAGCGCTGATCGAGCAGGGCCTCGCCGAGCGCCGGTTTGCCGTGCCGGTGCCCGCATGAACGCGGCAGTATTTCGCACGAGACTTTTGCACCGGCCAAGTGGCTGTAATTGCGGCGTCTCCGCACGCGTATAGAAATCGTTGATTTATGCACGGACGCGCTATTTCTCCCTTTCTATCGAGATGGAGGTGCTTGAAGGACCTGCGTCGTCGCTGATCGGCGCTGCTATGGTAGAATGATTGCACGATAAAGCAGTGGAGAATAAATGGCACGGTTATTAGGCGGATTTAGAGCTGATGCTGTTGTCGAGCGCGTCAAAACCAATAGTGTATTGAATCCTCTTTTATGGTTGTGCGCCATTATAGGTTCTTTGACCATCCCGCCCGCGTATTTTTCAACCGATGGTGCGCAGATAGCATTTTATACGTTGGCTGCCACTCCCGTGATGGCAGCCATATTATCATATTTCATTTGGATGTTTCGGAGCCCGGACCGTCTTCAATCGGAGGATTACCAGTTAGAACGACAAAGGATTCTGCAAGGCTCCAAAGAGGAAAATACATTTCCCACCCTTTCTCAGACTAGCGATCACCCACCACTACCAATCACGACTGAGGAGGCACTCGCCCCCGACGATCCCTCGGCGCTCGGAGACGACTGATGGCTTCTAGCAAATTTCATATTGTATATATCAGCAGATTAAGAAATGTTTCTTACGAGGATGTAGAAAAGAAAATGGACCTAGCGCGTAGCTGGTACCGAATTACTGAAAGTATTTGGGTTTTGTACACAACGAGTGACGCCGAGAAATGGAATGCCCGTCTAAGTCCTTTAGTGAAGGATGAAGGGAGCCTCTTCATATGCAAGCTAGACACAGATCGGCAAGGTTGGATGAGCCCCAAATTTTGGGACTGGATGCACGACCATGAAGGCTCCGGGTGATCGGTGTGATCGCCACATTTTGTGGTATCGCTCCGCTGCGGGAAACCGCCCGTCGCCGATAATAGCGGTTTTCTCGCTCTCTCACACCGACATGACCCGGACGTGCCGCCCGATCCCGTCGGTCCATGTGTGAGAAAGCGCATCGCCACCGCGGAGATCATCAAAGGTGCTGAACAAGAACAGCGACGCACCGACGCTGTGCGGAAGGTGGAGCCCGCGCAACGCCTCCTTCCGCAACGCCTCCTTCATGGATTGCGTGCGCTCCTGATCGGTCGTCACGGTGAGCACCCGAAAATTCCTCCAGCCGAATTGCCGCTCGTGCTGCTTCGCGGCGTGGGCGGCGAGGTAGGCACGCATCTTTTTTTCGAAGCTCGTCTGATCGAAACGCGAGCGGGTGATCGGCATCGTGCCGCGGTCGATCTCCACCATGAAATTGCGCCGTGAGCCGTCGGGTAATTGCAAGCCGAACACGATATCGGGAACAACGCTGACTTCGCGGACCGCGCCACGGTGTGCGAGCTTTGCCCGCAATGCAAACGGCGCGCGGGATGCCTGCATTGGCCGCCGCGAGGCTGCTGAATTCATATCCTCGGCAGAGATAAGCCGGACATCACTGCGCTGCGCTACCGCACGCTGCAAGGCCACCTCAAAATTCACGATCTCGATCTGGTGCTCGATGAACGGCCGGCCGGCCTCCCGGTTCTTCCGGCTCCACTCGACATTGGGAACGTGGATACCGTCGCGCTCGCGCAACAGCCGCGCTCCCCGATCGGCGAGGGCATAGATCATCGGTGCCGAGCCCGCGGTCGGATAGTAGTCGAGCTGAGCGCGCGGACGATCGACGTAGCCGGCGTGGAAGAGAAGATGCAGACGATCGTTGGTGCGATCGAGCGAGCGGCCGACGAGTGCGGCGATGTGCGTCGATCTGATCAGCCGATGCCGTGCGACCTGGCGCACGATCTCCACGTCGTCGTCGGTGAGACGGAAGACCGGCGGTTCCGACGCACGGCGGAACCGCGGCAAGCGTGTCGGCCTGACGACGGCGGCGACATCCATACCGCTCTATTATATCAGCCCGATGACTCGGCAAGCCTCGACACGCCGGGGATCGTCGCGGCCGGCGCCGGCACAGTGCATAGCTGAAACCAGCCCCGGTCGAACGGCGCCGGCCATAACGAGCCCTGACCCAAGCAAGAGTCGCCGCCACACCGCTACAATGGCGGCAGCTATCGCCGCCGCCGATAAAGCAACTTGCCGACGAAGCGATTGACCGGCCTTGGCTGGTCGGTAAGCGGGACGTACCGGGTGCAATCGCAGCAACGCAGCATGCACTGGCCGCGCAGTCTCTGTACCTGCCAGTTGTGATCCGATCCTCCGTGATCGCAGGTTTTGCAGATGGGCATAGGTATTTGTCTCGTGAAGGCTACTAAAGCTCGACCATACGCGGATGGTCTCCGCGCACATATCGCCGACGAGCGGGCGGGGCGCGCGGTCAAGGGGAAAAGCCCACCGCGGACATGTCGCTTGCCGCGCAGGAGATGCGACCCTTGACGGCGCGCCCCGCCCGCTACAATGGGCGATGTGCGCGGAGACATCCTGTCGGCAGGGCGGCCTTACCACTTCGCTGCGACACGCGGCTGGTGTCACCGACGCGGACGGCCGCACCGGAGGCATAACGGACGCCCGAGGACTATCGGACAGCTCTGCTGTTCGATAGCCCGCAAGGGTGTTCGTTATCTGCGAAGGTGCAGGACAGCAGGGGACGACCCGGCCGCGAAGCCGGTGTGCGGTACTCCGCGCACCGAGCGCCACGCGGCCGCGGTCGTCTCCTTCCACTGTTCTTATCGGCACCTCGCGGATCGTGGGAAGCATCACCACGAAGTCGAACGAGCGCCCTTTCGCCCTTGGGCGATTGGGCGCGAGGCAAGAGGCTCTGACCGATATCATCAACACCGTCCGTCGACACTCGCCGCCGGTAGGCGAACCCGCGCATGCGGGAAGAAACAAATCAAACAACCAAATGTACATCCCAGTCGCGGCTGAAATCGCTGTGAAGCGGAGGCCGAAATGTGAGGAAAACTACGGCATTTAGAGGCGCCACATATGCCTACGGAGTATGCTTACGCAAAGCATATCCGCAGGTGCATCAGTCGGCACACTCGTAGGCACACCTCGCCGACGTAAATCAAGCGTCGAGAAACGCGCGAATGCGGTCCTCGACTTCCTTCCGCGGTTGGCCGAAGCGCTTGCGGCTGGCATCGATCAGGCGGTGCGGCGAGCTACGCCGCGTGGTTGGGGCGGGGGAGAGGTCGAGACGCAGCGGCGATGTGGGGACGCCGTTCTTAAGGAGCCGCGCCCAGCCGGCAAAGTTTGGAAGGTCGAGCAGCGCGTCATTGCCGCCGAGCCCGATTTGCTCGGTAAGGATCGGCGCGTCGGCCGCGCCGGTGCGGCAGGCGAGCATCGAGCCGACATTGCCGAAGACGGCAGCGCGCAGGCGCTCGGGAAGCTGCTCGAGATATTGGTGGGCGACGGTGAGAGTGAGCCCGTACTTTCTTGCCTCCGACAGGATCAGCGCGAAGCTCTCGGTGGCGAACGATTGAAACTCGTCGGCGTAGAGGTGGAAGACGCGCCGCTTGGAGATCGGAACGTCGGCACGCGACAACGCGGCTTGTGCGATCGATGTCGTCAGCAGCGCACCGAGCAGATGCGAGACACCTTCGCCGAGCCGGCCCTTGGATAGATTGCAGACGATGATCGCGCCCTCGTCCATCAACCGGCGCAGCGAGATCGTGCTGCTCGGCTGTGCGAGCATGTTGCGCAAGCGCGGCTCGATGAGGGCTTTGCCGATCTTGTTCTGAATGGGGGATATCGCCTCGGCGCGGAGATGGTCGCCGTAACCGGCATACTCGTTGAGCCAGAACGACCGCACCATTGGATCGCGGATGTGCCAGTCGATCAGGCGCGCCCGGAAGGGCTCGTCGATCAGCAAGCGGGGGATCATCAGCAGCGTGCCGCCGGGCACGTCGAGCAAGGTGCGCATCACGTTGAGCAGGATGTAATCGAGGCGCGGTCCCCAGCTCTCTGGCCAGACGTGGTGGAACGCAGAGACGACTTCGTTGGCGACGATCGGTTTGAGGTCCTCGGGCACATCCGATAGGGGATTGAAGCCGATCGGCCGCTCGGCGTCGGCCGGGTTCAGATAGACGAAGCGGTTGGTGCGATCCTTCGGGATATGCATCAGCACCGCTTCGGCGAGATCGCCGTGCGGGTCGAGCAGTGCAAGCCCGTCGCCCGCGGCGAGGTCTTGCGCAATGAGGTTGAGGAGCAGCGTCGATTTGCCGGTGCCGGTCTGGCCGACGATGTAGAGGTGTCGCCTTCGTTCCTCAGGGTAGAGCATCTCGAAACCGCCCGTGACGCGGGCGCCGAGAACGAGCTGCTGTGGTTGCAGTGTCATGGGCGGAACGGAGCCGGTGTGCCGTGCGCACCGCGATTTTGGAATGGTGCTGGCAGCTCCCGTTCCATAGGAAGCGCCAGGGCTACATGGCGTCCTAGTCATGTTGTGCGTGATGACAGGACTGCCGAACCCCCCGCTCACTGCCGGCTCGTTTCCGGCCACGATCCTTGTCGAGGATGGCGGCCTCAACCGATTGTACCGCTTCGATCTGCGCACCAAGGTCGCGACGATAGGGGAGAGCGGCGACTGGCAGGGGCAGCTGTTCCCCCCATTTCAGTCATTGGTCGGCGCTAACCTAAACTTCCCAAATGGGTGGTTTTGGGTCATTCCCGGTTTTGCCTTGTGGTGATCCCGACGCGCTCAAAGCGGTCATTTGCGGGGCGTCAGGCAGCAGAGTAGTTTCGTCTGGCTGATTGCCCACGACGAGGTGAAGGGTTGAATCGACGCGATCTCCTGATCCTCGGCGGCGCGGCGGTTGCGTGGCCGCTCGCCGCCCGCGCGCAGGCGCAGGGGATGCCGGTGATCGGCTTCCTCGCCCCAGCGTTGCCGGTCTTGTATGCGTCGAGGTTGGAGGGGTTGCGCCAAGGACTGAGCGGCAAGGGCCTCATCGAAGGCCACGGCGTGGCGTTCGAATACCGCTGGGCGGAGGGCCATTACGATCGGGTTCCCGCCTTGGCTGCCGATCTGATCGCACGCAAGGTCGATTTGATCGTCGCCGCCGGCGTTCAAGCCGCGCAAACGACCAAGGCCGCGACCTCGACCATCCCGACCGTCTTCGTGCTCGGTGACGATCCGGTCGCGGATGGCCTCGTCGCCAACCTCGCGCGGCCGGGCGGCAACCTGACCGGCGTCACGTTCCTCTTCACCGAACTGATGCCCAAACTCTTGGACCTGCTGTGCGAGCTTGTTCCAGGGGCCAAGCTGATCGGACTTCTCCTCAACCCGAACAACCCGCAAACAGGGCGCGTCAGCAGCCTCGTCGAAGCGGCGGCGCGGGCGAAGGGGGTGCAGCTCTTGGTCCTCGAGGCCGGCACCGAGGCCGAGATCGACGCGGCGTTAGCGAGCGTCGCGCAATCGCATGCCGGCGGCCTAGTCGTCGGCGCCGATCCGTTCTTCGGAAGCCGCAGCGAGCAGGTCGCGGCCCTGGCCTCGCGTGTTGCCGTTCCGGCGATTTACGACGCCCGCAGCTACGTCGATGCCGGCGGCCTGATCAGCTATGGCGCGGACGACTCGACAGCCTACCGGCAAGCGGGCGTCTACGCGGCGCGGATACTCAAAGGCGAGAAGCCAAGCGATCTGCCGATCCAGCAGCCGACCACTTACGAACTGGTCATAAATCTGAAAGCCGCCAAGGCGCTCGGTCTCACCGTGCCACCATCGCTGCTCGCCCGCGCCGACGAGGTGATCGAATGAGGCGACGCGACCTGATCGCCGTTCTCGGCGCGGCGCTGGTGCCGCTTGCGGCGCGCGCGCAGAAGCCGATGCCGGTGATCGGCTTCCTCAGCGCCACCTCGCCCCGCACGGGCGCGTCGTTTTTGGACGCCTTTCGCCAAGGATTGAGCGACGCCGGCTTCGTTGAGGGCCACAGTGTCACGATCGAATTTCGCTACGCGGAGGGGCAATATGATCGGCTGCCCGCATTGGCCGCCGATCTCGTCAGCCGCAAGGTTGATGTGATTGCATCGGCTGGCGGGCCTCCTGCCGTACGCGCGGCTAGAGAGGCAACCTCGACGATTCCGATCGTCTTCCTGAGCGGCACCGATCCGGTCGCGGCTGGCTTGGTTGCCACTCTCGCTCGACCGGGTGGCAATCTCACCGCATCAGCCTTCAATTCGGCGAGCTGACGCCGAAACGGCTCGAGCTGCTGTCCGGGCTGGTTCCCGGGGCCAGGGTGATCGCCCTGCTGGT
>Ga0182024_10015012_pt1 | contig 14900 bp, 14 predicted proteins | sample P32metaG_FD_120480 | JGI IMG/M metagenome (GOLD analysis project Ga0182024, IMG submission 120480) | Permafrost microbial communities from Stordalen Mire, Sweden - P3-2 metaG (Illumina Assembly) | ecosystem: Environmental > Terrestrial > Soil > Wetlands > Permafrost | place: Sweden: Stordalen... | reverse complement strand
GTTGAAGCGGCCGCGGGGCACCCGATTACGGTATACGGCAAGGGCGGGCAGACCCGAGGTTTTCTCGATATCCGCGACACCGTTCGCTGTATTGAGCTAGCGTGCCTGAATCCCGCCACTCCGGGTGAGTGTAGGGTCTACAACCAGTTCACTGAACAGTTTTCTGTCTTAGAATTAGCCAAGATGGTGCAATCGGCGGGAAAGAAGCTGGGACTCAGTGTTGAAATCGATCACTTGCCGGACCCCAGAGTGGAAGCGGAAGCTCACTATTACAATGCGAAACACTCCAAGCTCGTCGACCTCGGCCTGAAGCCTCACCTGCTATCCGATTCCCTGCTGGATTCTCTTATGAACATTGCGATTCAGTACCGCGACAGAATCGACACCTCGCTATTCTTGCCTCAAGTGGATTGGAGAAAATCTACGAACGAACGCAGGCGTCATACCAGGGCCGTAGCTGCAACCGCATCGGCAGGGCAGGTAGGTTTAGACGCGGGAGCATTTGCGGACCGAGCCTCGGACGACTAGGCATTGAATATCTTAAGTCCCATCGTAGGGGACCCGATCAGTCCAGCACGTTCCCCGCGGGGTGTGGAATCACTGGAACGAGCATTCCCTTGCGAATGTAATAATCAATCCCACGCCATCGAATTGTTCTTCGCCCAAAGCTGATCAGCCAAATCAAGAATGCCGTGGCGTCCCATAGTGGGATGAGCGGCATTTTTTTCCAGAGGCCCTTTTCTTTCAAGCCTCGCACCCCGATCAGCCACGTCATCGCAATGCGAAGAAATAGATACGTGCCAAGATAGCTGAGAGCGACGGCGATCGTCGGATGGATGGCCACCGCAACGAGCGCCCAAGGTAGTCCCCATGTGAATATCAGCCCGAGGTGGCCCCAGGGACGAGTTCGACGCATCACCGTCATCCAGCGCACGCGTTTGTAAAACATGTCGCGCATCGACCCGAAATCCGCCACGGCATGGACGGTGACCGGTAACAACTTTACTTCGTAGCCCTGTTCAGCAATCAAACGCCCCACAAGAAGATCGTCCCCCGGGCGATTCTCGATCGTCTCGTAGCCGCCGAAATGTTCAATGTTTTCTCGCCTTGCAACGATCGTTTGCCCAAACGTGAATTTCACTCCGTCCAGTTTCCAGGCGACCATAATTCCAGCGAAAAAGTCCGAGGTCATGCCAACCGAATTTAATCGCTCAACAAAGGTCGTTTCTTTGGCCGCAACGTAGAGGCAGGTGGCTCCTCCCACTTGTGGATCGCGAAAAGGCGCTACAACGGTCCGTAAATAATCGGGCTCCACGCGAACATCGCCGTCAGTGATAACCAGCAGATCGTGTTGCGCCTCCGCGACCAAGCGCACCAACCGTGCCACTTTGTCATTGATCGCGTTGCGGCCGGAACCATATAAGATGCGGATGCCCCTGTCGGGAAAATCGGCTATCAGCCTCTTTACGACCGCGACAGCTGGATCGTCTTCGTCGACGCAGAAAAGAATTTCATAGTTCGGGTAGTCCTGGCGGCAAAAGCTGGCATAGTTCTCATAGGCTTCAATATCGAGCCCTCGAATGGGTTTCAAGCAACTGACGGGCGGTGTGAAGTCCTCGGGCGGCGGAACATCGGATCCTGCAGTCGTTGCGAAGAACTGCGCTGCACTGAAGAGCACCAGTAGATAGTAGATGGCGGGTATTGCGGCGATTCCCAAAACGATCGTGTCGAATAACCTCACGATAATTGTCTCGCTTGAGGAATTTCGGCTAAAGCGTCGCGGACGCTACGACAGCGCGCCAAACCACTTTCCGGTCTGCCGGTGATTTCAAATGATCTCATGCAATTGCGAGTCAGTAGAGACGTTGCGCTCATTGCTCCTAGTTGTGTTTCGTAGTCCGTGGGGACGTGTTTCCCACGATGAAAACGCCCAGGCAGATGATACCCACACCCACCCATTGCTCAACCTTCACGACCTCGTGCAGCAGAATTACGCTGAGAACCGCAACTACACCGTAAGACATTGCGGTGGCCGGTTGCACAAAACTGTAATCTGCCCAGGAAAGCACCACGATGTAGGCCACAAAGAATGTCAAAAGGGAAGCGATTCCAAGCCAAATTGTACTGCTGGTGAAGGCATGCCAAAAAAAGTGCAAAACAGCCGCGGGCTGCCAACTATTAAGGGCGCCCACGCTCTTGGCGCCTTTTCCCACCAATACGTTGCCCAAGGGGCCAAAAATTATGACAAAAATGACGAGCAGGTAGGTCTTGAAATGGATGTTTTCAGATTTTTTTATATGTTCCGGCATTCGCCTATTCGTTTGGCCGAGGATTGCCCGTTTGCATCGACCAGACAGCATAGCAAATGGAAAATTAGCACTCTACTGTTGTCTGCGGGTTTTGTGCGGAATGTCTTCGAAATGAAACGCAGAACTTCGATCGACTGATGGCGCACAGACGTTGAACGTGGCATGATTCACAGCCATGGACGAAGAGAAAAAACGGCCAGGCTTTGCAGGGCTGCGCGTTCTTACGCTTGAAAGCCGGCGCGCCGTTGAGATGGCCAAGCTGATCTCCAATTATGGCGGCGAGCCCATTATCGCGCCGTCCATGCGTGAGGTTCCACTCGAATCCAACAAGGGAGCATTGGAATTTGCGACCGCTCTATTTGACGGCAGTTTTGATTTCGTAATTTTCCTTACTGGCGTCGGCACCCGGGCTTTAACGCGGGTTGTCGAAACCGCTTATTCCCGAGAGCGATTTGTTGACGCGCTTAAAAGCGTCCAGGTGATTGCCCGTGGCCCAAAACCTCTGGCGGCGTTGAAGGAGCTGGGCGTAACGGTCGCACTCTCGGTTCCAGAACCAAATACATGGCGTGATCTGCTGCGTTCGCTCGATGAGAGGAAGGATTCCTTGCCTCTTGCCGGAAGGCGCGTAGCAGTTCAGGAATACGGGGCCTCCAATCTCGAGCTATTGCATGGACTTGAGGGTCGCGGTGCGCAGGTTACCCGCGTTCCTGTTTATCAGTGGGCGCTACCAGAGGACACAGGTCCCCTGCGAAATGCTGTGGAACTCCTGGCCAAGGGTCAGATTGACGTCATACTCTTCACGACCTCCATTCAGGCAGTTCATCTCATGCAGATGGCGGCAGACATGAATCTAGCCGATGCCGTCCGGCAGAGGGCCGCGCTCGTGGCTGTTGGCTCAATCGGTCCGGTGACGTCTGAGGAGTTGCGCGCGCAAGGATTGCCCCCGGATTTTGAGCCCTCCCATCCCAAAATGGGCTTTCTCGTCAAAGAGGCGGCAGAGCAGTGCTCCGCGATACTTCGTCAGAAAAGAAACTAAAAAACAGTCAGCCATCGCGTTTCAAAATTCTGCGGGACCGCTAACTTGTAGTGGGCCAAAACTCACGTTGCCGGTGTTGGGATTGTTTCTGGTCTTACCTGAAGAAGAGAAATGCGGCCAGGCGCCGTGGAGGTGTGGGGTGGGAATGTGCGCCTGGCCGCTGAACCATGCAGAATATTAGCAAGCCTCACGGCGTTTTCGTTCGTCGAAGATTCGATTGGGACTATCGGTATTTTCGATAATAGTCTGCGCCTATTAGGAACACTACCTTTAGCCCTTGCCGGGAGCTCGATTTTGACGCCGCAAAAACTCCTCGAATGAAAGCTCGCTGGCCAGCCGGTGTAGAAGTTCTTTTCGCCGGGCGGGCGCGATGCCCTTGTAGAACAGTCGCTTTCGGATTTTTCCAATTTCCTCAAGCCAAAGTTCGTATTCCGCGCCAAACTCGTTCTCGAATCGCTTTCTCAAGCGCTGGGCCAGCGCCGGACTTAGCCCCGCGGTGGAGATTGCGATTTGCAGCGAGCCTCGCCGGACGATGGAGCCATAATAGAAATCGCAATGATCCGGATCGTCGACAACATTGCAGAGAACGCGGACCTTTTTCGCGAGCTGGTAGATCCTCCCATGCAAGCGCGCCGAGGAAGTGGCCGCAACCACTAAGAAGTTGCCCTTTATATCAGCAGCTTGGAATTTGCGCGCCTTCCACCGAATCGTTTTCTGCCTCGCCCAGTCGCGAATTTGGTCGGTCGACATGGGCGCTACGACGCAAACGCTCCCTCCGGCATAAATTAGTCCCGACACTTTCTCCTCGGCTACGGGGCCGCCGCCAACAACAAGGCAGCGCCTGCCCTCGATCTTAAGAAAGGCCGGAAATAGGGCTGCGGGTTTCATCTCAACTCGAGTGGGCCGAGGGAATAATCGCGCGCTTGGCATATCTTCGATAGAACATGCGATAGAATCATGATAAATGAAAAAGGTCGCGCTTTTTATCCCCTGTTTCGTCGACCAGTTAGATCCGAAGACAGGAATCGATATGGCTCGTGTTTTGGAGCGGATCGGCTACGCCATCGATTTCCCCGAGGCGCAAACTTGTTGTGGGCAGCCGGGTTTCAACAGCGGCTACTGGCGAGAAGCGCGGGCGCTCGCCGAGCGATTCGTTGGGGTATTCCGCGACGCTGATTTTGTGGTGTGTCCGTCCGGTTCCTGCACCACTATGGTGCGCGTGTTCTACAAGGAATTGCTGGAAGGAGCCGCGCGAGAAGCAGCGACGAATTTGAGTTCTCGCGTATTCGAGTTTTCCGAATTTCTGGTGAAGGTCGCTAAAATCACAGATGTTGGCGCGAATTTTCCTCACCGGGTCACCTACCACGACGCCTGCCATGCCTTGCGCGAACTTCACCTCCGCGACGAGCCTCGGGAACTGCTCCGGCATGTGAAAAATTTGGAGCTTGTTGAAATGCCCTACAGTGAAGAGTGCTGCGGCTTTGGCGGCACTTTTTCCACCAAGTTTCCAATGATTTCGGCGGCAATGGGTGAAACCAAGGCGGCTAATGCCGGGGCGGCAAACGTCGAATATGTAACTTCTACCGATCCAAGCTGTCTGATGCACATCGATGGCATCTTGCGGAGCCGCAAATCGGCGGTGCGGACCATTCATCTGGCCAGCATTCTGGCACAGAGCGAACTTTCCGATGGAAATACGTCGCCAGCAGTGACGAAAAACTCTCCATGAGCACTCCAGCGAAGGAATTTCTTCATAGCGCGGCGGTGAAATCGGCGGACCTTGCGCATCGGAGCACGATCCGCACGGGAATCGATCACTATGAAGCCGCCGTGATGCGTACTGGTGCGCGCTTTCTCGATTGGGAGGCTGCGCGCGAGCAGTGCCGCGCAGTCAAATGGGAAGCCGTTAACCATCTCGATAAATATTTACTGGAGTTCGAATCTCGCGTGCAGGATCGTGGCGGGCACGTTTTTTGGGCCGAAACCGCTGCGGATGCGCGGCGATATATTTCTGAGCTGGCTGCGCGGAAGGATGTTCGCACCGTTGTGAAATCGAAATCGATGGTCAGCGAGGAAATCGATCTTAGGCAGGATCTCGAAAAGCAAGGTGTGAAGGTTTTCGAGACGGACCTTGGCGAATTGATTGTGCAGTTGCGCGACGAGCCGCCCTATCACCTGATGACTCCCGCAATGCACCTGACGCGCACGGAAATTGCGGATCTTTTCCGCGAGAAGTACGGCGGCGTCGAGAGCAACGACCCGCAGCATCTTGTCGATATCGCGCGGCGCGCTCTCCGCGATGCGTTTTTCTCCGCGGAAATGGGAATTACCGGAGCGAATTTTCTGGTGGCCGATTCCGGCATGGTCGCGCTCACGACAAATGAGGGCAATGGGCGGCTCGGATCGAGTTTACCTCGCATTCATGTGGTCGTCACCGGAATCGAAAAGGTAATTCCCCGGATGCAAGACCTGGCGGTGCTATGGCCCACCTTAGCCCGCTCCGCCGTCGGCCAATCGATTGCCTGTTACAACACCTTAATCGGCGGGCCTCGAAATGCCAAGGAGGCCGACGGGCCCGAGGAATTTCATGTCGTCCTCCTGGACAATGGCCGGAGTGAACTTCTCGCCGATGCCGAACAGCGGGAAGTCCTTCATTGCATCCGCTGCGGCGCTTGCTTAAACGTCTGCCCGGTCTTCAGGAAGATTGGCGGACACTCCTACGGAACCGTTTACGGAGGGCCTATCGGCAGCGTGCTGATGCCGCATCTCGGCGGTCTCAACAAATTTCAGCATCTATCGTTCGCGTCGTCCCTGTGTGGCGCATGTACAGAAGCGTGCCCGGTAAAGATTGACCTTCACCATCATTTGTTGCAGAACCGCCGAAACGCAGTGGAATCGGCCGAGCGCCCCTTCGGCGAGCGATTGGCTTTCAAGCTATGGCGCTGGATGATGATGGCACCGAAGCGATTCGCAGTTTTGGGCGGGGCCGCGCGTGCGGGCTTGCGAGCTGTCCACGCACTGGGTCTTGAAGGAACGCGCCTCGATCCTTTGCGCCCCTGGACGAAAACTCACGCGCCGCCCGCCATTCCCGCCGAGTCATTCCGCTCACAGTGGAGAAAAATTGCAACAAAATGACAATCCGGGCCGTGGCCGCATTCTCGCGCGCATACAAAAGGGCCTTCGTAACCCGGCCCCAAAGCACGCGCCCGTAGACAAATCCGGTGCGATTTTCGCGCCCATCGTCGATCCCCTTGACCGCTTCCAAAAGGAATGCGGCCAGAATGGAACGGAATGCCTCATCGTCCCTAATGCTGCGGCAGTTGCGGAGGCATTTGAGAGATTGCTCGAGCCCATTCCACCGGGCGAGATTTTCGTTCAGGACGCTCCCGAGCTGCGCCCTATGGCTGCGCTCCGGCGAAACGATCGAAGCATCCGCTGGTCGACCGAAGGAAGGCCGGCGGAGCAATCTCAAGCGACAGTCACACTGGCCGAGGCCCTTGTGGCTCAAACAGGCTCAATTTTTGTTTCCGCGGCTTGTGGGGGACGGGCGGCTTCGGTGGTAGCACCCGTGCACATCCTAGTTGCGAGCATCCAGCAATTAGTTCCGGATTTGGGAGCGGCGTTTGAACGGCTGCGGGAGCGTGGAGCAGTCGAAAACAACTCCATGCTTTGTCTCATCACTGGGCCGAGCCGCACCGCTGATATCGAGAAAATTATCGTGATGGGCGCGCATGGGCCCCGCCGTGTGGTGGTGATTCTCTCGCTGGAGCCACTCTCCTGAAGTTGGACTGATCAACTCCGGTTCAAGTGTCAGTCGAAATGCTTGGGCGGATCGATACCTTTTCTGATCAGTCGCAACACGCTCGCGAAAAAAAAGGCCGCAATCAGCCATACCGCGACTCGTTCCGGCATTGACGTCCTCAGGACTGAGATGATGATTGCCACGATGACGCAGTAGGCTAGCGTCACTACGACGTGATATTTCTCTTCCATTCTCGCTCCTTCCGGCGAATAAATTACCTGCAGTGTATAGAATTTGTTGGATTAATTCTCTACGTCCGTTTCTTGCCGTACCAAATCGTCATACGTTTCGCGCCGCCGTGCTACTAAAAACGTGCGACCCTGGACGAGCACTTCGGCTGCCCTACGTCGCGCGTTGTAGTTTGAAGATTCGACGAATCCGTAGGCTCCGGCGGCCCACACCACGAGCACATCCCCGGGCTTCACTGGATCGAGCGGATAATCGCGCGCTAGAAAATCGCCCGATTCACACACAGGACCCACAATATCCACAAGAATAGCTTCGTCATGATTGGCGGATTTGCGGATCGCCGGCGTGATTGGGTGAATGGCGTCATATAACACCGGCCGTATCAAGTCGTTCATCGCGGCATCTACGATCACGAATGTCTTGCCGCGATTTTCTTTCACGTAAATCACGCGGGTAAGAAGCACGCCGGCAGGGCCCACCAGCCACCGGCCCGGCTCGATCAGCAATGTGCACCCGAGCGGCCGCACGATGCCAGCGAGGGCCCGCGCATAATCGGTTACATCGAGCGGGTTTTCATCCGTATAACGAATCCCGAGCCCGCCACCGATATCCATGGTATCAAGGTGGATGCCCTCTGCCGCTAGCTCGCGAACATGTTGGGCGAGCTGTTGGAGAGCTCGCCGATAGGGCCCGGTGCTCAATATCTGCGAGCCGAGGTGCGCGCTGATTCCGCGCCATTGAATCCAGGGGGAATTCTTCTGGGCAAGATACATCCTGCGTGCAGTGTTCCAGTCCACACCGAATTTATGGTGGCGGTGGCCTGTGGAGATGTGTTCGTGCCCGCCGGCCAATACGTCAGGATTGATGCGAACGGAGACGGCAGGCGGCGAGCCCCCCGCGCGCGCGTGGCGCTCTCCTTCGCTGAGCAGTACCTCCAACTCTTCTTCCGATTCCACATTGAATAGCCGGATTCCGCGACGTCCAGCTTTTGCGCGAGTCCCGGGAATTGAATAGGCAAGGGCTGAGCGTATCTCTTCACGGGTCTTCCCCACGCCCGAAAAAACGATTCTTCCGCCGGGCACGCCGATACGACGCAGGCGATCAAGTTCCCCCCCGGACACGATGTCGAAATTGCTGCCAATGCCGGCCAGCAGGCGCAGCACCGCCAAATTGCTGTTCGCCTTCACTGCGTAACATATAGCGTGAGGCAATGAACTCAGCGCCTTGTTTAGCCGCGCATACGCCGATTTGATGCTCGCTCGGCTATACACGTAAGTCGGAGTTCCTACATCATCCGCGATCTTCCAAAGCGCCGTATCCTCGCAATGCAAGACGTTCGATTCCGCTGCGCGTTCTGGCCCGGCGCGATACGCAAAGAAGCCCGTATATTCCGCGGGATCCCCCTGCCTCGCCTTCTTGCGTTTGCGTGCCAATTGTTTCGTCGATTTCACCGCGATCCCTTGTAAACTCCATTGCCAATCGTATCTGCAAAATTCCGTGGCGAACCATCATACAAAGTTTCCCACGAAAATCTATGTCAGCGATGGATGGTTCCCGAACGCCGGATAGTTCAATTCAATGTGGGCGTGTGTGGCGGAAGGGAATGGAGCATCAAAACGACGAAGTATGGCGCACTGAGATTATGGAGGCGTTTTTAACGCAGAGCCGTTAAAAGCCTTCTTGCTTTGCCTTCGTAATCGCCGGAGCTGGTTTTAAGCGCACGATTTCAACCGAACAAGGAGCATGGCGAGCCACCGCATCCGACACGCTGCCCAGCAAAAAACGATTCAGGCCTTTCCAGCCATGCGAGCCCATTACGATCAAATCAGCCTGCCAATCCGTGGCATTTTCGATGATCTTTGTTTTTGCATCCCCTAAATCGATCGATTCCGTCGCTTGAAATCCCGCACTGCGAAGATTTTTGGCAACCTGCATCACGAGATCCATGGCCTGCTTCTGCCGATCCGCTTCAATCGACTCAACTTGAGGGGTGAAATGTGGGAACACATCCGCCGAGATGTAAACGCTAATGGGTTCGACCACGCTAAGAACTCGGATCTCAGCGTTCTCGGTTCGAAATCGTTGCTGGAGAATTCGCGCCGCCTCCAGAGAGTACTGCGACTCGTCAATTGCCAAAAGAATCTTCATCCATGCGTTCCCTTACCGAAAGCTCTCGCCAGCTCGACTATTTGAACACGTTGAGTCTTATATCCAAAGCCGTTCTTATAAGCCAGCCACCTGCTCGAGGGCATCGCGGTCTGGAATCGTAACTGTGGAACCCTTTAAAGACACCAGATGACGGCTCTTGAAATCGCTAAACGTGCGCGTGACGGTTTCCCGTGAACTGCCCATGAACTCGCCGATTTCCTCGTGCGTCAACGGCATCGTAATGCGCGAGCCGGCTTTCGTTTGTTCCGCGTCGCGAGACCATTCCAGAAGAACCCTGGCCAGCCTTTCTGGGGCGGAAGAGGACAGGCCCACGGTCCGAAGCTGCTCACACGCTTGGTCATACGACGTGACCATCTGCTTCACGATGTTCTGATACACGTCCGGGTGTTCCGCGACCAAGCGTAGAAAATCGTCGCGACGAATGAAAGCCACTTGCGAAGGGCGAAGTGTCTCAGCAGTGACTTCGTAGGGAGTGCCCGCTACCACGGCTGATAGTCCAAGTATTTCGCCGGCCTTAGCGATGCGAACAATCAATTTCTTTCCTTCACTGGAGCTCATCGAGAGCTTCACCTGACCCTCGCACACGACGAATACGCCCCGGGCAGCTTGTTTCTCTATGAAAAGCACGGCACCTTCGGGGTAAACAGAGGAGGACTTTGCACTGTCGAATTGTTTCATGGCAGCGGCTTCCAACTGGCAGAAGAAGTCGTTTTTCCGGAGCGTGCAAGCTTGGCAGTTCTCGGTCAATTCGAATCCGTATGGTCCACGCATGTTACTATCCTCCCTTTTTTTCTCCGTTTTCGCGCCTTGCTTCGTCCGCGAAATACTTGGTCATCGGGCTATCGGCAACAAGTTCCGCTCTGGTTTTCTCGTAAATCTCGGTCAGCACCCGTTGCGCTTCCGCATCCATGTGAATCACTCCACAAAGGTCGATGACCAATTTTCTCGAGTCGAGAGAGCTTTCTAATGACCGCCATGTCTGATCGAACTCGCGAACCCACCGTCCCGTTAGCCTTCCTTCAAGCTTCAGGCTCACTGTTTCCGGCTCTTCTTGAATTGTGATTCTTACCGTAATGGCATCTCTCTCTGTTCGCTTGCAGACTCGATAGGGGCACGGGAAGTACCAAAGGGGGCGGAACAACGGTTGCGATCTATGTTGCCGCTTAAGAAGGAGTTATCAGGATCACAGAAAGGGACGGCGCAAATCACTGCTCGATGTGACGAATCTTACTGACGAAATATCGCCACACATGACTAAATATAGTCATCGCGATGGATGTCGAGCTTCTTCAGCTTGGAATTCAAGGTAGTGCGCTTCAGGCCCAGCCGTGCGGCCGCACCGTGCTTTCCTGCAATCACACCTTTGGTTTCACGAAGCACGCGAAGGATATGTTCGCGTTCGGTCTTTTCAAGCGTGGCGTCAGAAGCGTCGGTGAGTGGTACTGCTTCCTGAAGCTCAGTCAGCGGTGCGCGCAATGCACGCCCATTCGAAAGGATTACGGCGCGTTCAACGAAGTTCTCCAGCTCGCGGATATTACCAGGCCAATCGGACCGGGTGAGAGCGTTCATCACGGCCGAGGGAATGGTTTCAATCCCTTTATTCATACGCCGGCTATGCTTGGTTACGAAGTAGCGCACCAAGAGGGGTATGTCTTCCCGGCGTTCTCGCAAAGGCGGAATCAGAATGGGGAACACGCGCAATCGGTAGTAAAGATCGCTCCGAAATTGCCTGTCTGCTACCAACTTTTCCAGGTTCTGGTTTGTTGCTGCAACCAGCCTTACATCCACAGAAATTGTGCGGGTGCCACCCAGCCTCTCGATCTCCTTTTCCTGCAGAACGCGCAGCAGCTTCGGCTGAAGTTCGAGCGGTAAGTCCCCCACCTCGTCAAGAAATAGAGTACCGCGGTGCGCAAGCTCCAAACGTCCCACCTTTTGCGAGATCGCCCCAGTGAAAGCGCCCCTTTCGTGTCCAAATAGCTCGCTCTCGAGCAAGCCCGTTGGAATTGCCGCGCAGTTTAGCTTGACGAGCGTTTCTTCGCGGCGCGCGCTGAGATAGTGAATCGCTCGAGCGATAAGGTCTTTTCCCGTGCCCGTCTCGCCCAGAATCAGAACCGTCACATCCGTGGCGGCTACGGTTTCCACCTGCTTCAGCACGCGTTTGAGACCTAGGCTTTCGCCAATGATTTCTTCGAAATTGTGCACAGTATTTATTTCTTCCTCGAGATATTGCTTCTCCCGGGTTCTGCGCTCCAACTCCTGCTCCGCTTCCTTTTTCTCCGACAAATCGCGAATCACGCTGATCACGGAAGGCCCGGCGGGGGTTTCAACCGGGCTAAGCATGATATCGACGGGGAATTCGCTGCCGTCCTTGCGTCGACCGTAGAGTTCGAGCCCGATGCCCATCTGCCGCGTGCGCGAGTGGGCGGCATAATTCCTTCGGTGATGCGGATGGTTGTTTCTGAAACGCTCGGGCACGAGGATCTCGATCGCTTGCCCCTTCAATTCGTCGCGCTGATAGCCGAAGAATTTGTGCACTTGTCCATTTACCTCGACAATGTTGCCTTGCTTATCGGTGACAATGATTGCATCCGGTGAAAACTCGAAGAGCGACCGGAATCGCTCTTCGCTTATCCGAATATTTTCTTCGGCTCTTTTGCGTCCGGTGAAATCTCGGGTGACCTTTGAGAATCCCACTAACTCACCGCGAGAATCACGCACGGTAGAAATAATCACGTTCGCCCAAAACCGCGAACCGTCCTTCCGCACCCGCCAACCTTCGTCTTCGAAATGCCCCTCTAGCGCCGCCACTTTCAATTCGTGCTCCGGCTTGCCCCGCTCAATATCTTCCTGGGGATAGAAGCGCGAGAAATGCTGACCGACGATTTCATCGGCGCGGTACCCTTTCATCCGTTGCGCCCCAGTATTCCAACTGGCGATATTCCCCTCGGCATCGAGCATGAAGATTGCATATTCTTTTACGCTATCTACAAGCAGACGAAAGCGTTCCTCGCTCCGCCCAAGTGCCTCCTGCGCCTGTTTGCGCGCCGTAATATCCCGGTTGATTTCAAGAATTGCAGATGGTTTGCCAGACTCGTCACGCCGAAGCACTTGGCGGCTAAGCACCACGATCCGACGCCCCTCTTTTGTGGTGTGAAAAAGTTCCCCTTCCCAGAAGCCTGTGCGGGCAAGTTCCTCATCTACGGCACTTAGAGAGATAGGGAACTGCGTTTGAAGAAAGGAGTGAGTGACGTTTCCAAGCGCTTCTTCGCGCTTCCAGCCGTAGGTCTCTTCCGCGCCGTGATTCCAATATGTGATCCGGCTTTCGGGATCTCGCACGAGAATCGCGTCATGCGCCACCTCCAAAAGTTCCGCTTGTGCGCGGATCACGTCTCTCGGCTCCAGGGTATTCTCCGCCTGCTTAGAATGGGTTACAGCAAACAGGTCGCGCCAGGTGATGGCTAAACCGTGCGCTTGCCGTGCGGACCTTATTCTAGTGTACGCAGCCAGATTCCAGTAAGTCCTGTACTTCGAGACCGGAGCATTGGGCAAGGTACAAATGATGGACCGGCAAAGACGAAGTCGAAGCCCGCGAGGAAGAAAAGGCTCTTTAAACCTCAGGCGTCGTTGCTTGAGGCGGTTGACGAAATCGAATGATCCTGAAAGATGTGGGTATCCTGTATTACCTCTTGGTCAATCTTGGTCTGGTGTTTATCGCCGTTGTAGCTGTTTTATTCTAAACTACGATAGCTTGGCCCTTAATAACGCGCCTTTACAGCGACCCGGGCTTGTTCTCTGCCCTGGCTAACGTGTTTCGCAGTTTTGCCGATAATGTAAGTGAGAGATCTACTTTCGACATGGCCCTTCAACACGTGGAATCCCAGGTTACGTCGCTCGATGAGCAGGGCCGGCGCCAGACTCGTCTTCTGGAAATCGTCGGTAAAGCCTTGCCTCCGTTTCCACACACAGTTCTCGAGCTAACCGCCATTTTGAGCGGTCCATCGGCGGACGTGAAGAAGGCCGCCAAACTCATCCGGACCGATACCACTTTGAGCGCTCAACTCCTCAGAATGTGCAGTTCGCCGCTGTTCGGTTTGCGCAGCCGCGTGGTAAGCATCAATCAAGCGGCGACCCTGCTTGGCGCGGATCGGCTTCGCACGCTTGTGCTAACCACCTCCATGGTTGACCTTGCAGGCAACGGTTTGCCACCGGGCGAATCTACGCGTTTCTGGCGGCACAATTTTCTGGCGGCTCTGCTGAGCGAGCATCTAGCCAAACGGACTGGGTACAGCGAATCCGAGCAAGCATACATCGCGGGATTACTCCACGACATCGGCCAGGTACCGCACTGGATGATCCTCTCCGAAGAGAAAGCCCATAAAAAGAATCCGCCGCCGGAAAAATGGTTCGACAACCCGTCGGTTGAGCGGGACTACTTTGGTCTTGACCATAGCCAGATCGGCGGCCATATGGCCACCAGCTGGAATTTTATGCCGTCTTTTGTGGATGTGCTCGTTAACCACCACGATTCGGAGCGAGCCGAGCACGATCCCTATCTCGCTAGAATTGTGGGCGGTGTCGAGCACTTTTTACTCACGACAGCTCCAGAGAAGCTTGAGAAAGGCGCCGCAACCGAGCTCCCAAACGAGACGCAAACACCGGTGCCCGGCGCTAGCGCGTCCTCCGAACAGAGGAGTAGTCACTCCTATAACGACTCCGATTGGCAGGACATAAAGCGTGATCTGCAGATTGAATACGAGCGGCTTCTTCCTATCGTCGAGGGGGGCTTAACGAGTCTTGTTTCTCAAATGGCATAGCTGATTTTCTTGTTCGGCTTTAAGCAGCGAAATTTTAGTGGTGGCTGGCGTGCCGTTGTTCGCATCGGAGGGCTGCCATCCTGATGACGGAACTCCGAAAGACCCGGCAAAAGTTTCCTCTCTCCGTCAAGCTTCGAATATCTCTTGCCTATCGCAGACGGCGCCCAACGAGCTTTGATTTCTTCCTGAAAAGCAACCACAGCTAACTTCATGCCTCTCAATGCGATGTAAAGAGGGTAATAAAAGCGCATTTGCTTAAGTCCGGCAAGGCGCGTGCTTCATGAAGCGAGCCTGAAGTACAACACCGGTCTTTTGGTTGTCCAGGCGGGCAAAAGACAAGGAGTTTTCAAATGTCAGCAATCGGATTTATGGGTTCGGGAGTTTTGGAATCGCTCCTGACACGCTCGACCCAAAACAACACACAGAAGCTTAAGCAAAACTTCGCGCAGTTAGGACAAGACCTGCAATCTGGGAATGTGAGCCAGGCAGAGTCGGACCTAGCGGGGCTTCAGGCCGGCTTCGCTTCCACGCAGCCCTTATCATCATCGTCTCCGAGCGCAGTTACCCAAGCGTTCAACCAG
>Ga0182024_10015011_pt1 | contig 14901 bp, 13 predicted proteins | sample P32metaG_FD_120480 | JGI IMG/M metagenome (GOLD analysis project Ga0182024, IMG submission 120480) | Permafrost microbial communities from Stordalen Mire, Sweden - P3-2 metaG (Illumina Assembly) | ecosystem: Environmental > Terrestrial > Soil > Wetlands > Permafrost | place: Sweden: Stordalen... | reverse complement strand
TTCTGATTCTCGGCCTTCAGAATGTTTTCGGAATGCCCGGGATGTTCGTCTTTCCCGGCTTGTTCGGCCGTGCCTTCAACATGCCGCCGGAGCAAATCGCCTATCTATACGGCATGACCTTCCTGGTCTCGGGGTTCACTACCTGCTTCCAGTCGGTCGGGCTGCTGCGGCTGCCAATTACGCAGGGTCCCTATGTCGGCAGTTTCGTAGGGTTGCTCGTCTTGGGTCGATTGCCTGACGCTGGGCTAGACGTGGCCTTCGGCTCGTTCTTCATCGCCTGCGTGATTTGGGCGGTGCTGGCGATTCCGGTCCGCAACATGAGCTTCATCGCCTTGTTCGGGAAGTTCTTTGAGAACCGGTTGATATCAGGCGTCATGGTGATCTTGTCGATGATGCAGATCGCCATAGTGTCGATGCCCAACTGGATCGGCGGTCCGCAGACACCGGGTTTCCCGCTGGTCAATTTTGCCGCTGGCTTCGTCTCGGCCGTGGTCTTCATCGGAGTGATGATTTGGGGCGGATTATGGCTGCGCCGCGCGGCCATGCTCTCAGCGCTCATCCTAGGGACCGCCTTCTATGCCTGCTTCATTCCGGTGTCGTTCGCGCCGGTAGCCAGCGTGCCCTGGCTGGTGGTGCCAAAATTTTTTCCCTTCGGCTTCTCCATACGCTGGGATGCGGTTCTGGTCTTCGTGCTGGCCCTGGTGCCGGCGAGCATCGGCTCGATGGCGCTCTATCACGTTGTGGCGGGTTGGGGTAACGAGCCGATCACACCGATGCGCATGTCCGAAGGCTGTTTCGCCGCCGCTTTGGGATCGGCGCTTGGCGCGATGCTCGGCACTTTCAGCATGCAGATCTATCCCGACAATGTCGGTCTACTCCGTACCACCCGTGTCGGCTCACGCTATGCTACCTTCGCCGCGGGACTTACGCTTTTGGTCCTGGGCTGCTGCGTGAAATTCGACATGCTGCTCGTCCTCGTACCGGTGGTCGTCATCTCGGCAACGGCGACCATTCTCTTCGGGATCGTGATGGTTCATGGCATCCATCTCCTACACGAAGTCGACTGGAACGATCGCAACCTCGTCGTCGGCGGCTCTGCCTTGATGATCGGGCTGGGCGGCCTTTTCGTGCCGCCCGAGGCGTTACAGAAATTGCCGCTGCTCTTCCAACTCATCTTAAAGCAGTCGGCGGTCACCGGCGGCCTGACCCTTTTCGTGCTGCACTGGCTGCTCAATCGCGGCCAGACTGGCTCGGTCGAGCAGAAATGATGGACGAGCGCCGCACAAAGCGACCACGTCACGGATTTTGGGAAGTTGAAGGAGGTGGCTTCGTTGAGCCACGGACGCGGATTGATTGTGCTGTGCGGACGTGATCGATCGCGTGGTTGCTGATATTCCTGACGCCAAATATGGCTTCATGTTGATTTTTTCCAGCACACCGTTCCCAGGACACCAGTATCGTCTTGATTGGCGGCGCGCAGAAGGCGGCGGCAACTGGTACTATTCGGCGCAGGTAGATCTGGAGGGCTGGCTATGCCCAGCATTGTTGCGGTACTTCCCGGTGGCGCCCAAGCAACTCTATGTTCAGACGAAGCCCCGGTAGACTCTTGAGGCACTCGACAGACGTCCGCACCGGTGGCTGCAAGGAAGGATTTCCGACGGCTTGGAAGAAAGTCTCAGCTTACGTATTTTGCCATCACGAGAATAATGGCGATTTGCATCACGCCCTGCATTCCCGCAAGCCAGATGTTGATTCGATTGAGGCGGACAATCCGTTCACGGTCAGGCTCAGGCCGGCGAAGTTCTTGCCAGATACGCACGCTGTTCGGCAATAAAAAGCCTAAGCCCATAACGGTCATCACAGCGACCATTGCGAGCGATATCACGACCAAATAGTACATAGGGCTCGTTGACGTCGTGAAGCCGAACCAATCAGCGAGGAACCAGCCTGTGGTGCCCGCGGTCAAAGAAACCAAGGGGAAATACAAAAGTGTGCGTGGCACCAGGTAGGCAATCAGCGCGGTGCGTGCGCGCATGTCCAGCATGCGCAGAGTGGGACCGAGAATGAAGCCCATGAATAAGTCTGCGCCGGTCCATAGTGCGCCGGACAACACGTGAATCCAGTTGAGCAGGTAGATGTCGTGTCGTGCGAGGGCCACGATCATCACGATGGGGAAAGCAAGCGTCCACCAGGTGACCTGGCGCCAAAGCGGTCGGAGCGGCGTCGATGTCTCTGTCATTGCAAATCCGGTGTTCTGCTGCCGAGATCCAATCGTCATAGGCCTATTTACCGCCTTGAGCCTGGCATGCCGCCCTCGACCTTCTCGTAAAGTAGGCAATTGAATTCTGCGGTCAATGTTGAGGCGTGATAGCAATTGCCCGTTGTGCGGCCGAAATCACAAGCCAGGAGTCTCTACCATGAAGTCCGAGGTTCGCGACGGGATGCAAATCGAATGGGACACTCCTATTTCATGTCGGAGGAGGCCGGCTTTGTCACCGGGCAGCACCTTTTCGTTTGCGGTGGCCTGAGCATCGGCTCGCCGGCGGCTTGGTGACGCATAATACCAAGTCTCATTGATCTATCGTCGATTGAGGTCTCCGAACGGTCATTTCGCAGCGCATCAATTGACGGGGCAAAATGACGCTATGGGTCAAGAACTGCCTCGACTCCCACCGGCCGGGGTGTCTGTTCTTACCCCGATAGCTGCCGCCGGGTCGCAGAGGTGGTGCGACCGTTCCGGGCCAGGAACAGACGAACGGCATTGCGGCAAAAATATCTGCTTCGTGTTCGGCAGGGCGGCTGCTAGCGCGAATGCCGCGGCATGCCCGCGCCGGCATAGGTCTGCGCCGAAGCGGCGAATTGGCCGTTGAACTTGGCGATCACCGACCAGTTGGCCGGTCAGATGCAGCTCGGCGGTGGTGGAAGTAAGCGAGGAATTTCTACGAAGATTACTGTCCCGGCACCCCGTCAATCCACCGCCTCGATATGAGTGGCCTTGGCGAGCTGTACCGTGGCGGCGAGGTCGTCCTTGACGAATTTGGCGAAGGCCTCGACGCTCATCTGCTCGGACTCGACGCCGAGATTTGCCAATCTTTGCTGCAGCGCTGGGTCCTCTAACGCCTTTTCGGTTGCGTCGTGCAGCTTGTCGACCACTTCGCGCGGGGTTTTGGCGGGCGCCGACAATCCCAGCCAGAAACTGAACTCGGCGTCCGGATAACCCGCTTCGGCGATCGACGGCACGTCGGGCAACAGCGGAACCCGTCTCGCCGAGCTTACCGCCAGCACGTTGAGCAAGCCGCTGCCAAGCGCCGAAGCTGCCGCCGCAAGCGGGATGAAATAGAAATCGATGCGGCCGGCCATGACTTCGGTCAGGCCTTGGTCTTTGAACGGAATGTGGCGGACATCGATCTTGGCCGCGAGCTTGAGCTTCTCGCCAGCCATGTGCGACGAGGAGCCTATACCGGCGGAAGCAAAAGTGAGCGCCCCGGGTTTCGCCTTGGCCGCCGCGACCAGGTCAGCTACGGTTTTAAAACCGCTCTGGATCGAGGCGACCAGCACGTTGGGTTGAACGCCGAACATGGCGATCGACGCGAAATCCTTGTCCGGGTCGTAGGGCAATTGCGTGTGCAGCACCAAACCCGTACCCATCGACGTCGAGCTGGTAACCAGCGTATAGCCGTCTGGGTCCGCCTTGGCGACATCGGCAAAACCGACGATGCCGCCGGCCCCGGGTCTAGCTTCGATCACCATCGGCTCGCCGATCAGTTGCGACACTTTATCGAGCACAACGCGGGCGACGGTGTCGGACGCGCTGCCAGCCGGGAATGGGCTGATCACCCGGATCAGCCGCGACGGATAGGAGGCAGCGTCCGCCGCCCTTGCTGCAACAACAACCGTGCCCAGGATGGCACCGGCGAACGCACGCCGAGACAACATGTGAACCTCCCTATCGCTTTTCTGTGCCGGCAAGTTGCCTTTCAAGATCGGCGCGAGCGAGGGATTCGCTCTGCACGAGCATCAAATCGCATTGGCCAGCCAGAGATATTGATTTGGATCAACGTTCGCGGGCCAGGACGAGAAATTCCCCGGTCACTCGAAACACCATGATCTAGATCAAAACGCTCCAATTTGGGGCGCGATATGTTTTCTTGTGCGCGTGATCCCGTTCGCGAGCGGTCAAATGGCAATCAAGATCGGAAGGCGGAAGTTCATATCAAAGTTCGGAGGAGCGGTCGTCGCGTGGCCGTTCGCCGCGCCGACGAGGTGATCGAGTGAAACTTCCCCGTCGAAATTTCCTGCATCTGGCTGCCGGAGCCGTCGCGCTTCCGGCAATCTCACGGATTGCATGGGCGGAGACTTATCCCACGCGGGCGGTGCGCTGGATAAACGGCACCGCCGCCGGTAGCGCGCCTGATATCGTCGCGCGCATCATCGGACAATGGCTGTCCGATCGACTCGGCCAACCATTTGTCATCGAGAACCGGCCCGGTGCTGGTACCAATATCGGCACCGAGGCAGTTGCGCGCGCGCTTCCTGACGGCTACTCGCTCCTCTTGGTCACTCAATCGAACGCAATCAACGCGACGCTGTACGAGCACCTCAATTTCAATTTCATCCACGATATTGTGCCGGTCGCCAGCATCAGCAGAGGATCGCTCGTTATGGAGCTAAACCCGTCGGTTCCGGTTAAGACTGTTCCCGAATTTATTGACTACGCCAAGGCCAATCCCGGCAAGCTCAACATGGCGTCCGCCGGCAAAGGTACCCCGCAACATGTGGCTGGTGAACTTTTCAAAATGATGGCTGGCGTGAACATGCTGCATGTACCTTATCGCGGCTCGCCGTTCGCACTTACTGCTTTGATCGCCGGAGAGGTGCAGGTCATGTTTGATACTATGCCAGCGTCAATCGAGCACATCAAAGCCGGCCAAATTCGCCCGCTGGCGGTGACCACCACGTCACGCTCTGAGCTACTGCCGGACCTTCCAACCGTTGGCGATTTTGTGCCGGGCTATGAGGCGAGTTCGTGGTACGGCGCCGGCGCGCCAAAGAACACACCCGTCGAGATCATCAATAAACTTAACAAGGAGATCAATGCGGGCCTCGACGATCCCAAAATGAAGGCACGACTGGCCGACTTGGGTGTCGCGGTGATCCAAACTTCCCCGGCCGGATTCGGCAAGTTTATCGTCGACGAGACCGAGAAATGGGGCAAGGTGGTCCAAGCGGCCAACATCAAGCCGGATTGAGTTCAGACGTCACCGCGCAATATCGCAAAAATCCCGTTCGGTGGATTTGGCGAGGCCGATGTCCGCTTCTCCCCCGAAAACGACCAAACCGCTGCGTCGCACTAACCGTCACTGAGAGCGATTACGCGCGAATACACGACTGAGGTAGCCTCATAACCAGGAACACGCTATGAGCGTCGAGCGTGGGAGCCATGCACATGGTGAAACTTCCGCGTCGTAAATTCCTGCATCTGGCCGCGTGCGCTGCCGCGCTTCCGGCCGTATCACGAGCCGCGCACGCGCAAAACTATCCGACGCATGTGATCCGCATCATCGATCCGTTTCCGCCGGGCGGGCCCGCCGACGTGCTCGCACGCATCGTGGCGAGGAGCATATCCGAGACGTTTGGACAAAGTGTCATCGTTGAAAATCGGCCTGGAGGCGCCGGCGGCGCCCTGGGCGGCAGGTTTGTCGCCAGTGCCGATCCAGATGGCTATACGATCCTGATCTCGCCAGTCGGGGCGCTGACTATCACGCCGTCGCTCTACAAGCTTGATTATGACCCGCTCAAGGATCTCGCGCCAATCGCGATCGTCGCGCAGGAACCCTTAGTTCTCGTCGTCAATCCGGAGGTCCCGGCGAGTTCGTTTTCGGAATTTCTCGCCTACGCGAAAAGCAGGCCAGGGAAAGTGAATCTTGCGTCGCCGGGGGTCGGCACCCTGCCGCACCTGCTCGGTGAACTGTTGCAGCTCGGCGGCAACATCAAGCTTACGCACGTGCCATATCGCGGTGCCGCGCCGGCGCACATCGATCTTCTGGCGGGACAAGTGCAGGTGATGTTTGACAGTAGCTCCGCCTTGCTGCCGTACGTCGTAGCCGGCAGCCTGCGCGCGCTTATGGTCACTAGCAACAACCGCATCGCCGAAATTCCGAGTGTACCAACGGCCGCCGAAGCCGGTTACCCGCAGCTCACGGCGATGCTTTGGCATGGACTTCTTGCACCTGCCGGCACGCCGGCGCCAATCATCCAATGGCTCAATTCAGCCGTCAACGAAGGCCTCAATGCGCCTGAGGCGCAGGCAAGCCTGCACCAGCTTGGCCTTGAGAGCAGGGCAATATCGCCGCAGGAATTCAAGGCATTCATGGCCGCGGAAGCGCTCAAATGGGCGCAATTCGTGGCACAGGCTGGTATCAAGGGTGAATAATGCGCCAGTGTTAAGAGGCAATCGCCCGACGTGAAAGATCGCAGTCGGCCACCGTTTGTATTGACTGGAGTGGTCAGCATGAAACTTCCTCGTCGAAAATTCTTGCATCTGGCAACGGGTGCTGCCGCGCTCCCGGCCGTCTCGCGCGTCGCTTGGGCGCAAACCTATCCGTCACGGCCGGTGCGCATCATCGTCGGCGGGTTACCCGCGGGGCCAATCGACATTACGGCGCGCATCATCGGTCAATGGCTCCAGGATCGGCTCGGACAACCTTTTGTCGTCGAGGACCGTCCGGGCGCAGGCGGCAATATCGCCACTGAGCTGGTGGTACGCGCGGCGCCGGACGGCTACACGCTGCTCATGACCCAGTCGTCGGCCGCGATCAACACGACGCTGTACGAGAAACTAAACTTCGATTTCCTGCGCGACATCGCTCCGGTCGCCAGCGTCATCCGCATTCCGCTCGTGCTTGAAGCGAATCCGTCATTTTCAGCAAAGACGGTTGCCGAGTTGATTGCGTACGCCAAGGCCAGTCCGGGCGAAATCAACTTGGCGTCGCCCGCTATCGGGACTGCACCGCAGGTGGCCGGCGAGCTGTTCAAAATGATGACCGGCGTCAATATGAATAACGTTCCCTATCGAAGTACGGCGCCGATGCTGACCGATCTCCTCGGCGGCCACGTGCAGGTTGCTTTCGATGGTGTCTTGTCCTCGATCGAGCAGATTAGGGCTGGCAAACTCCGTGCGTTAGCGGTGGCGAGTGCAGCGCGCCTAGAGGTGTTGCCGGATATTCCGACAGTGGAAGATACCGTGCCCGGTTTCGAAGCCAGCGGCTGGTCCGGCATCTGCGCTCCCAAGAACACCCCGGCTGAGATCGTCGACAAGCTCAATATCGAGATCAATGCCGCTCTCGCCGACCCCAAAATCAAGGCGCGATTTGCCGACGCTGGCGCCATACCGTTCGCTGGCTCGCCCGGCGATTTCGCCAAGTTCATCACCGATGAAACCGAGAAGTGGGCAAAGGTGATCAAGTTCGCCGGCCTCAAGCCGGAGTGATCGGGCCGGGGCCGGCCGATATTCTATATTTTCCGTTGAGCAAATCCCGCATTGTCCGAGGCAACCGACATCAAGAGCGAATGAACCTTTCGCAGTGCGTCAATTGATGATGGCGAAATGACGCTGTGGGTCAATCGCGTCATTCCGCGCTCAGCTTCGGACTTCCGCTTCTCCCCCAAGAGCGACCAAATTGCTGCGCCACGGCAAGCGCCATTAGGGCCAGACCTACCGATTGGGGCGTGATTTTCTTCCCGACATTGCAGCGGGCGTGAACCCGTTGGGAGGGGCAATGGCAAGCGGCATCGGAAAATGGAAATTCATTGCCGCTTTCGGCGGTGCCGCAGTCGCTTGGCCGCTTGCAGCGCGCGCGCAGCAGCCGGCGTTGCCGGTGGTCGGATTTCTCTGCAGCGCGTCGGCAGAATCCTTCCCAGATTATCTGAAAGCGATCCGCGAGGGCCTGAGCGAGAGCGGCTTCATCGAGGGTCGCAACGTCGCGATCGAGTATAGCTTCGCGGATTCTCAGCTTGATGACCCATGCGCGACATAGGCGGCCCAAATCGCGTAATGGCCAATATGGAATATCGGCGCTGCGCCGATTGGCCTCAATCACGGTAGCCAGCCAGCCAACATGTCCCGTCTTCGCTTGGCGGTAGCGTGCGGAATTAATTGATCTTGATCCCAGGATTGCCGTCAATGGTTCATGAATATGAGAAAGTCGATGAGGTAATGGGATGCGACGCAAATTGAAAGATGGCGAGTTGTCCAATAGGCGACGCCAAAAAAGATGCCGCTCACAAAGGCATTCACCATCGTGTCTACAACACCCGATGTGAAATGAACGAGCGCAAAGGCCGCGGAACTTATGATGATGACTGGAAGTCGCTGCGGGAGCCAGCGCTCGATCACTGCGAATAAAAATTTGCGAAAGACGACCTCCTCGACGAATACAGCAAACAAGAGGCCAAACGAAAGATCCGCGACCCGAAGGGTTGGATCCGGGATTGGGGGCCAGGATGATGTCTCCAAAAAGTGAAAATAGTGCTCAAAGATGGGGTAGCCGAATATTTGCTCGGAATACTCGGCAGCAAACAGCAACAAGAAGACCGCAAGTGAACCTAACCAGCCGGTTCGTGGATACGGCGACTGGAGAAGGCCGGAGCAGAATCCAAGAATGACCCCGATCAGAGAGATGCCTCGGGCCAGGTAATCGATGGCCATCCAGTGTAGATAATTATCATCACCAAGCAGGATGATACGCCTGACGATAAAGGGGGCGATCGCCAGGAATATCGCCAGCCAGAGAACCCACAGCGACAACGGATGTGACCGGTAAGTGGCCGCGGATGAAGCCGGCATCGTATCGCAGGCGAGGTTCGGTTGCCGCATGACTGAAAGAGCTCTTTGCGATTAAGTGCAAATCGGGTGAGGTACGCTTGTTCGCGCGATAATCTCGCCTGGCAGCCAATCGGCAAATCGGGGGTTGGAGTTGAAATCCAACGTCGCGGTTTCTGCAAGCCACGCCATCCGTGCCGCTAGTAGAGGTGCGGGATCAATCGCGCTGTCTGAGCCATGTAGTTCCTGTATTGGGGAAAGGTCCTCAACAGGACCTGCTCCTCGTTGTTCATCCTTATGACCTGACAGGCACATTGCAGCATCAAAATCAGCACGGCCGACAGCGAGAAGAATTGCAGCGTCAGCCCAACGAGCGCGATCCCTTCACCCAGATATAGGGGATGACGGACCACGGCGTAGGGGCCGCGTACCACCAATTGGCGCGCCTCCGACATCATGCTGATCGATCGGCCAAGGTTAAGCGCGCTGTAGAGGGCGAAGACGGTGCCGACGACAGCCATCAGCGTAGCCATATAGTAAAGCTGATTTGAAAGCTCGGCTGGCGGCATTTGGACGATTGCCACGCCGAGATACGTTCCCGCTATTGCGGCAGCACGTGGAAATAGCCCCTCGGATTTAGCTTGAGGCTTATTACGGAAAATCAATAGAGCGGTCAGTGTGCCGAAAAAAACCAATGTTGTAAGGTTGGAGATGACACCAACAATCGCGCGGAGATCGATGACGCCGTAGTTCGTAACCGATATCTCATTCACCAGACCCGACAAGCGTGCTGATGCACCGAGCCCGTACCAGACGATCAAGGGCAGCGCGGCGAGCAGATCGTAGACCTTGGTGTGCTCCAACGCTTTGAAGCGCTCGGTGGGTGAAGTGCGGTGTTGAATATCGATGCCAATACGAGCCATCGCAAACCAACGACTTTCATCAACTTGGTGTCCGAAGCTCTGCGGCCATTTAGTTACACTCGCAACCATTGGCCCAATAGGTTGCCGCTCCATTAAACATCGTGCTGAATTTTTCGTTTATTTTGGGCGTTAGGCTTGGAACGTCAGTGCTGGTACTCGCTAAGTTCCAAGATAAGCCTGCTGCACTTCGGCATTCGCTCGAATACTCGTCGGTACATCGCTAGCCAGGACGTGGCCAGAAACTAAGACCGTGATGCGGTCGGCGAGCGAGAACACGGCATCCATGTCGTGCTCTATAAGCAGGATTGTGAACTCCCGCTTGAGTTCGCGAATCAAGGCCACCATGCGGTTCGATTCTTCCTGGCCAAGTCCCGCCATCGGCTCGTCGAGGAGCAGCATACGCGGCCGGCCAGCGAGCGCCATTGCCATCTCAAGTAGGCGATGCTCGCCATGACTAAGGTGTGAGGCTGGTGTATTCGCGCGATCCACGAGCCCGACACGCGCCAATGCGCCAAGCGCCGGCTTGCGTAACTCCGGCTCAAGCCGCGCGTTGCGCCAGAAGCGAAACGAATGGCCTGCGCGCGCTTGAACCGCGAGTGCCACGTTATCGATCGTGCTGAAGTCCAAAAAAAGCGTTGTGATCTGAAAAGACCGCGTCAGACCGAGCATGGTGCGACGATGCGTCGGCATCCACGTGATGTCGCGTCCTGCAAACCATATCGAGCCGGAGTCAGGACGCGTCTCCCCAGCGAGCTGATTGAGCAGCGTGGTCTTGCCCGCGCCGTTGGGTCCAATTACGGCGTGCAATTCGCCCGCGCCGACCTCTAACGAAAGTTGGTCGGAAGCCACGATGCCGGCGAAGCACTTGCTCAACGAAATGACTTTGAGCATCGGTTCATGCATGGTGCCTAGTCTCCGGGATTGCTAGGAGCAAGCCCGCGCTTACCGAACAATTATTTACGATTTTTTTGAAATTAAACATCGTCGCATTGATCTATCTCGAATGGCACTGCCGTTGCACGACCTCTCGTTTGGGTGACGCACGACCGATTTGTAATGGCCGCGCATTGCCCGCTTCTCTCACAGCAGCCACCAAACTACAGCGGCCCACTAACAGACGCGCAGGGCCAGGAACCGATATCGACGAGGGGCCAGTACGTCAGATGTCCCGGGCAGATGATGCCATTCGCGGAGCCATGCGGGCTATTTTTTGACGTTGCCGTCAGCATCGAACTGGCTGATATAGGCCCAGAGGTCGTTGACCTGCTGCTCGTTCTTCACGCCGGCGAGGACCATTTTGGTGCCGGGGACTTTGGCCCTGGGATCTTTTATGTAGTCCTTGAAACTTGCCTCATTCCAAACGATGCCCGAATTTTTGTTTGCATCGGAATAGCTGAAATTCGCGACGGTGCCGGCTTTGCGGCCGTCGAGCCCGTTGAGCTCGGGGCCGATCTTGTTCTGCGCGCCGGGGCCAATCGAGTGGCAGATCATGCATTGGTTGAACACTGTTTTGCCCTTTTCGGCATCTTGCGCCACACTTGCCGCCGTCGATGTCGCGATCATTGCGATCACGACGGTCAACCTTTTCAACATGTCACTTCTCCTTGTCCGGTGGCCGCACCTTACCCGAAAGCGGACGTTCATTGCGGCACCCCGATTGTTCGATATTAGGCAGACGGCTCCGCTACTCAAGCCACCTTTTCAGTCAGGAGTAATCTTTGTTAGTCCCAAGTACCTTGCCGGTTCTGGGGCTAACCAAGTGCACCTGTCTGCAAATCGTGCAGGCGATAGATTCATAGACCTCAGCTTTGCCTTCAGCCAATTCGTTGGCGACCCAGCCTTGCACGTTGAAGCCCGTATTCGGACAGCGGAAAACGAATACCCGAGCCACCCTGCCCCCACAAGAACGGCGGCTAAGATCGGGGCCGGAGAAGACCGACTCGATCAAGACCGCCCTAGCTCCAACATCCCCGTGTTGGATAAGCCAAGCAAACCCGTAGCAGGGTTACGGCCGAACCATATTGATTAGGATCAATTTGTAATTAAGACACTCGAATATTCAAATTAGGACAAAGGGCTGGAATCGGACATTCCAGTAGCAACCGTGTCCGCTTGCGCCCTTGTAGCGACGGAATTGCTGCATTACGGCAAATGACGCGAGGGACTAACTGCAGCCATTGCGCTCGCAGTTGGTTGCTTGATTTGCCTCAAGAATTACGGGTGTTGTCCATGGCATTCTAATGCGCCGACACAAGGAGGAGCCGTTATGATTAAAGATATTGTCGTCAATCTCAGCGTCAGCGAAGGCGGAAAAGCCACCGGAGACTACGCAGTCTCCGTGGCCAGCGCCCTCGACGCACACATCGCAGGGATCGCGTTCGTCTACGAACCAAACACTCCGATGTCGGAGTTGGGCTACAGTCCCAGAGGAGCGACGAACGTAACCGATGCGCTGCGGCGCGACAACGAAGCTGCGGCAAAAGCAGCGCTCGACCGGTTTGCCGCAGCGGCCGCGCGCGCCGGTGTCTCGGCTGAGCTGCGGATGCACAGCGCGAGTTCTGATAACGCTGGGGCCCAGTTCAGCCGCATCGCGCGGCGCTTTGATCTTGCAATTGTCGGCCAGACTGAACCCGAAAGGAGCGCTATCCAAGCAACAATTTCTGAAAGCACTCTGTTCGAATCAGGACGGCCCATGATCGTGGTACCTTACATTCAAAAAGAGCCATTCAAGCTTGACCGCGTCATGGTTTGCTGGGACGGAAGCCGACCGGCTGCGCGTGCCATCGCCGACGCCATGCCGCTCCTTGAGCGAGCGGTAAACATCGAGGTGGTCATGATCACCAAGGAACGCGGCAAGCAAGACGAAATCGAAGGTGCAGACATTGGACATCACCTCGCCCGACATGGACTCAAGGTGGAAGTCAACCGCATTACGCGCGACAACCTCGATGTCGCTAACGTACTGCTGTCGCATTCCGCCGACTCCGACGCAAATTTCATCGTCATGGGTGGTTACGGCCATTCCCGCATACGTGAGTTCGTGCTTGGCGGCGTAACGCGCACGGTACTGAATTCTATGACAGCGCCAACGCTGATGTCGCACTGAGTGGCACAGCGCGGCCAAGCCGTATCGCTCGGATGCCCGTGGCAGACGTGTTGGCCCAGCCTCCGACGAGGTAGTCGAGTAAGCTTTTCGCCGGCCGCTCGAAGCTTGGAATCACTCCGCCATGGACAGCCGTTCGATGAAGGAAAGAACGGCCGCGGAGAAGTGATCGTTACGGTCGCCCGCCACCATGTGCCGAGCGCCGCTGACATCGACGTAGTCAGCGTGCGGGACAAGCTCGAGAAATTCTTTGGCGTGCACCTCTTTCACCAGCTCCGAGGAGCCGCCGCGCACAAGCAGAGCGGGGATCTGTATGCGGCGTGCGGCCTCGACCAACGACGCTTCGAGTCTCTGGCGGTCCGCTCCGGCTGCGCGCGGACCATTGAGGAATCGGGGATCCCAATGCCAACGCCAGCGGCCATCCGGCGATAGGCGGAGATTCTTCTTCAGTCCCTCATTGCTCTTCGGCCGAGGGCGCTGCGGCAGATAATCGGCGACTGCCTGCGCAGCCTCGGCGATCGACGAAAACCCGTCAGAGGCATGTGCGCGCATGAAGCCGAGAACCTTTGCCACGCCGGTCTGGTCGACGCGCGGGGTAATGTCGACAAGTACCAACGCGGAGAAGACGTTAGCGCCCTTGTCGCGCTCGGACTCGCCTTCAGCGAGAAGCGCGGCGATGCCGCCGAGCGATGCGCCAATTGCTATCGGCTTTGCCCCCGAGCGGCGAGCAAGTTCGGCGGCAACGAGTTTCACGTCCGCCGCAAAATCCGAGAACGCGTAGGCGCCGCTCGCAACCCAGTCCGAGTCGCCATGACCCCGTTGATCAAGCGCATAAGCCATATGTCCTTTGCGCGCGATCGCTTGCGCAGTTTTGTGCCAAGCGTGGCGGGTCTGACCGCCGCCGTGCAGCAATAGAACGGGGGAGCCTCCGTCGCCGAACACGTCGGCGACAAGTCTGTTGCCGGCAGCACCGAGGAAGGTCGCGGTGGCGGGGATGGGGTGCTGGGTCATAACCATTCGTGGCGACAGCTTACTACTTCTTCACGCCCCTGAACTATAGTTGTCCATTCTGGACTCGTGCGCTGCACCAAACAGGCATCATTCCAGTCCGACGTTTATTGCTTAGTCTTGAGCGGTAAGGCGAAAAATCACCATCCCATGGCTGCCTTATTCCGGCTGGATGCCGATCTCTTTCACAACGTGACCCCAGGCATCGAATTGCGCGCGAATAAAGTCTCCTGTTTCGTCAGTTGTGCCGGCACCGGTGGTATAGAAGCCGATCTCGCGCAGGCGCTGCACGATTTCCGGCTGCTTGAGGATCGAGTCCATTTCGCGATTCATCCGCTGTAAGATGGTGGCCGGTACGCCGCTCGGCGCTACGACCGCCATCCACCCGCTGAAATCGAATCCCGGAAATGTGTCGGCGACGGGCGGAATATTCTCGTATCCTGGCGCGCGTTGCTTCATGCTGATCGCGAGCGGCCGCAATGAACCACTCTGAATAAATGGCGCTGCGGAAGGAATCGCAAGAATCGTAAGCTGCACCCGTCCGGCGATGGTATCCTGTATTCCTTGCGGCATTCTCGCATAAGGGACCTGCTCGATCTCGGTTCCCGCGAGCTTGTTGATCCACGCAGCAATCATACCCGAGAAATTCCTCGGACCGTCGGTGGCGAACGTCAGCTTACCGAGATCCGACTTGGCAAGGGCGATCAGCTCCGGCAACGTCTTTGCTGCCACGTCCGGATTTGCCAGCAACAAGAACGGTCCATCGGCGACTTTTCCAACCGGCACGAAATCCTTGATGGCGTCGTATGGCAGCGACTTGAACGTGTACGGATTCGTCACCAGCGCTGCGGCCGTCGCCCAGAAGAACGTGTAACCATCCGCCGCAGCGCGCGCTGCCACTTCCGCGCCTATTACATTTCCGCCGCCAATTCGGTTCTCCACGAAAATCTGCTGACCCAGGGCTCGTCCTAACCTTTCGGTGATGAGCCGACAAAGTAGGTCAGGAGTTCCTCCCGCGGCCTGCGAGACAATGAAGCGGATCGGTC
>Ga0182024_10015010_pt1 | contig 14902 bp, 11 predicted proteins | sample P32metaG_FD_120480 | JGI IMG/M metagenome (GOLD analysis project Ga0182024, IMG submission 120480) | Permafrost microbial communities from Stordalen Mire, Sweden - P3-2 metaG (Illumina Assembly) | ecosystem: Environmental > Terrestrial > Soil > Wetlands > Permafrost | place: Sweden: Stordalen... | reverse complement strand
TACTTGAAACTGAAAAAGCTACGAACCCGTTGAAAGCCTTACTGAGCCAAGAACAATCGATGTGGCTCGACTACATCCGGCGCGACCTGCTGACCAGCGGAAAACTGAAAGCGATGATCGAGGAAGATGGGCTTCGCGGAATGACTTCCAACCCATCGATCTTCGAGAAGGGTATCGGCGAGAGTTCTCTATACGACGACATGTTGAGGGAACTGGCCGCGCGTCCAGATCTGGACGCCACGGCGCGTTACGAGCAGATCGCGATCCGCGACATTCAGGACGCCGCCGACATTCTGAAGCCGGTTTATGAGAACTCGAAATACCATGATGGATTTGTGAGTCTGGAAGTTTCTCCCCTCCTCGCTCTCGAGGAGCAGAAGACGATCGACGAAGCACGGCGCTTGTGGAAGACCGTCAACCGGCAGAATGTGATGATCAAGGTTCCCGGCACGCCGCAGGGGATTTCTGCAATTCGCCAGCTCATCAGCGAAGGCATCAACATCAATGTGACGCTCCTGTTCGCGCAAGAAGTTTACGAAGAAGTTGCACAAGCTTACGTCGCCGGAGTGGAAGAACTGGCGAAGCGCGGTGGCGATGTGAAGAAGATGGCGGGAGTGGCGAGCTTTTTTATCAGCCGCATCGATACGCTGGTGGATTCCCTGATCGACGACAAATTGAAGAATATTTCGAATACCGAACAGGAAGCGCGGTTGAAGGGACTGAAAGGCAAGGTTGCCATCGCCAACGGAAAGCTTACCTATCAGCGCTACAAGCAGATTTTCAGCGGGCCGCGGTGGGAAGCGCTGGCATCGAAGGGCGCACAGACGCAGCGGGTACTGTGGGCAAGTACGAGCACCAAGAATCCGGATTATCGAGACGTCATGTACGTTGAGGAATTAATCGGGCCTGATACCGTGGATACCATGCCGCCCGCGACGGTCGAAGCCTTTCGCGATCATGGACGGGTGCGCAACAGCCTGACCGAGGATCTGCCGGGTGCACAAAAAGTGATGGACGATCTGGCAAAGAGTGGGATTTCGATGAAGGAAGTGACGACCAAGCTGACCAATGATGGCGTCAAGCTCTTTGCCGATGCGTTTCACAAACTGCTGGCTGTGGTTGAAAAAAGCGTTGAGCAAAAGGGAAAGAACGCTTGAGTCGCTTGAAGTCTTCTCTGCCGGAAAGCCTCGCTGCATCGGTCAAGACTGCCGTCGCGGAGTGGCAGTCAAGCGGCAAGATGCAGCGTTTGTGGGCGCGCGACGCTTCTTTTTGGACCGGCACCGACGAAGCGAGCTGGTTAGGATGGTTGGATATTGTGGAAGAGGAGATCGCGCATCCCATCGAACTGCGCAACCTGGCGAAAGAGGTTTGGAGCGCCGGCTTCAAAGATGCGCTCTTGTTGGGTATGGGTGGGTCGAGCCTTTGTCCTGAAGTGCTTCGCAAGACATTCGGCAAGATAGCCGGCTATCCGGATTTGCATGTCCTCGACTCCACCGATCCGGCGCAGGTAAAAACGTTTGAGAACAAGATTGATATTGCGCGTACGCTCTTCATCGTTTCCAGTAAGTCGGGCAGCACTCTTGAACCGAACATATTCAAGCAATATTTTTTCGAACGCACCAAGGAGGCAGTCGGGGCGGATAAGGCCGGGAGCCACTTCATGGCGATTACCGACCCCGGATCGAAGATGCAGCAGGTAGCGGAAGGCGACCGTTTCCGTCACGTGTTCTTCGGTAAGCCGTCGATCGGCGGCCGCTACTCGGCACTTTCGAATTTCGGCATGGCCCCTGCCGCCGTGATTGGAATCGATACGAAAAAGTTTCTTGACCGCGCGCAGGAGATGGTCGGAGCGTGCGGTCCTTCCGCCGCTGTCGAACAAAATCCGGGAGCGGTGCTGGGGATTATCCTGGGAACAGCGGCGAAGGCTGGCCACGATAAGGTCACCATCATTACGTCTCCGGACATTTCCGATCTGGGTGCGTGGCTCGAGCAGTTGCTGGCGGAGTCTACAGGCAAGGTAGGAAAAGGTATTATTCCCGTGGACCGGGAAGAACTGGGAGAGCCGGAGGTATACGGTAACGATCGGGTATTCGCTTACGTTCATACCGAACATGCAACCGACGCGGCCAGCGAGACAAAACTGGCAGCCCTCGAAAAAGCAGGGCACCCGGTGGTGCGGATTTCGATGGCCGACATTTACGATCTTGGAGCGGAATTTTTCCGCTGGGAGATTGCTACTGCAGTCGCCGGTTCCATCATCGGCATCAACGCATTCAATCAGCCGGATGTGGAAGCCAGCAAGATTGCGACGAAAACTTTGACAACGCAGTTCGAAAAGACTGGGTCCTTGCCCCCTGAGAAGCCTGTGCTTGAAGAAAAAGGGATCAAGCTTTTCACGGACGAAAAAAATGCTGCAAGTCTGGCGACAGCCGCGGGTTCCGACAAGTCTCTTTCAGGATATTTGAAAGCTCATCTGGGCCGACTCGCTGCGGGCGATTACTTTGCGGTCCTGGGATTCATTCAGATGGATGACGCTCACGAAAAGAGCCTGCAGACGATTCGGCATGCGGTCCGCGACAAGAAACATGTCGCGACGTGTCTGGGCTTTGGGCCTCGCTTTTTGCACTCCACAGGACAGGCCTACAAAGGCGGGCCGAATTCCGGAGTATTTTTGCAGGTCACCTGTGACGATGCGGTGGAATTGCCGGTGCCGGGACAGAAATACACGTTTGGCGTGGTAAAAGCAGCGCAAGCGCGCGGCGATTTCGAGGTGCTGGCGGAGCGCGGACGTCGCGCACTTCGTGTGCATCTCGGCAGCGATGTGAATTCGGGTCTGCAGACTCTCGGAACATTGGTCCAAAAAGCACTCGGATAGTTTTCGACATCCTGAAGCTATTTTCCTGGGTTAGCATGGAACATTCAAGGAGCACGGCAATGCAGTTGGGAATGGTAGGTCTGGGCCGCATGGGTTCGAATATGACGCGGCGATTATTGCGCGGTGGGCATCAGTTGGTGGTGTCAGACCTGAGCGCGGATTCAGTGAAGCAACTTACGTTAGAAGGCGCGGGTGGCGCATCGTCGCTCGAGGACCTGGTTTCCAAGCTCAAGACCCCGCGCGCGGTGTGGGTCATGGTTCCATCAGGAAGCGCTACCGAGCAGACGGTGCAAAAGTTGGCGCAACCCATGCAAGCCGGTGACACGATCATTGACGGTGGTAATTCTTACTTCAAAGACGATGTGCGTCGCGCTGGCGAACTCAAGAGCAAAGGCATTCACTATGTAGACGTGGGAACCAGCGGCGGGGTGTGGGGTATTGACCGCGGTTATTGCATGATGATTGGCGGTGAGGACGAAACGGTGCAGCGCCTCGACCCAATATTCAAAACGCTGGCGCCGGGACGGGGCGAGATTCCTCGCACTCCTGGCCGTGAGAAACTTGGCGGCACTGCGGAGGAAGGGTACGTTCACTGCGGACCATCGGGGTCCGGTCACTTCGTGAAAATGGTGCACAACGGCATCGAATACGGCATTATGCAGGCCTATGCCGAGGGCTTCGATATTTTCAAGAACGCAACCAGCAAAGAGCTGCCGGAGAATATCCGATACGATCTCAATCTTCCGGATATCGCAGAAGTATGGCGCCGCGGAAGCGTTGTCAGTTCGTGGCTGCTCGATCTGACGGCCATGGCTCTTACCGAGAACCCAACGCTTTCCGAATACGAGGGCTACGTGCAGGATTCGGGCGAAGGCCGTTGGACGATTCAAGCCGCCATCGAAGAAGCGGTGCCGGCGGAGGTTCTAACGGCGGCACTCTACGTCCGATTCCGTTCGCGGCAACAGCACACGTTTGCGGAGAAGATGCTCTCTGCCATGCGGCAAAAATTTGGCGGTCACGTGGAAGCTGGGGAAGGCGCCGGCGGGGCTGCGAATAAAATCAAGAAGTCGGCCTAGCCCACTGTGACTACAGAGGACCTAATGATTGCTCAATTGGCGGAAAACCCGACGGTCACGCAACCGCGTGTGGGCAAGCAAGGCGATCCTTGTGTAATGGTTATCTTCGGCGCGGCGGGTGACTTAACCGCGCGCATGTTGATTCCCGCGCTGTATAACCTGGCACGCGCCGACTTGCTGTCCAAGGACTTCGCAGTCCTGGGCGTGGCCCGTGCGCAGATGTCGGACGAAGATTTTCGCAAGCGAATTTACGATGACATCAAACAATATTGCGGCGATTGCATCCAGGATTCGCTCTGGGAGAGCTTCTCGCGCCGCTTCTCTTACTTTGCCGGCGACTTCAACGACGACAAAGTTTTCCCCCAGCTCAAAGAACACCTGGCGAAGATCGATCGCGATTATTCGACCCATCAGAATGTTTTCTATTATTTGGCGACGGCGCCGAATTATTTTGGTCCTATCGTTGAAAAACTTGCGGCCAACGGTTTGATGGAGCAAGACAATGATCACTGGCGGCGAGTGATCATCGAAAAGCCGTTCGGTCACGATCTGGAGTCGGCCAAGGCATTAAATCAGCAACTTCTGAAAGTCGCCAACGAGAAGCAGATTTATCGGATTGACCACTATCTCGGAAAAGAGACGGTGCAGAACATCATGGCGTTCCGCTTCGCCAACGGGATCTTCGAGCCCATCTGGAACCGCCGCTACATCGATCACGTACAGATCTCCGTGGCTGAGACCGTAGGCGTAGAAGGTCGTGGCAGTTATTTTGATCACGCGGGCTCATTGCGTGACATGGTGCCCAACCACATCATGCAACTCATCAGCCTTACGGCGATGGAACCGCCTATTTCGTTTGACGCCAATGCCGTGCGCGATGAGCAGGCAAAGATCCTGCACGCCATCCAGCCGATCAGCGACGAGGAAGTTCTGAGCCGCTCGGTCCGCGGACAGTATGGCGAGGGCACGGTGGGCGGCCAGCATGTTCCCGCGTATCGCGCGGAACCGGACGTAGGTCCGGATTCTCGCACGGAAACTTTCGTCGCCATGAAGCTACTGATCGACAACTGGCGCTGGGCTGACGTCCCGTTCTATCTTCGTACCGGAAAACGCATGCCGGCGCGCAACACCCATATCGTGATTCAGTTCCGTCGAGCTCCTTTTGTCCTGTTCCGCGAAACTACGGTGGAACACATGATGCCGAACCAACTGGTCCTGCACATCCAGCCGGAAGAAGGCATTTCCCTGCAATTCGCGGCGAAAGTACCCGGCCCGGTCATGCGTCTTGGTACAGTGGACATGAACTTCGAATATCAGGAATACTTCGGAAAGCAGCCCAGCACAGGTTACGAGCGGTTGCTGCATGACTGCATGATCGGAGATCAGACGTTGTTTCAACGGGCGGATATGGTGGAAGCGGGCTGGACCGTGGTCAATCCGGTGCTGGATCTTTGGAAAGCGCTGCCGCCACGCAACTTCCCCAACTACGCCTCGGGCACGTGGGGACCAAAGGAAGCCGACGAATTGCTGGAGCGCGACGGCCGGCGCTGGAGGAATTTCGAGAAATGATTCTCGCCGGCGATATTGGGGGAACCAACGCTCGACTAGCCTATTTTCAATCGCAGAATGGCGGAGTTCAGCTGATCCGTGAGCGCGTTTTTCCGAGCCGCGACTACAAAGACCTCGGCGACATCGTCTCCAAATTCCTGCAAGATTCTGGCGTCCGGCCCGACGTTTCGTGTTTTGGAATTGCGGGACCCGTACGTGACGGGAGAGTCGAAACCTCGAACCTTCCCTGGGTTATCGAGCAGGCGCATCTGGCAAAGCAGATCCAACTTCCGGCTACTCTCTTGATCAATGATCTCGAGGCTACGGCCTGGGGAATTGGTGGTCTTCGGTCGGAGGACCTTACCGCTCTCAACCAAGTTCCGCCATCGCAGGGCAATCAGGCAGTAATCGCGCCGGGAACAGGTCTGGGACAGGCCGGATTGTTCTGGAACGGAACTCAGCACCAGGTTTTCGCGTGCGAAGGCGGACATGCGGATTTCGCTCCGCAGGGCGAACTGCAGATTGAGCTGCTGCAGTTCCTGGCCGCCCGGTACGGGCATGTCAGTTACGAACGCATCCTCTCCGGCCCAGGATTGGTGAATGTCTACGAATTCTTGCGGGGAAAGGACTGTGCGGAAGAGCCTAACGGCTTTGCCGAGCAGCTTCATCAAAAGGATCCGGCCGCGGCGATTTCTCAATCCGCTCTCAACGGAGACAATCCGCTGGCGAAAAAGGCTCTGGAGTTGTGGGTCTCGGTGTACGGCGCAGAGGCAGGAAATCTGGCGCTGAAGACGATGGCAACGGGTGGAATTTTCCTGGCGGGCGGGATCTCTCCGAAGATTCTGGCGAAACTCTCAGGTCCAACATTTATGAAGGCTTTTCTAGCGAAAGGCCGACTGCGTCCACTTCTCGAAGGTATTCCGGTACACGTCATTACGAACGACAAAGCGGGACTGCTGGGTGCAGCGCGGTGTGCCGCGGCAAAATACTTAGCCGTCATGGCAGGAGTATCGTGAGCGTAAACATCGAAATCCGCAGGTTGACGACGCCCCAGGATCTTTTCCAGGCCGCAGCCGAAGACGTGATCCATTGTGCAACGGCCTCGATTGCGAAGCGCGGGCGTTTCACCATCGTGCTCTCGGGAGGATCCACTCCCAAAAGCATGTATCAGCTAATCGCCGCCAATGCGAGTTCCAGCCTTCCATGGAACAAGATATTTTTTTTCTGGGGCGATGAGCGCCACGTACCACCAACCGATCCCGAAAGCAATTACCGCATGGCACAAGAGAGTCTGCTTTCGAAGGTGCCAGTTCCGCCCGACAACGTCTTTCGCGTCCCTTCGGAGAATCCTGACGCTTCCGCCGCCGCGGAGTCCTACGAAAAAACCATCAGCAAGTTTTTTTCTCTGAAGCCGGGAGAATTTCCGAGATTTGATCTAATCCTGTTAGGCATGGGCCCCGACGGGCACACCGCGTCCCTATTCCCAGAAAGCCCTGCTCTTCAGGAAAAATCACGACTCGTCGTATCAAACTGGGTTGAGAAGCTCAACACCAGCCGGATCACGCTCACGCTGCCTGTCTTGAATGCCGCGCGGCGTATCGCCTTCCTGGTGAGTGGAGCCGACAAAGCGGCAGTCTTGCACGAAGTTTTGGAGGGGAAAGCACCAGGCGAGAAATACCCGTCAAAACTCGTACAGCCAACCGATGGAAAGTTGGTATGGTTCGTGGATCGCGCAGCCGCCAGCGACCTAACGGCATCCGTTGGATGATGGAGGCAGTCCGCGAGGCAAGCGGTCCCGCCAAGCTGACACTTCTGTCAGCCCTTTTCCTCGTGCATGTTCGAAGAGCCGAACCCGATGGCGAGAGTGTTCAAACTCGTGAATGTCTGCCCAAACCTCGGCTTGCCATGATTTCGTGTGCGTAGAACATGCGCCGCAGGTGGCGCAGCGCGTGTGCAGCGTGACCGCCCAACCCTCCGCTGCAACCGCGCCGGGTAACTCGAGAAAGATGCAGCGCACCTCCTGAATCTCTTCCTTCTCGTCCAGCAGATGTTCATAACGCAATAGATATGTGAATCCGAGCTTTCGGGCCTCCGTCTCCGCTTCGGCTCGCGTGTGAAATGGGCCGTACTCCGCCCGCAACTGCTCAGTAGAATCGCAAGCCATCCAAAAAGTCTGTTTGTAAGCCATCCCCGCCCCAGCCCGAAGTTGGCCTTCCCCGACCGAAAGGGGAGCCGACATCCCGGGTCGGATTCATCAATGCAATTTGCAGGCCGAGCCTAAGAAAAGACATTTCCAATGTTTTCAATCATTTAAATAGGCCTTGGACTCCTTGCCAGGGGTTTGGCAGAAAGGTTTTGCAGAAGTTCGCCGGTTTAGACCTCCCTAGCTGCTTCCGAACGAACTTGTACCCTATGGATGACTCGGCCGACCCGCCCAATCTCTTCCGCCGTGGCTGGCCACATACACTGCCAGTTCCAGGCGAGTCCATACACCCAGTTTGTCGAATGTGCTGCGCAAATGATTCTTGATGACCTGCTCGGTGGTTCCCATGAGCCTCCCGATCTCACGATTGGTCAGGCCCTGCCAAACCTGGTCCGCAATTTGAATTTCTTTTTCGGTTAAATGTTCGCGCGGCGTCATGAGATCACCTCCTGATTCTCAAAAGCGGCGATTGCCAGCTTTACCCGCTTCCGTCCGTCTCGTATTCCAGCGCGCAGGAACAGAGTGCGCAGGTGTTGCTTTACGGTCCGCGGGCTGATGCTTAACTGGCCCGCAATCTCCTTGTTGCTGCAACCTTGTACGAGCAGGTTGAGAACTTGCTGATCTCTGGGTGTTATTTTGATTGCGCTAAGTTCTGTCACTTCCCTTCTCCTCTCGATTTGATCTTTTGTCGCCAAGCGGTTTGTCCCATGCACACGCTTCGCCAAAGTTTCGCCCGGATGCGGTATGAACCTAAGACCAGTGTGCACTTGCACTTGGGGACAGGGCCGGAGGGTTTTCAGAAGAAGTTCAGAAACGCCGTGCTACGCTGACCTTCCCAGATTGGATCAACGCGATTGAAGTCGTCATTTGTGCACTAGCGCCTGATAGGGCATCGCTGAGAACATCGGGGCGTGCCAGTTCCCTAGCATTTCGCGGCAAACGACGAACAGTCTTGCAAAAGAGTTTGTTTTCTTTATGGTTTTGAAATTCGTGCAGGTTTGACTGACTTGAGGTTGGTTATGAAAATGACAAACATTCGTGAGCGCAGCAGAAAACTGGCGCTTTCCCAGAATGGGCTTGCTTCTGCCGCTTTTGTGTTCACCATGGTCCTCGGAATGAGCACGACGGCTATTCTTGCCCAGGTTGCGCCCTCGACTCCTTCTGCGCCTGGAGCGAGCATCAGCGTGCTTCCCTCGGATTCGGCGCCCCTAACGATCACTCTGCAGGACGCGCTGCAACGCTCACGGAGCAACGATCCACAGTATCGTTCCGCTGTGACCGATTTGGGATTAGCACGAGAAGACAGAGTTCAAGCGCGGGCTGGATTACTGCCAGGTATCAGTTATAACAATTCGTTCATATACACACAGGGCACGGGACCTGAGCCCAACTGCTCCGTCTCCGCAACTTGCACGGGAGGTCGCTTCGTTGCCAACAACGGGGTGCATGAATACATCAGCCAGGCCAATGCCCACGAGGCCGTTTCCCTGACCAACTTTGCGGACTACCGGCGGTCCTCCGCACTGCTGGCGGCAGCGCGCGCCAAGGCGGAAATCGCTACGCGAGGCCTCGTGGTCACGGTGACCCAGGCGTATTACGGCCTGGTCATCGCACAGCGGAAATATGCGACAGCTCAACGGGCGGCCGCGGAGGCGCAGCGATTTCTGAAGATCAGCCAGGATCTGCAGCATGGCGGTGAAGTTGCCCGCGCGGATGTGGTCAAGGCCAGCATTCAGGCTCAGCAGCAACAGCGCGATCTGCAGGAAGCTCAACTCGATATGCGGCGCAGCCATCTGGATCTCGCGGTATTGATTTTTCCCGACTGGAACGAGAATTTCAGTGTAGTCGATGACCTGCAGACGCCGGAGCCGTTACCCGGATTCGCGGACATCGAAGCGGCCGGTAAGAAAAATAATCCCGAGTTACGCGCGGCGTTGGCTGCGTTCTCTGCCGCTAATCACGAGGTAACCGCTGCGTGGGGCGGCCTGCTTCCCAGCTTGAGTCTCGATTACTTCTACGGTATCGATTCCAACAAGTTCGCGATCCGAACGGACGGCATGCGGAATCTTGGTTACTCCGCAGTTGCCAGTTTGCAGATCCCCATTTTCAGTTGGGGATCAGATCGCAGCAAGTTGAAGCAGGCAGAGCTGCGGCGCGACCAGTCCCACGTTGAGCTAAGCCACGAGCAGAGGCTGCTTCTCAGTCACCTGCGGCAGTTCTACGAGGAAGCCAGTACGGCCCGCGCGGAGATGGAGTCATTGGCCAGCTCCGCCGATATGGCGGCGGAGAGTTTGCGTTTAACGAACCTGCGCTACCAGGCTGGAGAATCGACGGTGCTTGAAGTGGTCGACGCGCAGAATACTTTTACGCTGGCGCGCAATGCCTACGATGACGGACAGGTGCGTTACCGGGTTGCCGTCGCTAATCTGCAAACCTTGACGGGGAGCTTCTAGACCGATGATCCATTCGCAAGTTCCTGAGGTACCGTACTTTCGAACACGACAAGGTTGCCTGAAGCTTCTCCGTTGGCTTGTCCTTTCAACCGCGCTCAGCGCGCTTGCGCTTTGCATCGGCTGCTCCGGCCAAAAAGGCGATAAAGAAGCGGTGGTGAACGTCCAAGTTGCACCGGTTGAAACCACCACGATTCAGCACGCGATCAAGACAGAAGCGATTCTGTTTCCCTTGCAGCAAGCGGCGATTGTTTCGAAGATCAGCGCGCCGGTGGAAAAATTCCTGATCAAACGCGGCAGCCGCGTGCACAAAGGCGAGTTGTTGGCGATTCTGGAAAATCGCGACCTGACGGCAGCGGCGCAGGAAAACAAAGGTTCCTTCGACCAGGCGCAAGCGACATACGAGACCACGACGGCGGCCAGCTTGCCGGAAGAAATTCAAAAAGCAGAGGCCGATGCGCAGCAATATAAACAGGCTTTGGATGCGCAGGAAAAGGTTTACCAGAGCCGGCAGCAACTGTATGAGGAGGGAGCACTGCCAAGGAAGGAGCTTGACCAATCTTCCGTCGAAATCATCCAGGCCCGCAATCAATATTCCATTGCGAAGCGTCACCTCGATACCTTGCAGGCGGTTGGAAAACAACAGGAACTGAAGGCTGCCACGGGCCAACTGGAATCCGCGAAGGGAAAGTATCAGGGCGCCGCGGCCCAGTTGAGCTACTCCGAGATCCGCAGCCCCATCGACGGAGTCGTTACCGACCGTCCCCTGTATCCCGGCGAGATGGCGGCAGTGGGCACTGCAATCGTCACCGTGATGGATATTTCGTCCGTGATTGCCAAGGCTCACATTCCGCAGGCTGATGCGGCCCTGTTGAAAGTTGGCGATAAAGGAACCATGACGGTGCCCGGGCTCGATGATCCCGTTGAAGGCACGGTCACCGTTGTGAGCCCAGCCCTCGACCCGAACAGCACCACCGTGGAAGTTTGGATGGAGGCGAAGAATCCGAAGCAACAACTGAAGCCCGGCACCAGCGTGGAACTTTCTCTCACCGCGAAAACCGTGAAAGACGCTCTCGTCATTCCTGCCGCCGCGGTTCTCACTGCACCCGACGGCGGCACCACGGTCATGATCGCGGGCCCCGATGGACGAGCCCATCAAAAAGCGGTCAAGCTGGGAATCCGGCAGGACGATGACTTGCAGATTCTCGACGGTGTATCGGCCGGGGACAAGGTGGTGACCACCGGCGCTTACGGGTTGCCGGATAACATCAAAATTAGCGTCGAAGCACCTGCTAAGACTCCGAAAGACGCACCCAAGGAAAGTCCCAGTGAGAAATAACGAGTTCGGAGTGAGAGCGTGAATCACAAGCAATCCAGCCACTGGGTGGCGCGCCATTCACGCCCGATGATTTTCCTGATTCTTACCCTGGCCCTGCTGGGCGGTTATCTGGCCTTCACCATCCCCGTGTCGGTATTCCCAGCCACCAATTTTCCGCGCGTGCTGATCGGCGTAGACAACGGCGTGATGCCGATCGACCAAATGATGGTGACGGTCACGCGGCCGATCGAAGAAGCGGTGAACAGTGTGCCGGGACTTTTGACGGTACGCTCGATCACCAGTCGGGGCTCAGCGGAAATCGATCTTTACTTTCGTTGGGATCTGGATATGTTCCAGACTCTGCAGTATGTGAACGCCGCACTGTCGCGCGTGCAGCCTGAACTGCCACCGACGGCCAAAGTGGAAGCACACCGCATGACCTTTGCCAGCTTTCCTATCCTTGGCTATAGCCTCACATCGGCTAGCGTGCCCCAGACGCGACTTTGGGAGATGGCGACCTATGAAATGAAGCCGCGGTTGAATCGCCTGGACGGCGTAGCGACCGTGGTTGTTCAAGGAGGACAAGAACCCGAATTCCAAATCACTCCCGATCCATCGAAGCTGTTGGCCGCAAGTGTGACCGTAACAGACATTCTTGAATCCGTCCGCCGCACCAATTTGGTCGATTCTCCCGGCTTGCTGGAACGCAATCATCAACTCTTCCTCGGTCTGGTGAATGGCCAGGTGCAGACGCCGGAACAGATCGCGGGTACCGTAGTCAAGAATACGGCAGCGGGATTTCCCGTCCGCATTGGAGATGTATCGAAGGTTGAGCCTAACGTAAAACCCGTGTACACGGTGGTGACCGCCAACGGCAAACCTGCAGTGTTGCTGAATATCAACCGCCAACCCGATGGCAATACCGTACAGGTGGCGGACGAAGTTCATAGCGAAATCGAACGTATCCGCAAGACTCTTCCTCCGGGCGTGGACATTCAGCCGTTTTACGACCAGTCGATCATCGTGAACGAGTCCATCAAGAGCGTACGCGACGCAATTTTGGTTGGACTGGTTCTGGCGTCCATCATCCTGGTTTTGTTTCTGCGCGACTGGGGAACTTCGCTGGTGGCAGGTTTGGTCATTCCCGTGACCGTGATGGTGACATTCATCGCGCTGAAGGTGATGGGCCAAACTTTCGACTTGATGACGCTGGGCGGGCTGGCGGCCGCGGTCGGGCTCGTCATCGATGACGCCATCGTGGTCGTGGAAAACATTGTGTCGCATCGCGACGCCGGGCAGGGTCGCCTCGATGCGATCGAGAGCGCGCTCCGCGAAATCACGGTGCCCTTGATTGGCTCGACCATTACCCCGGTCGTAGTTTTTATCCCCCTGATCGCAATCACGGGAGTAACCGGCGTATTTTTTCGCGCGTTAGCCATCACCATGAGCGTTTCGCTCATTACCTCGTTAGTTCTCGCGTTAACGTGGACGCCAACCCTGAGCCAATACTTCATCCGGGGAAGGCACAAGAAAAACGGGGAGGGTGAATCGAACCCGGCCCCAGCGGCGTCGTCTGAGGAAACAGAGAAGCAATCGCAAGACGGTGATGTGCGGCACTCGCTTGCGGCCGAGGAAGCGCACCTGAGCGGATTCTTCTTGCGTATCATCAACTTTCACGAACGCTGGCTGCGCCGGGCGCTGGAACGTCCGCGCATACTGATCGTATTAAGTCTGGTGCTGGTTGCCATCTCCTACGCTTGCTACCACTACTCGGGTTCCGACCTTCTGCCCGAGATGGATGAAGGCGGTTTTGTACTCGACTACCTCATGCCCGCCGGCAGTTCTCTGGCAGAGACGAACCGTGTGGTAAGCCATGTTGAGCAGATTCTTCGCGATACTCCTGAGGTGGAGAGCACTTCCCGCCGCACCGGCCTGCAGCTTGGACTCGCGGCCGTTACCGAGGCAAACTATGGGGATGTGCTGGTAAAGCTGAAGAGCAAGCGTGAGCGAGGCATCGATGAGGTGATCGCCGAGGTCCGCGGCAAGGTGAAGCAACAGGAACCAGCTTTGGACGTGGAGTTCACGCAAGTACTGCAGGATATGATTGGCGATCTGACTTCGGCACCGGAACCGATTCAGATCAAGCTGTTCTCGGAGGATCCCAAACTACTTGAGGAATGGGCGCCGAAAGTTGCGGCGGCGATCCAAAAGATCAGTGGCGTCGTTGACACACTGAACGGAATCGATAACACGATCAGCGGGCCGGCAGTGACGTTTCATGTTGATCCCGGCGTAGCCGCCCGGGCTGGCTTCACCGCGGAAGAAATTGCGGTAGATGCTTCTGCGATTCTCGAGGGCGAACCAGCGCCTACTCCGGTTGTAACGAACGGGCGTGCCTATACTCTACGGGTGCGCTTCCCCGCCGCGAATCGCGCCTCGCTCGAAGCCATGCGAGACACGCTTTTGGTCAGCAGCACAGGCCACACGGCCACGTTGGGCGCGCTGGCTTCGGTCGAGGAGAATGCTGGACAAACTGAAATCCGGCGAGAAAACTTGCAGCGTGACGTCGCCGTCACCGCCCGATTGGAAGGTACAAATCTGGGCAGCGCCATGACCGACGTGCAACGAACCGTGAATGATCTTCACCTTCCTTCGAGCATCCGCGTCGAATACGGTGGAACCTACGAAGAGCAGCAACGATCATTCCACGATCTGGTCATCGTTTTAATTCTGGCGATCCTCTTGCTCTTCATCGTGCTGCTGTTTGAATTTGGCACATTTGCCGCGCCGGTGGCCATTCTTTCTTCGGCTCTGCTTTCGACCTCGGGCGTATTTATTGCTCTTCTGATTACCGGTACTACTTTCAACATTTCCTCATTTATGGGAATGATCATGGTCATCGGAATCGTGGCCAAGAACGGCATCCTTCTGCTCGATGCGGATCAACGTCTTCGAGCGCTGGGCATCAACGACAAAGACGCCATCCTGCAAGCCGGCCGCCGTCGACTGCGTCCCATTGTCATGACCGCTCTGGCCACTGTCGCTGGTATGTTGCCCCTCGCCTTCGCCATTGGCTCCGGGTCCCAGATGCTGCAGCCCTTGGCTATCGCGGTGATCGGCGGGGTCCTGATCTCCATGCTGCTTTCGCTGATCATTACTCCCGCTGTCCATTTCTTCCTCGCCAAATCTCGCGCGACCAACAATCACGAAGCTCAGGAATCACTGGCCTGAGCGTTCCGGGAGGAGTTCGGCTGGAAAAAATTGTTGCCCACCTTTCCCCGGTCCCCGCAACGTTTACTTTCGCCCGAGCACTATCGGATTGAGCGGGTCGAAAAGCGTACATTACCTTCGTAACCCCGTTGATTCAGTAATATGAATGCTTTTCGGTTGGCGATCCTGGGTTCTTGGCCAGGTCTCGATGGCACTTAAGAG
>Ga0182024_10015009_pt1 | contig 14903 bp, 13 predicted proteins | sample P32metaG_FD_120480 | JGI IMG/M metagenome (GOLD analysis project Ga0182024, IMG submission 120480) | Permafrost microbial communities from Stordalen Mire, Sweden - P3-2 metaG (Illumina Assembly) | ecosystem: Environmental > Terrestrial > Soil > Wetlands > Permafrost | place: Sweden: Stordalen... | reverse complement strand
GGCGCAGGCGCAGTTGAGCTCGATTGCGTCCGCGCTCGAACGCGAGTATCCCAAGAGCAATACCGACAAGGGCATCGTCGTCACGGGCATGCTCGATACGATGGTCGGCAATGTGCGGCTGACGCTCTACATGCTTTTGGGCGCGGTCGGACTGGTGCTGCTGATCGCCTGCGCGAACATGGCCAACCTGCTGCTGGCGAAAGCGACCTCGCGCACCCGCGAGATCGCGATCCGTGCGGCGGTCGGAGCAAGCCGCGGCCGCATCGTCAGGCAGTTGATTACCGAAAGCCTGGTGCTCGCGATGGCCGCGGGAGCCGCCGGATTGATTCTCGCGGTGTGGGGCGCCGATGCGCTGGTGCTGCTCGCGCCGTCGAGCGTGCCGCGCCTTGCCGAAACGCACATCGATGGCTGGGTGCTGGCGTTCACCTTCGCGATTTCCGTGGTCTCGAGCCTGCTGTTCGGCCTCGCGCCCGCCATTCACGCGTCGCGCGTGGATCTGAACGAATCGCTTAAGCAGGGCGCCGCGAAAAGCGTGGTCGGTGGAGCATCGGGGAGAATGCGTAGCGCACTGGTGATCGCCGAGATCGCGCTGTCGGTGATCCTGCTCACCGGCGCCGGATTGCTGATCCGCAGCTTTCAGGCGTTGACCAACGCCCGGATCGGATACCGTACCGAAAAGATTCTGGTCGCGAAAACCGATGTGGCCGCGTCGGATGACGCAGGGAACCAGCGCGCCGTGCGATTCGCGAACGAGGTTGTGGCCGATCTCCGCGCGCTGCCCGGTGTAATTTCGGTCGGCGCCGCAGCCGCGCCGCCCGGGTCGCGACGGTCCGACGGTAGTTATTGGATCGACACGCTTCCCTCTCCCGATCAGCGCGGCATCACCAAGGAACAGGCCGTGTTTTCGGTGGTTGGGCCGGGAATGTTCGACACCGTGGGAATCCCGCTCCAGCGCGGCCGCGATTTTAACGACGACGACACCGGCAACGTCGGCGATAGCGCGGTCGTAAACGAAGCCCTGGTAAAAGAAGCCTTCGCCGGCCGCGACCCCATGGGCCGCTACATCTTTTGCGGCCTTGATTCCATGAAGCCGATGCGGATTATCGGCGTGGTCGGCAACGTTCGTCAAAATGGGCCGTCACGCGAGCCCATGCCCGAAATCTACATGCCGTATCAGCAACACCCCGGTTGGGCGACCAACCTGAGCCTGCTGGTGCGCACCTCATCCGATCCGCTGGCCCTTACCGAAGCCGTGCGCCGGAAGATTCGCGAGCGATCGACCGAGGTTCCCGTCCGGTTCACCACCATGCGCGAGAATTTCGATCAGAGCGTCGCCGCGTCGCGATTTCGTACGCTGCTGCTCGCCATCTTCGCCGCGCTCGCCGTGTGTCTCGCAATGGCCGGCGTCTACGGCGTCATGGCCTATATCGTCGGCCAGCGCGCAAACGAAATCGGGCTGCGAATGGCGCTCGGCGCGCGATCCGCCGATGTCCTGAAGCTGGTGCTGCGCCATGCCTTGATCCTCACGGCGATCGGACTGGCCTTCGGACTCGTGTCCTCGGTCGCCGCGGCGCGCCTTCTCTCGAGCCTTCTCTTCGAAGTGCAGCCGACCGATCCGGTGACCTACGCCGCCGTCGCCGTGCTTCTCGGACTGGTGGCGATGGCTGCCTGCTATCTTCCCGCGCGCCGCGCCGCCAGGCTCGATCCGCTGGTGGCGTTGCGTGAGGAGTGATCCGCGTTTGCGCGAGAAATGATCCCGCCCCGCTAGGATGCGCGCCATCGCGCTTTGGGGCATGGCACACTAAAGCAAGTGCATACCCGCCGTATCGCTGCTTTTATCCTCGGAGCCTGGATCGCCGGCAGCGTTTTCATGTTCTTTATCGGGCTCCAGAATACCCGCTCGGTTAACGCGCTGCTGAACTCGCCGCTGCCCCAGGTAACCAAAATCATCAACGCCTCCGGAAAGGATCAGGCCGCGCTGTTGTTGCGTCACGCCGCCGGCGAGGAGACCCGCGCCGCGCTATACGCCTGGGAAAGGGCGCAATTTCCGATCGCCATCGCGCTCGGCGGGTTCCTGTTTCTGGGCACGCAGCGGCGCATTTTCCCGCTGGTGCTGTGCGGAGCGATGTTCGTGCTGGTGGCCTTCCAGCATCTGGGCGTTTCAACCGAACTCGCCTACTTGGGCCGCGAAACCGACTTCCCGCCGGGAAATGCCCTGATCGGTCCGCGCACGCGGCTGCTCGCGCTCGAAGAAGTGTACTACGCCGCGGAGGTGATCAAGCTCGCCGCCGCCGGGATTCTCTCGAGCTACCTGTTTGTCTTTCGGACGCACCGCAGCCGCAAGGAAATCCACTCATTCGATCAGGCCGTTCCGCGGCCGGTGAATCGCTGATTCGCGTCGCCGATCCTCTGCCGCGGCCTCCCGAACACCATCCATCCGGCGATCAGCCACGCGCAGACGGTCACCGCCAGGGACCAATACAGAATTCGCGGCACGAGCCGCATGACCACCGTGTGTCGTCCACCGGGCAACGATATGCCTCGAAATGCGACGTCGGCGTAATATATCGGAGTTGGCCGCCCGTCCACCAGCGCTTCCCAGCCGGGATAGTTCGCATCCGACGCCACTAGAAAGCTCGCGCCGGGTGAATCCGCTTCAAGCTCGATCCGGCTCGGCGCGTAGGAGCGCACCTGAACCGTTCCGGAAGCGAGTTCCGATGGCGGCGCGGAATTCTCCTTCGCCTCGACCACAGCCTCCCGGTGCGGATCGAAGTCGGACGAATGCAAAATGTGAGCCGCGATTTCCATGTCGCTCACCACGCGGATTTTCGATACAAAAAAGAACCGCGGCAATACGTTCTTGTTTTCGTAAACCCAATGTCCCGGCAGAATCGTCAGGAGCTCGAGACTCGATCCGCTGAGCTGCGTGGGCTCGATCGCGTTTCTCGAAAGAAGGTACCGTACGTTCATCAGATCGATCACCGGCGAGCGCAGATTTTCCACCGGATAACTGGAGCCCCACCGGTACCCTTGCGCGAAAGCCAGCCGCGCCTGTATGATTCGCTCGAGCGCGAGCGGATCGTGCCCGTCGGCCGATGGAACCCGCGTCACCGGACTCTCGACCGCCCACCCCAGCAGCGAACGGTCGTTTACGTCGATTCGCCACGGCGGCTGCGAACTCCACGACAACTTCCGCACGCCGTCCAACAACTCCCGGCTGCCGTCGAATGCCTCCGAGGTCACGCCCGGCTCAACCAACCGCGATACCTGATTCATCGGACGAGCCGAGCTCGTGAGAATCAAATCCGCCGCGACCGCTACCACCGCCATCCTGCTCGTCCACCGCCATTTCAGCCGCGGCCAACTCGCGAGACGGTCCGCCCCCAAACCCGCGAGTACCGCCAATCCCAGCAGGAACGCGCACATCATGAACTCCGGATGAATGCCGATTCGGATGGAGACCGGCAGGCGAATAAAGACTGCCTTCCCGATCCACGTATAATCGCCGAGCATCCACAGCCCGCACGCGAAGGTCAGGATCGAAAACGGCGCGGACAGTTTTCTGAACACCCCCGCGATCACGAAGGCGATACTAACCAGGCCGCAGTAAAAGTATGTGAACGTGAGGTCGCCGTGGCCCCGGTATTTCGCGGGATCGAACGCGTCGAAATGGTTCGGAAGAAACAGCGTGAGAAGGGATGGCGGCCAAATCCCTCCGCCCGTGTCCATATAATCGGCACGATATTGAGCGATGCTCGCCCAGGTGAGCTCAATGGTCGGGACGATTTGCACCGCCGCGAACAGCCCGGCGCCGATCGTCGCGAGAACGATCCAGCCCGCCACGCGCCCGCGAGTGCGATTCGCCACCCACGAACTCGCACCCAACAGGAAACTCGACGCAATCACCGACACCGCAACCTGCGGCAAACCCGCCAGGATCGACATCGCCACGCTTGCGCTCAGCGCCAGGAACCAAATTCGATTCCATCCGCTGCGTAAGTGAAGCACGCTCAGCCAGGCGAGCGGCAGCCACGCCGCTCCGCTCACCGCGCCCAAATGTTCGGCTTGCGCCGCAAAAAATCCGCCGAGCGAATAGATCAACGCTCCCGTTAGCGCCGCCGTCCAACTCGTATGGAGGTATCGCAGCAGCCAATACGTGAACACACCCGCGATCATTACGTGGAAAGCCAGATCCCATTCGAGAAAACCGTCGACGCGAATGCCTGTGAGCGCGCTGAGCACCACTGCCGCGAGCATCGGCGGATAAAAGGAAGCTGCCTGAATGTTCGCAAACACAGGCATCCCCGCGTACATGTAAGGATTCCATAACGGCCATTCACGCCGCCGGAAAGAATCGGCCATGAGCTGCGCGAGCGGCACATGCACCGTCCGGAAATCCCACGGGAAGGTGTAGTTCGAATCAAACAGCACATGCCGGTGAAATATCAGCACGGCCGCCGCTAAGAAGAGATACGGAAGGTAACGCGGCGCGCGGTCGGATTTCACGGGACGTCTTCCGCTCTAATCATCCGGAAGAACGCGCCCGCCAATGCGAGGTTCGCGAGCGGCGCAAGCGACGTCCAGAAATACAGAGTCTCCGCCGGGTCGGCGACCCAGGCACCGTGCGCGTGATAATACCTGCGCAGAACCAGCACCGGAATTTGATAGGTGAACGCGAAGCACACGATGGCCCATCCGAGCGTCGGCCACATCCGCCGCCGCATCGCCGTGGCGATCAGCAGTGCGGCGCCCGGATAGTCCAGTATCTGATAATGCGTCCAGCAGATCGGCGAAGCGGCCAGCGCCACGGCGATCATCGCAGCCGACGCCCATACCGTTTGCCTCGGCGCGATCCGTCCCCGGCACACGATCCACAACGCCACGAATCCCGCGATCAGCACCACTCCCGCCACGCTGATTGACACCAGCCGTTGCCACATCGGCAGTTGGATCGCGCCGAGATCGTTGCCGTTCAGCCAGTTGTTCGGAAGAGGCACGCCGGTCTTCGCCGGATCGAGAATCCGAAGCACCGACGATGGCGCCGACCAGCTCAGAATCGCCGGCGTGCCCATCCAGAAATAGGAATTCCTTGGAGATTTCGGGCCCTCCAGCCAACCCGCCATCATGATCCACGGAATCAACAGACCGGTGAGCGCCGCCGCGGTGAAAGCCGCCAGCGCCCGCCAATTCCGTTCGAGCGCGAACACCACGCCCAAGACACCCGGAAAATATTTGAGGCACGCGCTCGCGCCCGCCGCAATTCCCTGCCCCGTGCCCGCGCCCGTTAAAGCCATCGCGATCAGGAGCGCCAGCAGCGCGCCCACCTGCCCGTCGCCAAGGTTCTCCGACGCCGCGCCCCCGCAGGCCCATATACAGGCCACCACGCATGCCGGAATCCATCCGCGTCCCGCAGCACGCCACACCAGCCACGCCGCGCCCAGCAGAAATAAGTGCGAGCACAGGAACCACAACCGTTGCGCGTCGAGCAGGCTTGCGCGCGCCAACGGCGTCATCAGAAACGCGAACAACGGCGGATAAAGATAGCCGGGATCGCCGTACGGAGTTTTGCCGGAGAGAACCGCCTGGCCGGCGCGATAGTAGACGTTGAAATCGCTCGCGCCGCCCTCGGGCATTTGCTCGCGGACGTTGACCTCGAAATAATAGCCGGCGCAGAGCGCGACAAACACGATCGCCGCGACGGATGGGATCGCCCGATTGCTCAAAAAACGCCGCGAACCTTCAGCGCCTCGTCGATGATCGCCAGCAGTTGCTCGCGGGTGATCTCGATTTTGTCGCTCGGCTCGGGCATATCTTCCGCGGTCATGGGCGATCCCGGCTCGAATCCGTTCTTGGAACGGACCCGGTAGCGCTCGCGTGAATCGAACAGCTTCTGAACCTCCACGCGCGACAGCACCTTGGGCCCTCCCAGCAGTTCCGCAACCAGCGTGATCCGCGCGAAATGCTCCACCATTTCCAATCGGAAGAAAGCCTGGAACACATCTTCACCGTACGCCACCGCGCCGTGGTTCGCCATCAGCATAGCGTCGTATTTCGGGATGTAGGGCCGCATCCCCTCGGTCAGCGCGGGCGTTCCCGGCAGGCCGTAGTCTGCCACCGGCACCGATCCCAGCGACACCACCACTTCCGGCAGCAGCGCCAGATTCAGCGCGCGGCCGGCCACGGCGAAACCGGTGGCCACCGGCGGATGCGCATGCACCACGCCGCGAATCTCGGGCCGCATACTGTAAATCGTCAGGTGCATGCCCATCTCGGTGGTGCGCTCGCGCGCCCCGCAGATTTTGTCGCCGTCCAGATTGCAGATGATGATATCGTCCGGAGACATCATGCCCTTGCATACGCCCGTGGGCGTCGCCAGAATCCGTTCTTCGTCCAGACGAATGGTGATGTTGCCGTCGTTGGCCGCGATCCAGCCTTTGTCGAACATCAGCCGTCCGACCTTGACGATGTCGTCGCGAAGCTCTGGCTCGGTTTTCTGCATCCAACTGCGCTGCCGCGCTCTTGATTGTATCAACCCTTGCAACCGGCGTCATGAGGCGTACATAGCGACGTACATCGCTACAATGAGTCCAGTGGAAAAACGCCGCATGTGCCCGCAATGCCGGGCCTTCATTACTACCGACGACAAAATCTGCCCGTACTGCAACGCCCCGGTGGGCGCCAAAGCGGTGGACCGCCGCGCTCCCTCCGATGCGCTCGGCGGGCTGATTCCCCAAGCGCGATTCACCACCATCGTGCTCATGTTGATCAACACCGGCCTGTTCATCGCGACCCTGCTGTATACCTCGCGCACCACCGGTCAAAACACTTTCGACCCGAGTATGCGCGCGCTGTTCGATTTCGGCGCGAAGGAGCCGCAGGCGATCCTCGCCGGCCAGTGGTGGCGCTTCATTACCGCTGGATTCCTGCACGGCGGAATTTTGCACATCCTGATGAACATGTGGGTGCTGTTCGATCTCGGCGCGCAAACCGAGGAAGCCTACGGCACCAGCCGGTTTCTCGCCATCTATCTGATCTCCACCGTTACGGGATACATCGCGAGCTTCTACGGATCGTCCGCGCTGTCGATCGGCGCGTCCGCGGGCATCTTCGGCTTGATCGGCGCGATGATCGCCTTCGGCATTCGCGAGCGCAGCTCCTACGGCGCGACGATGAAGAGTTTCTACGTGCGATGGGCGGTGTACGGCTTGATCATGGGTTTTCTTCTGCCCTTCGTCGACAACTACGCGCACCTCGGAGGCCTCGCCGGAGGCTTCGCACTTGGATACGTCGCCGGAACGCCGCGCGTTTCAGGACCGCTCGAACGGGTCTGGCAGGGCGTGGCAATCGCTGCCGTCGCGATCACCGGCTACGCGTTCTACGATATGGCCATGTTCCTGATGCACCAGCAGTAGTCGTCGCCGCTGATGTGATCCTATGAAAGCGCTGCAGCGAGGTTTGTCGTAAAGCGCATGCAAACCCCTCAGCTTGAAGGGAGCTGCAGCGGTATGGAACAGTTTTTCGGATGTGATGCGCACAAGAAATTCTCCTGGTTCATCGCATTGAACGAGGAGGGTCAGTACGGGCGACCGGTTCGAATCGCCCATGAGCGGGATCGGATGCGAGCGTTTCTGGAGGCGCTGGAGATCGGAGACATTGGGCGATTTCCGAGTGCGCAGAACTTGACCAGCTACGCCGGATTGGCGCCGGCGGCGCGGGAAAGCGCCGGCAGGAAGCGGCCGTGAAAATGCCCGGCCGACTGGCAACCGTCCTTGAAGTGGGCCTTTATCGAGGCCGGCAACGTGGTCGCGGTGCATCATAAGAAGTGGCCTCAGCGCCACGTGGCGCAGCTATATCAGCGGGTCAAACACAATACCAGAATGCACGGCAAGGCGGCCGCAGCGGTGGCGCGTCATCTGGCCGAGGCGTCGTATTGGATGTTGACTCACCAGGAAATTTATCGGGAGCCGAAGGCCCCTCGGCAAGCTCTTTCGTCGACGCGCACGGGTAAGCGCGCGGCCCCATGGTTTTCGGAACTGAGGGCGAGATCGATCCCACCCTCAGCGTGGTCCGGCCCCTGAGTCGGCGCTCGGATTGCGTCCCCGCATTGCCCTATCCTCCGCTCAGGTCAATCGTGGTGTATCGAAACGCAGGACTGCCGACCCCACGCCGGACCTTCACCGGCCGCTGAAATTCGCCGCCCGTTTTTCGAGGAACGCCCGCACGCCCTCGCGATGGTCGTCCGTCATCCCGCACCGCAAGTGCGTTTCGGCCTCGCGGTCGAGCAGCGTCCGGAAATCCGTCGACGCCGCCAGATTCACGTTCGCCTTCATGTATCGATAACTGGTCAGCGGGCCATGCGCGATTCGCGTGGCGATTTCGGCCACGGTTCCCGCGAGCGCCTCGGCTTCAACCACGCGATTCGCGATTCCGATCCGCTGCGCTTCCGCGGCGCCGATGTTCTCGCCCAAGAAGAATAACTCCTTCGCCTTGGGCGCGCCGGCGTACTGCGCGAGCAGCCAGGTGGTCCCGAAATCGCCGCCGAATCCGACCTTCGCGTAGGCCGTTCCGAACTTGGCGGTCGACGCCGCGATGCGCAAATCGCACGCGAGCGCGATTCCCAGGCCCGCGCCCACGGCCGCGCCGTTCACCTGCGCGATGGTCACCTTGGGCAGGTTGTAGAGCAGCCAGGAAAGATCCTGCCACTCGCGCAGCCCGTCGACGCGTTGCTCGAGCGTGACGGTTTGATCGCCTTCGCGCGACATCGCGGAAACATCGCCGCCCGCGCAGAACGCGCGTCCCGCACCGGTCACGACGATCGCGCCGATTTCGGCGTCGCGTCCCCACTCCTTCAATTTCGCGATGGATTGCGCCATCAGATCCGCGCTCAGCGCGTTCAGCTTATCGGGACGATTCAGCGTGAGCGTCGCCACGCGATCGCGCACTTCGGTGAGGATAACGTTGTCGGACATTTGTCCAGATTACTACGCGAGTTCGCGCGAGAGATCCCGGAAGCTCGCGAGCTCGACCCCCGCGGCCTTCACCGCTTCGCGAACTTCGGGTGCGCACAAGGCGCCGAGCTCCTGTTCGCGGCTCTCTTTCAAACGCGTTCGCGCCGAACGCAGCTCTTGCCCGCAGCGCCCGGGATGGCACATGAACTCGGTTGACCCTTCGGGCAGCGCGCCAATCAACGCCGCCAGGTCGCGAGCGTCGTAATTTCCGGTGAATTTGAACCCCGCGAAGTGATCGGTCGAACGGCATCCGTGCCGCGCGAGCACGCGCTCAAACCGGCCGCGGGCCAGGTTGAACGTCGCGCTGATGGCGCGACGGGTCCATCCAGCGGCGCCCGGTTGCATCGGAAAATCGAAGGGCCGGCGCACCCAGGGGATCTTGAATTCTTCTGAAATTCGCGCCACGGCGTCCAGCACCTGCGGGATCAGGTGGGTGTGCTTGTGCGTATCGAGATGCGTGGGCGCGAGGCCCTCATCGACGATCCGCCGCACCTGCGCGGCAAGCACATCGTAGACCCGAATGCGCCGCATCGCGATCGCGCCGATTAACTGAGCGACGCTCGCCGGAAATCCGGCCTCACCGACCAGGACCAGGTGACAACCTACATCGAGCGACGGATTTTCTCTTGCGAGCCGCACTGCGTCGTCGAAAGCGGCGCCGGAGGCCATCAGTGTCGTCGCGGCAAGAATGCCCCCGCGATGCGCCTCGACGATTCCCTGATTCACGTCGCGGGTGAAGCCGAAATCGTCGGCGTTCACCACCAACTGCCTGCGCACGCTAGAACAGGCCCAGCTTGATCCGCAGGAACTTCTTCGGATTCGCGCGGAAATCCTTCATCAGGCCCTGCATCTCATGCGTCGCGCCGTCCAGATTGTCGTATAACGACGGATTGTTCAGCAGCTCGCCGATGGTCCCCTGGCCGCTGTTGATTTTATCGAGCAGCGTGTCGACACGCCCGAGCGTCGCCTTAAATTCCTCGTGAACTTCCTCGCTCTTGAAGAACTTGCCCACGTCACCCTTGCCGGCGTTGACATCGGCGAGCATGGTCTGAATCTCCGCGATGCTCTTGCGCAAATCTTTGATCGCCGCGACGCTCTGGTCGTAGGCCGCGGGATCCTTGATGAACTTGCCGAGCGTTCCCTGACCCTGCTCGATTTCGTCCATCAGGTTGTTAACGCGCGCGACGGTTCCCCGCACGTCGCCATACAGCGCATCATCGTTGATGAACTTCCCCACGCCGCGATTGGAGTTAAGCGTCTCGGCCAGCTTCTGTATCTGGTCGGCGATCGCGAGCACTTTCTTATACATCTCATCGTCGTATAGAAACTTCCCGATGGTGCCCTGCCCGCTTTGCACGGAGGTCAGGATCGCGTCCATTTTGCCCAGAATATCCTGCATTCCGCCGATCAGCGTGCTGCCCTGCTTCAGCCAGTCCTGAAGCTCCGCCGTGAACGCGCTGGGCAGTTCGCCTCCCGGTGCGACCGCCTGGGGGCTCTTGCCCTTGGTGATGTTGATGTACTTGGTCCCCAGCAGATTCAGCGCCGCGATCTCCGCCTGAGAATCCGACGGGATGTCCGCGATAAACTGCTTCTCGATTTCCATGGTGATCTTGACAATGCGCCCCGGCTGGTTCGATCCCGACAACTGGACGTCCTTCACTCTGCCCACCAGAAACCCGTTCAGCCGTACCGGACCGCCCTTGGTAATCGCGGCCGAATCGCCCATAAAGGTGTAGATGTCCACGGTGCTCCGGAACAATCCCTGCGTGCCTGAAAGCAGATACACCAGTCCGCCGAGGATGAGCAGCGCGACAATCGCCAACACTCCCACGCGCAATCGCGCCCACGATGCTTTATTGTCTAACGGCATGCATTTACCAGGAGCATCATCATTTTACGAATTTGCGGACATAGGGATCGCTCGACGCCCTCAACTGCTCCTGCGATCCTTCAAACACCAGGCGTCCTTCGTTCATCACCAGGAATTCCGTCTTCAGAGGATCTTCGACGCCCCCCGGTGTTCCCCCCGGTATGTCATCGATGCGCGCCGCCGGTTCGATGTGGCCACTGTTGGGATTGTATCGGAAATTCGCCACCAGATGCCCATCCTGATAACGGTACGTCACGATGATCGCGGCGGTGTTGCGCAAATCACGCTCCTTGATAATCAGATTGATGATGGTGTTCGCCGTAATCGGATCGAGGCCCGCCGTGGGCGAATCGTACAGCACCAGGGCGGGCTCGGTGACCACGGCCCGCGCAATCCCCACGCGCCGGCGCATGCCGCCCGAAAGCTGGCTCGGAAATCTATCGAGCGTCTGCTCCAACTCGACGAATCGGAGCGCCTCGCGGACGCGCTCGGCCAGATCGCCATTGTGCGCGATCGCGGCGTGATGCACCGCCTGATTCACCAGCGGGTATTCGACGTTTTCCGCGACGGTCATCGAATCGAACAATCCGCCTTCCTGAAACAGTACGCCCACCCGGGCGCGAAGCTCGAAAAGCTGCGATTCCTTGAGCGCCGTCACCTCGCGATCGAACAGCAGAATGCGCCCGGAATCCGGCCGGGTCAAGCCGATCGCGCATTTAAGCAGCGTGGTCTTGCCGCTGCCCGCCGCGCCCAGGACTACGCGTGTTTCACCCTGTTTCAGCTCGAAGGACACGTCGACCAGCGCCGGCACGTCGCCGAAATGCAGGTTTACGTTCTCGAACCGCAGAATGGAATCGGGCGTCATCTCAGGTTTACGAAAATCAGAATCGCCAGATCGATGAAGTAGGAGGCCACGAAAATCCACATAGAGGAGGTCACTACGGCCGTGGTGGTCGCCCGTCCCACGCCCTGCGTTCCGCCGGTGGTGCGCATTCCGTAGAAACATCCCACCAGCGCGATGATGATCGCGAACGCAAACGGTTTCACCAGCCCCTGCACCACATCGTTGAATGCCAGGTCCTGGTAGACCGAGGTCCAATATTGCGACGCCGGCATCGAGAACAGAGACCACGCGATGAAATAGCCGCCGAGCAGTCCGATGAAATCCGCGATGATCGTCAAAAGCGGCAGCACCACGGCGGTCGCGATAAGCCTGGGCGTCACCAGCTTCTTGATCGGATCGGTGCCCAGGGCGCGCATCGCGTCGATCTGCTCGGTCACTCTCATCGATCCGATCTCGCTCGCGATGCCGCTCGCATTGCGCCCCGCCACCAGCAGCGCCACCAGCACCGGCCCCAGTTCCCGAATCAGCGTGAACGCGAGAATCTCGCCCATCTGGTCCTGCTGGCCATAGGTTGCCAGGGCGCGCGACGATTGCAGGCCCATGATCAGTCCGCTGAACAGTCCGATGAACATCACGATCGGCAGCGAGCCGATCCCGATAACGTCCATCTGAAGGAAAATATCGTCGGTGTAGTGCGGGCTGCGGAAAATGTTCCCGAACGCGCGTCCGCTCAGCACTACGAAGTCCTGAAACGTCGCGACCGGCGTCTTTAGGAAATCGAGCAAAGCGGGCTCCCCGACGGCTGCCATGCCAACAATTGCGGCGGTGCTAACATGTGATCGAAATGAAAGGCCTCACCGACATCCCCGGAATCCTGGTGGGACATGCTTCCGATTATGACGGATTGACGGGGTGCACCGTGGTGTTATGCGAGGCCGGCGCGGTCGCCGGCGGGGACATCCGCGGCTCGGCCACGGGCACGGAAGAATGGGACGTTTTGAATCCGATGCATGTCACCGATCGCATCCACGCCGTCGCCTTTGCGGGACGCAGCGCGTTCGGTCTTGAAGCCGCCGGCGGCGTGCGGCGCTTTCTCGAGCACAAGGGAGTTGGATTTGCGTACGGCGGCGCGCACATTCCGATTGTCCCCTGCGCAATTCTGTTCGATCTTCAGATGGGCAAGGTGAACATCCGTCCCACTCGCGAAATGGGCGAAGCCGCCGCGGCCGCCGCCACCGGCAAAGCCGTCGAGGAAGGCGCGGTCGGCGCGGGCACGGGCGCGACGGTCGGCAAGATGCTCGGCATCCGGCAAGCCATGAAATCGGGCGTCGGATCGTTCACGGTGGAGTTGGAAGGTCCGTTTGCGGGCGTGAAAGTTTCCGCGCTCGCCGTGGTCAACGCGTTCGGCGATGTGCGCGACCCCTCAACCGGCAAGATCGTCGCGGGAGCGCGGCGCGCTCCCAACAGCATGGAGTTCGCCGACACAGCCCGCGCCATGCTGCGCTCGAGCCCCGGCGGAGTCTCGAATACCACGCTGGTCGTGGTTGCGACCAATGCGTCGCTCACCAAGGTCGAGGCGACCAAGCTCGCGCGGCTCGCGTCTTTAGGCATGGCGCGGACGATCGATCCGGTCAATACGACGAGGGACGGCGATCTCGTGATCGCGTTGTCATTGGGATCGGCAAAGGCGCCGGTGGATTCGCTGGGCGTCGCAGCGGCGGAAGCGGTCGCTCAGTCCATTCTGCGCGCGGTGCGCCTGGCGCCCACGCTCGGTGGCGTGCCGGGACTGAAGAAAGTAATTTGACTTCTGTTCATTGACGTTCATTAACGGCCATTCTACCCACCGCCCTGCTATCATGAGCTTTCGAGCATGGCTGATCTGCGTTCGGAACCCGCTCCCATCTCCGAGGCCGTTACGAACCAGATTCGCGTGGAGGTCCTGTCACGCTACTCGCCGGAGAAATCGCGGCCGCTTCAGGACGAATGGGTGTTCGAATACACGGTGCGCATCACCAATCAGGGCCATGAAACCGTCCAGCTTTTGAGCCGGCACTGGATCATCACCGATGCGCTCGAGCACGTCGAAGAGGTCAAAGGTCCGGGAGTGGTCGGCGAACAGCCCGTGCTTGCGCCGGGCGAGAGCTTCAAGTACTCCTCATGGTGCCCGCTCAAGACCCCGACCGGCATAATGCACGGCACCTATCAGATGGCGCGCGCGGGCGGCGCCGTCTTCGATATCGAGATCGCTCCGTTCGCACTCAAAGCGCGATATCTGGTTAACTGAAACCAGGAGCCGGTCAATGAAAACAATGCTTCCGTTAGCGATTGGCGCAGGCCTCGCATTGTTTGGCGCATTGTTTGGCGCATCCGTATTCGCGTTTCAGTCCGCGGGCGGCTACCATCTGCTCAAGACCATTCCGCTTGGCGCAGCGCCGGGCGGCGGCGAATACTTCGACTACATTACTTTCGATGCCGCTGCGCGCCGCGTCTACGCGTCGCACGGAACCGAGGTGAAGGTGGTCGACGCCGATAGCGGCGCGGTCATCGGCGCCATCACCGGAACGAAGCGAAACCACGGAGTCGCGCTGGTTCCGGACCTCGGACGCGGATTCATCAGCGACGGGGATGCCGCCGAAACTGTCATTTTCGATTTAAAGACGTTCGCGCGCACCGGACAGGTGAAAGGCGAAAAGGACGCCGATTCCATCCTCTTCGACCCCGCGTCCAAGCGCGTATTCGTCTTCAACGGCGATCCCCACAGTTGCACGGTGATCGATCCCGCCAAGGGAACCGTGATTCAAACGCTTCCCCTGGGCGGCGCTCCGGAGCAAGCCGTCGCCGATGGCAAGGGAACCATCTACGACAACCTCGAAGACAAGAACGAGGTGATCGCGATCGATGCCGCGACGCTCAAGATCAAATCGCGATGGCCGGTCGCGCCAGCGGGACAACCCACCTCGCTCGCGATGGATCGCGAGCACCGGCGGCTGTTCATTGGCGGGCGAAACCCGAAGCTCCTGGTGGTCATGGATGCCGATAGCGGCAAAATCATCGGCCCCTCGTTTCCGATCGGCGACCGTGTGGACGCGAACGTCTTCGATCCCGAAACCGGTTTGATCGCCAGCGCGACGCGCGATGGCACCATCCACCTGGTGCACGAAGACTCGCCCGACAAATTCAG
>Ga0182024_10015008_pt1 | contig 14903 bp, 15 predicted proteins | sample P32metaG_FD_120480 | JGI IMG/M metagenome (GOLD analysis project Ga0182024, IMG submission 120480) | Permafrost microbial communities from Stordalen Mire, Sweden - P3-2 metaG (Illumina Assembly) | ecosystem: Environmental > Terrestrial > Soil > Wetlands > Permafrost | place: Sweden: Stordalen... | reverse complement strand
GTGTACCGCTCAAAACCATTCATCGTCGCCAGACTCCTCTGTTGTTTGTTCGTCGGTCTCATCTGGCGCAACCTACTCTATATTCCTGTGGAAAGGGAGACCTTATTCAGAGTCTCCCTAGGACATTCTCCGCATTCAAATGTTCTCCGAGTCGGTAGGAAATCAACCGATGTGTAGTTCATCATTCTCCTCATTCAGCAAAGTGTCAACGCGCGAAAGCTCTTTTCCGCCGAAATCGGTCTGCTGAGCGTCGGCATTCGAGAAAATCAAGAACTGTGCCGCTGGCATTTTTGCCAGTATCGTCTCCGGCTTCGCCTTCTTAGGATCGCGAGGACCGTGGAGGACGACAATATGCATAAGCGCTTCACACTGATTGTTTCGCTGGTCTTATTTCTAGTAGCGGCGGTGAGCTGTTCTCGCCGTCCGAATGACGCGCAAATTCAGCAGGATATTCAAGAGAAAACCGCGGCCGATCCTGAAACAAAAGACGCTGAAGTGACTGTGGTAGCGAAAGAGGGCAACGTTACGCTGAGCGGGAAGGTTAAGACTCCGGCAGCGCAGAAGAAGGTCGAGCAGATCGCCCAGCAAGAGCCAGGAAATACCGGCGTCGACGATCAGATCTTGATCGAACCGGAAGGGGCGCCAGCAGCCGAGGCGCCGCAGGTGGTTCAGGCGCCACCGCCGCCTGTGGAAGCGCCCAAACCTCAGCCCATTGTTGTGCCCACGGGAACTGTTCTTACGGTCAGAATGGGGCAGGCCTTAAGTTCCAAGACCAGCCAAACCGGCCAAACATTTTTGGCGACGCTGGGGCAACCGGTGAGTGTGGGAGGAAGAGCGGCGATCCCTGCGGGTTCAACCCTTAGCGGTACTGTGGTAACGGCCAAGTCGAAGGGCAAGATAAAGGGTGAAGGCGAACTCAGCCTGGCACTCATCAGCGTCACGGTGAGGGGGCAAACCTATTCGATCCAGACCGGCGTACTCGAGAACACGACCAAAGGAAAAGGTAAAAGGACAGCCGCTACCACCGGCGGAGGAGCTGCCGGGGGTGCTTTGATTGGCGGGATAGCTGGCGGAGGTAAAGGAGCGGGCATTGGTGCTCTACTGGGTGCTGGCGCCGGACTTGTGGGAGGGGCAGCAACCGGAAACCAGCAGGTTGAAATTCCCGCCGAGTCGGCTCTGAGCTTCCGATTGTCTGCGCCTTTGACGTTGCCGCCACCGGGCGAATGACTGCGTGAAACCGACGAACTTCCCGCCAGCGTTATAGGGCTCTTGCCAGCCAGCAGGGGCCCAAGGTTTCTTGATCACCCTGCCGTCTGCCACAGGGGTGATTTCATTTCTCTCTGCTGTCCGTGAGAACCAAGATTCACCCGGCTGTCATTATTGCCAGTATTCATGACAAACAAGCTTGCCTAAAGTTTCCTCGTTACCTTTTCCTGCCGACCGAGCAAATTGTCTCACACATTCAGAACAATAGTTAACGAAAGGAAAAAATCTGATGCAACACCGTAGATGGATCGTAGCCTGCACAACAGCTCTGTGCCTCCTTAGTGTCGGATTGGCCTATGGCGCCTCGAACGGCACGAAAGTCAAGATCAATGGATTGATTACCGGGAGAGATGGGGAAAATCTCACGCTGAAAACTACCAAGAGTCAAGCAAACGTTGTTGTAGTCTTGACCGACTCAACGAAAGTTGAGTCACCGAAGGGTTTAGTAGGCTTGCGCCGCTCGGAGCAGTCCGTCACCGCCCTGATTCCTGGCCTTAAGGTTACGGTTGAAGGAACCGGCAGTGAAACGCGAGTGGTTGCCAAGACCATCACGTTTTCCGGCGATGATTTACGTTTGGCCGAGACTATCCAAGCCGGTTTGAATCCGACCCAGCAGCAGCAGGAGGTCAACAAGGCCAACATTGCTTCCAACGCACAAGGGGTTGACGCCAACAAACAAGGAGTTGCCGACAATCAGGTGCAGATAACCTCCAACCAGGAGCAGATCGCGACAAATCAGCAGGATATTCAGGCAACTACCAAGCGCTTCTCCGAGCTTTCGGAGTATGACACTAAGAGCACAGTAACCCTCCACTTCGATACTGGGAGCGATAAACTATCGGCACAGGATCAAACCTCTCTATCACAACTGGCGCAAAGTGCTACGACCCTGACGGGCTACATCGTCCAAGTAAAGGGCTTTGCCGATTCATCCGGCAATGCCGCCATGAATCAGCAGTTGAGCATGGATCGGGCGCAGGCGGTAGTCGCGTACCTGTTGCAAAGTTGCAGCATTCCTCTGCGGCACATCGTAGCCCCGGGAGCGATGGGCATAGCCGATCCAGCTGCACCTAATGAACTAGCCGACGGCAGGGCAGAGAATCGCCGCGTTGAAGTCAAAGTATTGGTGAATCGCGGAGTGGCGGGAGGCGAGTAGGAGCTTTTTTTGTCCGGCCTCGATTGACACTGTCCTTGCGGACGGTGTCAGAAAATCCAGGCCGGATTAGTTTCTTCGCGGGAGGCAGAGAGATGTTTAGCTCCGATGAACTCGTTTTTGTGTGGCCGATCGGCAAAGCGTTGCTGGTTGTGACTGGTTCAGTTGGAATCTTGGTTTATGCCGCCTGGTTAGGAACCAAAAGAATGGCATCGGGCCAGGCACAACAAGAATCAAATGCGGTGAGAGCCGGAAATCAGCAGCCAGTTGCCTGGCAACGTTTCAGTATTCGGGACAGCGTGAGGCGATTCATCTCGCGTCTGTCTGGTTATTTTCGATGGGGCGCTTTTGCCGCGAGTCACAAGCATTTTTCGATTCGATAGACCCCGGACTTCCAGTTGAGAGACGAAAGCCTCCAGTTTCTCGGACTGGCCGACTCTGGTTTGCCAATGAGTAAATATGTATTTTGCTTCCGGTCTTTGCGGTGATGGATTGGTTGGGATTTTGGAGTCCGAATGAGTGCCGTTCCCAGGATCGACCTACGCCCCTTCGCCGTTCGAAATGCGCTTCTAGTCGGCAGGGATTTCCGCACTGAGGAACAGCTACGGAACATCCTCGAACATGACAATTGGACGATCCAGCGGGCGAGGGACAACGCGACGGCGCTCGCCATGGCCCAGAGAAGAAATTTCGATCTGATTTTGACCAGTGAAAAAACCTCGGGGAAACAGGACATCGAACTGCTTCGCAAAATCCGGCGTATACGTCCTCATACGCGGCTGATCATTTTGGCCGATGAAAGCACGCCGATGGACGTAATCACCTCGATGCGCGAACGCGCTTTTAGTTATTTCTCAAAGCCGTATTCGCCCGATGCGTTAGCGGTTATGATTCAGCACGCTATCAAAGACCCTGGGTGGGATGATGGTATCGATGTAGTCTCGGCAACTCCGGAATGGATTCGCATCCGTGCTCGTTGCGATCTTAAGACAGCGGATCGTGTCCTGCAATTCTTTGATGAGATCGCGGAACTTCCAGACCGGGAAAGAAATGCTGTCGGCAGCGCTTTCCGGGAGATGCTGACAAACGCAATCGAGCATGGCGGACGTCTCGACCCCACCCAGCAAGTGGAGATTTCCTACGTACGCGCCCGTCATATGGTGACATGCCTTATTAATGATCCGGGAGAAGGCTTCACGTTGGACGAGATTCCCCACGCTGCCATAGCCAACCCCGACGACGATCCGGTGCGGCACCTGGAATATCGCGATGCGCGCGGCATGCGTCCGGGAGGCTTCGGCGTTCTGCTCGCGCAGAAACTGGTCGATCAGCTTGTCTACAACGAACAAGGCAACGGAGTATTGCTCATCAAATATCTTGATTTAGATCCGCGGCCGTAGAGATTGCAGATGCAGAGACGCATGAAACTTCACCGGAGGCAGAGCATCAGGCCATTATTCATTACGGCCGCATTGTACCTTGTGTCGCTGAGTAGCGCGCAAGGACAGAGAAGTTTGCTGCTGGGAGACACTACTGTCCAACGCAGCGACAAGTCCGGTACGAGCATATGCGAAGAAACTGCGGCATCCTCGCCGTTGAGAGATACTTTTCGACAAGCTTGTCTGCGAAAGCGTCCCGCGCTGCCAGACTCCGCGATCCCCAAGACGATAATCATTGGCTTTGTTGGAGGCTTTGTGAAGCGCGATAACGCAAAGCATCCGGAGGTGCAGTTTGCCGCGTACCTTCGCGACCGCTATCCGTCTGCGATCCATGCTGAGGTGTTTTCAAATCACGATGGGCAAGAAGCATTCCGTCAGGTCTTGCGCCCCTCGCCAGCGATCATAACGGCGCTCCTACGGCCACCGAAAAAAACCAAGCGAGAATTATCATTTACGGCCACAGTTGGGGCGCCGCGGAGACAGTCGCATTCGCCACGGAATTGGGAAAAAACGATATTCCGGTACTGCTTACCATCCAAGTCGATACTATTGCTAAGCCTGGACGGAGTGGATCCCCGATTTCTCCGAACGTGGCCAGCGCGGTCAATTTTTATCAGCCCAGAGGACTGCTTCATGGGCGCTCAGAAATTCATGCGGTTGATCCAGCACGAACGAAGATCATCGGAAACTTCCGCATGACCTATGAACATCCGATCAACTGTGATAACTACCCCTGGTATGCGCGAACCTTCAACCGGCCTCACCACGAAATCGAAAATGATCCGCGCGTATGGGATCAGGCTGCATCGTTGATCGATTCTGAACTGTCGAGTCCGGGATCGACAGCGGATTCGTCGCCCTCCCAGTCAGCCCTTCTAAAATAATGTAGGGCTGCCTCGGGATAGTTCATTGACTTGGTTTCTTTTCCAGTGAGAAGTAAAGGTAGACCCCAAGGCCGATGTAGTTTTCTTGTTTGTTCCCCTTCTTACTGCCGGTATCGTTCTCATGCTCATAGTAGGGATTGAACTCCACATGCTTTCCTACAGGCAAAAGGCAACCAGCGAACAGTTCAGTAGTGCTCCATTTATCGTACGGGCTCTCATAGAAAGGCTCGACGGCGACATAGGGTATGGGGTGATAGTTGTGAGTCGACAATGTCCTTTCCAGCGTAATTTTATTGCGATAGCGCCACTTGAACACGCCTGCCTTCCAGTCAAGGTCCGCGCGATTTCTGTCGGTGAGCAGCAATCCTGCTGTGACCGGTAAGTGGAACGTTACAGCCGACAAGAAGCGATGGTCGATGGCCTCATAAGGAGTAGTTATGTACCGGTATCCAGCCTCGAGCACAAGGGGTCTTTGCTTGGCATCGTCCAGATCGAAAGCGGTGATCCTCTTAAGCTTGAGGAGGGGTTTGAGAAACAACTGGACGCTGGGTCCGTTCGTAATTTGGGTTGAGTCGCCGCCATCCCGGTCGTCTTTCGCCTGGGCATAGACTCGAAATATTGAGTTGAGCTTGAGGTAGGTATCAAATTCCGGCAGGAACTGGACTGTTTGTGCACGCATCGACGCGCAACTTAAAACGAGGGGAACCGCCATTTTGAGCCATTGCATTCCCATTCGCGATGCACGTGTCGCATAGCGACACCTAATCCCTAACATCGTCTGATGGGGTGATCGAGATCGCCTCAGAATTCGTATATTTATGTGTAGAGCCAATCGAAAGTAGCTCCGGCGTACTCGCTGCAAGTCGGAAGAACCACGCAGATACGTTCCAATGCTCGTTCTCTTTGCTGCCGTTTGACTCTAGCCGCACTTCTATCTTTGTCACCTGCCAGTTCTGACAGGTGCCTGCCGGAGTGGCCTTGCGTAATTTGTTTGTGAGTGTCTGCAAAGAGTCCATGTGCCTCAACGAGGGGACTCAACGCTGGCCTGTTATCCCAGTCTGGCGGCGCTCATCGGATTCAGCGTTGGCCGTACCGCCAGTTTGCAGAAGTCACGAAATTGTCATAACGGGTCGCGACGCATCGGCGTGACCAATTACTTCATGAGTTCACCGTGAGTCTTGCCCCGACACGTTGAAAAGTTAAAGGTGGAACATGCTCCATGGTCACGATTGGTTTTCGAATTACTTCGCACTGCCGCTATTTCTAATTTTGACGCTGCGGCCCGTTTGTTCGGCGCGGGAAAAGAAAGACGTCCTCCAATTCAGCAATGGTGACCGTATTACCTGCGAGATCGTCAAGCTCGAGAAGGGATACCTGTATGTGAAGCTGGCGTACGGAGATGGTACGGTTGCACTTGATTGGTCCAAGATTGTTCATGTCGAAAGCTCTCAGACCTTTGTGGTTGCAGACAAGTCAGGGAACCGCTACCCAGGCGAGCTGCAAAGCGCCGTGGATGGAAAAGAGCCAGAAGAACTGCAGGTGCAGGTGACGGGATCATCCCAAAACAAGGTAGTCGCAGCCAAAGATGTTGTTGAGATCCACACCACGGATTCCGCCTTCTGGCAGAACCTGCATGGCGGCCTGGACGTCGGACTCAATTATTCCAAGCAGCAAAACCGCACGCAATATAACTTTCAATCGAATACACTCTTCGAACGGACGAAGTGGTTGGCTACGGCGAACTATGAATCCAGTTTCAGCGGCGGAGGTGACGTTACGGATCTCCGCAATGAAGTGCGACTGAATATTACAAGACAATTGCTATCACCCCGCAACTTCTATGGCGGACTTGCAGATTTCTTACAGAGTGACGAGCAGCAGCTTAACTTGCGCACCACCCTTGGCGGGGTCCTGGGGCATATGTTCAGTTATACGAACAACAACTTCATTATTGCCTATGCCGGCGCAGATTGGAACGGCGAGCATTATTCTTCGCAGGCAACGGTTGACCGAACAGGAAACAGCGCGGAAGCGGTCTTGGGAACCCAGATAAATTTCTTTCGCTTTAAAACGACGAATATCCTCGCTGACGCTCGCCTTTATCCCAGCCTTACTGACCCGGGACGCGTGCGTTTTGACCTCAACACTTCTCTGAAATTTAAGTTGGCCAAAGAGCTGTACTGGAGGTTTGGCTATTATTTGAATTTTGATAGCCGCCCGCCACAAAACCTGCCCAAGAGTGACTATGGATCCACTTCCAGCCTGGGATGGACATTCTGAAGGTTGACTCGGTCACGTCTGTAAAAACTGACAGTTGTCAGAAGCCAGCTTTTCACCGAGCATTGTCCCGACGAATTACTCCAACCCGTCCTGATTCGGTCACTCTGGGATGATGAGGCCTATGTCTAGTGGAGAAAGATGCCATGATCAAGACTTTTGCGCAACAGATGTTATCTACGACATTATGCTTATTGCTTGTCATAGCTGCGACACCACTTGAACTTGGAGCTCAGCAGCCGGCACCGAACGGTTATTCAGGACAAGGTGCACCGCTGTCTGCCGAAGAGTTGCAACAGCTGGTGGCGCCGATCGCGCTTTATCCAGATGCATTAGTGGCACAGGTTCTCGCAGCCGCGACATTTCCCGATCAAGTGTCTTTCGCTGCTAGTTGGTTGCAGCAGAACAGCAGTCTCACTGGGAAGAATTTGATGCAGGCGGTTGACGCACAAACTTGGGATCCCGGTGTGAAGGCGCTAACCCAATTTCCTTCGGTGCTAGGCAACCTGGCGCAGAACCTCAGTTGGACGTCCGCGTTAGGAGAGGCGTATCACACCCAAGCCGCCGATGTTATGTCTGCCGTGCAGGTGTTGCGGGCGAAAGCATTGGCTGCCGGGAATCTAAAATCAGGCTCACAGCTTACAGTCGTGCAACAGTCGCCGCAGGTCATCGTGATTCAATCGCCAAATCCGCAGGTCGTGTATGTTCCGATGTATAACCCCACGGTAGTCTATGGGTACCCGTATGTAACTCCCGGATACAGTGCATCGACCGTAGCCGCGACCGCCGTAGTTGCGTTCGGAGTTGGCATCGCGGTAGGCGCGATGGTGAGCGGAGGATGTTGCGGCTGGGGTTACAGCAGTTGGAATTGTGGCTGGCACGGCACGACTGCCGTGGTCTATCACGGTGGAGCCTACTATGGAAATAACGCCTGGCATGGCGGCTACTATGGTTCCAGTGCGAGCGCCTACGGAGCATACGGCAGTGCGCACGCCAGCAACGGCTATAACCCCTCAACCGGAACTTACGCACGCGGCGCCACAGTTTCGAATGGTTACGGCAGCCAAAGCGTCGGTCAAGCTTACAACCCAAAGACAGGGGCATACGGCCAGACGCAGCAAGGATCCAACGCCAATGGAAGTTGGGGAAGCTCGACTGTTTCGAAAAACGGCAACACTGCGCACAGCCAACATCAGACGACTTCACAAGGAACAACAGGCTCGGTGAAAACCACAAACGGCGGCTCCGCTTACGGCGCTTCGGGTAAGTACAATAGCGGCGCGGCTGGTCAGACCGCAAATGGCAACAAGTATGCCAGCGTGAACGGCACGCAATACAAGAACACCGGAAGCGGCTTGCAGAGCGACACGGGCGGAAGCTGGAACAGTGTCCAGAAACCAAGCGGCTCAAGTTACTCGGGAAGTAATTCTGCTGCTTCGAAGGGCTGGGGAGGGCAGGAAAAGAGTAGCGGGTCATCGGCCTTCAGCGGGGGCGGATGGGATAACAAGGAGGCAAGTAATCGTGGCTGGTCGAGCGGAGGCGGCGGTGGTGGCTGGGGAGGCCACTCTGGCGGCGGCGGTGGTGGCTTCCGGCGTTGAACCCAAGCTTAGGACCACAGAGGTGGAGTTGGCGAATCTCTGTTAGTGAAATGCCCAGGGTCGATTTTATGGAGGTGGTTATGTCGTTCGAGATACGGAAGTTTACCGTCACCAACGGATTGATATTTGTCGTGCTGATTGTTCTCCTTGCCGCCTGCAACAAGTCTGAGAAGCCCGCCATCGGCGCATTCTCCTCGCCCGACGAGGCCGGTAGCGCGCTACTGGCAGCGGCAAAGTCAGGGAATCAAAACGCAGAGTTGGCAATTTTCGGTCCGCAGTCGAAAGAGATACTTTTTTCTGGCGACGCCGTACAGGACAAGACTATAGTTGACGCGTTTGTGACTGCCTATGGGCAGATGCACCGGTGGCGAAAGATGCCCGATGGAGCGCAAGTTTTGTCAGTGGGAGCGGACAATTTCGCATTCCCGATCCCGCTGAAAAAGAACGAGAGTGGTCAGTGGTTCTTCGATACGGCAGCGGGAAAAGATGAAATTCTGGCGCGCCGTGTCGGTCGGAATGAGTTGGCCGTCATTGACATCTGTGGAGCGCTGGTCGACGCTCAGGCTGAATACTTTTCGCAACATCACAATGACGGAAGCACCAACCACTATGCGCTAAAGTTCATCAGCGATAGTGGCCAACAGAACGGGTTGTATTGGGTATCGCAGGAAACTGAACCCAGCAGTCCACTCGGGCCGCTTGTGGTTTCCGCAACCGATGAAGGATATAACGCGAAACAGAACGCGCGCACGCCTTTCCATGGCTATTACTTCCGTATCCTTACCCGGCAAGGCAGTCATGCGCAGGGCGGCGCGAAAGACTATGTGGTCAATGGGAAAATGGTGGGGGGATTCGCCTTCGTTGCCTATCCCGCTGAATACCGGAATTCCGGGGTAATGTCATTCATCATTAACCAGGACGGTGTGTTGCTCCAGAAGGATTTGGGAAAGACCACATCGGAAACAGCAACCGCAATGAGTGAATTCGATCCCGATGATAGTTGGACTCGGGTGGGAGAATAACCAATAGCATAAGTGCTGCTAGAATCACCACGGGCACGTCGCTCTTTCTGGCTGACGTGGTGAGCCGCCATTCCATATGATCAGCGTTGTCGACTACCCGCTTATAGTATTTGTGTTCTCTTTCATCTTGTTCGGCCTATCGGCATTTGCAGGCGATTTCTGTCGCAGGCGGGTGGCAGCTCTAAAGCAAGAGAACCGTGACGACTTCAGCGTTATTCAAGGGGCATCTCTGACATTGCTGGGTCTCCTTATAGGATTCACCTTTTCGATGACCATCACCCGCTACGATCAACGCAAAAATTACGAAGAGGCAGAGGCTAACGCGATTGGCACGGAATATGTCCGCGCAGGTCTGTTACCTGCCACCGATGCGGTAAAAGTGCGTGAGCTCCTGAAAGATTATCTCGATCAACGTGTGTTGTTTTATGGCACGCGTGACGAGTCGCACCTTCGGCAGATCGATAGCACTACCGCTCAACTGCAGGCGAACCTGTGGTCCACCATTCAAGCGCGTGCGGTAGCTCAGCCGACACCCGTAAACGCTCTTGCCGCTGCGGGCATGAACGATGTATTGAATGCGCAAGGATACACTCAGGCCGCTTGGTGGAATCGCATCCCACTTGAAGTCTGGGTTCTGTTGGGCGCGATAGGTATGGGATGCAACGTTTTGATCGGATATGGCGCCCATCGAACAAGCACCATCTTGTTTTTAATTTTGCCGCTGGCGGTGTCTGTTTCTTTCTTTCTCATAGCTGACATTGATAGCCCGCGCGGAGGCGTGATTCGCGTGCGCCCGCAAAATCTCCTGAGCCTCTCTCAAAGCCTACATACACCGTAGTTCAGGCGATTACTGCGGCGCACTCCGCAGCAGTTCCTAAAAGTTGACGAGTAGCGCTAGGTGGTCCCTTCGAGCACACTGTTTCTTTTGACAGTTTTCCTGACACAGTGTCGTCCACTAGCCTGTGCTGGTTGAATACATTTGCTTTTATGTCACGCGGCATGCGTAAAGCAGGCTCCCATGTTTAAACTGATGTTTACACTCCTCATTCTCGTTTCAGCGGCGATGGCGCAGTTATCTTCGGATGAATCATTTTCCGTGCGCCATTCCAAGCATGCAAACTTTTCTCTTAGTAGGGATCAGATGCGTGAGGCGGAAAGCCTGTACCACAGCGCTTGTGTTTGGTCCATCAGGACTTCCACAGCAGCCCCAGCATAGTGCATCCGCACTTCACCGTTGTCCTCGGTGCAGAAAGTAATGAGGTCCACAACATGGAAGAGATCCGCATGAAGAAGTGGAACCCAGCTATGTTTGCGGAAGGGGGCGTAGTTCTCGCATACCACGACGAGCTCACGACCGACAAGATCAAGCAGTTGGGCAATCGTGCGGTTCGCTACAGCAATGCCACCATCGATGTCGCTGGACTCAAATAACTTCCTTCAACGACGAGGATGTGCGGCGCGGCGCCGAACTGGCATTTCTGACAGTCGTCCGTTTCTCTGTCGATCATTATTCTAAAAAGGATTTGCTCGTGTGCCGGTCTTCTGATCTCAGCATGGACGTCAACGAAAGAGAGTTCAGGATCATGTTTAAGCAAACTATGGCTTTGTTCTTGGCCTGTTCCCTGATGGTTGTGACTTGTCCGCTTGATGGCACGGCATATTCGGGCCTTCCACAACAACAAGCAACCGGACAATCTACTGATCGGTTGGACCAACTGGTCGCACCCATTGCTCTCTATCCCGATGCCCTTGTGGCCCAGATTCTGGCTGGAGCGACCTATCCGACCCAGATCGTTGAGGCTGATCGCTGGTTGAAGCAAAACTCCAATTTGAAAGGCGAACAGCTGGGCACGGCAGTTGACTCGCAAAGTTGGGACGAAAGTGTTAAGGCCTTAACTCAATTTCCCTCGGTACTGGACAACATGAGCACAAATTTGTCTTGGACGTCGGCGTTAGGCGATGCTTACTTCAACGAGCAGGATGCAGTAACGGCCGCAATCCAGAAACTGCGAAAACAGGCTAAAGATGCCGGCAATCTGCAGACCACCAAAGAACAGACGGTCACGACAGAGGCACAGACTATCGTCATACAACCTGCCAATCCGCAGATTGTGTATGTGCCTGTCTACAATCCCACGGTTGTGTACGGATATCCCGTGGTTGTCTATCCCGGCTATAGCAGCCCGAGCCCAACAGCGGTTGCCATCATTTCGTTTGGTGTGGGTGTAGCTGTGGGCGCAGCCATCTGGGGAGGAGGATGTTGCGGTTGGGGCTGGAATTCGTGGGGTTACAACTGGCGCGGTGGAACTGTGATCTACCAACGCAATGTTTATGTCTCTCGGAGCAATGTTTACATCAATCGCAACTCTTATTATCGAAACCCGAACAATTACCCGCGGCCGACGCCCTACGGCAGCAATACGAACATCAATCGCAATGGGAATAGCGTCAATCGAAGTGGCAATACCGTCAACCGGGGTGGAAACACAGTCAATGTAAATCCAAGCGGCAACAAGTCCGCAACTCCATCGACACTGCCGGCCAATCGCGGAAACGTTCAAGGCAACGCGCTGGGCAAAACGCCAAGTGGCAATCCAGTAAACATCCAAGGCAATCAGGGACAACTCCAGAATCGTGGCCAGGCGGACCCGAGTCGCGGATTTGGGCAGACCCGTGACCCCGGCACCCGCTCCAACGCGCTCACTGGTTACACGTCGGGCGGTGGTGCAGCGGCGCAGCAATCGCGTGGAAGCTCCAGTCTCAGCGGAGGTAATAGACCTACGCGGCCCAGCAGTAACAGTGGACCCTCACGACCCAGCGGTGGAACTAGCATCGGCGCACAACGCTAGCGCAATGAGCTTGACCGTAAACATGAAGGAACAGTGCGGCTAGACGGAGGAACATCAATGTTGCAGCTATCGCGTATTCCTAAACTGAAACATATCTCACTTGCGGACTTGTGTTTCGTTTCCGCCGTGGTGTTAATTCTGAGCGGATTTGTGCTGGCCCAGCAACCCGGACAAAAAACGTTTGCCTCGGCTGAAGACGCTGGCCAGGCTCTGTTCGTCGCCGCTCAGTCCAGTGGCCAAACTGCAATGCTAGAAATATTTGGCCCAGCAGGCACCGCACTAATCTCTACCAGCGACAGTGTTCAAGATCAGAAGATACGGGATGAGTTCGTCGCCGAATACAAAGAAATGCATCGTATAGTCCAGGAACCGGATGGCACTACAACTCTTTATGTAGGAGCGGAGAACTGGCCCGTCCCGGTGCCATTGGTTGAGGCGAGCGGGGTATGGCACTTTGATACTGAAGCCGGAAAGAAAGAAATTCTCTTTCGTCGCATCGGCCGCAACGAATATGCTGCAATCGATGTATGCCACGTAATAGTGTCCGCGCAAGGCGAATACTACAGCCAGCCGCGAGATGGAAAAGTTCAGCAATACGCACAGGTATTGGCCAGTGATGAAGGCCGTCACAACGGATTGTTCTGGAAAACTGCCGAGGGCGAAGCAGAGAGTCCGATTGGCCCGTTGTTAGCGTACGCAACTGGCCTCGAAAACGGCAAACAAGAAGGAGAGAACTCGCCATTCCACGGCTATTACTTCCGAATCTTGACCAGGGAGAGAACAACCGCTCAAGCTGACGCGAAAAGTTACATCGTGAATGGAGAAATGATTGCGGGATTTGCCTTTCTGGCATACCCGGCCGATTACCGGTCATCGGGCGTGATGACTTTCATCGTCAACCAGACCGGGGAGGTCTACCAGAAAGACCTGGGCAACAAAACCGCAGAGGTGGCCGGCGCGATAACGGAATATGCACCGGATGAGACCTGGAAAAAGGCGGAGTAGTCCATGGTGCAATCGCGGGAATAAATCCTGGCTCTCCAAACCGCCAACCGAGGTGATGCTTGAATCGGAAAAGTTTAGCCACTGCTATCGCGCTGGCGGCAGTTACTCTGGTCTTCGGCAAGTCCAGCAAGTTAGTGGCGACCTGCAAGCTTCCCAACTTTCAGAAGCAAGAAATTCATCGAGTGCTGGCATTGGGTCTCAGCAATCGGACTGAGGTTCGCGCTGACTTTGAGGATGCACTGTCGGCGCAGCTCACTAGCGCGGGCTTCGAAGCGATTCCGGGGAATGCCATTCTGCTGCGCCCTCCGGGAACGCAACTTGACCTCAAAACCCTACGGGAGCAGGTTCGAGCGAACCACATCGAAGCCGTGGTGGTTTCACGCCTGATCAAGGTGGACGATACCATCACTTACATTCCGGGCGCAGCGTATGTTGTCCCGTATCCTTACTACAACACCTTCTATGGTTATTACAGCACGCTGTATCCCGTTGTCTATTCGCCCGGCTATCTGGAGAAAGAGAAGAAGGTGCGGGTTGAAACCAACCTTTATTATGTGACTTCTGCGCCGGATGGGCAGTTGGTCTGGACAGGCATCACTGATACCTTCAATCCTTCCAATGTACATAAGGCAATCAATGGTCTGGTCAAGCTCGTCGTGACCCAAATGCAGAATGAGCAAGTGCTCTGACCGGCCACCACGAAACTTTCAGCGATGAACGGATGATATGGGCCTGTTAGCGAATTTAAGAATCCGAACCAAGGTGCTGGTCGCCATGCTTCCACTGGCGTTGATGGCGATTGGGGCGGGAGTATATTCGTCGCTGGAAAGTCAGAAGATTGACACGTGGTACAGCAATTTGATCGACAATTACGTCAAGACATTTCAATCGGTGACCGCCGCCCGAGGGAACACCATGCGGTATCGATTGTTGCTCTACCAACTTGTCGCCGAGGACAATCCCGATCAAAGGCAAGTAGACGATGCAGAACTGGATAAGACGCAAGCCGAGTACCAGGCGTTGATCGCCGACGCGTTACGGCAAAACCTTGGCCGAGCTCATCAGATCAAAGCGGCAGAGGCCTTGTTCGATCGAGTTGCTTCTAGTGCACGCCCCGTCCGCACCGCTGCCCTGGCTGGCAACCGTGAAAAGGCGATGAACATTATGCGCGCCGGGGTCGATGGTGATTTGCAGCGGGCAAGGCAGGCTATGACCGACCTGGTGGACGACATGCAAAAGTCTGCAAACCAGGAATCCGATGCACTTACTGAGCGAACGCACCACATGATCGTGATCACATGGATTGTGATCATTCTCGGACTGGTCGTATCTTTCATTGTTGCGCTCTCCATCGTGCAGGTCGGAGTCGTGCAAGTTGTGTCGTCATTCCGGTGCCGGATTCTGGACGTG
>Ga0182024_10015007_pt1 | contig 14903 bp, 11 predicted proteins | sample P32metaG_FD_120480 | JGI IMG/M metagenome (GOLD analysis project Ga0182024, IMG submission 120480) | Permafrost microbial communities from Stordalen Mire, Sweden - P3-2 metaG (Illumina Assembly) | ecosystem: Environmental > Terrestrial > Soil > Wetlands > Permafrost | place: Sweden: Stordalen... | reverse complement strand
ATATGTTTCGGCAGTTACCCGCTCACCCCAACTTCGGTAAACATTGTTCCAACGGTCTCATTTTTGCGCCGGAAAGTAGCTAGCGATATTCTGTCGTATCCAGCTGCCTCAACAGCTCGCGGGTCGGATCGAACATCCAGTTCAGCAGCAATCCTAGGAAAAGCAACCCTGCGAACCCGGTGGCCAGAACAAATCCGTACTTCGGATGGCCCAAGGCATCGCTTACCACACCCATTGCCAGCGGCCCGACAACCGCGGAAATACAGGTGAAGAAGAGAATCACTCCAGCCACGGCGCCATGCTCCGATTTCGGGAAACAGCTAATTCCCTTGGAATTGATGCTGGGATAAATAACGGACATGAAAAGTCCCGAGGCGGGCAACAGATAAAGCGCCGCGCCGGGGCCGCCGATCACCGTGCCGATAAAGCAGATCAGGATGACGCCACTGAACAGCGCCAAGACCTTCGTCCAGTAAAAGCTTTCCAACAGCCAAGCGCCCATGAAGCGCCCAGCCGCGCGAAGGATAAAGAAAATCGAAATGCTGTAGGCGGCGAATGCGGCCGCCGAGCCTTTATAGCCGGCAAGCAAGGTCGGCATCCAGACATACACTGCTGCTTCTGTCGCGACATAAAGGAACGCGCCGAGCGAAAACGCCAGTGCATATCGGTTCTTCATCGCCGCGACGGTATGCCTCAAGTCCTTGCTTTCGCGGCTGGCTTTCACCGTACGAGGATATTCTGCTCGCAATGCGATCAAAATCAGAACTACGCAGATTGTACCAGCGAGAATGTACAGGCCCTTCCACGATGCGCCTGTAGCCAGCAGACGGGCGAGAATCGCCGGCCCGATGATGGACCCAACTCCGAAGAAACCCTCCACCGTGTTCATCAGCGAGGTATGTTCGGTCGTCGATTTCGATAGATCTCCGATCAACGCGAGAGCGCCCGTTTTGAAAACGCCAATACCGATTCCAGATAGCGCGAGCAGAATTGAGAAGTACAAAAATGAATTTCCCGCCGCAAAAAGGTACGACGCAACCGCAAACAGCGTGAGGCCTACCACAATGGTGGGCTTCCGGCCGAACGTATCGGCGAGATGACCCAAAAAGAATCCGGCGATTGCGATTCCCGCCATGGTTGCGTACTGAAACGTGCCCGCGGCTGTCAAGCTCAGCCGAAACGTCTTGATGATCTCGGGAATTATGATTCCGACCGAGTCCGTTGTCATGGCAAACACCATGAACATGACGAAGGTGAGTGCCTTGATACCGCTCATGTAACTAGAGCCCTGGTCTGATGGCCCGCGGGATCCGAATGCGAAATCACCGCTCGTCGAGCGGCAAGATCCACGTCAAGCCGGGCCCAATCGGCACGCTTGCGCCATTCCATTACAAGTGAGCTGTGGTCGGAGTTGTGGACCTGAAAATCGCCCCCGAACGCAGGATGTGCATTGCGGAAGCGGATCAGATCCAGAAGAGAACGAACCACCGGGGCCTTTAGCCGCTCGTGTAATTCGGCTTGCGTGTAGTAATGACGATTGATGTCGCGGCCCACACCGGTACGCTGCAGCAGTTCCATGTCGTTCGTTCCCGTCAAAAGCCCAACGTAATAGACCTGCGGCACTCCCGGAGCGAAGAATTGAATGGCGCGCGCGATCAAGTAGTCATCGTCCCGCCGGCCAAGAGCATCGTAAAAGGTGCAATTCACCTGATACAGATCCAGGTTACTTGCGGCTGCTCCAGTGGCCTGCCGGCTTTCGCCGTTGCTCCGCTTGTGAATCGTTTCGACCAAGCCATCGATTTCTTGGGCGGACAGCAGCCCCGGGAAGCCATTAGGACTTTGCCGATCCGGTCCGACGTCAATCACTCCGATTCCGTCGTGCGTGTCTAGCACGGTGACTGCATTGCGCGGACTCATTTCCAGCCAGCGCTTCAGATGACAGGAGTTGCGACTATACAGCGTGTGAAGAATTAGCGGTGGCAGCACAAAATCGTATACCCAATCCACCTGCTTGGCGATTTCGATCTGTTCCAGATAGTGGCTATGGATCTCGACCAGCACTTCGATTCCATGGGCGTGCGTCCGCTGCGTGAGTTCGCCGATGAATTCAAAGGTCTCGGGACTCATGAAACAACTGGTGCCCCGCTTCTTGATGGCGTAACCGGCAGCGTCGAGGCGGATCGACCGAATGCCCGCCTCCTCAAATCGATTCAGGATTTCATCCAGGTACCTTCGGCCCTGCGGGGAACGGACGTCGATATCCACTTGTTCTGAGGTGAACGTGGTCCACAAGAGCCGCTCGGTTCCATCGTCCATACGCATTTTCGTGAAGGGAAGGCCCGGCCGCGGGCGATAAATCTGCAATAGCTCCGCTTCGGTTGCGCCATCCCCGAAAACACGCCCGTAGGTGAGGAACATGAAAGCGTAGGACGACGCGTCGCCACGCTTTCTAAAATCAGTGAATTGGGGAGATCGGATCGAGACATGGTTCACGATCAGATCGGCCATGAGATCCGTGCGCTTGGCCAGCGCGCGCACGTCGTCCCACGAGCCCAACTGTGGATCGACCTGAGTATGATCGATCGGATCGAAGCCCGCGTCGGCGCCATCGATCGGCCAAAAGAATGGCAGCAGATGAACGCCGCCGAACAGTCCAGCCAACGGCCCGTCCCTGAGCAATGACTGAAGGTCGCAAAAGCCGCCGCCCGAAAAACGATCGACGTAAGCAATGAGCTGGACTTGGTTCTTCATGGCCGCCCCTGGTTGTTCATGGCCGAGACGCCTTCACAGATGCTGCTCCATTTTCTCCAGGCTGACCCCTTTGGTTTCCGGGTACAGGGTCAGCACAACGAAGAATTGCACAACCATCATCACAGCAAATAGGACAAACGGGACAGCCCCGGAACGAGCAGCCATCACGGGGAACACAGCGGAAATGAGAGCATTCATGAACCAATGGGTGAAACTCCCGAGGCTCTGACCTTTGGCTCGAACCAAATTCGGGAACACTTCGCTGAGGTAAACCCAAATGACAGCGCCTTGGGAGAATGCGAACGAAGCGATAAATCCGACCAGCAACCAGAGCAGCAGTTTCGGGTGCTTGCCGGTTGCGAAAATCATGGCGACCCCAGCCAGGGAGACCGCTGTTCCGACCGCTCCAACCAGCAACAATTTCTTGCGCCCTAGTCGATCGATCATGCTCATCGCGATGAGCGTGAACACGAGGTTGGTGAAGCCGATTGCAACCGCTTGCATATCGCTCGAAACCTTGCTGAATCCGGCACGCTCGAAGATGTCGTTGAGATAGTACAGAATCGCGTTGATTCCCGAGAGTTGGTTGAACATGCCAATTGAGATTGCAAGGAAGATGGGTTTGCGGTAACGAGACTGGAATAGCGGCTCCCTTCGGATGCCGCTCTGCATCTTTAAGGTCTCTTCGATTTCGTGTAGGTCGCGCTCCGGGTTCTGTTCGCCAACGCGCTCGAATACTTCGCGGGCTTCCTCCATCCGGCCCGCCGCGATCAGCCATCGAGGGCTTTCCGGGATTCCGAAAAGGGCAAACAGAAATGCGGCCGCCGGGATTGCGACCATCCCGAATTTCCAGCGCCACTCCGATCCACCGAATCCTGCCGATGCCACCAGAGAGTTCGAGAGATAAGCCAGCAGAATCCCTACAACCACGTTCATCTGAAAGAGCCCGACCAGACGTCCACGCCTGGCAGCCGGTGAGATTTCTGCGATGTACATTGGCCCAATCACGGATGAGGCGCCAATGGCCAATCCCCCGATAGCGCGAAACACGATCAGCGCGGCCCAACTCCAAGCGAAGGCACAACCGAGGGAGGAAACCAGATAGAAGGCGCCTAGCACTCGAAGGCAGCGGCGCCGTCCGTATCGATCGCTGGGTGCGGCCGCGCCTAACGAACCCAAAACGGTCCCCCACAGCGCGCTGGAGACGGTAATGCCGAGCGTCACCGGCGATAGTGCAAACGTTTCGCTCAGCGCTTTCGTTGCGCCGGAGATGACGGCCGTGTCGAATCCGAAGAGCAGTCCCCCTAACGCCGCGACCAGAGAACTGCGCAGCAGGTACGCATTGAGAGAAGGAGTGGTCGCTCTTCCGGCTGCCGTATTGCTCGTTCTCACGACTCAACGGCCTCTTCCACAGTCCAATCCGGGATAGCGCCGTGTCGACTGGCGACGAGCGCCCCTACGCGATTGGCGAATGCGGCGATTTTAGCGACGGGCCAATCAGAAATGAGGCCGTGCAGGAACGCCGCGGCGAATGCATCCCCCGCACCTACAGGATCGGCGACGTTGATGGTGTGCCCGGCAGCCTCGATGTATTCATCGCCGCACAACATCGCGCATCCGCGCGCACCCAAGGTCACGCACACTGCTTTCCAGCCAAACCGTTTCGATCCTTCGCGGCAGAACGCCTCGATTTCTGATGGCAGACGCGTGAACTTGCGTACAATGCAGAGTTCTTCTTCATTGAGCTTGACTACGCCGGCCAGTCCCGCCAGATCGATTACAAGCTGCACCGAATAATTGCCTGGGCGGAGGTTGAGGTCGTAGAAGCGAGTCGCGGCCGGCAGAGCGTCCAAGAGGCTATCGAGCACCGCCCTGCCTTGAGGCGCCGCTGCAAACAGGGTTCCATAGTAGAAGCATGCGGGGGCGCGCTGGATGATCTGCGCGATTTGCTCTTCGCGAAGGCGCACCGCGTCATACGCCGCTGGACGTTCGATGACGAAGCGCGTTCGATCCTCCGGTCCTAGTTCTACGCGTGCGGTGCCGGTTGGAAATCGGCCTGTAGTCTGCAAAAAGGAAGCGTCAAGGCCGAGAGCGCCAATCTCCTGCCGTGCTGCATCCCCGAGAGAGTCGGCGCCGACAGCGCTAATCAGCAGCGGATTGTATCCCAGCCGCTTGGCGTGAGCCGCGAAGTTGAGCGGAGCGCCTCCCAGCGCCGTGGAGTGCTCGAACACGTCCCATAACACCTCGCCGACCACAAGAATCGAGTGTGCTCGGTCGGCCTCCTGTAAAGACAGGTTATGACAATTTGTCAGGTCGTCCATCGCGCAACAGCCAGTATGGTTGGCCGCGAAATAGCTGTCAACTTTTTTTTCGAGCGCCACAAGAGTCGCGAATCACCAACCGAAAATTGAGCAGAATGTCTCTCGCGGGCAATTTCGGATTACGCAGCCGTTCCAGCATGGTGCTCACCGCAATCGCTCCCATGTCGGCGCAGGGCTGATGGAGCGTCGTGAGCGGAACCGATAGAAGGCTCGCGTATTTGACGTCATCGATCCCCGCCAGGCGCATCTTGGCTGGTACAACCACTCCCAATTCCGTGAGCGTCTTCAGCAGGTGAGCTGCCGTAAAATCGTTGGCGCAGACAATACCGTCCGGACGCGCTTTTGCTAGCGCCGCCTTCACTTGTTCCTTATCTTCCGGATTTATGCGGCAAACGATGGGGTCCCGATCCCCCGAAGCTTGTTCCAGTGCCTCGCAGTAACCTGCGATTCGCGCATCGACGGTGGGAGCCGATCCGGGGCGACTAAGAAACATCACCCGGCGGCACCCGCACCGGAGCAGATGAGCGGTAATCGTGTATCCTGCTCTTCGATTATCGATGCCAACCAGGTCATACCGGCTTCTTGCCGGGTACGACACCAAGTCGCGATCCAGGAGCACGATCGGGATTCCGGCCTTGTCGAACACCGCAGCGATGGTCCGGTTGATGGTGTCCCTCTGCGGGGTCAGTTCCAAGGGGGCAAAGAATATTCCCGATACTTTCTTAGCGACCAGTTGCCGGCAGGCTTGCGAAGCCTGCTCCTCCAGGTTCGCCTCGTCCCCCAACGAACTTCCCCACAGCAGGACGTGATGGCTGCCGTGCTGAGCCTCGGCCATTCCCCGGCATATCGGCTCGAAGATTTCCGTGCGGCCCAATTCGGGGATCAGTAAGCCGAAAGTGTAGCCACGCGCTGCGGCGTCCACGCGAACGAAGCTGCCCGATCCTGCGCGTCTCTCTATAATGCCGGCCAACTGAAGCTCGCGCAGCGCCCGATTTACTGTGGGCCTCGACGCCCCGAATGTTTTTACCAGTTCTGATTCGCTGGGTAGGCGCTGGCCCGCTTCGTACTGACCGGATGATATTGCATCGGCGAGCGTTTGCCGAACTGTTTCGTGCTTCGATCGGGAAGGTAGAGCGTTCACGACCTGATAATACAAGTTGAGGGGCTCAAATGTAAAATGTCCTTGACAGGTGTTCGTGGGCAGAGATATATTTTCATCTGCTGTTCAGTTGAACTCATAAAGTCGGATATCTGTCAATACAAGTCAACCTAAACTTATGACGCGACGCCTAATTCCCCTGGTGATTGCCGCGTTCTTAAGCATCGACGGCGCAAACGCCCAGCTTGCCGGTGACTTTAGCCCGCCACGCTCCAATTGCTGTTTGCTCAACGCCGCTAAGAGCCTTGCGGATCAACTCCAGGACTGGAATCAACTGGGCCGGTATCATCAGGCCAACCAGGAGTTGAAGAAGCAATCAGCCAACCCCAAGCGCGTTGTGTTCCTGGGTGACTCGATCACTGATTTTTGGAAGCTGGACGAATACTTTCCCGAGAAGCCTTATGTGAATCGCGGTATCGGCGGCCAAACGACACCCCAAATGCTCGTTCGCATGTATCCCGACGTGATCGAGCTTCATCCTGGAGCCATGGTGCTGCTGGCCGGGATCAACGACGTTGCACAGAACACCGGCCCGTCAACTGCCGAGATGATCGAGCAGAACATCATGGCCGTGACGGAACTGGCGCAGCATCACGGGATTAAGGTTATTTTGTGTTCGCTGCTGCCCGTAAGCGACTACCCTTTCCTGAAGCAGCAGAAAGGAGACAGTCCGCCAGCGCCGCCCCGAGGTCCCTTCCCAGGTCTTGGTCCGTTCCCTCGAATGAAGATGACCGAGACACACCCTCCAAGCGACATCCTCCAGCTGAACTCGTGGCTGAAGGAGTACGCCCAGCGAGTGAATGCCGTTTACGCGGACTATTTCACGGCGTTGGTGGATGAAAAAGGTTGGCTCAAAGATCCCGACTCCGCCGATGGCTTGCACCCCAACGCTGACGGGTACAAGGTTATGGCGCCAATCGCCGCTGCAGCCATAGAAAAAGCGCTCCACTAATGCTCAGCCTGGCGCGCCGCAGGAAACTCGGGATGCTGGCCGCCTGTCTCGCCGTGATTTCATGGGCAGCAGGCCCGGCTGATCCAGACGGAACATTGCACATCAAAGACCTCTCGGTTCCTCTATCGAACTTCCTGAGTCCGGAAGCCCGTTCTTACATGCTCCATTTGCTGCGGGACCAGCCCTTTGTCGGAGGCCCGAGCGCAGCCCAGGACATCAAAGGCTACCGCGCGCGCCAAGACGAGATCATGAATTGGTTCCTCAAGCCGATTCGTGAGCGATACCCCGTGAATGTAGAGCATAAGACGATCGCTGGAATTTATACGGATGTCGTCACGCCCAAAGATGGTGTTGCGCCGAAGAACAGGAATCGAGTGCTCCTGAATGTGCACGGCGGCGGGTTCGTATCGGGCGCTCGAACAGCGGCGCTGGTCGAGTCCATTCCGATCGCGTCTGTTGAGAAGATCAAGGTCATCACGATCGATTACCGGATGGGGCCGGAATACAAATTCCCCGCTGCCAGTGAGGACGTCGCGGCGGTTTATAGAAAAATGCTGAAGGAGTATTCGCCTCAGCACATCGGCTTGTACGGTTGCTCGGCGGGCGGAATGCTGGCGGCCATGTCGATCGCATGGTTCCAGAAAAACCACCTCCCGAATCCGGCGGCGATCGGCGTTCTCTGCGCATCCATCGGCGAGCTAACAGGGGGCGATGCTAGCTTCATTTCCGGGCCACTGAATGGTTTCGCGATTCCGGCCGGACGAGCAGGCTCCGATGGTTCGGCGACGTTCCGCCCGGCATATTTGAGTAACGTCGATCCCAAGGACCCACTGGCCTATCCCGTCAATTCGCCCGCGCTGGTAGCGCAATTTCCACCCACGCTGCTCGTAACGAGCACCCGGGGAATGGAGTATAGTTCCGCGATCAATTCACATAACGCGTTGGTGCGGGCTGGAGTCGACGCCGAACTGCATGTGTGGGACGGACTGCCGCACGCATTTTGGTACAACTCCGACCTGCCCGAATCCCGCGAGGTCTACGATGTGATTGCGCGTTTCTTCGACCGGCATTTCGGCAAATGACACCATGAAACACACCGTATGGCTTTTGAGTTTTTCCTTATGCCTTTTTGCCGCTCAGGAAAAAGCGCCGCTCAACTCGAACGAACACTGGGTCGCCACTTGGGCGACCGCTCAGGCTATTGCTCCCGTTGCACCGCTTGGCGCTCCTCCTCCGCGTCCCCAGGCAGCGCCGGCTCGGCCCTCGCCCATCGGACAAATTCCAGAGACATTCAAAAACCAAACGGTGCGGATGGTTGTCCGGACCAGCATCGGCGGGCGTCGGGTTCGCGTGCAACTTTCGAATGCGCTCGGCAGTCCAGCTCTCACCATCGGAGCTGCCCACATCGCCGTTCGCCAGAAAGACGCTGCTATCGTTCCCGCATCTGATCGCGTCCTCAAGTTTGCTGGAAGAGCCTCGTTCAACGTTCCGCCGGGTGCGTTGGTTGTGAGCGATCCGGTGGATCTGGAGGTTCCCAAGCTCAGCGACTTGGCCATCTCGCTCTACCTGCCAGAAGACACCGGCCCTCCCGCTGTCCATCCCTTGGGTCTCCACACGACCTATATTGCGAGTGGGGACGCCACTGCGGACGCCACGTTGAATCCGTCTACCAAGACCACGGCCTATTTCTGGCTCTCGGGCGTCGACGTCCTGGCGCCTTCCAGCGCTTCGGCGATCGTAGCTTTCGGGGACTCCATTACGGACGGCTTTGCAACCACGGCCAACAAAGACCAAGCTTGGTCGACCCTGCTGGCCAGCAGACTGGCATCCGGCAAGTCTACCGCGATGCTGGGTGTACTGAACTTGGGAATCTCCGGAAATCGGGTGCTGCACGACGTGGCCGGAACCAATGCGCTGGCCCGCTTTGACCGCGACGTGCTCGCGCGCCCCGGCGTGCGCTGGATGATTCTGCTGGAGGGAATCAACGACATCACGTTTTCTGCAATACCGGGAATTCCGCCTGGCCAAGCCGTGACCGCCGAAGACCTGATCTGGGGGTATGGGCAAATCATCGAGAGAGCGCACTTGCACAGTATCAAGGTGGCGGGTGCGACTATCATGCCGGTCGAAGGCGTGCCTACCTACACCGAGAATGGGGAGGCGGTCCGCCAGGCAGTGAACCAATGGATCAGGACCGGCGGGGCGTTCGACGCGATCATCGATTTTGACGCCCTGACGCGCGATCCGGCAAATCCCAAGAGGCTGCGCCCGGAATTCGATTCTGGCGATCACGTGCATCCGAACGATGCCGGAAATCAGGCCATGGGGGACGTGATCGATCTTTCGACTTTTCTCAAATAGGAGCTATGGAATGTTAGTGAGCTGGAAAATCCGGTTGGGTTCGATGTTCCTGGGTTTGAGCCTGCTGCCGCTCGCAGCCCAGCAGCAGGCTGGCAAGAATGCGGTGGTGATCGACGACGACGGAACAGTTCAGGTCCCTGCTCAAGCCGTGCCGATGTCCGGTTTTCTAAGTCCAGAGGCGAAGGCCTACGTCACGCAACATCTCAAGGATATGCAGAACCCGCACATGCTGGCCCAGGACAACGGCGTGCCCCGTTTCATGAAGGGATATCTGGAGCGGCAGAGGGCTCTCTATCCGGTGGATCGCGACGACACCAAGATCGCGGGCGTGCACGCATACATATATACGCCCAAGGCGGGGATCTCAGCCGCGAACCGCGATCGTGTCCTGATCGATCTCCACGGCGGAGGCTTTTCCGGATGTTGGCCTGCCTGCGCCGAACTGGAGTCGATCCCCATCGCCGCCCTCGGCAAGATTCGCGTGATCAGCCTGGATTATCGCGAAGGACCCAAGTACAAGTTTCCCGCTGCAAGCGAAGATGTCGCCGCTGTGTATCAGCAGCTCCTGAAAGATCACACGCCGCAAAATATCGGCATCTACGGCTGTTCTGCAGGAGGCATGTTGACAGCGATGTCGGTAGCCTGGTTTGAAAAACACAATCTGCCCAGGCCCGGAGCGGTTGGGATCTTTTGCGCTGGAGCGGGCTCTCCCACCGGCGCCGGATTCGGGGGCGACGCGGCCTATACCGCCGGACCTCTGGGTGAGGCGCGCATCATGGCGGCGCCGCCCAAACAGAACGCTTCCGCGAACCAAGCGCCGCGTGGACTAGGCTACCTCGACGGCACCGATCCGAAGGATCCTCTGGTGGCTCCCATCAACTCGCCGGAAATCATGGCAAAGTTTCCGCCCACATTGATTATCACGGCCACTCGCGGCTTCGAAATGAGCGGCGCTCTTTATACCCACACTCAACTGGTGAAGCTGGGAGTCGACGCCGAGTTGCACGTCTGGGAAGCGCTTTTTCACGGATTCTTCTATAATCCCGATGTGCCGGAATCGCGCGATTGTTACGACGTGATCGTAAAGTTTTTCGATCACCACCTCGGAAAGCGAGCTTAGGAGAACCCATGAACTTGCGGTTGATATGTGCGTTTTGGGCTGCCACCGGACTATTGTGCGCGCAGCCGGGCGCCAAGAAGCTGGCCGAGGCCGATTGCACAGCGCAAAGGCTGGGCACTTCGATTCCGGTTGAACTAATCGCCGAACCGGTTGCGGCAGTAACTCTGAGCGCCCCAGTCTGGAAATCCGCAGCGGCGCCGCTGCCCGCGTATTGCAGCATCGATGGCTCGATGGCCCCCGTTGAAAATAGCGGCAAGGCGAAACCGATTCTGTTCCGAGTACTGTTACCGGTGGAGTGGAGCGAGAGAGCTGCTCAACTCGGCGGCGGTGGTATGAACGGCATGATTCCTAACCTCACAATGGCCTTCGGTGTAACGACTGGGTCCGGGCTGCTGGAGCGTGGGTTTGCCACTTACGGAAGCGATTCCGGCCATGGGATGGCGGCCACCGACTGGGCGCTCAGCGACGAATCCATCAAGAACCTCGGGTACATGCAATTGAAGAAGACTCACGATGCCGCGATGGCGCTGATCCAGCGTGCTTACGGAGCAAAGCCTCGGTTCAATTACTTCTTCGGAACTTCACAGGGCGGTCGCGAGGCCCTCACAGTAGCTCAGCGGTATCCCGCCGATTACAACGGCATCATCGCGAACGTGCCGATCGTAAGCTTCTCTTCTCTTATGCTGGCCCCGGAGTTGATTCGCATTCAGGAAAAACCGCTGGCCAACTGGGTCACCCCCGCCAAAGTGAACGCCATTCGCGGCGAATTCATGCGGCAGTGCGACAAACTGGATGGACTCGCAGACGGCATCATCAATAACTACATGGCGTGCCGCGTGCTCTTTGATATTAAACAAGGTAAGAAAGGACGCGACCCCTGGGCCGCAAAACGCTGCCCTGGCAACCACGATCCTGATCCCGCGGATACGAGCGCAAAGGCATGTTTGACCGACGGCCAGATCTCGACCCTGGAGATGGTTTACAGTCCCTATCTATTTGCTACGCCGCTGGCCAACGGCGTCAAACAGTTTGGAATGTGGGTGCCGAATACCGATCCCAGCGGATCTGGCCTCATCTTACCGAGGCGTTTTCGCGGCCAAGCAAGCGCCGGGGCCGATGCGCAGATGCACCGTCATCTGGGAGTGCTCGGCGTCACGGGTTTTCTCATGCAGGATCTCACTGCGAACCCGCTAGACTACGTCGAGGGCGGGAACTTGAACCGGCGCCGGATCGAATTGTCGGAATGGTTAGATGCGACCAACCCCGACCTCAGCAAATTCGCCGCTCGCGGTGGGAAAATGATCGTGACCATCGGGACTAACGACACCTTGGCGTCCCCGGGAGCCCAGCTAACCTATTTTCAATCGGTGATCGATCGCATGGGGCGAGAAAAGGTCGACCAGTTCGCGCGATTTTTCGTCATCCCCCAGACCAACCACGGATTAAGCGGCATGAACTATGGAACGGACGGCGACGGAAAAACGATTGAAGCTGCTCCCATTCCAAATACATATGATCGGCTGCCGATATTGATGGATTGGGTGGAGAAGAAAGTGACGCCACCGAAACAATTGACGGTAACAGGGGCAAACCGCAGCCTGCCGCTGTGTAACTATCCGATGTATCCGAAATACGTAGGTGGCCAAACTAGCGATGCTGGATCATATATCTGTGCGCGCCCAGAACAACCATGAATTCAAAAGCACATCCCGCGTTGTTAGCTTTGATCCTGCTGGCCTGGACCGCGCTTTGCCAGGCGCAGACTGTTTCGCCCAAATACCGCTGCGCACAGTTGCTCGAGTTTAGCGCTCCGGGCGTTGAGCTTTCTAAAGCCGAGCCAGTGCCGGCCATAGACACGCTACCGCCGTTTTGTTTGGTACAGGGTACGATTAACAAACGAATTGGGGCTGGAGGGAAGCAGTTTGGTATCGGCTTCGAACTGCGGTTGCCGGACGCCTGGACAGAACGTTTTCTCTTCCAGGGTGGCGGCGGTATGGATGGCGTGGTGCGGCCCGCTACCGGCGCGATTCCGATCTCAGGCTCCACGGCCGTTCCCGCTCTGACGCGCGGTTTTGCCGTTGCGACAACGGACTCCGGGCACCAAGGGCAAGGTGGACCGATGGGTGCCGCAGCCGATGCCTCCTTCGGCATCGATCAGCAGGCCCGGGTGGATCAAGCCTACGGCGGTTTTATGGCGGTTACCGAGGTGGCCCGGCAGATGATCGTCGGCTACTATGGCCAGCCGTGGAAGAAGTCCTATTTCATGGGTTGTTCCAACGGCGGCCGGCAAGCCCTTTTGGCCGCACAGCGTTTTCCGCTTGCATTCGATGGCGTGATGTCGGTGGCCCCGGCCGCCCGGGTGGGCACGGCGACGATCAGCTCTGTGTGGGAGACCATCGCGTTCTCTGAAATAGCGCCCACGGATTCTGCGGGACGGCCGATTCTTTCCAAAGCATTCTCCAATGCGGATCTGACATTATTGGCCAATGCGGTGACTCGGGTTTGCGATGCGAACGATGGCGTCAAGGACGGCCTCATCTTCAACACGAAAGATTGTCACTTCGATCCGGCAGGACTGACTTGTAAGGGGAGCAAGACTGACGCATGTCTTTCCGCGAATCAGGTGGCTGCCCTGCAAAAGGTCTTCGCGGGTCCGAAGAATTCGCGCGGCGAAGCGCTGTATTCGGACTGGCCGTATGATACCGGCTTTGCAGCTCCAGGCTGGCGCGCGCTCAAGCTCGGGACATCGGAAACCGCAACGCCCAATTCCGCGGACGTAACGCTGATGTTCAGCGGACTCAAGGGCTTCTTTTTCACGCCCCCCGATCCCGGGTTCGATCCCATGAAATTTAACTTCGATACGGACCCAGCTCGCTTGAACGATACCAGCGTATTGCAGGACTCGCTGTTAACATTCCTTTCGACGTTTTCCACCCGCGGCGGCAAGCTGATGCTGATTCACGGGATGAGCGATCCGTTCTTTTCGCCTTACGACACAGCTCGCTATTACGAGCGTGTGGTTCATGACAACGGCGGGTTGGAGAAGACGATGCTGTGGGTTCGTTTCTTCGAGGTGCCTGGGATGAACCACTGTGGCGGCGGCCCGGCGCTTGAGGATTTCGATCCGCTCACCGCGCTGGTGGAGTGGACGGAGAAAGACCTGGTTCCCGACCACATGGTTGCGAAGGGCAAAACGTTTCCGGGCGTGAGCAGACCCGTCTGCGCATATCCTGCATTTCCGCATTATCGTGGGACGGGTTCCGAGGACGACGCGGCCAATTTCGAGTGCAAATAGCGGTACCAGGACTGCCTGGGTAACGTTTGGCAGGGAACCGCGGCGCTCAGCGGTCGTAAACCCCGAGTGGAGACGCCGGACTCCGACCAGCGGCGAAGAGCGGCCGAATTATGTGGCGGACGTCTCGCACCCGCCTACTGGCGGATCCATTCCCAACAATGAATGTCGGTGCGTTCTCGACAGGGGCGCCGGGAAACATTCGGCAACCTGGGCCGCCATGGCCTTCGCGCTTCGGGCATATCGCAGCTTGATCTTGGGCTCGCAAGGGATGTTCCATTTCCGAGCGCGTGAAGGTGTGCTTCCGGGGCCGACGCCTTCATCGTCTTCAATCGCGCGCAGTACGCCGCGCCCAATGCGAAGCTGTCACAGGTAAACTGTGCGAAATTACAACCATGATCAGCAACTATGCGAGAGGTCGGGCACCCCGCGCGAGATTAAGCTTTCGGCCAACTCTTGCAATTGATTGAGCGGACTAGTTGCGGGCACCGCAACGCTCCGAATGTGTTCAGGTTGTCGTTTCGGCTAGCGCTGGTGGGAAGGGTTTGAGCCCGATGACGCCCTCGGCTGCATTGAGCGGAAGCATTTGCACGGTAATTAGCGGCGCCAGAACCCCGCGAACTCAAGGCTCGCGTTCTGGTCCGTAGATAGCACCGACGAAAACCATCCGGCGAAAAACCGATTCTACGAACCCTTCCGAAACCTCTGGCACAAATCTCGTCCAGTACTGAAAATCCCCCCTTGCTGCTTGTCTTGGCCGCGCATAAAACAAAGACGTTCACTATTGACTCAGGGTGGTCACCTGCAGAGACTCTTTCGGCAACCTTCTAAGGATTCCGCTTGTTGAATTTGTTCCCTCTTCAAGGCTTCGGTAAGCCATACGGGGTAATTCCATGTTGCAGCTGTATTGTTAGCTAACAACACCAGATCTTTGGTCTGGTGCGTGT
>Ga0182024_10015006_pt1 | contig 14903 bp, 12 predicted proteins | sample P32metaG_FD_120480 | JGI IMG/M metagenome (GOLD analysis project Ga0182024, IMG submission 120480) | Permafrost microbial communities from Stordalen Mire, Sweden - P3-2 metaG (Illumina Assembly) | ecosystem: Environmental > Terrestrial > Soil > Wetlands > Permafrost | place: Sweden: Stordalen... | reverse complement strand
GCCCACGCGGCACCCCTATTTTGGAAACGGACGGAGCTTCAAGGACATGGAATTCAAAGCGATCGTTGATGGCAAGATGCGCGAAGCGGCGGGATGCGCCGTGGTCGGTGCCTACGAGAATGGCGAACTCGGTGCGGCCGGCTTGGCGCTCGATACGCAACTCGGCGGTCTGATCGTCAAGCTGCACCGCGATGGCGATTTTGCCGGAAAACTGGGCGATTTATTGATGCTGCCCGCGCCCGCGGGCGCCGCCGCCGCGCGCGTGCTGTTGATCGGCCTCGGACCGAAGGCGAATTTCGGCCGCAAGCAGTATCGCAAGGCGCTGCAGAGCGCGGCTCAGGCACTCGCTAAAACCGGCGCAAGCGATGCCATCCTGTACTTGACCCTGGAGGAAATTGCGGAACTCGATGCCAATTACCGCGCCCGCATCGTCGCCGAGGTTTTCTGCGTTCAAGCTTACAAGATCCCGGACCTCAAGACCGCGGCCAAGTCCAAAGCGCGGTCCTTGTCGAGGGTCAGCGTCGCGATGGCGGATGCGCGGAGCGTGAAGGCCGCCACCACGGGACTTGCCGCCGGGGCCGCGATCGGCGGCGGAATCAAGCTGGCGCGCGATCTGGCCAATCTTCCGCCCAACCTCTGCACGCCTACTTACCTGGGAAATCGGGCCATGCAGCTGTCCAAGGAATTCCCCACCATCAAGACCAAGGTCCTGGACGCTGCCGCGATCAAGGCGCTGAAAATGGGCGCATTCATGGCGGTGACGCAAGGTTCGGATCAGCCGCCGCGGCTCATCGTCTGCGAATATCGGGGCGGCGCAAAGGCTCTCGCGCCGATTTGTTTGATCGGCAAGGGCATTACTTTCGACACCGGGGGTATTTCGTTAAAGGACCCCGGTGCCATGGACGAGATGAAATTCGACATGAGCGGCGGCGCGACCGTGCTTGGCGCACTGCGCACCGCGGCGGAACTGAAATTGGCGGTCAACTTGGTCGTGATCGTGGCGGCGTGCGAAAACATGCCGAGCGGCGGCGCCATCAAGCCCTCCGACATCGTCACGAGCATGTCGGGCCAGACGGTCGAAATACTCAATACCGACGCCGAGGGCCGCCTGGTGCTCTGCGACGCCATCACCTACAGCCGCCGCTTCAAACCCCAGACGGTGATCGACGTCGCGACGCTGACCGGCGCCTGCATAGTTGCCTTGGGCAGCCACCTCAGCGGTCTCATGAGCAATGACGAACCCTTGGCCGAGGAGTTGAGCGCCGCGGGCCTGCGTGCGGACGACCGCGCCTGGCGGTTGCCGGTGGGCGAGGAATATGCCGAGCAATTGAAGAGCAACTTCGCCGATCTTGCCAACGTCGGCGGCCGCGAGGGCGGTGCCTGCACCGCGGCGTCCTTCCTGTGGAAGTTCGCCAAGGATCTGCGTTGGGCGCACCTCGACATCGCCGGAACCGCATGGCTCGGCGGGTCGCAAAAAGGCAGCACCGGCCGGCCGGTACCCCTGTTGGTGGATTTTCTGATCAGCCGTTCGAAGTCCTCATGACCGAGCGCGTCGACTTTTACGTGTTGAAAAGTGCCAGTCCTAAGCAACGTTGGATCTTCGCCTGCCGCCTCGCCGAGAAAGCCTATCTGAGCGACCTCAAGGTCGCGATTCTGCAAGACGACGTGAGCGACGCCAAGGCGCTGGACGATCTGCTGTGGACCTTCAACGAGCGCTCCTTCGTGCCGCACGAGCTGTGCCTTGACGAGAAGTTCGATCCGGCCACGCCGGTGCATCTTGGACTCGATGCGAGCAAGCTGCCCGCCGTGGACTTGTTGGTCAACCTGACCGATCGCCTGCCCGAAGGCCTGGATCGCTTTGCGCGCGTCGCCGAAATCATGGACGCGGACCCCGCGAGGTTGCGGCTGGGACGCGAACGATTCAAGTCGTACCGCGATTTGAAGGTTGCGATGGATACTCATCAGATAGGCGCTGACTGAGCTGCGATTGGATTGTGAATAAGTCGTTCTCACCTGCAGATATCGAAGCGCGCATCTACGCGCACTGGGAAGCATGCGGATATTTCGCGCCGCGCGGCCGCGGGCCGGCGTATTCCATCGCGATACCGCCGCCGAACGTCACCGGCACGCTGCACATGGGACATGCATTTCAAGACACCGTGATGGACGCTTTGATTCGCTATCACCGCATGCGCGGCTTCGACACGCTGTGGCAGCCGGGCACGGATCACGCCGGCATCGCGACGCAAATGGTGGTCGAACGGCAGCTGAATGCGCTTGGCCAGAGCCGCCTCGAATTGGGCCGCGATGCCTTTGTCCAAAAGGTGTGGCAATGGAAGGAAACTTCGGGCGGCATCATCGCGCAGCAAATGCGCCGCCTCGGGGCTTCCGTCGATTGGCAGCGGGACCGATTCACCATGGATCCCGGCCTGTCGCAAGCGGTCACCGAAGTTTTCGTCAAACTCTATGAAGAGGGTCTGATTTACCGCGGCAAGCGCTTGGTGAATTGGGATCCGGTATTGAAGACCGCGCTCTCCGATCTGGAGGTGGTCGCCGAAGAGGAGACCGGCAGTCTTTGGCACCTGCGCTATCCCTTGAGCGATGCGAGCGGCCATCTCGTGGTCGCGACCACGCGCCCCGAGACGATGCTGGGAGACGCCGCTGTCGCCGTGCATCCGGAAGACGAACGCTACCGTCATCTGGTCGGCCGCAAGGTGCGCCTGCCGCTCACGGAACGCGAGTTGCCCATCATTGCCGACAGCTATGTCGATCCCGCATTCGGCAGCGGCTGCGTCAAAATCACGCCCGCGCACGATTTCAACGATTACGAGGTCGGCCAGAGGCACGGCTTGCCGCTCATCAACATCATGACCATCGATGCGTCGCTCAACGACAGCGTGCCCCCACCCTACCGCGGCCTGGACCGGGGTGCTGCGCGAATCCGTGTGCTCGCCGATTTAGGCGAGCTCGGGCTGATCGAGCGCATTGAGCCTCATAAGCTCACGGTGCCGCGCGGCGACCGCAGCAACGCGGTGCTCGAGCCGCTGCTCACCGATCAATGGTTCGTCGACATCAAACCGCTGGCGTTGCCGGCCATTCAGGCGGTCGAGACGGGCCGCGTGCGCTTCATTCCCGAACTATGGAGCGCGGTTTATTACGAATGGATGCACAAGATCAAAGACTGGTGCATCAGTCGCCAGCTGTGGTGGGGCCACCGCATACCGGCGTGGTACGACCCCGACGGCCGTTGGTATGTCGCTCGCAGCGAGGCGCAAGCGCGTGCGGCGCACGGCATCGCTGCATCCGTGCCGTTGCGCCAGGATGATGACGTTCTCGACACCTGGTTCTCCTCGGCGCTCTGGCCATTCTCGACGCAGGGCTGGCCGCAGCTGACTCGGGCGCTCGAGACCTACTACCCCACTTCGGTGCTGGTGACCGGTTTCGACATCATCTTCTTCTGGGTCGCCCGCATGATCATGATGGGGTTGAAGTTCACGGGCGAGGTGCCGTTCCGCGACGTATACATCCACGGGCTGATTCGCGACCAGGACGGGCAGAAGATGTCCAAATCCAAGGGCAATGCGGTCGATCCCCTGGATATCGTCGACGGCATTTCGCTGGACGCGCTGTTGGCCAAGCGCACGACCGGCCTGATGCAGCCGCAGATGAAGCCGGCGATCGAGAAGGCGACACGCAAGCAATTCCCGCAAGGCATGGCGGCTTACGGCACGGATGCGCTGCGTCTGTGCCTGGCGCGGCTCGCCACGCAGAGCCGGGATTTGCGCTTCGACATGACTCGCGTCGAGGAATACCGCAACTTCTGCAATAAGTTGTGGAATGCGGCGCGCTTCGTCTTGATGAACGTCGAACATCAGGAGATTCGCGCGGCGGGCGCGGACTTCAGCCTCGCGGACCGCTGGATCCGCTCGCGCCTGAAAGTCATGCTGACGCGCATCGAATCCGGTTTCGCGGAATATCGGCTCGACGTGGTGACCAACGCGTTGTACGAATTTACGTGGCACGAATACTGCGATTGGTATGTGGAATTTTCAAAGGCCGCGCTGCAGTCCGAATCCGCTTCCGCGGCCGCCAAGGCCGGCGCGCGCTATACGCTGATTTCCACGCTCGAGGCGTTGCTGCGTGCCCTGCATCCCGTGGCCCCCTTCATCACCGAGGAGATCTGGCAGCGCGTGCGGCCGATCATCGGCGCGAACTGCGACTCCATCATGCAGACCGAATTTCCGCTGGCCGCCGGCTTGGGCGCCGACAGTGAAGCGGAAGCGGAGATGCGTTGGGTGATGGATTTCATCCTCGGAATCCGGCAGATCCGCGGGGAAATGGACATCGCGCCCAGCCGCAAGCTGAACGTGATCCTGCAAAACGCCAACGGGCAGGATCTCGAATACCTGGCGCGCAATCAGCAATATCTGACGCGGCTCGCCGGCATCGAACCGCCGCGCGCGCTCGGCGCCGCCGATGCCGCGCCGATATCCGCCGTCGCATTGCTGGGAACCATGGAGATCTTGGTGCCCATGGCCGGACTGATCGAGCCTGCGGCTGAACTCGAGCGGCTGTCGAAGCGGCTGCGCAAGGCGGAGGCCGACTTGCACAAATTGACGGCCAAATTGCACAACACCGACTTCGCCAGGAATGCACCGCCCGACATCGTGGCGAAGGACCGGCTGCGCATCGATGAATTGCGCATCGAAATCGCCCAACTGACCGCGCAAATATCCAGAGTACGCGGGCTCGAGGGCGGGTGAACATGCCGTACGCGCAGGTGGATGCGGCGCTCGCGCAGCTCAATCGCGTCATTCTCGGCAAGGACTCGCAAATCCGCTTGTGCCTGGCGTGTCTGTTGGCGCGCGGCCATTTGCTGATCGAGGATATTCCCGGCGTCGGCAAGACCACGCTCGCACACGCCCTCGCCAAGACGCTCGGCCTGTCCTTCCAGCGCGTGCAGTTCACCAGCGATCTTCTGCCCGCGGACGTTCTCGGTGTCTCCATTTTCGATCGCGAAACCGGCAAATTCCGCTTCCAGCGCGGGCCGATATTCGCCCAGCTCGTGCTGGCGGACGAGATCAACCGGGCCTCGCCCAAGGCGCAAAGCGCGCTGCTCGAAGCGATGGAGGAACGGCAGGTAACCCTGGACGGCCAATCGATGGCGCTGCCCGAACCTTTCTTCGTCATCGCTACGCAGAACCCTCAAGACCAGGTGGGAACTTTTCCTCTGCCTGAATCGCAGCTCGACCGGTTCTTGATGCGGGTGCACTTGGGATATCCCGCGCCCGCGGCCGAACGCGAACTGCTCTGCGGCGTCGATCGGCGCGATCTGGTCAACACTCTCGACACGGTGATTGCGCCCGACAATCTGCGTCATCTGCAGCAGGCGGTGCTGGAGGTACATGTCGCTCCAGCCCTGCTCGACTACGTCCAAGCATTGGTGGCCCATACACGCCGCGCGCCGGGATTGAATGCCGGGCTGTCGCCGCGTGCCGCCATCGGCCTGTTGCGCGCGGCGCGCGCCTGGGCCTTGATCGCGAAACGCAATGCCGTGATTCCCGAACATATCCAGGCCGTGTTCGCTTCGGTCGTCGAACACCGCGTGCGCCAGCGCAGCAGCGATGCGGCCGTCGTAACCCGGCTGCTCGAGGCCGTTCCGGTCCCTTGACGGAGAACGAGGTTCCGTGAACTCATTGCGGCAGGCGGCGAAGAATAGATTGCGTGCCTGGGCCACACGCCGCCACGGACGCGACACACTGCCGATGCGCATCTCCCGCCGGCGAATCTACATTTTGCCGACCCGCTTCGGCATGATGCTGGCGGTGATCGTGACGGCAATGCTGGTCGCCGGTCTGAACTACAACAGCAACTTAGGATTGGCTTTCGCTTTTCTGGTGGCCAGCCTGTCGCTGGTGACCATGCACCATTGCAATCGCAATCTGCTCGGCATCCTCGTCGATGTCACCACCGAAATCGATGCGTTCGCAGGCCGCGAGGCCGGCGTGGATTTCGTACTGCGCAACGAGTCGAATGTGGCACGGCCCGACGTGGAAATCCGCATATTGACCGCCGCGGGCATGGGCCGCTCGAGCGCCCGCAACGACGACTTGGTGAGCGTCGTCGTTGCGACGCCGGGCCGCGGCGTGCTGCACGTCGAACACTTCGAGTTGCGCACGCGTTACCCGTTCGGCTGGTTCTACGCGTGGACCTATGTGCAAAGTCCCGTGACGATCTTCGTGGCCCCGGCGCCCGCAGGCTTGCAGACTCTTCCCTCGAACCGCGAAAGCGGCACGGGCGCGGCGGCGGAGACGCGCGGCGATGAGGATTTCTCGGGTCTGCGTACCTATCAGCCCGGCGTACCGTTGAAGCATATGGCCTGGAAATCTCTGGCACGCGGCGGCGAGCCCGCGGTGCGCACTTACACCGGCCTTGCGGCGCAGCCTGAATGGTTGGAGTGGACCGCGCTGGAGGGTCTCGATACCGAAGCCCGCCTGTCGCAGTTGTGTCTCTGGGTTTTGGAGAGCGACATCGCGCAGCGTCCTTATGGCTTGCGCATTCCCGGTACGGAAATCGCCCCGTCGGGAGGCGCCGCGCATCGCTTCGCCTGCCTGCGCACTCTCGCCGCATATGCCGGCGGAGCCGTATAGCTCATGGAGCGCGTGTCCTTCGAGCACCTCTTGAGCATCGCGGCCTGTTTGCTGCTGGCACTGCTTGCGCACGTCAGCTCCCTGCCCGTCTGGGTGCCCCTCATCGTCATCATTTGCGGCGCGATCCGCTTGACCATGGCGTGGCGCGGCGGTGGGGCGCCCAAGCGCTGGGTGCTGCTCACGGTCGCCGCATTGGTGAGCGCCTTGATGCTGCTGAAATTCCACACCTTCAACGGCCTGCCCGCGGGCACGGCGCTTCTGGCATTGATGATGGGACTGAAGCTGCTCGAGGCGGCCACCCGGCGCGACATCTACATCATCACGTTGAGCATCTATTTTCTGTGCATCGCCGCGCTCCTCAACAGCGAATCTTTCTGGCTGCTCGGCTATCTGGTCGGAGTATGTTGGCTGACCAGCGCCACGCTGCTGCGCCTGACCACCGGTCAGCCGGCGCCCGACTGGCTCCCCAGCCTGCGCTACGGCGCTCGGCTGCTGGCACAGGCATTGCCGTTGACGTTGATATTCTGGCTGTTGTTTCCGCGCCTCGGCGGACCCTTGTGGTCACTGCCGGTCGATTCGGACAGTGCCGAGACCGGCTTGGGCGAAACCATGAGTCCCGGCGACATCACCCAACTGGCGCAGTCGGACGAAATTGCCTTCCGCGTGCACTTCCTCACGATGCCTCCGCCGCCCGAGGAACTCTATTGGCGCGGGCCGGTATTCAATGATTTCAATGGACGGACATGGAAGGGCTCGTTGCGCGCTCCGCAAAAGCAACCACAGCTGCTGCTGCAGGGTCCGGCGTATCGCTACGTCGTGAGCTTGGAGCCGCATCAGCATGTGTGGGTATTCACGCTCGATTGGCTGCAAGAATCGAATCTGCCACGCGCCATCCTGACGGCGGACCACACGCTGGTGAGTCCGTTCGCCGTATCCCGTCCCGTCGATGTCACCGCCACATCTTATCCGCACGCCAACTTCCTCGATCCGATGCCGGACGGACTGCGCCGCCGGGAACTGTATCTGCCGGAGGACGCCAATCCGCGCACGCGGCAGCTCTCGCAGCGCCTGCGCGCCGAGCATCCCAACGACATGGAATTCGTGGGCGCCGTGCTGCAGATGTTCGCCCAACAACCCTATTACTACACATTGACGCCGCCCAAGCTCGCCGACGACTCCGTGGACCAATTTCTCTTCGAGACCAAGCGCGGGTTTTGCGGTCATTACGCCTCGGCGTTTGCCGTCCTGATGCGCGCCGCCGGAATACCGGCGCGCGTCGTCACCGGCTATCAGGGCGGTACGTTCAATCGTTTCTCGGACTACTGGATCCTGCGCCAGAGCAATGCACACGCGTGGGATGAGATCTGGATCGATGGCCGCGGCTGGATCCGCGTCGACCCCACCGCATCGATCGCGCCGCAACGGGTCGAACGCGACGTCGCCGATTCGGTGAGCGCCGATACGGCCACCATTAGTCACTGGCGCGGACATTCACGCTGGCTGGCGGATGCGCGCTTGCGCTTCGACGCGCTCAGCGAACTTTGGCGCGAACGGGTCCTGACCTTCAACCAGGATTCTCAGGATCGGTTGCTGGAATGGCTGCACATTCCGGACCCGGACGGCGAGAAGCTGGTGATGGTGCTCGCGGCTGCCTTGGCCGGCGTCCTGGTGTGGCTGACCTGGCAGGTGCGGCGCGAACTCGATCCGCACTCTCCGGATCTGGTCGTTCGCAGCTATGCACGGCTGTGCGCGAAACTTGCCGCTGCCGGAATTCCGCGCCGCGCTTGCGAAGGGGCGGAAGACTACGCCGCCCGCGTTGCCTTGGCACGGCCCGATCTCGCGGTGCAGATCGAAAGGCTGTGCCGCTACTATTCGAATTTGCGCTTTGCGCCGCCGGCGGGTCTTACCGTGGCGCAGTTCCGAGCCCAGGTGCGCGCCTTCCGCCCGCAGCGATCCCAAGGCAGGATCTAGGAGCCTGGATCAGGCAGCGAGATTTTCCCGGGTTTCGAGAAATTTTATCTCCGGCCAGCGCTCCTCGGTGAGCCCGAGATTGATGCGGGTCGGCGCCAGATACACCAGCTCGCCCGCGTGATCGACGGCCAGATGATCGTGCGCCTTCACCCTGAACTCGGACAAACGCTTTTCATCCCGCAGATTCACCCAGCGTGCCGCCGCCACGTTGATCGGCTCGAACACGCATTGCACGCTGTACTCATCCTGCAGCCGAAATGCCACCACCTCGAATTGCAGCTGCCCGATGGCGCCCAGGATCAAGTCGTTGTTGCGCAGCGGTTTGAACAGCTGGGTGGCGCCCTCCTCGCATAGTTGCGACAGGCCTTTCTGCAATGCCTTCATCCGCAGCGGATCCTTGAGCACGGCGCGCCGGAATATTTCGGGCGCGAAATTCGGCACCCCGGTGAAGGTAAGCTCCTCCCCCTCGCTGAAGGTATCGCCGATATTGATCGTGCCGTGGTTGTGCAAGCCGATGATGTCGCCCGCGTACGCCTCTTCGGCCTGGCTGCGGTCGGCCGCCAGAAATGTCAGCGCGTCGGCGATGCGCACATCCTTGTCGAGACGCACATGGTGCATGCGCATCCCGCGGCTGTATCTGCCGGAGCAGAGGCGCATGAAGGCGATGCGGTCGCGGTGGCCTGGGTCCATGTTGGCTTGGATCTTGAATACGAAACCCGTGAGCTTCGTTTCGCCGGGATCCACGGCGCGCTGCAGCGTCGGGCGCGGCAGCGGCGCGGGAGCGTGCGTGACAAACGCGGATAGCAGTTCGCGCACGCCGAAGTTGTTGACCGCGGATCCGAAGAAAACCGGCGTTTGCTTGGCCGCCAGGTAGCGCTGCAGATCGAAACTCGGACTCGCGCCGCGCACCAGCTCGACTTCCTCGAGGAACTGCGCATAGCGCTCGCCGAGAAACTCGCGCGCGGCATCGCTGGTGATTCCGTCGATGGTTTCGTGGCTGCCGACCCGGCCCTTCTCCACCGGCACGTACACGTAAATCCGGTCCTCGATCAGATGGTAGACGCCGAGCAGATCCCGCCCCATGCCGATCGGCCAGGTGATGGGCGCGCATTGGATCTTCAGCACGCTCTCGATCTCGTCCAACAGTTCGATCGGCGCGCGGCCGTCGCGGTCCAGTTTATTGACGAACGTCATGATGGGCGTATCGCGCAGCCGGCACACGTCCATGAGCTTGATGGTTCGCTCTTCCACGCCCTTGGCGCAATCGATGACCATGAGCGCCGAATCGACCGCGGTCAGCGTGCGGTAGGTATCTTCGGAAAAATCCTCGTGACCCGGGGTATCGAGCAAATTGACGATTCGATCCTGGAACGGAAACTGCATCACCGACGAGGTCACCGAGATGCCGCGCTGTTGCTCGAGCCGCATCCAATCGGAGGTGGCATGCCGCGTCGCCTTACGCCCCTTGACGGTGCCGGCCATCTGGATGGCGCCGCCGAACAGCAGCAGCTTTTCCGTCAACGTGGTTTTACCGGCGTCCGGGTGCGAAATGATCGCAAACGTCCGTCTCTTGTTGATCTCGCCGGTCAACGTGTCGCTCGTCATGGTATTCGGGTCTGCTACTTGGTTTCGGGCAGCAGGATTCTGCGCAGTACCGCGGCATCCTCGCGGCCCACCGTGGCTTGGTAGTAGCCACGCCGCACGCCAACCTGTTCGAAGCCCATGGAGTGATAGAGGCGCGCCGCCGCGGTGTTGGAAGGCCTGACTTCGAGGAACGCCTCGCGCATTCCCGCAGCCCGCGCTCGATCGATCAAAAACAGCAGCATTTTGCGTGCGTAGCCGCGGCCTCGGTATTCCTCGCGAATGCACACGTTCAGGATATGCGCCTCGCCCGCGCCCACCGACATGATCCCGTATCCGCCCATGTCGCCGCCGGCATCGACGACCCGGCAGACGTAGCCGACACGCAGGCAATCGCGGAAGATGCCTTCGCTCCACGGAAATTGATAGGCCGACCGCTCGATGGAGACCACCATCGGAATGTCGAGTTCGTTCATGGGTCTGATCGCGACCAATGCGTAATCGAGTTCGCGTTTGACGCTAGACACGCGCGCAGACCTCACGGGCAAATTTCAAATCTTCCCACGCCTTGCGCTTGTCCGCCGGCGTGCGCAACAGATATGCGGGATGATACGTGGCGATCAAGGGAACTTGCGAGTGTCCAAAGCGGTGGACTTTGAGCCGTAGGCGGCTTAAGGAGGAGTCGGTGCGCAACAGATTCTGTGCCGCGATGCGTCCCACGGCCAACATGACCCTGGGTCTCAACAGGGCGATTTGCTGCTCCAGGTAGGGCAGACATTCGGCCGCTTCAGAGGCGGCTGGATCGCGGTTGCCGGGAGGCCGGCATTTGAGCACGTTGGCGATATAGACCTGCTCGCGCGCCAGGCCCACCGCCCGCAGCATGGAATTGAGCAACTGCCCCGCCCGGCCGACGAATGGCTCGCCGCGCGCATCCTCCTCGGCGCCGGGCGCCTCCCCGACGATGAGCCATTGCGCTTGCCGGGAGCCGACACCGAACACGGTCTGCGTCCGCGTGGCATGCAGGGGGCAGCGCGTACACGCCGCGACCCGGACTTGTAGCTCCGGCCAATCGACATCACGCTCGCGCGCCGCTGGTTCCACCAGCGGCACGGCGGGGGCCGGCACGGGTGCGGCGGCTGGCGCGGCTGCGGCGGCTGGCACGGCTACGGCCGGCGGGTGGGCGATCGGTGCCGCGATTGACTCGCGCTTCACCCAGGTGTCGATTCCGATGGCGTGCAGATATTCCTTGCGCAAAGCCCTATTCATGCGCATGGACCACGGGACGATTGCGCCGACGCAGCTTGCGGTACACCCACAAGAGGGGTGCGGAGGCCGCGTAGCTGCCGAATATCACGAGCAAGGTGATCGGCGGGTGCAGGAAGATGAGCACGAAAGCCAGGGGCACGAACACGATGTAGGTGAAGCGAACTTTCGCGCCGGGGCTGGCGTATTTGAAGCTATTGAAGGGGAAACGGCTGATCATCAACGCGCCCGCCGCCGCCGTGGCCAGGAAGGCCAGTATCAGCCCCGGCAGACCGACCGCGGTCCGGTCGCTTGCCAGCCAGATCAAGGCCGCGACGATGGCCGCCGCCGATGGGCTGGGTAGACCCTCGAAGTAGTGTTTATCCTGGGTGGCGGCACGAGAATTGAAGCGCGCCAAGCGCAATGCCGCGGCGGCGGCGTAAAAGAAGCAAACCAACCACCCCACACGGCGCCACAGCGGACCATATTCAGCAATTCGGGCGACGCCCCATTGGTAAGTGACGATGGCGGGTGCCAGCCCGAATGACACCATGTCCGACAAGCTGTCGTACTCCTTGCCGAAGGCGCTTTCGGTGTGCGTCCAGCGGGCGACCCGCCCGTCGAATCCATCGAATATCATGGCGACGAAAACCGCAATGCCCGCATAGGCAAATTTCTCATCGATGGCTGCCACGACGGCGTAAAAGCCGGCAAACAGCGCTCCAGTGGTGAGCAGGTTCGGCAGCCAGTACACGCCGCGCTTGCGTGCTTGTGAGTCGTCTTCGTCACCCATTGGCCGCATGATACCAGGGGGGCTACTGTAAGATATGCGGCTATGCGCTTGTCCCAATACCCCATTTCGACGCTGAAAGAGGTGCCCTCGGAGGCAGAGGTCATCAGCCACCAACTTATGTTGCGAGCCGGCATGATCCGCCGGGTCGCTGCCGGGCTGTATGTCTGGCTGCCGATGGGGCTGCGCGTCCTGCGCAATGTGGAGCGGATTGTCCGCGAGGAGATGAACCGCGCCGGCGCTCTTGAGCTGCTCATGCCGACGGTCCAGCCCGCCGAATTATGGAAAGAGTCCGGGCGATGGTCCAAGTACGGGCCCGAACTGCTGCGCTTCAAGGACCGCCATGAGCGCGAGTTTGTCTACGGCCCCACGCACGAGGAGATCATCACCGACATCGCGCGGCGCGAGCTGCGCAGCTACAAGCAGCTGCCGGTGAACTTCTACCAGATTCAATTCAAGTTTCGCGATGAGATCCGCCCGCGTTTCGGCGTCATGCGCGCACGCGAATTCGTCATGAAGGATGCCTACTCCTTCCATACCGACGCGGCCAGCCTGGCCGAGGGCTATCGGCTCATGTACGACGCCTACTCGCGCATCTTTACGCGGATGGGCTTGAAGTTTCGCGCCGTCCAAGCCGATGGCGGCAGCATCGGGGGCGATACCTCCCAGGAGTTCCACGTTCTGGCGGATTCGGGCGAGGACGCCATCGCCTTCTCGGACGGCGACGATTACGCGGCTAACTTGGAGACCGCAGCCACGCTGCCTGCCGCCACGCCGCGGCGCGCCGCCACGGAACCTCTCGCCAAGGTGGCTACACCGAACGCCCGCACCATCGCCGAGTTGACGCTGCAGCTCAAGGTGGACGCCTCACAGTGCGCGAAGACATTGCTGGTCGAGGGCAGCGAGGACGATGTGGTGGCCCTGGTGATCCGGGGCGATCACGAGCTCAACGCCGTGAAGTCCCAGAAGCTCGCGGGCGTCGCCAGTCCTCTGCGCATGGCCAGCGCCGATCGGGTGCGCACGGCAACCGGCACCGAGCCCGGCTTTTTAGGTCCTATTGGCTTTCGAGGCAGGATTTTCGTCGATCACGCGGCGGCTCATATGGCCGATTTCGTGTGCGGCGCGAACGAAAAGGATATGCACTTTCGCGGCGTGAATTGGGGCCGTGATCTGGCTGAGCCTAAGTCGGTGGACATTCGCAACGCCCAGGCCGGCGACCCCAGCCCGAGCGGGCGCGGCGCTTTGCAGCTCGCCCGCGGCATCGAGGTCGGACACATATTCCAATTGGGCTGCCTGTACAGCGAGGCCATGAACGCCAGCGTTCTGGATGAGCAGGGCAAGGCGCTGGCCATGTTCATGGGCTGCTACGGCATCGGCATGACGCGGGTGGTGGCCGCTGCCATCGAGCAGAACCATGACGCCAACGGCATCATCTGGCCTGAGTCGCTCGCCCCCTTTCAGGTGGTGCTGGTGCCGATCAACTACCAGAAGTCGACGCGCGTACAGGAGACGGCGGACGCGTTGTACCAGGCCTTTAACGCCGCCGGCATCGACGTCCTGCTCGACGATCGCGACGCACGTCCCGGCGTCAAATTCGCGGATTCCGAATTGATGGGCATTCCGCATCGATTGGTCATTGGTGAGCGCACGCTGAATGCCGGCAAGCTCGAATATCGACATCGGCGCGAGACGGAGTCCACCGAGATTCCAGCCGACGAGCCCGTAGCCTTCATTAAACATAAGTTAAATGGCTGAGGCTTGAGGGTGCGGCTCGCGGCGCTGGCTTCGCTCGTCTGCTGGCTGGCCCTCGCGGGCTCCGCACAGGCTGATCAACAGCGAGATCCGCAACTCAAGGCTCTGCTGCAGCAGGTGATCGAGAGCAGCGCCTGCTTTACCGCCAAGTACGACGCCGAGGTCTGGTACAAGACCATGGAGCCGCGGCTGGTGAAATTCCTGCCCACGCACGAGGCGCGCGTCGAGATCCTGGACCAGGTTTATTGCGAGGCGAAGCGCGATCCGACGCTGGAGCTGCCGCCGGATCTGGTGCTGGCGCTGATGGAGGTCGAGAGCCGCTTCGACCGCTGGGCGGTTTCATCCGCGGGCGCGGTCGGGCTCATGCAGGTGATGCCCTTCTGGCCGCGCCAGCTGGGCGTTCAAAATCAACTGGTCAAGGTCGCGCCCAACATCCGCATGGGCTGCGAGATCCTGCGCTACTACCTGCGCGCCGAGCATCACGACTGGGTGCGCGCGCTGGCGCGCTATAACGGCAGCGTGGGCCGCAATACCTACCCCGCCCTCGTGATGGAGCGCTGGCAGCGCGTCTGGCGGTTCTAGCGAACTTGAAAATTCCTCGGCAACTGCTCGAGGGCGGCCGGATCCAGCTCCACCTCTTGGACCGAATCGACCCGGGCCTGGGTGGGACCGACATTCAGCCATTGGCGCAGCGCCAGCACCGCCGCCGCCTCTCCGCACGCGAATACCTCGACCGAGCCGTCGGCGAGATTCCGGGCGATACCGCGTATGCCGAGCCGCTCGGCCTGATCTCGCAGCGGTCGCCGGGGCTGCAGGGCTACGGCGCGCCGTACTTTACGACGTACGCGATCGCGCAGCTCGAGCACCTGTTCGGAAAGGATGCGGTCGAGGAAGGCGGCTTGCAAGTCTACACGACG
>Ga0182024_10015005_pt1 | contig 14904 bp, 12 predicted proteins | sample P32metaG_FD_120480 | JGI IMG/M metagenome (GOLD analysis project Ga0182024, IMG submission 120480) | Permafrost microbial communities from Stordalen Mire, Sweden - P3-2 metaG (Illumina Assembly) | ecosystem: Environmental > Terrestrial > Soil > Wetlands > Permafrost | place: Sweden: Stordalen... | reverse complement strand
TCCGACGCGTCACGACTGCGCAACGGCATCCAGTACTTCACCGGCGTGGTCTACATCCTCGCCGCCGCCGGGATCGAGAAGGTCTTCCTGATGATCGACCAGCTAGAGGACCTCGGCAAGAAGGGCGCGCTGTCCGCCTCCAAGCGCCGGCGTGAGATCGGGCGGATCCGCGACATGCTGGAGATGGAGCCGTTCGCCTCGCGTCTGCATATGTCGTTCACGTTCCACGAAGCGGCCGCCCAGAACCTGGAGCAAGATTGGCTCGGGAACCGCCTACCGTCGTTCGACACCAGCCCGTCGAACGCCGCCGCGGTCGTCGTCCTGCGCGGCCTGAGCAACAACGACCAGGTGGAGGAGCTGCTGAAGGTGTGGATGGAGCCGGTCCGCAACGAGCACGCCGGCCCGTCGCCCATCAGCCCGTTCACCGAGGACGTGCTCCCGGTCCTGCTGTCGGTCTCCCAGGGCCGCGCCGGCATCCTGCTCCACCGCGCGAACGAGCTCCTGTTCGCCGGCGCCAGCGCGCAGGTCGGCGAGATCGACGGCGCGTTCGCACAGCAGCACTTCTCCGGCAACGGCCATCTGTCCGTGGTCCACGCCGGCGACGGCGACGCCGCCGAGGCCGACTACGACGAGCTGCTCGCATGATCCCCACGGCACTCCACCGCTTCTGCCGGGACGCGTTCCTACTGGCTCGCTACGGCGGGCCCGGGAACGGCCGGCCGGACGGGCGCGCCTGGGAGCAGGCGGTCTCGCGCGGCCTGTGGATGCCGGAGATCACCCGCCGCCAGCACGCCGGCACGCTCGGCCTGTTCGGCTGCGGCGGCCGCTCCGGTGCCGGTCATGAGCTCGACGGTGCCGGTCACGGACCGGAACTCGGAATCTGGATCGAGGCTAAGGCGCGCGAGGCGCTGTCGAAGACAGACGTCGCCGTGTTCGCGTTCAAAGCGCTCGACCTGTACCGCGAGGCCGCCGCACACGACCCGGCGGGGACGATGCGCCGCGCCTGGTGGCCGGTGCTCGTCTCCTCCGAGCAATGCACGGAGGCGGTACACCGATGCTGCCTGACGTCCGGCGTCGTGCTCGTCGAGCCGACCGTCTTCCCGCTGCCCACGCTCGTGCACGTGGCCGCCCGGCCCTCGTCCGACATGTATCTATCGGACGGTCTGCTCGGGCTCGTGGTCGATCACGGCGAGCGCCTATGTCTGCCGATGCAGGCACGTTGGTCGCTCGACGTCGGCCGTCGACAGCTGCGCCTGTCGCTGGACGAGCCCGACGCCACCGCGATCGGCGACGCACTGTTCGTGCAGCGCGAGCTGACGGGAGATCTCCTCGACTACTACGACAGCCATGCGCCCGGCGAGCTGGAACGCCGCGGCCTTGCGCTCGCCGCCCGGCTCGGGCCGGCCGCGCTGGCCGCTCGGCGGTGACTCGAACTCTCCAGGCGTGACGACCGCAACGCCGACGGAGGCGGCGACACCCGCGATGCCCCGCCGCTCTCCGTCGACCGCCGGCCGGGCTAGCGTGATCTCGTGCCCGTGGATCACTTCGAACTGCTCGCATGGCTCGTCGAGCGGGAGGATGCGGAACCCGGAGTCGACCTCAGCGGTTCGACGCTGACAGCTAAGGCCGACCACCCTAACCAGGGCGATCAGCCTTCCGCGATCGAGATCGCAAGGTCGGCGGCACAGCTGCGGCGACGTGGCTGGATCGACTAGCGATTCACCGCCATGCCCGACCCGCTGTCCCAGCCGCCGGCGCACGCCTTCAACGACCGAGAGCTCCACCACGTCGACGGGATCTCGGCAACGGCTTCGACCAACATGTCTTGCTGACGCCACCGCTGGGACGCCAGTGCTGTGGGATGAGTCGTGGACGCACTACCTGTGGCGCCAGGCGCTTGGACCACCTTCCTAGACCTTCGTGGGTGAGCCCTCGCTAAGTCGCCGTTGCGACATCCCGCGATACGGGGCTCACCACTGCAAACTGTTCGAGCTTCCTCACTACCCACGCCGCCCTCGGTGTCCTCTTAGCGTCGCTCGCGCGGGTTTCGCGAGGAAGGACGGTTCGCGTGAACCCGCTAAGCGTTCGCTGGTCGGTCGACGTGAGCGGACGCGGAATGGTCGCTCATTACTCGCTGAATGAACGGCAGCTCAGCAATGTCCATCGATGGTGTACCCGGGCTGTGCTCGTCCGGCAGTACGCGAAGACGCGCTTCAATAAGCACCTTCAGAAGATGGCCTCCGTCGCGTATCGCGCTCAGACCACTCGCCCGCTCTCGTCGTTTGTTCTCGACCGACGGCACTTCGGTGACCGCGAGGCCGGCGCGAGCGGCGCTCACATTGAGCAGAGCGTTAATTCCGCCGCCAGAGGAGGTCACTTGTATGTGTGGGAGGCAGTGGCGCCAAAACGCGGCGAACCCGTAGGTGATGTCGGTGTAGCGCGTGCGGAACAAGAGGTTGACGGCGAGGCTGAGGATTCGGTTGCCTATGCCGCGGGTCAGGATGGGGTCGCTGCTACCGCCAGCGTGCATGAAGCGACTGCCCGTCGCAAAGTCCTTGCCGTCGAGTAGCGTCGCGACGAACCGCGGGATTTCGGCCGGATCGGTGGAACCGTCGGCGTCGAGCATGACGATGATGTCGCAGGAGGCGGCCGCGAAGCCGCATGCCAGCGCGTTGGCCTTACCACGTCCGTCCTGGAGCACCACCCGAACATCTGGGCGCACGCCGCGGGCGATCGCGATCGTGGCGTCAGTGGAGTGGCCGTCGACGACGACGACCTCGTCGACGATGCTCGGGATCCGGGTGAGGACGTGGGCCAGGTTTGGCGCATCGTTGAGCGTCGGAATGACGACGCTGATTGACGCGGTAGTGGGCGTCCGTCGAGGTGCTGTCGGCGGAACGACCCAGGGCGCACGCCGGAACAGCTCCGCCCGCGCTGGTTCGGGCACATCTGCTAGGACCGCGAGTGCTCGCGGCGGGAGAGGCTCGGACCGTCGGCCCTCCACGAACGCGATTCCACCGGCTTCGTTCCACGCTTCCAGCTCACGCCTAATCGTCGCTACGGCGTCAAGCACGGTCGCGCTCTCGTGCGCCATTGAAGCCCGCAACTCGCGAGCGGCTGCGCGCCGGCGATCGGCGGCTAGCATCAGGAGAGCCGAGGCAACGACGAGGACTGTGGTTACAACGACAGCCAGCACGCCCTCGAAACCGGCACCGTGGTTGGCGTGGGTCGGGACTACGGCGCCAACGACGAACGCAGCTGCGACTGCAACCGTTAGGGGCACGGCGACAGAACGCATTCCTACGCCGGCGGGAGGGAACCTCATCCTACGAACCCGGTGGGAAGAATCAGTCCCATGACGCAACCGGAAAGGAACCCCCACGTGAGGCCCCAGGCGGCCGCATCTCCGACTGACAGGTCGATCTTTGGCAGCTTGGTGAACGGCGGCGCAACGGCACCCCCGATCGCCGTTCCGAGGCTGATGACGGCGGCCCATCCGCCGAACGTCTCGATAAGGAGCAGAACGCTCACAGTCGATCGCCGAGTCTAGGCTGTGTCGGACAGCATCGGCGCAACGCCCGTAACGCACGGCATCGGGTAGCGCGTTCGGCCGCAAGGAGGTCAGCTAGGCTGGCGCTTTCGATCACATCCGAACATTAGCGTCATGAGCGTTCATCCTCTGACCGAGGCGAGGATCGGGACACGCGCATTGGAATCCGCGGCCCCGCCGAGGGCCGCCTCCTTGACACGCGAGAGCGGACGCGCGCCGGTGTGCGGACCAGCCGATCGGCGCGGCCGCAATGCCGCCGAAGCGGTCTCACGGCGCGGCAGGTACGTAGGACGGACGCGTCGTCCGGCACCGCCCGGCGCTCCTCTGCACCGACTGTCATGGGCGACGGACGGATTCGCGAACAGCCTATGCGCAGATGGCGCGCGTCAACGCTGCGCGACGACTTCGGTTCGGTCCCACAGTCCGACCTTGCTTAACTTGCCGAGCCCACGATCCTGGTCGGCGTAGTGAAGGCTAGCCGTCTCAAAGGACTTGAACTGATAGATGGCCGCGTTCATATGTTGCGCGCTGAACACGCCGATGCTGTTCAGCAGCTTGAAGTCGCCGACCGTCAAGCCGGTCACACGCTCGAACAGAGACGTATCGAGCGACTCGATGACGTGCTTTAGCGCCTCCTCGCGAAAGTCGGTGACGTACATGAACACCGGGACCTTCGCTACGAACTTCTGCAGCTTCTCGCGAATCTCCTTACGGAGCTTCGCGTTACTTCGCTGCTCAGCACTCTGCGCGGGGGTGAGCAGGCCTCCCTGGTCGCGCTTGGCTTTCTTCAGCGCCTTCGTCGACGTGACGATCTGCTGTGTGGCGTTGGCGAGGTTGCGGAAGTCCTCGATCTGCTCAAGCGCTTTCAGGAGGTCGGGCTGTCCGAGCAGAGCGGCCAGCGTTGTCGCGTTGACCTCGACGAGCAGCGACGAGTTCCATCGCTGCGCGAGCGCCGTCGCTCCCACACGGGCGGTGGCCCAGTCCATCAACTCGGCGGCGTCGAGCTTGGTCATCGCGCCGCCCGCAAACTGGTAGATGGGCAGATAGTCGATGAGCTGTCCAATCGCGTCCTTCGGAGTCATCTCGCCGGCGACGGCGAGGCGCATGCCGTATTCGGCGACCAGGGCGAGCGCCCGGTTTGGATCGAACTCGAACACGTAGCAGGTGCGCTTGAGCACCTGCACGCTACCGTCCGGGTTCTTCCCCCGCCACGGCGACTGCACGCGGAACGCCGCCTGGAAGTAGGTCTCCGGCGCTTGCAGCGAGCGCAGCATCAGGATCGCGCCCCATTCAGGCACAGTCACGCCGGTCATTAGCTTGCCGCAGGAGAGCGTGATCGAGCCGTCCTTGCCGCTCTGCTCCCCGCCCGCGATGGCGTTGTCGACTGGCGGTTTCGCTGCCGCTCCCTGGCCGGCGTGCGCGCCAGCAGCGACCACGAGTTCGAACTTGCCGAAGAAGGCGTGCACGGCGAGCAGGTCGCGCATGGCGTAGCACGAGGCGACGTCCGACATGTACCAGACTGAGTTGCGGATCGCCTCCTTGAAGTCGGGCGCCTCGTACGGGAACGGGGCCTTCTTGCCGGCGCCGAGTACCTGCTGCTTCATCTGGCCAGCGAGCTTGCCGCGGAGCATCTCCAGGAACTCGTTTACGCGCGTCGGGTCCTCGAAGAGGTAGGCGCCGGGACCGGTCGCGCGGCTCTCGTTGACTTTCCGGGCTTTGAAGTACTCCGAGAGCGAGAAGGTGTTGAACTCACCGTCCTGTGCCCACTCCATCGCGCTTTCGCTGATCTCATAGGAGTACATCTCCATGCCGGGTAGGTCGACGTACGGGTTCTGGCTGAGGCTGTCGTCCCAGTCGGCCTTGGCCTGCTGCTCCTGCGGGTAGGTCCAGTTGAAGATCTGATCCTCGGTGAACTCGCCGTTGGTGATGGCGCGGAACGGTGTTCCTGACAGGTACAGGTAGTGGGCGGCTTGCAGTCCTAGATCGTCTTCGGTGACGCTCTCGTCGGGTTCTTCCTGTTCGGCCAGCCGCTCGTCGGAGGGGTCGTAGAGCTCGCGGGCGGTGTCCCGCCACGCGCCGAAGTGGTATTCGTCGAGAACGATGCAATCCCAGTCCGTTAGGTAGATCGTCTCGTTGTGCCGTTTGATCTCACCGCCGGCGGTTCGGCCGGCGAGGTCCTGAAAGGACGCGAACCAGACAAGTGGCTCGGGCGCGTCGACGGCGGCGTCCATCTCGTCAGGGGGCGTGTCGCGGTCGATGAACTTCCAGTCCGCGAAATCCACATGACGAAGTAGGTCATCCCGCCAGGCGGACTGCACGGCTGGCTTGTAGGTCAAGACCAGAACGCGCCGCCAGTCCATCTGGGATGCGAGCTGGTAGGCGGTGAAGGTCTTGCCAAAGCGCATCTTGGCGTTCCAGAGGAACTTCGGTGCCTTGTGCGGATCCTCGGCCTTCTTCGCGGTGAAGTAGGCGGCGGTAAGCTCGACGGCCTGCATCTGCTCAGGCCGCGTCGGAAAGTCCTCGGTCCGCTGCGCGCTGAACGCGGTGCGGTTGCGCACAGCGACGATCGCAGCTGTCACCTCATCGAGCGTCGCCGCGAACCATTCCTGGTCCCACCGAACGCCTTCGGCCTTCAGCGCCGCATGCACGGACCGGTCGGTGAAGTACGTTCCGTCAACGCGCTTGGCCTCCTCGTCAAGGAGGATTGCCACGCCTTTCAGGCGCGGGTAGGCCGTGCCGAGCTGCTCTTTGATACGAGCCGGCACCGAAGATCGTGTCGTCTCGCCGACCTTGATCAGCCCGACCCCGCGCTCCGTGCTGGAGCCCACGGTCCTCGTCCACTTCTCGCGGTCTTTGCCGGGAAGGGTGTAGGCGTAGACACGGCGGCGGGTAACTGGCGTGCCCACCGTTTCGTCGACCGGATCCTCCGCGCGCACCCCGGCGGTCTTGAGCTTCGGCATCGCTACGATGCCAAGTCGAGTGTCGTCGGCATCTCGTTGACCTGAGACTCGATGAACGCCACCTCCTCGTCGGTCAGACCGTAGCGTTCGTAGAGGGCGTGATCGGTCCACGTGCGATCCATCGGGAGGTCCGGGATGAACCCGTACACGCCGCGCGGTGCGTCCTGCGTGGCTTTGCGCAGCGACACCAGAAACCGTACGAGTCGCGTTCGCAGGTACGCGGCGTAACGCTCCGCGTCGCGCTTCGTCTTGAACCTTCCGGCGACGACGTAAGTCTCCGTGCAGGCCTCACCCGGCGCGGCGATCAGCGGGCGGCCGAGGAACTGCGTTTCGACCGCCGCGCTCGTTCCCTGCACGCGTGACATGAGCACCTTCCAGCTGTCGACCCATTCGGCGTTCTGCGGGATCGCGCTCCGCTCGATCCACGAGGTGCGCTGATTGCCGTACAGCCTCACCGGCTCCTCCATGCCGTCCAACGTTTCAGAGCCGACAAAGAAGGTTCGGAGCCCGAACGGCTTGTTGCTGGACACGCGCTTATCGAGCGTCGCCTCGCGTGTGCCCTTGGTGCGGTAGACGCGCACCTTCTCTAGGATTGAGATAGCTTCGTTGCGCCGGACGAGCACGTCGTAGTCGTCGAGGTTTCGTGTGACGGGAGGGCCGACTGGCTTGCCTTCCCACATCATCTGGATAGAGCATGGACCGTGGTACTCACGATCCCACAGAAAGTAGGAAACCCCGCCTCGGATCTTCACGCCAGGGAAGCAGTCGTAGAGCTTCGGGTAGTCGACGATGCTCCGCAGGTGCTTGTCGGCAAGCATCTCCTCACGGTAGGCGTCGAGTCCCTTACCGCCCATGAACCACCGTGACGGAGTGATCATGACGATGTAGCGCGGCTTCATCCGGATCGCAGCCCGGACGAAGTGCTGGTAGATCGGAGTGGCGCTTGCGTTATGGCCGCCGTCGTCGATCTGGTACGGCGGGTTACCAACGATAACATCGAACTGCATTCCGACCATCTCCTTCGTCGGGTACGCCCCGTGAATGAACGAGTAGGCGTAGTTCTCGCGCCCCTCGCCACGTTCCAGATCCTCTGGAGCTCCGCAGGTAGCGCAACTCCTCCTCCCGCTGCCGCCGGGCCGCTCCCGGAACCGATGCTCGGCGGCGACGAACGGCAGGTTGCCCTGTGCGTGCTTGAACTTGACAACCGAGTACTTCCCCGACCCGTCGCGTGAGCAATAAAGGGTGCGCCTTCCGATGATGCCAGTCATCTCCGTGATGGACGTGCCCCACAGCATCTTCCGGTAGACGTGCGCTCGCCGTTTGGCGAAGTTCGGCTCCCAACCGGCCAGGCCCTCGAGGAGCCGTGTGGCAGCCTCGCGCAGGAAGACCCCCGACTTGCACGCCGGATCGAGCCATCTGTAAACCGGCTGGGCCCACACCTCGTCGGGAAGCAGATCGAGCATCGCCCGCGCAAGGTCCGGAGGGGTCGGGACCTCGTCGTTGGACAGCTGAGCGAGGCAGTCGAGAATGTCGGGGATGTGCTGGGTGGCTTTGCTCGTCATCGGTGTCGCTAGGCGCACATGTGCTTACGCGAGCACGGGCCCAGGGTGGTCGGCGAGCTGGGCATAATGGACCGGGTTCTCATCGCGGCGGGGGACCATCACGCTGAACAAGTCCTCGACGTTCGCCGCCGGATCGAGGTAGGACCATTCGCGCGTGAAGGTGCCGGCGAGACCGGCGTAGTAGGCGATCAGCTCGATGCGAGCCGCGTCCGCGAGCGTGTCCGCCCGCGTAATGTTCGTGGCGAGGATCACCTCGACGGCAGAGACGAACCCTCGCGACGCCGCTTTCGTGTTTAGATCGTTGTCGAGGTGCGAGTTGATCAACGCCCGGATACGGTCTCGTGCTTCGAGGATGTTGTCCTGGTTGATGTCGATGCCGTAGATCGACGCGACACACCGTAGGATCCGGTGCTCGTAACGCTCCCCCTGACCGAGGCGCTCGGCGGTCACGAAGACCAGCTTGCGGCGGAGGATCTCCTCCAGGAAGTTGCCTGATCCGCACGCCGGCTCCAAGAACGTGCAGTCGGTGTTGAGCGGGTCTCCGGCGCTCGGGAACATGTCCAGGACGAGGTCGAGCATCGCGTCGACCTCCCGCTTGTGCGTGTAGACCTCCGCGAGGTCGCGGACTCGCTCCCGCGACTTGATCTGCCCGCGCCGCCCGAACTCGTCATCAAGGATCCTGAACGTCGTCATCACGCTAATCAGCCTGCATCGCTCGGCTCGAAGCGTACCGGCGCACACGGTCGGCCCCGCCGATCGAATGTAATGGCTCTGCGGCCTCGGGTTGAAGGTCTCACCATCCGGTTCCTCGCCTACTGGCTCACCGGATGAGCAGCGCGCCTGCGCCCGCCTGCAGGCCGGCGCTTTCGACACGCGACGTCTGAGAGGCGGCGCTCCGACCTGCGCGGTGCTAGGCCGCGAGCCCAATGTCCCCAGCTGGCTGGCGGGCCTTCGCGGGCCGATTCGACTGGGGTACGATCCGCCCATGTCGGTCATAGATGTCAGCGCCGACACCGTATATCGACACCTCGCCGAACAGGTTGTCCGAACGTCCCTCGACGGAGCTCATATTCAGGTTACGGGCGTCGCGTTTGGCGACCGCGATCCGGAGGCTCTCTCCGCGTGGCTGTGCTTCGTGGTCGACCCGTGCGCTGACGACCACGTGGCTGCCACGACCGGCAGTTCAGCGGCCGACCATCTAGGGCTCATCGATCCAAACGGCATCCTGCGCGAAGCCGAGTCGCGCATAGCCATCACCGTGTTCGAGGTTGAAGTTGCCGACGAGGCTTCTCTCTTCGTGAGAGGCGACGGTGGCTCGCGCGTTCTGATCTCCCCTTGGACCGAAAACCTCGCAGTTGCCACGGTGACCTTCAACTATTGGCCTGCCGACCAGCGCTGACTGAAGCCCGCCGGCGGCAAAGCGGCGGTCTGTCATATTCGCCTGTCATAATTTCGGGCCATGATCGATCTCGATGAGGCAGCGCCCTCCCTCCGCCCCCTCGCGGCACCGACACTTGAGGCGTTCGCCGAGGCGGTGCGGATCAGCCACTCCATCCAGAACGCCACCGTGACGGTCCGCCCGAGGGCCGCGAGGCCGGTCCTCGGTCTGCTCGACGGGATTAGCCACCGGGCGTACTACGCGACCTGCCTCACCGAGCAGTACGCCTCGATCGGCCTGGAGCGCGACGCACGGACGCATCAGCTCACGTACGCGTGGGACGTCAACAGCCGGATCCGCCTTCAGCTGAAGAGCGACACGACCGCCCTCGACGTGCAGCAGTTGACGATCCCGGGGATGCAGTCGTACGGGAGCGTCGGACCGTCGCTGGTGGCGCTCACGTGGAAGCACGACGCCACCGGTCGTCACGGCCCGTCGTTCGCGCACATCACCGCGGACGGGCCGATATGGCAGATCCCGGTGGCGTCGCTCCTCGACTCCGCGACGGCCGCAGCGAGTCCGTCACCGCGGAGGCCCAGCGTCTCGTCTCGGCTAACGCCGGCTTCGAATGGGGAGGCCGAGCGCGGCTCCGAAGGTTCGAGCTAACGCATGATCAACCCGCAGCTGCTTCGGTTGGCTCGCGAGGCTCGTTGCCTGACGCAGACGGACGTTTCGAACCGGACTGGGATTGACCAGGCCGACGTATCGCGGTGGGAGCGCGGTCTCCGCGTGCCCAGTGAGGATCAGGCTCGAGAGCTCGCGGGTGTGCTGGACGTTTCCGTCGCGTTCCTCGGTGGCGAGGTACGCGTCTCGCAACCCGTTCACCGGACCTCGCGCATCGACTCGAAGCGCACTGAGCGAATGGTCGACGGCCGACTCGAGCTCGCGCGGATCGCCGCGTCTCGCATTCTTGCCGACATCGACATTGATGCGCCGTTCGACTTCCCAAGCGCGGACGAGCCCGCGCCGGCCGATCCCGAAGAAGCCGCCGACGCGATACGCCGCGTGTGGCGCATCCCGAATGGGCCGCTTGCGGACCTGACCGGGCATCTTGAGGCTGCGGGAGCAGTGGTCCTGCGGGTCGACTTTGGGACGGACGCAGTACTCGCCGCGTACAACCACGTGCGGGGCGATCACCGCTGGTGCTTCCTCAACACACGAGCGATCGACGGTGCTCGGGCCAGGTTCAGCCTCGCTCACGAGCTCGGTCACGCCGTCCTGCACTGGGACCGGTTCGATCCGCCGTCAGGTCGGGATGCAGAGCGTGAGGCGCACTTGTTCGCGGCGGCGCTGCTCATGCCCCGACGCGAGATCAGCACGGTGTTCGTCAGCCACCGTCTCACGCTCGATGACTTGATTCCTATCCGGCAGCAGTGGCAGGTCTCAATTCAAGCGCTGATCACCCGGGCTGCAGAGCTAGGGATGCTTACCGCGAACCAGAAGACTCGGCTGTGGAAGCAGCTTTCCGCACGGGGTTGGCGGCGGTCAGAGCCCGGGCTCGTGGCCACAGAACACCCGAACCTGTTCGCGCAGGCGCTGCAGATCCACCGCGACGTCCATCGGTACACCGATGAGGATCTCGCGGGCCTTGTCGGTCTGCCGCTTGGCCGCCTCGCCAATCTCATGCCCGACTACTTCCGCGGAGCGGCTCCATCGGGTCCCCGTTTGTCGCTCGTTGCGTAACGACCTCGGCGATTGCGCGGCACGCGGGCGCGCCCGGCGGCTGACTGGCCCCGGCTGGAGAAGGGCGCAAGGCTGCGCACAGCTGATCGTTTGTGGCGCCTACTTGCCATGCGCCCGGCGTTGCTCGAGCGGCGTGACGGGCGCGGGGTTACGACGGGTGCGGCCGCGGATGAGCCGCCCTTGAATGAGTGCGAACACGTTGGTCATGACGAGCAGCAGCATCAGCGCCACGTGTAGCGCTAAGCCCAGCCCGAGCGCCGAGAACACGATCAGCGCCGGGCCGGTGACGACCGTGGCGACGACGAACATCGCGGCCGTGGCGATGCTAACGAGCGACGCATACCCGGCGTTCGCGGCGATGCCCTCGAGAAACTCCGCGTGGCTGGAGCGCTCGGCGCTGGGCGGCGGCGGGTCGTCCGCCCAGCTCATGGCGCGGTCGGCCACTTGGAGCATCGTGCCGAAGAGGAACGCGCTGAGCAGCCCGGCGACGGTCAGCAGTCCGGCGCTTGCCCCCGCCGGCAGCTTGATCTCCGCCGCGCCGACGCCGGACGCCAGGACGAACGGCAGGCCCTCGAACAGCGCGTGGTCTTGCCACCGATGCCTGTTGTCGCGAATGTCGACGAGCGTCCCGTAGTGGGCTCGGATGAGAGTCGTAGGGCTGGCCTTCATGTCTGTCTCCGAGGATACGCGCGACCGCACACGGCTCCGCTAGCTTGTCATCTCGTTCAGAGCGCGGCGAAGCTCCGCGTGGAGGCTGTCGGGGGTCGGCTCACCCTGGTCGAACACGAGGTGCTCGAGATCGGTGGTGAGCGGATGGCCACCCTCGGGCCGATCGATGTTGAAGGTCTTCGTCCCGCCGTCGTCGAGCATGATGGTCACGTGCGCCTCGTCGAATCTCAGCCCCCTGAACTCGACGATCTCGTCGAACGCCCCAGCATCCCCTCTGAGGTAGCGGCCCACCAGCGCACCGAGCAGGCCGCGCTCGCCCATCTTGCGGAACATGACCTCCAGCTTCGCGTCCGCGTCCTCCTCGACCCAGCGGCTTGTCTCGCTGGTCGCACGGTCGTGAGGCTTGAGGAACCGGACCAGCTTGATGGTCTCGATGTGGTCTCCGTCGACGGCCTCTTCGAGCGCCGCGCGCACGATGAACGGATGCACCTCGAGCATCAGGTCGAAGTTCTCGCGCACGAGTCGCATCAGCTCGCCGTCCATCAGGCCCTTTACGTTCTTGCCGTTGTTGACGTGAACCGCCCACCAGCCGAGCTGCTCACCCGGAGGCAGACGGAACACGGACCCGCACCGCACGAGCTGCGAGTCGTCCGGCATTTGACGGATCCGCAGCTGATTGTTCGCGTCGACGATGTCCGCGCCGACGCCGCTCTGGCCGTGCACGAACGTCGCGAGCAGATCCTCGCCGCTGATCCGCGCGGCCTCACACGACGCGCTCCGCGTGCCGTCACCGTTGGCGATGTCGATGCCGTCGTTGAGGAACCTGAGAATCGCATCCCCGAGGTACCCACCAGCGCCATCGAAGTCACCAAACCGCAGCAACTGGTGCGGCTTGCTGCGATAGGGCGGGTGCACGCGAACCGTGTACAGCGCGGCCCGATGCGGCATGTTGTCTCTCCTCCTCTGCTGCTGTGTCTGGACGCGCCCGCCGGCACCCCCGCCCGCGCGGACTGCGCACGATCATAGGCACCACACCGGAACCTCGGATCCCGAAAGACCCAGTCGCGCGCGCGGGCTCTCGTTGAGTGGCGTCATGCAACGCGGGGATCGCCTGCCAGATCGCCCGCAAGCTCGCGCACGAGATCCACTTCCAGGCGCAGGGAACGAAGGACAGCGAGCGCACATGGATCGCCGAGGCGGGATCCCGGCAGCCGGCGCTGGCACGGCGTAGCGGCCCTGAGCGGGTGCGGCCTGCGGCGAGCTCGCGCTTGATCGCGCGCACCGCCGGCGTCTCCGCCGACCTCGCGATCGGCACGAGCACCTCCGGCTACGGCCACGCCACCCGCCGCAGCCACTGCCCGCGCAACGCCGCCGCCCGCAGCTCTCCCCTCAGCCGGCGCCGAGCGCAAGAATGCCGGGGTGACCATCGAGCCCCCAGAGAAGCCCGCACGCGTGCGGCGACGTTCCAGCGGCGCCTGGCCGTGCAGTCCGAGCCGTGCTTCACATCGAGACCCGCATCGCGAACGACGTTGCGTGGCGCCGCCGCGCCCTCGAGCGGGATTTCGCGACGTTTGAGGGCGCCGCCGCAGAGGACGATCGCGGCCGTGCGCAAGATGCTCTGAAGCGCTGCCTCGAAACCCTCCACGAACTGAAATATGACTCCGGATGCTCGAGCGAGGCTGGACTCCTGATGAGCGCGCTCTGTGGGCCGCGCATCAGGGAGCACGCAACGGTGCCCACCACACGTCCGATCCCATGTTGGCAGTTCAGCTACGGAGCGGCGGACCACCGGTCCCGCTCTGGACTTTGCCGGCCGAAGCTATTCAGTCGGCGGACCAGCGAATGGAGTACGAGAGCTGGTTGCGTGGCAACGAAGTTCTCGCTGCTCTCGAGATGATGGTCGACCTGGTTCGACGCTCGACACCTCCGTAGTGATGTCGAGCGTTCTCCTCCGCCCGGTGACCGGCGTGGCGAGGCGGAATATCTCCGTCTACGGTTCGGGTGGCGAACCGGAGAATCCAGCGATGCGAAGGAGCGCAGATCGTGCCCTTGGCCGCTCGACTCGAGGCCAGCCTGTGCGGCTGTCGAGGAGTTCGCCCTACTTGAGGCTGCCTTACAGGTACTCGACGCCGCTGCGGGCACGCTCGCGTTTGCCGCTCACCGAGTCGCGCGCACCGGCCGCCACCGAGTCGCGGCGACGACGACGCGCCAGACAGCGCCGGCCGCTCTTGCTGCCTCAGCCCCCGCGCCGGCCGTCGATGCTGGCACAGCGACCGGCGACCGGCGATCGCGTTCGGCGCAGGCGCGTCCGGCGTCCTGAGCACAGAGGGCCTATCGTCTCTGCTGCCTCAGGTTTGATCACCAGCGCCGGCGTTCACCGGTCGATCTCCATTTCGTGTCCTGGTGCTTGGAGTCCGAGTTCTCGAGCGAATTGGTCGCGCGCACGAAGAGCTCGCTCGTAGTCGTCGCGTTGTTGAGGATCGGTGGGGCGGGTTCCGAGCAGGTCGGCGGGCTCGGGGGTTTCGTATTCGATGCGGTAGCGGGCGAGCGTGCGGGCTGCCCGGTCCCAGCGTTCGGAGTCGGTGGTGCGTTCGGGTCGTTCGCCGATCGCATCGCGCGCCCACTGCGGACGTTGGTCGACTTCGAGGTCGGCGAGTTGGTTGCGTAGGTCGATGTGCTGGTTTGCGAGCGTGTCGATCCTGGTGGTCAGGCTGTCGCGTTCCTCGCGTATCGCAGCGGGGTCGCCGAGCTCGCGGGCGAGCGTCGCGCGCTGTGTGAGCGTGCGCTCGAGCTCGTTCTCGGTGCCGGCCAGCGTCGAGGTCAGTCGTGTGCGGCCGACGAGGTGCGCGTCCTGGCTACGGGCGAAGCGGCGCTCGCGCGAGATTGGGAGCCGCTCGAGCTCGCCGCGGAGCAGATCGCGTCGCTCGGTCAGCGCGCCGGCCCGCGCGTCGATCGCGTCGAGCTTGGCGATCTCGGCGGTGGGCAGTGCTGCGAGCTGCGCGCGGAGTCGCTCGAGCTGGTCGCGTAGGTCGCCGAGCTCGC
>Ga0182024_10015004_pt1 | contig 14905 bp, 15 predicted proteins | sample P32metaG_FD_120480 | JGI IMG/M metagenome (GOLD analysis project Ga0182024, IMG submission 120480) | Permafrost microbial communities from Stordalen Mire, Sweden - P3-2 metaG (Illumina Assembly) | ecosystem: Environmental > Terrestrial > Soil > Wetlands > Permafrost | place: Sweden: Stordalen... | reverse complement strand
GCCCCTATTTAATCAATTTTTTCCCACAGCTCAAAGAAGCCGACGTCCAAATTCTTTTTACCATTGGACTGATTGCCCTGCTTTTAGTGCTGAACGTGATCGGTGTTAAGCAATCGACCCGCACGAGTTTTTTACTCATGGTCTTTACGGTGCTCACCCAATTCCTAATTATTTTGATCGGGCTTTTCACGGCTGAGAATATCTCAAAGGTGATCAGCGGAATGACGATCGGGGGAGCAGGTCCCGATTCTCCCTCCTGGGACGGATTTCTAAAAGGAACAGCGATGGCGATGGTAGCCTATACTGGTATCGAATCGATCGCTCAGCTCAGCTCGGAAACTAAAAAGCCGGTGCGTACGGTTCCGCGGGCGATCATGATCACGATGGCTGTGGTCCTATTCATGTATTTGGGACTCACAATAATAGGTTTCTCTGTGCTCACTCCTTTTCAGTTGGGCAACACTTATGAACAGCAGCCGATTGTGGGAATCGTCGCGAACTTTCCTTGGGGTGCGAAGATTTTGCTCCCTTGGGTAGGAGTCTTAGCTGCTGTGACGCTGTTTGTCTCGGCAAATGCCGGGCTCATCGGGGCTTCGCGGCTTTCATTCAACATGGGCGAGTATTATCAGCTTCCTCGACTATTCCATAAGATCCATCCGAGGTTCCGGACTCCCTACGTGGCTTTAACGTTTTTTGCTTTGATTGCCTGCGCAGTCGTCGCACTCAGCAAAGCCCGGCTAGGTTTTTTGGCCGATCTTTATAACTTCGGCGCTCAGATTGCCTTCTTTTTCACACAGCTGTCTTTGATCATCCTGAGGATCAAAAAACCGGATATGATCCGTCCTTTTAAGGTCCCATTCAACATTAAGATCAAAGGAAAACAAATTCCTCTAACGGCTATTTTGGGGGCGATCGCAAGCTTTGCTGTTTGGACGCTTGTTGTGATCACGAAGCCGGATGGAAGATACCTCGGAATCGGCTGGATCCTCTTAGGGCTTGTGATGTTCTGGGTCTACCGCAGGACGCAAAAACTTTCCCCCATGTCCCAAGTAGTCATCCAGAAGATCAAAATCCCGGAGTTCGCGCCTTTGGAGATCAAACATATTCTTCTCCCGCTGCGCACTACAACCCAGACAGAAACGGTTCAAGTCGCTTGTGAGCTAGCTAAATTGCACAAGGGAAAAATTACGGCGCTCCATGTCATTGAAGTTCCCTTTTCGATGCCGTTGGACACCGTTCTTGCACACCGGTTGGGCTTGGCCGGCCTAGTGCTCAAAACGGCTGAAGCAATAGGACTCGACATGGGCGTTGAGATGGAGCTGGAAATTGTTCGCGCCCGCAGCATTGCGGACGCCATCATAGATCTTCTCAATCAAGACGGCTACGATCTTCTTCTCTTAGAATCTAGCAAAGCGCCTGAAACAGGGGGGCGTCAAGCGATGGGCTCACTATTGAATAAAATTGTTCAGAGGGCTAAATGCAGAACTTGGATCTGCAATTCAAGTACTGCAGCGAACACAGCTTCCCTCGAAGAAATTGCTGGAATTAAAAAATCGTAAACAATGTTCTTGCATTAAAGGGGACACTTTTTTTAATTTGCAATTAAATAAGAAGGGGTTTTTTTTATGAAAAACTTAGCAATGTTTTCAGCTTTTACTATTTTAGCTCTTCCGATGGCATTATCGGCTGAAGGGGCAGAAGACAATTACATTGCTGCAGAAGATGGTCTTGTTGCATATATGAACAGAACCACCCCATGTGTTCCTGTGAAACCTCCCCCAACCAGAACATATTGCGTGGAAAATTGGTGCAATCCCACCCAGTGGAGCTTACAAGCTCGCGGAGCAGCTTATTTCCCCTTCCAAGAACAAATACGAGAGATTTATGGCACTGCTTTGCCTACTGTTGAACTAGAAGGCTCCTATAGTGTATGCAGATGGTCGGACTGCAATCAATTATTGCTGTGGGCAAATCTTGGTTGGACCTTTGCGACAGGAGAAACAATAGGTTTTGGTTATTATTCGAGGCTCAACTTAATCCCTTTCAGCGTCGGGGTAGAATATCAAGTGAGTATCCGCCGCAACTTCGATTTTTATGTGGGCATTGGTCCAGCTTATAGCTTTTTGTTGATTGAGAACAAAGACGGCTTTAGCACCAGTCATCTGTACAAGAGTCAGTTTGGCCTCACTACAAAAACAGGATTCCGCTTTACGTTTTGCACCAACTACTTCTTCGACGTTTTTGGCGATTTTTATTACACGCCATTTGGACATATCCAAGACTCAATCCAAAGTATCAACGGTGACTTTAGCGGGTTTTTTGTCGGCGCCGGATTCGGCGGCAAGTGGTAATATACTGCGGTCGAGATGAACTGCTCTGATGGTCGCAAAAATTCAATATTTCATCCCGACCGCAGTATAAGTCCACGGTCCGCATTTCTGCGGACCATGACTATTTTCAATTAGAGAGCAGGGGGAGTCGGAACTCCTAAAATTGCCGCGGCTCCTAGAGCAATCATATAGCAGCCATAGCATATATTCCCATCTGGCGGGACGGGGATTACACTAGCGTCTGCCACCATCAGGTTCTTCACACCAAAGACATGAAGATATCCATCCACTACAGCATTTGCCATAGAAGTGCCCATCACTGCGGTCCCTACAATGTGGGATTCAGCCGTGATACCGCTGGGGGTCTGGGCTGCTCCTAAAAGAACTGCCCCGCCTGCATCAATTTGGCCTGCGGATGGATAGATCATGTTCGGATAGGTCGGAGCACCACCTCCAATAGACTCTGCAATCAACATATAAGCGGCAACAGTTAAGTTGGCGTCCGTTCCGTTGGTCGTCACCGGGCCGTCGGAATACATATTTAAATTAACTAGGGGCTGTACCAAGGGATTGGTGCTGACAATCTGAACAGATCCCCGGCTCTTGGGTTCCAAAAGGAAAGAAAAAATCTCTACAAGCGGGAAAGGAGTAAGGGTTAATTGAAACGCATCAAATTGAAGCAGCCGAGTGCTCACATTAGGATAGTTATAAGGAGCAGGAAGAGCAGGAGTGGCGCTTCCATTGACAAAACCCTGTAAAAATGGCAGGGAATTTGTTGTGATATTCGCGACAATCGCATTGCCGCCATATTGATTAATGAGGTTTGCACCGACATTAGGATTATTCACCCGTACTTTGATCCCTAGAGGTCCAAGGACCGCAGGATCGCCGATCCCAGACCTTTGCAAAATTGCAGGACTGTTGATAGATCCGGCGCAAAGGATGATTTTTTTCCCATAAGCTTTAAGCGTTTTATTGGGTTCATTACTATAAACAAACTGGACACCGATAGCTTTATTGCCTTTAAAGAGGACCTTAGTCACATAAGCATTCGATTCAATGCGGAGCAACCTCTTGCCTACTCCTATACCACCCGTCGCAGTCGGGGTTACAACGGAAGGGGTTAAAAATTCTTTCGATGAATAGCTTCTTTGCCCCGTCGTACAAGGGGAAGGGGAAGTCGCAAACATTTGAAAGGCTGAAAACCCAAGAGCGGTTAATCCTGTCGTACTTACCTGAGTAGGATCATTAATATCGGTAATATATCCTGCATTTGATGATGCAGCCAGTGCAATACCGAGTGGATCGCTTGTGATGGGAGGTGTTTGCGTAACGCTGATCGGCCCTCCAACTCCGCGCTGCGCAGAATTGGCCGTTGTCATACAGGGCGTGTAATTTTCTAAAGCTTGCATCAAGGGCAATAAATTGTCATAAAGCCATAGGGGATTGCCCGAGATGGCTGCCCATTGGTTATAGATACCGGGGGTTCCTCTGATGGCTTGCAAGTAATTATGATGGCTGCTGCCTCCCCAGCCTCTTCCTTCAGGATAGGTAATAGCTGTTAGGGGATGAAATACAACGACGGGATAATTTGTAGCGTATTTTGGATCATAGGTAAGGAGAGTTAAATCTGCAAAAAGCACGCCCTCGGTTGTATTTAAGACAACGGGATCGTTATCTTGGTTGACTCCAGCCTCAAGGACTAAAACCTTCTTCTTATTGCTATCGCTCAATTTACGCGCAAGAACCGCACCTACGGTACCGTTTCCTACGATGATGTAATCGTACACGATATTTCCATCAGAATCAGCTGTAAGGCTGCTAAATGCCGTTATAAGACTTAAGAATAAGCCCGCTATAATCCCTTTTTTCATATTTCCTCAGTTTTTGTAATTTAAAAGCCCCTCAATGAAACCCATCGTTGGCTGTGCTAGTGTAAAAAACATGAGTAAAAGCGTAAGGAAATATTTTTTTTGACACAAGAAAAAATGACAGGCTTGAGTAGCAGTCTCAGGAAGAAAATTTGAGATGTTCAGTCAACAAGTGACAGGACACAAAATGGCCTGGCTCTATCCCTTTGAGTGCGGGGACTGACTCTTTACAAATATTTTTTACATAGGGACAGCGGCTGCAGAAACCGCACCCCTTGGGAGGATGCAGGGGACTGGGCACCTCTCCAGTGAGCACAATACGGGTCCGTTTCTTTTCTGCCACAGGATCAGGCAGGGGAATCGCAGATAAAAGCGCCTGGGTATATGGATGGAGAGGATTTTGGAAGAGCATCTCTGTCGGGGCTTTTTCCACGATCTTGCCCAGGTACATCACTGCGACCTCATTGAAGTGCCGTTTTCGATGCCATTGGACACCGTAATTTCACACCGGCTGGAATTGGCGGGCTTAGTGCTTAAAACCGCCGAAGCGATCGGACTCGATATGGGTGTTGAGATGGAGCTAGAGATTGTCCGCGCCCGCGGCATAGCCGATGCCATCGTCGATGTTCTAGAACATGACGGCTACGATCTTCTTCTCTTAGAGTCTGGCAAGGCGCCTGAAAAAGGGGGGCGTCAATCAATGGGTTCTCTTTTGAATGAAATTGTTCAGAAAGCTAAATGCCGCACCTGGATCTGCAATTCGACCACCACAGAAAATAAAACTTCCCTCGAAGAAATAGCTGGCATTAAAAAGTAACTAAAAATCAAATTCTACTAAAAACAATTGTAATAATGATTGTATTTTTATATTTAACGAACAAAGAGTAAAGGGAGTTCTATTGTGAATAAACTAGTGTTTTTATCGGTTTTCATAGCCTTTGCTATTCCTGTTGCGATTTCTGCTGATGAGGTTGATAACAGCCACTTATTACCTGCCAATGAATGGGATTGCCCTGTTGTACAAGAAGGATGTGCTCCCAAGGAAGAACCCCAAAAATTTCAACCTCTGAAACCGGAATCTCCACCTAAAGACGAATGTAACAAATGCCCTCCGAAAAAACCGAAATGCGACAGATGTCCTCCGAAAAAACCGAAATGCGACAGATGTCCTCCGAAAAAACCGAAATGCGACAGATGTCCTCCAAAAAAACCAAAAGACGAATGCGACAAATGCCCTCCGAAAAAACCGAAATGCGACAATTAGTATTTAACGAAGTGGCATGAGACAAAATGTCCCGGCTCGACTTCTTTGAGCGGGGGAACGGTGTTTTTACAAACATCCATAACTTTAGGACAGCGGCTGCAGAAACCGCACCCCTTGGGAGGATGCAAGGGACTGGGTACTTCTCCGGCGAGCACAATACGGGTCCGTTTCTTTTCTGCCACAGGATCGGGCAGGGGAATCGCAGATAAAAGCGCCTGGGTATATGGATGGAGAGGATTTTGGAAGAGCATCTCTGTCGGGGCTTTTTCCACGATCTTGCCGAGGTACATCACAGCGACCTCATCGGCGATATAACGGATCATGCGCAGATCGTGAGAAATAAACAGGTAGGTCAGCCCCATTTGCTGTTGGAGCTCTTTGAGGAGATTGACGATCTGGGCTTGGACTGAAACATCTAAAGCGGCGATCGGCTCATCGCAGACAATGAAGCGGGGATTTAAAATTAATGCCCTTGCAATGCCGATCCTTTGCCGTTGGCCCCCGCTGAACTCATGGGGATAGCGGCTCCGGTGCTGAGGATTGAGGCTCACTTGCTGAAAGGTCTTAGCGATAATGCCGGGATCGATATCGATCCCATGGATTTTTAACGGCTCAGCGATGATGTCTTCCGCTGTCATCCGGGGATTGAGAGAGGCATAGGGGTCTTGGAAGATCATCTGCGCCTCTTGACGCCATTTTTTCAGCTCGCTGGGAGAAAATGAAAAGATATTATTCCCATCAAACAGCACCTCGCCTTCCGTCGGTTCATGGAGTCGGAGAAGAAGTCTTCCCAAAGTCGATTTCCCGCAGCCGCTTTCTCCGACAAGCCCTAGCGTTTTGCCTTCGGGGATTTCAAAAGAGACGTCATCGACGGCCCTAATATCCCCTTTCGAAGAGGAGTATTTAAAATGCAGGTTTTTAACAATGATCACTGTTTCCTCCGAGGATCGAGGAGCCAGCATCTTGTTTTCTGAGACGGAAGCTCAAACAGGGGAGGTGTTTCAGTGCGGCAGATGTTCATTGCATCGGTGCAGCGGCTGCAAAAGGCGCATCCTTGCAGCGATGCCGATAGGTCGGGAGGCGATCCGGCAATCGGAAAGAGTTTTTCTCCTTTCCCGTCGATGCGGGGAATAGACTGGAGCAGCCTTTGGGTATAGGGATGCTGCGGACGGGCAAAAAGCTCTCCAACCTCGGCCTCTTCAACGATTTGTCCGGCATACATGACCAGCACACGGTCGCAAAAAGCGGCGACAAGGCTTAAATCATGGGTGATCAGCAAGGTGCTCATATCTTTCTGAAGATGATGGAGCAAATCGAGGATCTGCGCTTGGATGGTGACGTCCAGCGCTGTCGTCGGCTCGTCGGCAATCAGCACGGAAGGCTTTGCTGCCAACGCCAGGGCAATGACAGCTCTTTGCCGCATCCCTCCGCTGAGGAGGTGGGGATATTGCTGCAGGCGGAGCTCCGGATCGGGGATGCCGACTTGTTTTAAAAGTTCCAGTGCGCGCGCATCGGCCTCTTTTTTGGTGACCTGGGGAAAGTGGCGTAAATATCCTTCGGCGATTTGATAACCGATCTTCAGAGTGGGATTCAAAGAGGTCATCGGATCTTGGAAGATCATCCCGATCTCTTTACCCCGGATTTTTTGCAGCTGTTTCTCCGACAGTTTTACAAGGTCCGTGCCCTGGTACCAGATTTCTCCGCTATCGACGGTCGCAGCAGGGGGAAGTAATTGCAAGAGCGATTTCATCAAGATCGTTTTCCCGCAGCCGGACTCTCCGACGATTCCGAGTCTTTCTCCCTCATAGAGTGTAAAATTGACATGCCGGACAGCCCGGATGACTTCGCCTTGGGCTTGCAAAGAGACATGGAGGTCTTTGACTTCGATTAAAGGTTTCATAATTTTAACCTAGGATCGAATGCATCGCGGATGCCGTCGCCGACGAGGTTGAAGCAGAGCATGGTCAAGCTAATGAAGACGGCGGGGAAGAAAAGCCTCCAGGGAAAATAACGGAGCGCTGACAGCCCATCGCTGGCCATGGTTCCCCAGCTGGCGATTGGCGCTTGTACGCCTAGCCCTAAGAAACTTAAAAATGCCTCGGCAAAAATAGCAGTCGGGATGCTGAACGTCATCGTGGTGATGATCGGCCCCAGCGCATTCGGAAGCAGATGGCGGAATAAGATTCTCCAGCGGCTGGCGCCGAGGGCATAGGCCGCATAGGCATAATCGAGTTCTTTGAGCTGCAGGACCTGTCCGCGGACGATCCTTGCCATCGGGATCCATCCCGTGAGAGTGAGGGTGATAATAATCGTTGCAAGCCCCGATCCCATGACAACCGTGAGCAAAATCACGATCAGAAGATAGGGGATTGAGTAGATAATATCGGTGATGCGCATCATTGTCTCGTCTAATTTCCCGCCCCAAAGCCCTGCGATCGAGCCGTAGATCACCCCTAAGATCAGATCGATGACTGCAGCGGTGATGCCAACAAAAAGGGAGATCCTGGCGCCCCACCAGATTCGGGTGAAAATATCGCGGCCCAGCTCATCGGTGCCAAACCAAAACTTTGCGCAAGGCGCCATGTTTTTGAGGGGAAGATGCGTCTCATAATAGGCATAAGATGTCAGCAGCGGGACGACTAAGGCCATGACCAGCAAGAATCCTACCATGCATAGGCCAAACATGACCCGCTTGTTGGATTTGAGCCGCTTCCAGGAATTCTGCCAATAAGAAAAGACCACCGTTTCTTGAGAGACAGCCTCGGGAAGTTGCTCGACTCGTTCAAACTTTTGCAATCGTCTTTATCCTCGGATCTAGCAATGAATATACGATATCGACGATAAAAACGCATACCATCAGGAAGGCGCTGTAAAAAATCGTCAACGACATGATGAGAGTATAATCGCGGTTGGCAACGCTCATGACAAACCACTGGCCGAGGCCCGGGATGCCAAAGATTTTTTCCACGACAAAACTTCCCGTCAGGACATTAGCCGTGAGCGGCCCTAAATAAGTCACCACCGGGAGCAGGGCATTACGTAACGCATGCCGGTAGACAATTTGAAACGAGTTCAGCCCTTTGGACTTGGCCGTCAAGATATAATCTTGCTGCAATACTTCGACCATGCTCGACCTTGTCAGCCTGGCGATCATCGCCGTCGGCAGCGCTCCTAGTGCTAAAGCAGGAAGGACCGATTGGGCAAAAGTGCCCCATCTTGCCACGGGAAACCAATCGAACTGCATCGCAAAAACATACTGTAAGATCGTTGCTAATATAAAACTCGGCACAGAAATCCCAAAGACGGCCATGAGCATCGTTCCTTGGTCCTGCCATTTGCCCCGCTTCAAGGCGGCATACGATCCCAGCATAATTCCCATGCCGATCGCAATAAAAAGAGCTTCCAGCCCCAATGTCAGAGAGATCGGAAATCCTTCTCCGATCACGTCATTGGCTGTCCGTCCATGGTACTTAAAAGAAGGGCCGAGGTCTCCCTTCAACAGATTGGCAAAATATTTCCCGAATTGAACATGGAGGGGCTGATCGAGGCCGTAATGGTGATGGAGGGCCTTCAAGATCTCTTCAGGGATTGCCTCCTCATCAGAGAAGGGGTCGCCCGGAATCGCATGTGTTAAACAAAAAGTTAAAGTCACCACCACAAACAGGGAGGCGGCAAGTATCATAAATTTTTTTAAAAGATGCTTTAACACAAAAAATCCTGTATACTTTTAGGCACATTATCAGAAAACGGGGTCTATTTGGCTATGAAAAGAATCAGCAAAAGCGGAAATAAAATTCATTTTACCAGCTTAGGATGCGCCCGCAACCTCGTCGACAGCGAGGTCATGCTGGGGATCCTCCTCAAAGCCGGCTATGAGCCTGCCGAGCATTTGGAAGATGCCGATTTCCTCATTGTCAACACTTGCGGCTTCTTAGCCGAGTCCCGCCAAGAATCTTGCGATACGATTGATACTCTTCTCAAAGAGAGAAAAAAAGACGCCAAGGTCATCGTCGCTGGCTGTATGGTTCAAAAATACGGCCCTGAGATCCGCAGCCGCTTTCCCTCCGTTCATTATTTTCTCGGCTCAGGCGATATGGAAAAGATCCTCGATGCCGTGCAGACTCCAGAATCTGGCGCTGCCATCACCTCAGCCCGCAGCTATCTCGAGTGGGGAGAAGTCCCGCGCCAAATTTCAACTCCCAAAAACTACGCCTATCTCAAAATCGCTGAAGGGTGCATGAAAAGATGCGCATTTTGCATCATCCCTACAATCAAAGGCCCCCTCCGCAGCAAGACGATCGATCAGGTCGTGAAAGAATTTTCAGCCCTCCTCAGCCAAGGCGTCCATGAAATCATCTTGATCGCCCAAGATCTCGGAGACTTCGGAAAAGACCGGAAAGAAAAAGACGGCCTGGCCCAATTGCTCCGCTCCATGCTCGCCTCCGATAAAAAATTCTGGCTCCGCTTCCTCTATCTCTATCCTGATGAGATCACCGAAGAGATCATGCAGCTCCTCGAGCAAGATCCTCGCATCTGCCGCTACTTCGACATGCCGATCCAGCACATCAACGATACGATCTTAAAAGCGATGAGAAGAAAAACTTCCAAGAAGCAGATCGTCGACACCATCACCACGCTGCGCAACCGTTTCCCCGACATCGTCCTCCGCACCAGCTTGATGGTCGGATTTCCCGGAGAAACTGAAGAGCAGTTCCAAGAGCTCATCGACTTCGTCCGCCAGTGTCCTCTCGATAATGTCGGTATTTTCAAATACTCCCGCGAAGAAGAGTCCCATTCCGCGACACTGCCAGGGCATCTTTCCGAAGAAGTCAAACAAGACCGTTTCACGCGTCTAGCTGCCGTCCAGCACGAAGTGCTCCAAGAGCGGCAGCGCCGCTTTATCGGCAAGACCCTCGACGTCGTTGTCGAAGGATACCATCCCGATTCTCCCTACCTCATGCGCGGCCGTTTTTATGGCCAGTGCCCGGAGATCGACGGCCAAGTGATCATCAACGACGGACGGCTTGTCAAAGCTTTCGGAAAGCTCTATCGAGTCGAGATCACCGATGTGGCCGGCTACGACCTCATCGGCCAAGTGATTGCCCCCGTTAAAACCTCAAGAGGCCTATGTCTCGTGTCGTCTTAAAACCCGGCAAAGAAAAATCGCTGGTGCAACGGCATCCGTGGATCTTTTCTGGAGCCATAGCATCCCGCCCCGCCCATGCCCCAGGAGAAATTCTCCAGGTCTTTTCTTCCGAAGGAAAACTTCTCGGTGCTGGATATTTTCATCCTGAAAACTCCATTGCCGGACGCATGCTCACGTTCACTGCAGAAAACCCGCTCGATGCCATCCGACAAAACCTCAAATCGGCCCTCGACCTGCGTAACTCCTTTGTTCCATCCGATGCTAGGCGCCTCATCAATGCCGAAGGCGACGGCCTTCCCGGCCTGATTATCGACCAATACGGCGATGTTATTGTCATGCAGATCCATACCGCTGGCATGGAGCTCTTAAAATCTTTTCTCGTCGATGAACTCGTCCGGCTTCTTCATCCTAAGGCCATCTATCAAAAGTGCACCGCTGCCGCGCGCCGCCAAGAGGGGCTCGAAGACGCCAAAGGACTTCTCTATGGCACAGAAACTCCCGAAGTCACCATCACTGAACATGGGATTTCCTACATCGTCTCAATTTTAGAAGGTCAAAAGACCGGATTTTTTCTCGACCAGCGCGAAATGCGTAAAAAAATCCTTGAGCTCTCGTCTGGTAAAAAAGTCCTCAACTGCTTTGCCTACACCGGCGGATTTTCCCTCGCTGCTCTCAAAGGAGGAGCAAGTCTGGTCCATAGCGTAGAGATCTCCGAAGAGGCGTGTAAACTCGCCCACCGCAACAATTTTGATCCTTCCCGGCATACCATTTTCCAAGCCGATGCTTTTGACTTTCTCCGCACCAAGCCCCTCGATTACGATATCGTGATCTTAGATCCTCCCGCTTTTGCCAAAAAACGGGCCGATGTCGTCATGGCCGCCAAAGGCTACCGCGAGATCAACCGCCTGGCGATTCAAAAAATGCCTACGTCTTCTCTCTTGCTCACCTGCAGCTGCTCGTCCTATATCGATTCGACTCTTTTCCAACAGCTGATCTTCCAATCAGCCTCCGATGCCCAGCGGTCCGTCCGCATCCTCGGCAGGCATATCCAAGCACCCGACCATCCTGTTTCGGTTTATCACCCTGAGGGCGTTTATCTTAAAAGCCTTTTACTATATATTAATTAAATCATTTAATAAGCTATTTTATAATTGAAAAAAATAGAAATTAGTAGTATAATATCTCCATAAAAGGAGTTTAATCAATGTCAGCATTAAAACCCGCAGCGCCTACAGCCCGATCACCTAGAAATCTCCCCCCGATTCCTAAAATGATGTCTTCTGCAGCAGCCAAAGCTGCAAGAGTTGCAGAAGGTAAGATGGTTGTGAGCAGCATACTCCCTAAGAAGACATTTAAAGCATCGCTGACTGCATTGCCAGAGGGAGATGAGACTAAAGAAACTGAAAAAAACCCTCAGCTCCAGCTCGGAGAAAATATCCCGAGGGCCACTTCTCTTACCAACTCTCCTCCCGAAGAAGGGCCTGTAGTTTACCCATTACACCGAAGTTCTCCCGTCATAACCAATCCTTCGAGCAGACATAGTACAGGCACACAACCAAGCTTAAGAAAAGACGTATTGCGCCTTGACCCCACTAGCCTTGCATGGGAACGCATGTCCCAAGCAACTAGTCCTAGAAATCTCCCCCCGATTCCTAAAATGACGTCTCCTGCAGCAGCCAAAGCTGCAAGAGTTGCAGAAGGTAAGATGGGTGTGAGCAGTATACTTTCTAAGAAGACATTTACAGCATCGCTGACTGCATTGCCAGAGGGAGATGAGACTAAAGAAACTGAAAAAAACCCTCAGCTCCAGCTCGAAGAAAATATCTCGAGGGCCACTTCTCCTACCAACCCTCCTCCTCCCGAAGAAGAGCCTGTAGTTTACCCATTACACCGAAGTCCTCCCGTCATAACCAATTGTTCGAGAAGACATAGTACAGGCACACAACCAAGCTTAAGAAGAGACGTATTGCACCGCCTTGACCCCTCTAGCCTTGCATGGGAACGCATGTCCCAAGCAGCTAGAAATTCTTCAAACCAAAACTAGTTTTTCCCAACGCCGGCTTCCCGGCGTTTTAGCACAAATAGTTCAGTCACACTCTAAATACCATTTGTTGTATCTTTACAGATAAAAAAAGGGATTGATCTATGACTGAAACTGTATCTTCTTTCAAACGAAAACCCAGCTATGAAACTTCTTTAAATACCCTCGAAGGAAACCCCGCGTTGGCAGAGATTCCAACGATTCAATTAAAAGCATCTGAGCTGGTGTGTCGGAGTGCAAAGGATAAATCGAGTTAGATTGAGGAATTCTCAAGATTTGTCTTAAAAATTAGTCTTCTTACAAATCAAAGAGCTGCGCTTTTGACTTTCTCCGCACCAAGCCCCTCGATTACGATATCGTGATCCTCGATCCTCCCGCTTTTGCCAAAAAACGGGCCGATATCGTCATGGCCGCCAAAGGCTACCGCGAGACAAACCGCCTGGCAATTCAAAAAATGCCTCCGTCTTCTCTCTTACTCACCTGCAGCTGCTCCTCCTACATCGATTCGACTCTTTACCAACAGCTGATCTTCCAATCAGCCTCCGATGCCCAGAGGTCAGTCCGCATCCTCGGAAGGCATATCCAAGCACCCGACCATCCTGTTTCGGTTTATCACCCTGAGGGCGTTTATCTTAAAGCCTTTTACTGTATATTAATTAAATCTGAAAGTACTTAAAGATGAATAAGTTATGATTTATTTTTCTTTAGCTTATAAGTGTTAAAAAATAGAAATTAGTAGTATAATATTTCCGTAAAAGGAGTTAAATCAATGTCAGTGTCAAAACCCGCAGCGCCTATAAGCCCATCGCCTGTAATTTTTATTCTCTCCCCCATTCCTAGAAGGGCATCTCCTGCAACTGCTAAAGCTGCAAAAATTGCTAACACAGATCGGATGGTTTTTGCTGAACCGCGCAGTTCTTCTAAATCCCCTAAGAGGACATTTACAGCATCGCTGGTTACATTGATAGAGGAAGAAGATGAGACTAAATGGGCCTCTGAGCTCCAGCTCGGAGCAAATAGCCCGAGGGCCACTTCTCCTACCAATCAAGAAGAAGAGGCTGTAGTTCACCCATTACACCGACACCCCGTCTCTACCAAAGTTAAGCATTCCAGAATACTTCGTCGGAATAGCATGCCAGAGTTAAGAAAAGACTTATTGCGCCTTGACCCCGCTACCCTTGCAAAGGCCCGTCTTTTCGCTGAAGCATCTAAAACCAACTCTCCAACTCAAGAATAGTTTTTCCCAGCGCCGGCCTCCCGGCGTTTGTCATAAATAGTTCAGTCACGCTCAAAATGTCTTTTGTTGTATCTTAATGGAAAACAGAAGGGATTGATCCATGACTGAAGCTGTATCTTCTTTCAAACGACAACCAAGCTATGGAGTTTCTCTAAATACCCTCGAAAATAATCCCGCTTTGGAAGAGGTTCCTGCGATTCAATTAAAAACATATGAGTATCGGAGTGCAAAGAATAAATGTAGTGAGCTTGTAAAATTCTCAAGAGTTGCCTTAAAAAATATTCTCAGCGCAAGTCCAATAGCCGCAGCAACAAATTTTCAAGCAGCTGTCAAAAATGAGCAGGTGATGCCTTATTATCTTGCGGTTGCTAACTCAGTCCTCAAAAAAACCAAAGAAGGAATTCCATGAATAACTTTAAATACTTCATTGCGACCCTGGGCGGTTTTCAATTTGGCTATGCTATTGGCATTATGGCAGGAGCTATCCTCTTTATTGCCACCCAATTTTCTCTCAGCCCTGAACAGCAAGGGCTTGCTGTCAGCGCTTTTCTCATGGGAGCGCTTCCAGGCACAGGAATTGCCGGACCTCTTGCCAACGGGCTCGGGCGTAAAAAAACTCAACAGCTCATGGCCATTCTGTTTTTAATCGGAACCTTTCTTGTGATCACATCGACAGCCCTTCCTCAGCTAATGATTGCCCGGATCCTTCAAGGGATTGCAGCAGGAGGTTTTTCTGTCATCGGCCCGATGTATCTTGCTGAAGTCTGTCCTGCTGCCAGCCGCGGTTTTTATGTCGGCTGTTATCAGCTCTCCGTCACTCTGGGCATTTTTGTAGCCTACGGTGTCAACTGGGCGCTCTCTTTTTCAGGTTCCTGGCAATGGATGTTTGTTCTTGGCGCTATCCCTGCTTTAACCCATTTCATCGGTTTTTTCTTTCTGCCTGACAGCGAGCCTACCAATCAACAAGCCTCGCATACTCCTTGGAAAACTCTCCTTGAGCCTGGCATCCGCAATGT
>Ga0182024_10015003_pt1 | contig 14906 bp, 11 predicted proteins | sample P32metaG_FD_120480 | JGI IMG/M metagenome (GOLD analysis project Ga0182024, IMG submission 120480) | Permafrost microbial communities from Stordalen Mire, Sweden - P3-2 metaG (Illumina Assembly) | ecosystem: Environmental > Terrestrial > Soil > Wetlands > Permafrost | place: Sweden: Stordalen... | reverse complement strand
GCTCGGCCGAAAGCCCGGCCACGCGAATAACTTTATTCCGGCTCGTCTGGCCGGAGGCAATGGTAACGGAAGATCGCCGCACCTTCAAAAGTTTGGCGAAGAATTCGATGCAGGCCTCATTGGCCCGACCCTCGACCGGAGGCGCGGTCAGCGAGACTTTCAGCGCATCGCCTAGTTGGCCGGTGATGGCGTTCTTGTTCGCGTGCGGGTGAACTTTGACGGCGAAGCTGACGCCTCGGGCGGTTTCGTGAATCAAAAGCATGATTCACCATAGAGTCACAGAAGCCACAGAGAAGAAGCTCTCTGGTTAGGTTTTTGTTCTTTCCCCGAAAATCGCCGTCCCTACGCGCACGCAAGTCGAGCCTTCTTCGATCGCGACCTCGAAGTCGTGCGACATGCCCATGGAAAGAACGTTCATGCCAACCGCAGGCAGCTCACGTGCAGCGATCGCATCGCGCAGTTCGCGCACCTGGCGGAAGTAGGGTCGCGCGCCCTCGGGATTTTCGGTGAACGGAGGCACGGTCATCAGCCCGTGAAACTCCAGCGCTTCGAGCCGCGGAGCGGCCAGCAACAGTTCTTCCAGTTCGCGCGAATCCGGCGCGACTCCACTCTTTGCCGCCTCGCCGCCGACGTTGATTTCGATCAGCACGCTCAACTTCTTGCCCAGGCTTCCTGCCGCCGCATCCAGTTTCTCGGCCAGCTTCACGGAATCGACTGAATCTACCGCGCGGAACAGTTCTGCCGACTTGCTGGCCTTGTTCGTCTGCAAGTGTCCGATCATGTGCCACTCGGCTCCAGCCAAATCGGACAGCGCGTTCGCCTTCCCGTCAAACTCCTGCACGCGGTTTTCTCCGAACAGGCGCAGTCCGGCAGCGTGGGCTTCGCGAATGCGCTCTGGCGGATGCGTCTTGCTCACCGCCATCAGTGCGATTTCGTCGAGACGCCGCTTGGCGCGCCGTGCGACCTCAGCGACGCGTTGGCGCACCCCCGCAATGTTCTCAGGAATAGACATAAAGAACTGAACCACAGAGGACACAGAGTTACACCGAGGACTCGACTAAGTCCTTCTTTTAACTCGATGTCTCCCGGCGCGGTTCACGAGCTCACATGATCGCCGTCGGCGGCGCCGGTTCGTTTGGATCTCCGGCGCTGGAAAGCGGTAACCAGATCAGCAACGCCGCCAGCAGAGCTATCACTCCCATTCCCGCAAGATACAGGGGATGTTCAAAGATTTTCGCCGACGTGATCCGCATAGACCAGTCTGAGGCGGTTTTAAGCCATGACTGGTGGGCAAACGACATTGCGATCAGCGCCGCCCAAAGAAGCCCAAAGACCGATTCGCCAGCGATCAACCCTGATGCCGTGAGAACGCCAGCATTCTCCACCCGTGCTCTCTGTGCCTCATTGAATCCGCGACGCTTGGCCAGCCAATCTCCGAGCGCGCGGAAAACCCCGCCGATGAAGATGGCGAATGTCGTCTCGAACGGAAGATACATGCCAACCGCCACCAGCATGGGACTCTTCACCTGCATCATAATCATCGCGATGCCAAGAAGAATTCCAACTACAACCAGCGGCCAAGGCATATCGCCTCCTACGATGCCGATGGCGAGGGTGGCCATCAATCCGGCTTGAGGCGCCGAAAGCTGGCGGCTGCCGAAGCCGAATGCGGTGTCCAGTAGATAAAGAGGCCAATACATAGCCAAGCTTGCGACTACCACGGCGATCAGTTCTGCCATCTGAATCTTGCGTGGCGTACCTCCTAAGATGTAACCGACTTTGAAGTCCTGCAGCAGTTCGCCCGCTACCGAGGATGAAACACAAACTACCGCGGCAACGCCCAACACGGCCGCCACTCCCGGCCCTCCCGAAACGCCCAGAGAGACCATAAGAAGCGCCGCAATCAGCAAAGTGGACAGGGTCAACCCGGAAACTGGATTGTTGGAAGAACCAATAAAGCCGACGAGACTGCCCGAAACCGTGGCCATGAAGAAGCCGACAACCAGCATGACAACTGCCGCCAAAACTGCCGGCCAAACCAGACCTGATATGCGGATGTAGAGGATGCACATGAGCACGAACATCAACCCAATTAAACCGAAGACTGCTTTTGAGCTCATGTATTGCTCGGTGCGAGAGAGTTGGGCCCGCTGGTCGGCGGTCTGGCGCAAATCCGATAATGCCCGGCCAATGCCTGCCGTGAGACTCTTTCCCATTTTGAAGAGCGTGTAAGCCGCACCCACCAGCATTCCGCCGACGGCAATAGGGCGTACCACAAACTTCCATACTGCGATCGACATGTTCGCCCAATTGTCGGGCGTATCCGCTGGAAGGTACTGCTTGATTTGCGGTCCCAGGAAAAAAATGAGCAATGGGACCATCAATCCCCAAGCCAGGACACCTCCGGCAAACTGGATCGAAGCCAGCCGCAATCCAATGATGTAACCCACCCCCAGATACGCCGGACTCACACTCGGAGCCGCAAAGGTGCTGGTCCCGCCCGCTGCCAGGATGTTTGCACTGCCCGTCGTGCCCAGACGTACTTGACTGCGTCCCAGATTGCCAACGGCAAAATGAATGTCCTTATCGGCGGCGAACAAACCAAAGCGCCCCAGCAGGTACACCACGCCGCCCACGCCGATATTCCAGAAAAGATATTTTGCCGCCTCGGCGCCCCGCCGCCCTGCCTTATGAATTTCTGCCGCAGCGACCGACTCAGGGAAAGGCAGTTCCGGATCTTCCACCATGACGCGCCTCACTAATGAAATGAAAAGCACGCCTAGAATGCTGCCTACCATCATCAGTGCGGTCGACTTCCAGTATGCGTCGGCTGGCCGGAAGGACGGCCACGCTTTGGCGATGACAAAGGCAGGGATGGTGAAAATCGCTCCGGCAGCGAGGCCTTCTCCGATGGTGCCTGCGGTGCGAGCAATATTTTCTTCCAGCAGCGATCCCTTCCACGCCCGCATGGCCGCCATTGCGATCACGGCAGCGGGATAGGTGGCCGCAATCGTGATACCAGCCCGCAACCCTAAGTAGGCGTTCGCAGCGCCCAGCACAATCGTCAGAAAGAGTCCCAGCAGTACCGCGCGCAACGTGAACTCTTTCATCTCCATGGATTCGGGCACGTACGGCACGTGCTTCTTCTTGCCGGGCACATGGGGAACTGGACTGCTCATAGGCGGAATCCTTTTAGTGCGTAGGATGAAAACAAGTCCGGTTGATTGTCCTGTCGAACTGATACGAAAACAAAGGAACGGCGCACGTTAGCACGCGGCAAGCCCGCATGACAAGTGAGGGCGCCGGAATTTAACTTTTCCTCTTCCATTTTCCTGGACTGTCGCGTAAGCGGAAAAGATGAGGGTTCTCCGTTGGAACCTTCGTCGCAGTCAAAATCCCCACTCTTGTCGCAAAGAACGCGACAAGAGTGGGGCGCCCACCGTTAGACACTCCGGGGCAGGACAATTTCACGCCCGCCCGCCGCGCTCCGCGATCAGGCGCACCGCTGGCTCGCTTACCCACGTGTGACCGTGGGAGCCTGGGCCGTGGAAGCGCTCGCCCCAGGATAGCGAGGTGACGTCGCGATATTCGTGCACGGACTCGTCGGGGACGAAGCGCAGGCGCTTCCGCAAGGACGCTCGCGCGTTGGGATCCGCGCCATGATCCAGCAGCAACCGGGCGAAGGCGGCGTCCCGCTGCCGGCCGCAGAGATAACTTTGCGACACTACGCAGCCGAAGAGTGGTGTATGGCCGCCGAAGCCGTTGGCGTCGATCTCTGCTTTGGCGTTCACGTCGGCGCCCTGCTCGATCAGCCAGCGTGCGATTTCGATTTCGTCAAAATCGACACAAATGTGCAGCAACGTCGTGCCTGCCAGCGGCGTGCCGTGGAGCGCGAGAGAATGGTCGGCGTGGCATCCCAACTCCGGCGGATAGATTTCTTCGTGCGAGAAAGTTCGACTGAGCAGTTGCGGGTCGCGACGCAGGTGCGCTTCGAGCAAATCAATGCGGCCGCGATGCAATGCCATCGCAGGCGTGTCGGGAAGAGCGATGCCACGCTCGCTCACCAGGTCGAGGCAGCGATGTTTCCCCTTCGGACCGCGGCAATAGGTTTGAAGAAGCAATGCGACGGGCGCGAGGCGGTCGCCGTGCGCGTCGGCAAGCTCGGCGCCGAGTTCGAACAACAGCGCGAGTCCCTCCGCATTCAGCGTTTCACACGGGCCCATGACCAGTCCCGGGACGACGCGCGCACCCATCGCGTGCAGGCGCCGGGCGGTTTCGAGCTGGCCCTGCAGGCACGCCCGGTCGAAGGCATGCTGCAGATCTGCCGCGCCCATTTCGCGAAGCAAGGCGATGATCTCATTCTGCCCGACGTTCGCGGCGTAGGACATCGGCGGCCCCCAGTTGCTGTCGGCCACGCCGCACGCGCTTTCGTCCAGCAGCCGCGGATCTTTTCGCACGAGCTGGCGGACGATGTCCGCATCGCCGCGCCAGATCGCATCGGTCAGGCGGCAGGCGGTGACGAGCCGCGGCCAGCTCGCGAGCCCGTAACTGCGCGCCAGCGCGGCCTGCACGTCGGCGAGCTTGGCGGCTGCGGGCTCAATCGTTTTGGGATGATGCTTACGTAGTTCTGCGATTGCGGCCTGATCTCCGTGCCTTACCGCGCGCAGCAAATCCTTGGCCTGGTGCTTGAGTTGATCGAGGTTGGGACGAACGGGAAAGTGACGATCGGTAAACTTGCGAGCGGACTTACTCGGGGACTTCTCTGACATGACGGACCTCCTTGGTGGTCATGCCCGTGGTCCGCTGCAGCGGGCGAAAAGGAGGTTCGTGAGAACCTTAGATCAGCGCGTCGCTCAGGTGGACTCGGTCCTGTCCGCGGACGGGCGGCGTCCTGTACGCCGAGTGCCAGTATAGCGCAGGGAAAAGATTAGGTGGCAATGCGCCGGGCGTTGCCTATCATCTCAAGCCTGATTAGACTCCAATGTTAGTGAAGGTCTCATCATGAAACGCCGGGAATTTTTCAAAGCCGCAGCCATTTGCGGCGCCGCAAGCACACTGCCTGCGGCTTTGGCTCAGGAAAACCTATCGCAGCACAGGAGAACGGCTCCATGAATCAGATTCCGCTCACGTCATCGGCAGGAACCCGCAAGGGCGACATGCTTTACCGCACGCTCGGCCGCACCGGAGAGAAGGTTTCAGCGATTGGGATGGGTGGCTTCCATATTGCGCAACACGGCCTTACGGAGCAAGAGAGCATTCGCCTGGTGCGCTCTGGCATTGATCGCGGCATCACGTTCATGGATAACAGTTGGGATTACAACGAAGGCCAGAGCGAAGTGCGGATGGGGAAGGCCTTGAAAGATGGATATCGTCAGGAAGTATTTCTGATGACGAAAATTGATGGCCGCAGCAAAGAGGTCGCGGAGGGGCAGATCGAGACTTGTCTGGAGCGTCTGCAGACCGATCACATCGATCTGGTGCAACATCACGAAATCATCCGCTTCGACGATCCCGATCGCATCTTTGCGGAGGGCGGGGCTAATGAGGCGGTTCTGGCCGCTAAGAAGGCGGGGAAGATTCGCTACATCGGATTCACCGGTCATAAAGATCCGCACATTCATTTGTATATGTTGAAAGTGGCCGCCGAGCACGGCTTCCAGTTCGACACGGTGCAGATGCCTTTGAACGTGATGGATGCGCATTTCCGCAGCTTCGCGCAGATGGTATTGCCGGAGTTGGTCAAGCAGGACATCGGCGTACTGGGCATGAAGTCGATGGGAGATGGAGTGATTTTGAAGAGCAAGACTGTATCGCCGATCGAGTGCCTGCACTACGCGCTGAGCCTGCCCACATCGGTCGTAATCACTGGGATCGATAAGCCGGAAATCCTGGACCAGGCCTTGGAGGCGACGAAAACGTTTCAGCTCATGAATCGAGAACAGATCGCACAACTCCTGGCGAAGACAAAAGAAGTGGCGATGGCCGGAAAGTACGAATTGTTTAAGACGTCGTCGCACTTCGACTCTACCGCCAAGCATCCGGAATGGCTGGGCGGGGATACGCCTGGCGTTCAAAAACTGGCTCCGCCGAGCGCGTGATCGCCGCGGGATCAAGCCCTCTCGTTTGTTGCCAAAAGAACTGGGGCCGATGCGATCAACGCACCGGCCCTTTTCTTGCGCATGCGGTTATCCAACGTCCTCAGGGGCAGCTACAGCCACTAATGACATTGGTGTCCAACGTGACTGCGCCATTCCGCGCCAGGGCTCTGCCTTCCAGATTCACGCCGGTGGTTATTGTGATTGATGTCAGCGCCAGGATGTTTCCCTTGAATATAGAGTTTGTTCCCAGGGTCGCTGAACTGCCGACCTGCCAGAAGACGTTGCAGGCTTTGGCGCCGTTGGCCAAGACTATATGGCTGCCGCTTCCCGTAGTGAGCGTGGACGCGATCTGGAAAATGAACACCGCATCCGGATTGCCCTGAGCGTCGAGCGTGAGGTCCCCGGAATTTGCCAGCGACGAAGTGGATGTATAGATACCCGTGGTAAGTGTCCGCCCGACCAAATCTCCGGCCACAGGAGTACCGCCGGTTCGTGCGGCAGCATCGACATACCCAGCAGTCAAGGCAGCCTGGGCCAGAGCGGCGGCACCGTCCGCAATGTGGATGGTCCCGCTTGCAGTTCCCGGCGGAAATCCTGTCACGGACGTACCCGGACTTAATCCAACATCCCCGGACACTACCGTAGAACCGGTGTTGGTGACAGTGCTTCCAGCCAGGACCGAGAAATCTCCTATGTTAGGACAGAGGGCTATCGGCTGCGTTCCAGCGCCCTGGCACGGACCGGTTGTAAAAGTCTGTTGAATTGGCGCAACCGGCACTTCGCCCATGTCCTTAGCTCCGGCGGTGACCATCAGGGTGTACTTTGTATTCGCCGCCAGGTTCGCCGAGGGTGTGAGCGTGGCCATTTGAGTGACCACGTTATAGGTCACGGTGGAGGTCACACCTGCAATGAGAATTGTGCTGGGATTGATGGTAAGCGAGTTCATTTGCTCGTCAAACGTGACCAAAATCTTCTGGTTCTGAGGCACGCAAGCGGCGCCCGCCACAAGATTGACGGCGATAACGTACGGGGCAGAAGTGTCTGTGGTTGCGCGGGTGGTGAAGGAGAAATCGAAGGCCGCGGCCAGTGGAGTTCCGCTCAAGTCCTTGGCGCCAACGGTAATACTCGCGCTGTACATCACATTGGCGGCGAGGTCAGGGGAGGGTCTGAAGCCGGCAATTTTGTTGGTTGCGTCGTAGGTGACTGTGCCGGTAGCACCTGCGACCAAAAAGGTACTCGCGTTGATGCTTGCCGGATCCATGGGCGTGCTGAACACCACGGCAATCTCACGGTTAGTGCCCACTCCGTCGCTTTGGGGGACCACCATCAATACTGCGGGAGCACTGGCGGGCGAAGCTGGTGGGTTAGCAACGCTGCCACAGCTAATGAGAAAAACCGCGACCAGAAGCGCGGTTGAGACCTTGGAGAACTGGCGGAGTGACATAACGATTCCTTTCACAGAACCTTCGTTGCGAGTGCGGACGGGTTTGAAGCTCCTGTGAGATGCCGGAACAGCAAGATAGGCTGCCGCAATGAAAGTATTTATTGAAGGAATCCCTCCCAAGCCACAGCTAACTCGGGCAAAGAAACACCGAGTCGCCAGAGCCCACGCTTGTACAGGGCACGATTGGAGACGAAGCGAGCGGGCAAACAAAAAACTCGGGGCTCACCCGACGCATGAGCCATCCGTATATTTCGTTTTGGATTATCCGGCTTGTAGCCTAAGCCGTCTGCTCACAATTGCTCACTTCGCCATTTTGTATCAGGCAACGAGGATTAGCTCCGGTTGCTGCTCGACGTTTAGACGTCGGAAGTGGTCGAGCGGGCGAGATTCCTGTCCCAACACGAGATGTCAACTCCAGATTGGGCCGCTCGAGCCGTTGCTACCTGCTGGTCAACTCGATAGGTCCTTGGACCTAAGGTCGCACTCCGATTCGAGCCTCTTCGCATACATCCCATATCGTCGGCAGGCCGGGAGCTCTCCAAAACTGCCTTCCCAGATTCAGCTTTTCCTCAGGCAAATAATACTTTCAGGGAACCGCTACGGGGCATTTGGTCCCCGCTGAGTTTGTTTGCCAAATCGGCGTCAGACGAGTATTACGAGTATGAGGGTTGTGCGCGGCTTTGGTGTAAAATAAAAGCAATCGGTTTTCCCTTCGTAGTCTGTGTTTTCTGAGGTGCAAGTATGAACGACTCCTCCGATCGGCCTTGGGCTCCGCCTTACATTTGCCGCGATTGTGGTAGCGAAGCAGGTTTCCGCTCGCGGCGTCGTACTCTGACCGAACGGTTTATTCTTCCGCTGTTTCTCCTGAAGCCCGTGCGCTGCGGGGAGTGTTTCCGGCGGGATTACCGGCTGATTTTCACGCCGGTGCGCGACCGGCTGTCGGACACTCCGAGGATCACACCCGGCAAAGTGACACCGCCGACCTCCAACCGCAACGTTGCCTAGCGGCGGTCCTCGCCGCTATACTGCAGGGGTTGCAGCAAAGATTGGCCGCGGCGCATTGGTCCGCGGGATTACGAGGAGGCCGTCTTCAGCAGTAGTGAGGACCGAATCCGGGCTAGCCATGCCAGTGTTGCAGTTACAGGGCATTCTATTGTTTCGCAAAGGCCTGTACCCGGTGTTGGACGAGGCTGGGCCGGCCGAGTAGTACAGAGTCTCTTCTCTGTTTTATTTCCTTCCGACTGCCGCATTTGCGGCGAGCCTCGGCTGAATATCTCCCGGCTCCCGGTATGCCCCCATTGTCTGGCGAGTATCTACCCGATCTGCGGCAGAACTTGTTCTGTTTGCGGCGACCGCGTGCTTTCCTTTTACGCGGAGAGGGCTGCCCACGGACTGAGGCGATGTGCGGTGTGCCGGCTCATTCGGCGTCCCTTTGGCCGGGCGGTGGCCTACGGCAGTTATGAGAGTGGGCTGCGCGAACTGGTTCATCTGCTCAAGTACAACGGGGTGCGTCCGGCGGCCACGGTTTTGGGAGGCATGTTGGCTGAGGCTTTGACCGCGCTAGAGCCTGCCTTTGAGCGGTTGACGTTTGAGCAGGCACCGATCCTCGTGATTCCTGTGCCGCTATATAAGGCCAAGCGGCGCCAACGCGGGTTCAATCAGGCGGAATTGATTGCGCGGGCGGCGCTGAAATTTCGTCCCCTGGGTGAGCCTTTGCAACTTGTCTCCAGTATTCTGTTGCGCACCCGCGACACTGCTTCTCAGATCGGCTTGAGCAGCCACCAGCGCCGTGCCAACCTGCGCGGAGCTTTTACCGTGGAGCGTGCCGCGGAAGTCACTGGCCGCGAGGTAATTCTGGTGGATGATGTTTACACGACGGGCGCTACGGCCACAGAATGCGCCCAGGTGCTGCGCCGCGCCGGAGCCGCGAAGGTATGGATCGCGACGGTGGCGCGCACCATGAAATTGGCATCTAATGATGCGCAGTTCCGACCGGGCATGGATATAGATGAGGATGCCGCCGAGGCAGCGGGTGAGGAGCGAGAGGAACTTTTGGCGAAAGCCGCAGAGAGCTAGGAAACGTCAGGTTTCAAAGTTTCAAGGTTCCAAAGTTTTAAAGTGAAAAAGCGCGACGTTGAAACCTTGAAACCTTGAAACTTTAAAACTAACTTTAGAGACTTAGACCTATGTCATTGAGGATGGACCACGATGCAGGCTCGCGGCATGCCGCCGGTCTGTTCTCGTCGGCGGCCACGCATCGGCCCGGTGATGGCCATGCTCTGCTTGCGCCCGTCCTGGTGCTGAACGCGTCTTACGAGCCGATCAACGTTTGTGCCGCGCGGCGCGCGCTGGTCCTGGTGCTCAAAGGCGTGGCCATGACCGAGGAAGAGAACGGACATTTTCTGCACTCGGCGCGCGTGGCTATGCGCCTCCCTTCGGTGATCCGGTTGCTGGAGTATCGGCGCATCCCGCACCAGAGCCGCGCGCTCTCGCGCAAGAACATCCTGCTGCGCGATCGCAACGCCTGCCAGTATTGCGCCACGGTGCTGCCCTCGAGTGAGCTGACGCTCGACCACGTCATCCCGCGCTCCCGCGGTGGGTCGTCCACTTGGGAGAATCTTGTTGCCTGCTGCCACGCCTGCAACCGCCGCAAAGGCAATCAGCATCCTGCCGAGGCCGGCATGAAGCTGATGCGCGAACCCCGCGCCTTCAACTTACATACCAGCCGACACATCATGCGCTTGATGGGTAGGTCGGATGATAAGTGGAGGAAGTATTTGTTTTACTAAGGTTTCAACGTTTCAAGGTCAAAAACAACATCGACCACCCTGAGTCTGTCACCTTGAGCCTTGAAACCTTGCTCCTATGGCTCGCTCCTTCCGCGAACTTCTGGTTTGGCAGAAAGCCAAGGCCTTTGCCGTTCAGATTTATCAGGCCACAGAGCAATTTCCGAGGGCGGAGACCTACGGCTTAACCTCTCAGATCGAAGGACCGGTGTTTCGGTAGCGTCAAACATCGCGGAAGGACAAGGCAGACTAACCTCAGGCGAGTTTCTGCACTTTCTAGGGCAGGCTCGCGGCTCCCTGCTGGAACTCGACACTCAACTGCCTATTGCCCTAGATCTGAACTACCTCAAGCCGGATCAATACGAAATTCTGGACCGCGATGCCTACCAGGTTCTAGGTCTCCTGAACCGCTTGATCGAGTCCCTGCGCAAGAAGCCTTTGAAACCTTGAAACTCTGAAACCTTGAAACTTTGTTACTGCGGCTTCTTCTCATCCGGTTTCTGTTCCGGCGTTTTGTCGCTCTTCGGAACTTCCTTGCCTTCGTAGAGAATCTTTGAATTGGCGCCGAAGCGCTTGTAGTCTTCGTACTTCACGATTTCCTTGATGTGCACGTCTTCTATCTTGAAGTGCAGTTCGTCGTCTGCTTTGGTGTAGACCGGAAACCAGTATTGGCCGTCGATCTGTTGCCGCCAGGTAGTGAACTTGGGAAACAGATTCTCCTGGTTGCCATGTTTCTCGCGAATGTCGGGGACGGTCTTGCCATAGGTCTTCACAATCTGGAAATCGTGGTTGTCGACCCAGACGCGTCCCTGGAAGTAGCGCTTCTTGCCCTCGATCTTTTTGGGCGCGATGTCGAACACATAGCACTCCAGTTCGTCTTCCTTTTGCTGGCCCACGTACAGGATGTTGTATTCCGGAAGGTCTTCGGTAGTGAGCACAAACGGCAGCCTGTGGCGGATATCTTCAAAATCTTCCTGCGACATGAAGATCTTCGTCAGACTGGACTGCGGAGCGAACACCACGTTTTCGATGCGTTGGCCCTTTTCGTTGAACATCACGTCGAAGACTTCGTGATACTGACCATCGACCGTCTCTCCGTCCAGAGTCTCTACTCTTACATCCTGGCGATAAGTGTACTGGTCGCGCGCCTTGGCAAATTCCGTCTCTTTGGCGGCGAAGCGCTTGATGATGTCCTCAGGCGTGGTGCCGGCAGGAGGATTGTTCTCGAGCGGGCCCTCCTGGGCGCGCGCGGGAAATGCCGCCACTCCGCAGGCCAGCAGGGTCGCACAAAACAGCAAACGAGCGGATACCGATTTCATAAATATAGTTTAACGAATCCGAGGGGAAGCTGTCGCAGAGACTTGCAACGTCTTGCCTGCTGCGCTGACGGGGCACGCTACGTTTACAGCGGCAGACACCGCGGCTACCCCGCCCTCCAGCCCCTCTCCGCTCAGTGAGGCCGGAGGGAAGGGCGCTGCAGTTCTGCCATTCCTTTGATGCCTTCTTAGGAAAGAGGTTGGTTGGGAAATCCCCATTCGGAACTAGTCCCCGGCGTTAGACTTAGCGCAAGAAAGAAGCGCCCAGAGCCTGGAATTGGCTGATGGTCACCCAAGGTCCCGGAGGGACCCTCGAAAATAGTCCGGCGTTTCCAACGCCGGGCAGCCCCGTGCCACGGAACCGCGTCGCAAAGGGATGCTCGAACTCCGTCGAACTGCCGAGTTCAGTCGTGCCTGCACGATCTTGCAAAGCAGGGCGTGCACCCCGCCAGTCAACTGGCGGGCCATTCTCGTTGGTCCCTTCGGGACCATGACAAACGAATGGAAGGCTGGTAGCGAGCAGCTAGTAGCTTGCCGCTCCCCCTGCTACACTCATGCGCCAAGGAGTGCCTTATGCGACGTCTTTTTCTATCGCTTCTTGTTCTCGCCTCCACACTTCCTGCTGTTGCCCAGGCCAAGCATCCCTTCACTTTCGAAGACATGATGAAGCTGAAGCGCGTGGGTGAGCCGGAAGTTTCCCCCGATGGCAAGTGGGTGATCTTCAGCGTGGTCGATGTCGATCTGGAAGCCAACACGAAGACGCCGCACATCTGGATCGTGCCCGCAGCGGGAGGTCTGGAGCGCGAGATCATCTCCGATCAGGACGCAGACCGCCCGCGCTGGGCACCCGACGGCAAGCGGTTTGCTTTCTTGTCTGCGAAGGAACGTGGATCGCAGGTTTGGATAGCCGATTTTGACGGTCCGGCCGGAATCGTAAGGGGTGTGCACAAAGTGACTGCAATCGCCACCGAAGCTGGCGGCGAACTCTGGTCGCCCGATGGAAGGGACATTTTATTCACTTCGGATGTTTATCCGGAGTGCGCGGACGAGGCATGCAACGCAAAAAAACTCGACGCGGCGGAGAAATCCAAGGTTAAAGCGCAAATCTTCGATCGTTTGCTTTACCGCCACTGGAATGCATACAAGGAAGGTAAGCGAAGTCACATCTTCGTGGTGCCAATGACCGTCGTAGAAAACGTTAGCGGCGTTAATCGTATTAGCCGCTTCGCGACCGTTCCTCGCGATCTCACGCCCGGCGACTACGACGCGCCAGTGTTTTCGCTCGGCGGGCAGGACAACTACGCCTTCTCGCCCGACGGGCAGGAGATTTGCTATACCTCGAATCACGACAAGAACGAGGCGGCTTCCACCAACAACGATCTGTGGATCGTTCCGGTCAACGGAGGCCCAGCCAAGAACATTACCGCCGACAATCCCGCCAGCGACTCGACGCCGCTCTATTCGCCCGATGGCCGCTACATCGCCTACCGCGCCCAGCAGCGTCCGGGATACGAGAGCGACCGCTTCCGGCTGATGCTGGATGACCGTAAGACGGGAGAGAAGAAGGACCTAACGGAGGGTTTCGATCACTGGGTTGGGTCATACGTTTGGGCGCCTGACTCGACGACGATCTACTTCAGTGCGGAGCACGAACGTCACTCCCTGATTTATGTCGTGGACACCGCGCCGACAGCTGGGACTAACTATTCCCGACGTGCTCTCGTCGCGGGATACAACGACGATGTGGCGATAACGCCGGATAGTAAGACGTTGGTGTTCAGCCGGATGTCAATCGCCGCGCCGAACGAAATCTATGCTGCGAATGCCGCCGGCGACGGGTGTCCTGCAAAAACCGGAGATGTGGACCGTGGGAAGGAGAGCTGTTCGTTGAACAAGGATTGGGCCGTCACTCGCATAAACGAGCAATTGCTGTCGCAAATCAGCATGTCGAAGGCAGAACCCTTCTGGTTTACCGGCGCTCACGGCGACGATGTCGAAGGCTGCCTGGTCCGTCCGCCGAACTTTGATCCTGCGAAGAAGTATCCCGTGAAGTTCCTCATTCACGGCGGGCCGCAGGGCGCTTGGGGGGATGACTGGAGCTTTCGCTGGAATCCTGAGCTGTTCGCCGCCAACGGATACGTCGTCATCATGATCAATTTCCACGGGTCGACCGGCTACGGGCAGAAGTTCATCGACGCCATCAACGGCGACTGGGGCGGCGCTCCGTTTGAAGACCTGATGAAGGGGCTTGACTATGCAGAAGAGCATTATGGTTTTATTGATAAGTCCCGGGAGTGCGCGCTGGGGGCTAGCTACGGCGGATACGCCATCAATTGGATCCTCGGCCACACCGACCGCTTCAAGTGCCTGGTGTCGCACGATGGCATGTTCAACGCCGAGTCCGCCTGGGGCACCACCGAAGAACTCTGGTTCAACAACTGGGAGTTCAAAGGCGCTCCCTACGACAACCGCGCCAGTTACGAGAAGTGGTCGCCGCACCAGTACGCGAAGAACTTCAAGACGCCGACGCTGGTCATCCACGGGCAGCGGGATTACCGCCTCGATGTGAGCGAGGGCTTTCAGCTCTTTACCACGCTGCAGATGGAAGGCGTGCCGTCGAAGATGCTGTATTTCCCCGACGAAGGCCATTGGGTGCTGAAGCCGCAGAATTCGCGGCTGTGGTACCAGGCGGTGAATGATTGGGTGGATCAATGGACGAAGAAGTAGCGGACGTCGGGCGTCGGACCTCTCCTCAGACCTCAGAACTAAGCCTTCGGGCTTCGGCACAGATTGAGTGGGGTTGCGGATACAACGAAGCGCAGCGAGTCATGGTCCCGGAGGGACTATTGAGAATAGCGCGCCCGTTCACAGCGGGAGCGTGACGTGGTTTGGAATGCCGTGCCGTAGGCACGATTGAGACCGTGGCGGCAGTCTCTGCGGCAGAATTTCAGGCGTTCCTCTGGGACGCGGCTGCTTCGCGACGCGAGCAATCCGGCGTTGGAAACGCCGGGCTATTTTCAGACGTCCCTTTCGGGACGGGATAAGGCGCTCACTTTCTAGGATTTTGGCTGTGGCTAAGTCGTTGAGTTTCCGTGCAAGTTGTTGAAGAGTCGTGGAGGGCACCAGGAGGCTCCCCGACGCGCCGTTTTCTAGTGGGGGAAGCCCCTGGTCGGGTCGAAGTAAGTAGTGCCGGCGACATATTTGGGCCACCTGCGCGGCAAATTATTGGGAAGAAGAAAATCGCAATCGCCGCCACGGCCAG